>Ga0070726_10003393_pt1 | contig 13398 bp, 14 predicted proteins | sample tdAd471_FD_67275 | JGI IMG/M metagenome (GOLD analysis project Ga0070726, IMG submission 67275) | Marine sediment microbial communities from the Atlantic coast under amendment with organic carbon and nitrate - tdAd47.1 | ecosystem: Environmental > Aquatic > Marine > Coastal > Sediment | place...
AATATCACCGATATCCGCTATCCGGCGCGGGCTGCAAAACTGGGCGGTGCGGATGCGGTCAGCCTGATCAACACGGTGTCGTCGATCACCAGCGTGAACCTCGACACGATGAGCCCGGAACCCTCGATCGACGGTTGGGGCGCGCATGGAGGGTATTGCGGTCCGGCGGTGAAGCCGATTGCGCTGAACATGGTGGCCGAGATCGCCCGTGACCCGGAAACGGCCGGCTTGCCGATCAGCGGCATCGGCGGGGTGACGACTTGGCGGGATGCGGCGGAATATCTGGCGCTGGGCGCTGGCAATGTGCAGGTCTGCACGGCTGCCATGACCTATGGGTTTAAAGTGGTGCAAGAGATGATTTCGGGCCTCAGCCAATGGATGGACGAGCAGGGCCACGAAAGCGTCGCCTCGATTGTCGGACGGGCCGTGCCGAATGTGAAGAACTGGCAGGACCTGAATCTGAACTATGTCGCGAAAGCCGAGATTGATCAGGACAAATGCATCAAATGCGGGCGCTGCTATGCGGCCTGCGAAGATACCAGCCATCAGGCGATCACCATGAGTGACGACCGGGTTTTTGAAGTCAATGATGCGGAATGTGTCGCCTGCAACCTGTGCGTCAATGTCTGCCCGGTCGAGGGCTGCATCTCGATGCGTGAACTGGAACAGGGTGAACTGGATGAACGGACGGGCCAGAAAGTCAGCGACTACGCCAACTGGACGACCCATCCGAATAACCCGATGGCCAAGGCCGCGGAATAATCTTCTGGCCGGGCAGACAATGCCCGGCACCCGGTCAGTTGAGCCGCAACAGGCGGAAAATGGTTGAGGCGGCCCAGCCTGCGAATATTGCGATGGCCAGAGACAACAATCCGTAGATCAGCGGCTTCTGGTGGGCGAGGTTGTAGATCCAGCGCTCCAGTCCGACTTTGCGGACCGAGATCTGTGTCTCGAACACATCCAGAACCGTCTTGTTACGCAACAGGAAGATGCGGGTCAGGTAGTCGCCCTCGGTCAGGTTCGAGGGCAGGTCGATCTGGGTCTTGAATAAGGTGTCATCCGTGACCACGACCGTGCCGGGCGTCGCGGTATAAAGATCCTTGTCCTGACGAATGCGGATCACGGCATCGGCAAAAGTGTCGCCGTCCAGCGCGCTGTCACCCTGCTCGGCCAGTTCGATCAGGTGGTCGACCGAGATCTTCAGACGGGCATCGTCTGCATCTGTCAGGATCTCGTCCAGGGGCCCCGTCGCGGCAATGGCATAAAAGGTTGGCGCGTGCTCGACCTCCACTGACGCCGCGTTCACCCAGATTCCAAACTTTCGTTCCTTGCGGCGCACGGTGACAGGTTCGGGCGGGCCAGAGACCTCGATAACGACGTCGATCTTGCTTTCTTCCGGGGCGGGTGCGTCGCGTTTGACCGCGCCATAGATCAGGATATGCGAGCCATCGAACGTCGCGGTGATCGAGACGTTCTTCTGGTTCATATCCGCAACCACCGTTTCAGCGGCAATGGCGGGCAGGGCAAACAGCCAGAGGGCCAGGACTATGCGCAGCATCAGTGACCTCCGGCGCCAAGAGAGAAGAGTTCGGACGGTTCGATCAGCAGATCGAGCGCCAGTTTGATACAGACTGCCAGCACCAGAATGGCGAGGAGGATCCGCAGCTGCTCGGCCTTCATCTTGACGCCGATCCGGGTGCCGATCTGGGCCCCGACAACACCGCCCAGCAACAGCAGCACCGCCAGCGCCATATCGACGGTATAGTTGGTTGTGGCATGCATCAAGGTGGTAAAAGCGGTCACGAAAATGATCTGGAACAGCGAGGTGCCGATCACGACCTTGGTCGGCATGCCCAACAGATAGATCATTGCCGGCACCATGATAAAGCCGCCGCCGACACCCATGATGGCGGCCAGAACACCCACAGAGGCGCCGACCAGAAGGGGTGGGATCGCGCTGATATAAAGGCCCGAGGTGCGGAATTTCATCTTGAAGGGCAGGCCGTGGACCCAGCTATGCTGGCGCCGCACGGGTGCCCGGCTTTGCGGGTTGCGGCTGCGGCGAATGGCACGCAGCGATTCCATGAACATCATCGAGCCGATAATGCCCAGGAAGACCACATAACAAAGCTTCACCAGAAGATCGACCTGGCCCATCGCCCGCAACATGGCAAAGACCTGCACACCGACGGCCGCCCCGATGAGGCCGCCGATCAGCAAGACGAGTCCCATTTTGAAATCAACGGTCTTGCGTTTGAAATGGGCCAATACGCCGGAAAAGGACGACGCAACGATCTGGTTGGCCTCGGTCGCGACAGCCACGGCGGGTGGGATGCCGATGAAGAACAGAAGCGGTGTCATCAGGAAGCCGCCGCCGACGCCAAACATGCCGGACAGGATACCGACAAGTCCACCAAGACCGAACAACAAAAAGGCATTCACCGATACTTCGGCAATTGGGAGATAGATTTGCATGAGACGACAGGATTCCAGTGTTTGAGCCCCTGCCTTACTCCTTCTCATCGGGATTGTTCAGTGCCCAACGCTGCGACAAATCGGAGCAAAAGCGGGCGGATGCCAAGAATACGTTCCCCGCCGGTCTGGTCAGGGGGGGGCGCAACGCTTGAGGAATTGAAAAACTTCAATCGCACATGGCAAGCGGTCCGGCGGGAAACCGGGATCCGATCACGCCAGATCCGCCAGATATCGCCGCAGGATCTTTTCCAGCTTGACCGCGCCGAGCGGGGCCATGGCCTTGGTGTGTTCGTGGCTGATCGCCTCATCACTCATCCCGGCGGCCATGTTGGTGATGGTGGAGATCGCCGCGACCCGAAGCCCAAGGAACCGGGCCAGGATCACCTCGGACACGGTTGACATGCCGACCGCGTCGCCGCCCAGTATCCTGATCGCGCGGATTTCGGCCGGGGTTTCGAAAGACGGACCGGAATACCAGGCATAAACCCCTTGGGGGAGCGCGATCCCTTCGGCCTCGGCTGCCGCAGACAGCGCGCGGCGAAGGTCCGGGTCATGGGCCTCGGTCATGGGAACAAAGCGGCTGTCGCTGTCGACGCCGATCAGGGGGTTTAGCCCGGAAAAGTTGATATGGTCATTCAACAGCATCAAATCGCCCGGTGGAATGTCGGCCCGCAAGGAGCCAGCGGCATTTGTGGCGATAAGGGCTTCGGCGCCAAGCTGTTTCAACACCTCCAGCGGCAGGCGCATGGCGGCGGGGTTCCCGTTTTCATAGTAATGCTCGCGCGCGCCGAAAATCGCCACCCGCACGCCTTCCAGATCGCCGATCACCAATTGCGGATTGTGGCCCGAAACCCCGGCATGGGGAAAGCCCGACAGGTGGTCATAGGGGATCGAAACGCCATCGACGGCGCCGGCCAGATGGCCAAGCCCAGAGCCCAGGATCAGGCCCAGCCGGACCGGCGCGTCACCGGCTTTTGCGCGGATAACAGCCGTTAGATCAGCGCTCTTTGACATATGGGGCGCCCACGGCTTTGGGGGGGATCGCCTTGCCGACAAACCCGGCCAGGATCACCACGGTCAGGATATAGGGCAGGGCCTGGGTGAATTGGACCGGAATGGTGACGAGGCCAAACACGTCGATATTGGGATAGAGGTTGGAAATCGCCTCGAGCAATCCGAACAGGAAGGTGGCGCCCATGGCATGGAGCGGCCGCCAATTGGCAAAGATCAGCGCCGCCAAAGCGATGTATCCGCGCCCGGCGGTCATCTCGCGGCCGAACCCGGCGGCCTGCGCCGTCGACAGATACGCACCTGCAAGGCCACAAAGCAGCCCCGTGATGATCAGCGCCTTGAACCGCATCCCGATCACCGAGATCCCGGCGACGTCGACCGAGGAGGGGTTTTCACCCACCGCCCGAAGCCGCAGCCCAAAGCGGGAGCGGTAGAGCACCCACCAGACCAGCGGAACAATCAGAAACGCGATATAAACCAGCGGTTTATGCCCGGACAACAATTCGGAATAAATCGGGCCGAAAATCGGGACATCTGCCACCTTGTCGGCAAAGGGAAAGGTGATGGCGTTGAAACGGGCATCGCCTGACAGGGTCGGGGTCTGCCCCCCCTTTTTGTAGATCGCATGGCCAACGACCACGGTCAGCCCCGAGGCGAGAAAGTTGATCGCCACGCCCGAGATGATTTGGTCGCCGCGATACAGGATCGAGGCGACACCATGGATCATAGAAAAGAACAGCGCCGCGCCCATACCCGCCAGCAACCCGATCCAGGCCGACCCGGTTTCATAGCTGATGGCGCCGGCCGCGAAGGCCGCGATCAGCATTTTGCCCTCGAGCCCGATATCGACAATGCCCGAGCGTTCCGAGAACAGGCCCGCAAGACACGCCAGCAGCAACACCACCGACAGTCGGATCGACATATCAAGGGTCAGGATGAACTGGATGAAATCCATTATGTCTTCCTTCGGTTCATGGCGATGAAAAAGCGTTCCAGCGGGTCACGGGTCATATGAACCAGCGCGCCGGTGAATATGATGATGAGAGCCTGGATCACCAGCACCATTTCTCGGCTGATACCGGGCATTTCCCATAGCAATTCAAACCCGCCCTGTGTCAGCATCCCAAATAACAGGGCCGCCAGGACGATACCAAACGGGTGGTTGCGCCCCATGAGACCGACCGCAATCCCCATAAATCCGGCGCCTTCGACGAATTCCTTGATCAGGCGCTCCTGCTCGCCCATCACCACATTGATCGCCAAAAGCCCGGCCAATCCGCCTGAGATCAGCATGGCGTATATCGTGATCTTGAAGGACGAGATCCCGGCATAGGCGGTGGCCGATTGGGACCAGCCGAAGGCCCGGATCTGATAGCCGAGCCGGGTCCGCCATATCAGCAGCCAGACCAGATAGGCCGCCACCAATGCGACAAGGAAACTGATATTGGCAGGGGCGGATTTCGAAAAGTTGATGCCAAAGGGTGCAAGCATTTCGTGGAAAGTTGGCAGTTGAGCGCCTTCGCCGAAATGCCGGGATTCCGCATTTTGCGTGGACGGATCCTTCAGGATGCCGTTCAGCAGGAAGCCTATCAGGGCTGCCGCAATGAAGTTTAACATGATGGTCGTGATCACCACATGGCTGCCGCGCTTGGCTTGCAGATAGGCCGGAACGGCGGCCCAGGCGGCGCCAAATGCGCTGGCGCCAATGATCGCAAAGGGCAGCGCGAGGGCCCAATGGGGCCAGTCCACCGCCAACAGGACAACAGCCGCGCCGACACCACCCATGATCGCTTGACCCTCGGCACCGATATTGAAGTGCCGGGCATGCATGGCAACGGAAAAGGCAAGGCCCGTAAAGATGAAATTGGTCGCATAATACAAGGTATAACCAATGCCCGTGGTCGACCCGAGCGCCCCTTTCACCATGAAATACACCATGTCGAACGGATTTTGTCCGATCGCAAGCACCACCAGCCCGGCCACGACAAAGGCCAGGAAAATATTGATCAGGGGGACCAGGACGATATCGGCCCAGCGGGGCATTTTATCCATCAGGCGGCCTCTTCGGTGATGCCGGCCATCAACAGACCAAGCTCTTTTTCATTTGTCTCTGCGGTGACCCGTTCGCCCATGATATGGCCGTCGAACATCACGGCCACCCGGTCAGTGAGGGACAGGATCTCATCCAGTTCGACGCTGACCAGAAGGATGGCCTTCCCGGCATCGCGCAATGCGACGATCTGCTGGTGGATGAATTCGATCGCGCCAATATCGACACCCCGGGTGGGCTGACCGACCAGCAAAAGGTCGGGGTTGCGCTCCATCTCGCGGGCGACGACGATCTTCTGCTGATTTCCGCCGGAAAAACTTTGCGCCGGCAGGCGGGGATTGGGCGGGCGAATGTCGAACCGCTCCATCTTTTTCTGGGTGTCGGCCAAGAGTGCGTCATTGTCCATGAACAGCGCGTTCTTCTGATAGGCCGGGTCGTGGTGATAGCCGAAGCCGACATTTTCCCAGGCGGAAAATTCCATGATCAGCCCTTCGCGCTGACGGTCTTCGGGGACATGGGCAATACCGCGCGCGCGCCGCGACTGGCCGTCGGAATGCCTGCCTGACAGGTCGATGGACTGGCCGTTGACCTCGATCACACCGGTGGCTTTCTGGTATCCGCCCAGAACCTGCATCAGTTCCGACTGGCCATTGCCTGCGACCCCGGCAATGCCAAGGATTTCACCGGCGCGGACATCTAAGGAAATCCCTTTGACCCGTTCGACCCCGTCGTCATCAACAACTTTGAGGTCGCGGACCTGCAGCACCGTGTCGCCGGGTGTTGCCGGTGTCTTGTCAACCCGAAGCAGAACCTTGCGGCCGACCATCAGCTCAGCCAGGGCGGCGGGATTGGTTTCGGCGGTTTTGACGGTCGCTGTCATCTCACCCCGGCGCATCACGCTGACGGTGTCGGTCACCTCCATGATCTCGCGCAGCTTATGGGTGATCAGGATGATCGTCTTGCCCTGTTCGCGCAGGTTTTTCAGAATGCGGAACAGGTGATCGGCCTCGGACGGGGTCAGCACGCCCGTCGGTTCGTCGAGGATCAGGATATCGGCAGCGCGATAGAGCGCCTTCAAGATTTCCACCCGCTGCTGGTGGCCGACCGACAGATCCTCGATCTTCGCGTCGGGGTCCACGTCCAGCTCATATTCCTCGGCCAGTTCGACCAGATGCGAGCGCGCCTTGGCCAGCGACGGGCGCAGAAGCGGGCCATCCTCGGCGCCAAGGATCACGTTTTCCAGAACGGTGAAGTTTTCGACCAGCTTGAAATGCTGGTGGACCATGCCGATCCCGGCGGCGATGGCGGCCTGGCTGTCGGGGATCAGGGTCTTTGCGCCATTGATGAAAATCTCGCCTGCATCCGCTTTGTAAAATCCGTAAAGGATTGACATCAAAGTGGATTTTCCGGCGCCATTTTCCCCTACGATACCATGGATCGCGCCTTTGTTGACCGAGAGGGAAATGTCTTTGTTGGCCTGGACCGGGCCAAAAGCTTTGGAGATTCCTTTCAATTCGATGGCAGGGGCGTCCCTCACGCGGGGTCTCCTGTTCCGATGAAGCCGACCATCCGGCTGATCCGGCCGTCGTCGTCGAGTTCCGCGAAATACTGGCCGCGCATTGTCGCAGCGCCTTTCATCAGGAAATCCACGGTGACGCGGGCGTAGTTGAAATGAGTGTCAACCGAGACCGCCTTGGCCGCGCTGCCGGGCATGTGCTGTATGAACATCGCCAGATATTGATCCATGGCCCCAAGGCCCACCACCGGTTCGGCAGTATTCGGATCGGTATAGATGAGATCGGGATGGGCCGCATCCTGCAATGCCTGCATCCGGTCAGAATCCGCCATGCCCCAAGCGTCGAAAAACAGAGAAATCTTGTCGGTCATTGTCCCCTCCAGTCCGAAACGGGGCCGCGTCACTGATGTCCAGGCGCGGCCCCAAGGCTCCGGCAAATGCCGGAACCTGTTTACGTGTCGCGTCGGTTATTCGACCGGGCAGGCACTGTCCGACATATAGTCATGGACCGCGATGGAGCCATTGACGATCCCGGTCTTGGCGGTGTCTACGGCCATCTTGATGTCGTCGGTGAAGATCGCCGCGTTATGCTCGTCCGCTGCATAGTCGATGCCGCCATTGGCAGTAGACATGACGTGGAAACCGGTTTCCAGGGCTGTACCTGCCTTGAACGCTGCGTAGACCGCGTTGTCGACCCGCTTCATCATGGACGTCAGGACCGAGCCGGGATGCAGATAGTTCTGGTTGGAATCCACGCCGATCGACAATTTGCCTTCGTCGGCAGCGGTTTGCAGAACGCCAACCCCGGTGCCACCAGCGGCGGCATAGATCACGTCAGCACCCTGTCCGATCTGTGCCTTGGTCAACTCGGCGCCTTTTACCGGGTCATTCCAGGCCGCCGGTGTGGTCCCGGTCATGTTCTGGATCACTTTGGCATCGGGGTTCGTCGCTTTGACGCCCTGCACATAGCCACAGGCGAACTTCCGGATCAGCGGGATGTCCATGCCGCCGATAAAGCCGACAGTGCCGGTTTTCGACGCTTTGGCAGCGGCGACGCCAACCAGGTAGGATCCCTCATGCTCGGTGAACACAACCGAACGGACATTCGGTGCGTCAACGACCATGTCGATGATCGCAAATTTGGTGTCGGGGTAATCCTTGGCGACGGTGTCGAGCGCCGAGGCGAAGGCAAAGCCGGTCATCACCACCGGGTTGGCCCCGGCTTCAGCGAAACGGCGCAGGGCCTGCTCGCGCTGTGCTTCCGAGCTCAACTCGATCTCGCGGAAACTGCCGCCGGTTTCTTCGGCCCAGCGTTTGGCACCGTTGAAGGCAGCTTCGTTGAAGGATTTGTCGAACTTGCCACCAAGGTCAAAGATGATGGCCGGATCGGCAAGGGCCGCGACCGTAGACAGCGCCAATGCACTTGCCGAGCCAAGAATAATTTTCATGAAGGACATATGTTTCTCCCGTAGTTGTCTAGCGGGGGTGTTGCAGCCGGTCACCGACCGCCGCCCCCGTGATCAGCAGATGACCATCCCCAATTAAGAGGGGAGCACCGAAAGCGGGTCAACTGTTTTTTACCAGTTAATCAGGAATTGACCCTGCGGAAGCCAGGATTTGGCAGGGAGGCCGGTCAGATGCCGTTACAGGGGACGGGACATGATCTTGGCATCAAGGCTGGTCCCATCCGGCGCGCGATAATAGGCCCGGCGGGTTCCGGCGGCTTGAAACCCAACTGAATTGTACAGGGCGATGGCCGGGTGATTGTCCGCCGCAACCTCAAGAAACACGCTTGCGGCTCCATCGGTGCGAACCCGGTCAAGGAATTCAGTGACCAGTTCCTGTCCCACCCCATGCCGCCGGGCAAATGGGGCGACGGCCAGGGTCAACAGTTCCGCCTCATCCGCGATCACCCGGCCGAGGAGGAACCCGTCACCGCGCGTCAGGCACAAGGTCTCCTCAGCCGCCAGAAGGGATGCAAATTCATCCGCGCGCCAGGGCCGGGGCGTGGCGAAACTGGCGGCGTGGATCTGTGCCATTGCCTCGGGGGTCACAGGAGGATCCGGGGTCCGGCGTCACGGGCCGGCGCAGCATCGGCCTGGCGGAGGTAGAGTGGGGCCGGACGCGCCTCGTCGCCGGTATGGGCGGCGGCGATCCGGGCCATCGCTTCGGCCAGCGGCAGGAGGGGCGCGCGCGCGGTGGTGCCCGTGGCGGCCGCCAGAGCCTCGGCCTCATGACCGATGACCGTCGCCTTGTACCGGCGGATCAGCGCCTCGGTCTCAGCGCCGGTCAGGAGTGCCGGGGGGGTATCGCCGTCCGGGCCGAAGGCCTGGGCATAGAACATCGCGCGCCGGGCATCGACGGTTGCCACGACCGGAGTTTCCACGCCATGCGCCAGAGCTTGCAGGCCCGAAACACCCCGCGCCGGGATGCCAAGGGACAGCGACAGCCCCCGTGCGGAGGAGACCGACAGGCGGATGCCTGTGAAATTGCCGGGGCCGGTGCCACAGGCGATGGCGTCGAGATCCGCCCAGGTGGAAGCCGCTGCCGCCAGCAGGTCTTCGAGCATGGGAAACAGGCGTTCGGCCTGACCCCTGGCCATGGATTCGGACCGTGCGGCCAGAATCTCATCGCCCGAAAGCAAAGCGGCCGCGCAATGCGCGGCCGATGTATCAAAGGCCAATATGGTTGGCTTAGCTGGCAACCGGGCGCACCTCGGTCACCTCGGGGATGTAATGGCGCAGCAGGTTTTCGATCCCCATTTTCAATGTCATGGTGGAAGAGGGGCAGCCGGCACATGCGCCTTTCATGGCCAGATAGACGATGCCGCGTTCAAACCCGTGAAAGGTGATGTCGCCGCCGTCCTGGGCCACCGCAGGCCGCACGCGCGTATCAAGCAAGTCCTTGATCTGGCCCACAATCTCGGCGTCTTCCGCATCGCCGTCCATATGGACAGGGGTGCCGCCATCGGCGTCGATCACCGCGTCACCGGATTGGAAATGTTCCATGATCGCACCAAGGATCGCGGGTTTCAGGTGGTTCCAGTCCTGTGCCTCCTGCTTGGTAACGGTGACAAAATCACCGCCCAGGAACACGCCGGTCACGCCGCCAATGGCAAATAACCGCCGCGCCAGGGGCGAGGCCGCTCCGGTGCCGGCTTCGGCAAAATCCGCAGTGCCGGTTTCCATCACGGTCTGGCCGGGCAGGAATTTCATCGTCGCGGGGTTGGGCGTGGCTTCGGTCTGAATGAACATCCGCATATCCTTCTGAGCTTGCCCGACGGATATGTCGTTCCCAAGTGTTTTTGTCAAGTTCTTTGGAACGATTCTAAATTTTCGGGGTTCGGGTAGCCCGGCCTAGCTGACGGCGATAATCGCCTCTTTCGACATGCCACCCGGCACCACCGTAATCGGGATCGGCGCGCTGCCGGAATTTTTCATCATATGGGTCACAAGCGGGCCCGGCCCGTCATTGCCGGTGCTGGCGCCGAGGACCAGAATCGCCACCTCGGGGTTGTCCTGAATATAGTTGATGATCTCGGATACGGATTTGCCCTCGCGGATCACAAGGTCGGGGGTCACGCCTTCCTCTTTTTGCATCCGTTCGGAGAACAGTTTGAAATGTGCCTCGATGCGTTCGCGGGCCTCTTCGCGCATGATCTCGGCGACACCGATCCAGTGATTGAATTCCTCGGGCGGTATGATCGCCATGATCGTCACGCCATAGCCAGTGTGCTTGGCGCGCAGTGCCGCAAAGCGCATGGCGTTCAGGCATTCCGTGGTATTGTCGAGAATAACGAGAAACTTCTGCATGATCGGCCTTTCCGTGGTCACGCGCCGGAGATTGGCCGATTGACCGGCCCGAGGCAAGCGGAGTTCCACAGGTTGCGACATGAGGACCACTCAGCCCTCGGAATGGGCCCAATCCCAATAGAGATCGCGGGCCCGTTTGGTGATCGGTCCGATCTGATAATTCGTGTCGTCAAATTGGGTGACCGGCGTGATTTTCGACATGTTGCCGGTCAAGAACACCTCATCCGCGGTGTGAAAATCGTCAAAAGAGAGGGTCGCCTCATGTACCGGGACCCCGTCCTGGCGCAACAGGGCCATATGGCGTTTGCGGGTGATCCCGGCCAGGAATGTGCCGTTGGCAATCGGGGTGAACAGCTCGCCATCCTTCACCATGAAGACGTTGGACGACGCGCTTTCGGCGACATTGCCATTGGCATCGGCCACCAAAGCGTTGTTGAAGCCCTTTTGCATTGCTTCGCGAATCATCCGGGCATTGTTGGGATAAAGGCAGGCGGCTTTGGCATTGACCACCGCATCGGCCAGAACCGGCCTGCGGAATTGCGTGGTGGTCAGGGTGGCGGTCGCGGATTGGTCGGGCATCGCGACCTCTTCCAGGCAGATGCACATGCCCGTGGTGTCCGGGTCTGGCAGGATGCCGAGCAAGCCGTTCTCGATCCCCCAATACATCGGCCGGATATAGACGGCTGCGCCCTTGGCGAAGTTCTTCAGCCCTTCCTGTGCCAAAGCGACGAGATCGTCTGCGCTGTGGGTCGGGGTGAGGCCAAGGGCGCGGGCCGAGGCGTTGACCCGCGCGCAATGCGCATGAAGGTCGGGTGAGACGCCTTCAAACCAGCGGGCTCCGTCAAACACGCCAGAGCCAAGCCAAGCGCCGTGATCGGCGGCCCGCATCACCGGCACGTTGCCCTTGTGCCAGCTGCCCTCGAAATAAGTCCAGACGGTGTCGCTTAATGCCATTGGGTTGCCTCATCGGGTCAGATCGGGCGGCATCTAACCACCGGACTCCGCGAAGGTCCAGAGGCGAGCGGCCATGCGCGGCCTCAGCCAGTGGTCCGCGCTATCGGGAACGCACCATCCCGACGATGTCATAGGTCTTTGCGATGATCGGTTCGGCAATCTCGGCCGCTTTGTTGGCCCCATTACCGAGGATCCGGTCGATCTCGGTGACATCCCCCATCAGCCGGGCCATTTCGCCCGAAAGCGGCGCCAGGACGGACACGGCCAGATCGGCCAGCTTGGGCTTGAACTGGCCGAACTGCGCGCCGGCATGCTCCGCAATCACCGCGTCGGGCGTCATATCGGCCAGGGCAGCATAGATGTTGACCAGGTTTTTCGCCTCGGACCGGTCCTCCAGTGCTTCGAGCGTTTCGGGCAGAGGATCGGGGTCGGTCCTGGCCTTGCGGATCTTCTGGGCGATGGTATCGGCGTCATCCGTCAGGTTGATCCGGCTCATGTCGCTTGGGTCGGATTTGGACATTTTTTTGGTACCGTCGCGCAAGGACATGACACGCATGCCGGCGCCCTCGATCACACCTTCGGTCAGCGGGAAGAAATCCACGCCGAAATCATTGTTGAACTTCTGCGCGATGTCGCGGGTCAACTCGATATGCTGTTTCTGGTCGTCGCCGACCGGCACATGCGTGGCGTGATAGGCCAGAATGTCGGCCGCCATCAGCGCCGGATAGGCGAAAAGCCCGACGCTGGCGTTTTCGCGGTTTTTGCCGGCTTTGTCCTTGAATTGGGTCATCCGGTTCAGCCATCCCATCCGGGCGACGCAGTTGAACACCCAGGCCAGCTCGGCATGGGCCGGGACTTGGGACTGGTTGAACAGGATCGATCTTGTCGGATCCAGCCCTGCTGCGATGAACCCGGCGGCCAGCTCACGGGTGGCGCGTTTCAGATCGGCGGGGTCCTGCCAGGTGGTGATCGCGTGCAGATCGACCATGCAATAGATCGTCTCGATCCCGTTCTCCTGCATCTCGACAAAGCGCTTCAGCGCGCCAAGATAGTTGCCAAGGGTAAGATTCCCGGTCGGTTGAATCCCGGAAAAGACTCGTGGTGTGTGGACCACCTCGGTCATGGCTGTCTCCTGAACTGGACTAATTTCGCGGTCTGCCTTATCGCTGCAACGCAGAACTGCGTCAACAGCGGAAGATTTTGCTATGCATGAAGACGATCACAACGCCCCGCCCGTCAATCCGCTGCCACCGGTGGTGGTCGTGCTGAGCCTTGCTGTCGCGGCGATCGAGCTGATCTTCCAGGCGGCTGAGCGCGGCATTCTGGGCGGGGCCGCCGGGATTGGCTGGCGGCTGGATGCGATCGGAAATTTCACCGTTTTTGATCCGCTGTTCCAATGGATGATCGAAACCGGAAATTTCGCGCCCGAGCATCTCTTGCGTTTTGTCAGCTATGGCTTTGTGCATGCCAGCTTTACCCATGCGCTGTTCGTCGTCGTCTTCGTTCTGGCCATCGGAAAACTGGTGGCCGAAGCGTTTTCGGCCTGGGCGTTCCTGGCCATTTTCCTTGCCAGCGAGATT
>Ga0070726_10003397_pt1 | contig 13384 bp, 9 predicted proteins | sample tdAd471_FD_67275 | JGI IMG/M metagenome (GOLD analysis project Ga0070726, IMG submission 67275) | Marine sediment microbial communities from the Atlantic coast under amendment with organic carbon and nitrate - tdAd47.1 | ecosystem: Environmental > Aquatic > Marine > Coastal > Sediment | place...
AACAAGCAAGTGGTTTACAGGAAAAGCCTTGCGTCAATTGAGATCAAAACTTCGAACTTGGAACTACTGGGATTCGCAAGAATTCAGCCGGTTCAACGGAGTCTGAATTCTTGCGAATCCAGCTACGGCGAAGTGGCTATTTAAAAAACTCACAAGCTGGGAGTTGCGGTGAAATCGGACTGTCCCGTCGCGGTCGCCTCAAACCGGCGATGAGTCAGCAGGCCTCGTGTTCGGTAGTCGGTTTCGGAAAGCTCAAACTGCAGCGTGCCGAACGGCAGGTCCGGACACAGCCACAAATCAGTTCGGTAGATGATCCGCCGCCCCGTTTCCGGCGCCTTTGCGAGAACCTGAGTCGCCGAACGCTGGCACCGGAACGCGTCAGGTCGCAGCTTCGAACGGACATAGCGAATCACGCCCGGCCGGTAGTCGCGTTCGACCGGAACGCCTCGCAGCAGTCGGATGATCGCCGAACGCGACAGTTTGTCAGACGAAACGTCGATCACCTGCTCCGTCAGCGGCGCGCCAGCATAGAAGTTCTCGACGTCGAAACGCACCGTCGCCGACCACGCGTCCCGGTGAGTCGCCGTTGGCGATCCTCCATTCCAGAGCAGCTCGATCTGGACGGTCTCGCGACCGTTGACCACTTCTCGACCGCGACAGGTCAGCCGCAACGTTTCGGGATTCTTCTCCGTCAGCCCACCTGCTGAGCCGGTTGATGAGAACTCGATCCAACTACCGACTTCTTCAGGCAGGCTCGGAAACCAGGTCCACAGCTTCTGCGGGAAGTCCGGCGTGTCCGGGAACGCGGGTCGAGAATCCGAGTAGTCGATCCAGCCAGCCACCTGCATTCGGTTAAACAGCCACGACGGTCCCCACGGGTTGCGTGCCGCGTTGAACGACGAGAAACACGACACTCCCAGCAGGACGAGAACGACAGCAAAGCCGCCGCGTTTCGACAGGACGCGCTCAAGGGCCGGAACGAGCGCGAGGATCCAGAACGGCGTCAGCCAGATCATCCATCGCAGGCCGAACGTATTGCCGCCGTAGTTGTAGTTCTGCGTTCTCGTCAGATAGAAGCCGAGCACGATCGCCGTGAGGCTCAAGCCGAGCAGCACCGCTGGCCACAACCGCGTGCGACGACTCCAGCCCGGACGCAGCCAGCTCAGCAGCGTGACAAGAAAGATCGGCGACAGACTGAAAATGCCGTGATGCCCGACAGTGCAATGCAGCAAGTAGCTCAACGGCGAATCGAGGTTCTGATCCATGCCTCGGGGATCGTGCCAGTAACTGGGAATCCCGTCGACGACGTACAGATACTTCTCCGTGCCGTAGTACATGTAGAACGGCTTCCAGCCGCCCGTCGCAATCCAGTTCGTGACAAAGAACGCCGCCAGCGGAACCAGAGCCGCGGGCACATACCAGATCGCCGTCTGCCGCACTGACTTTCGGCACAGCAGCAGAAACGTGGCGACTCCCAGCAGTGCGGACGGCAGCTCGTGACATACCAGCAGTGCCGCGAAAAATCCCACAAGAGCGAAGTCCGCTCCGCGACGACTCTCGTCATTCACAATCCGCAGCAACGGCGGCAACGTCAGCGCCGCACAGACCGCTCCCACCGAATGGTTATTCAGCGTCACCGAGTAACCGGTCACCAGCGTGCCGAAACAGAACGCCGCGATCGCGATCAGCCGGGTCGGCATCGAGTGGCTCGACAGCGCGATCGTTCGTGCCAGAATGACGAACGCAATCGACAGCGGCAGCCAGTTGACGATCAACAGCAGCAGCCGGGCCGTCTCCTGCGTCTGCTTCAACAGGTCGTAACCGAGCGTCTGTTTGACACACCAGTAGATTCCGGCCACCGCCGTCGACAGCAGCGGCGGCTTCGACGAGTAGAAGTGGTCGTCGTGTCGCACCTTGTCGATCGTCGTCCAGCCACTGCGGGCATCGATTTCGTCGATCTGATAAGTGCCGCGTTCGACCAGCGACCAGACGGTGCTCCAGCGAGACCGGTCGTTGGCGCTCGACAGCGCCGTCGCGTTGAGCGTCTGCGAAAACAGAAGCACTGACCCCAGCGCAACCAGCAGCCACTCGGCAGGCATCAGTCGCGGGGACGGAGAAGAAAGCGAACGGTCAGTCATGGCGGCGGCAGTGCAACGGGCGAACGTCAGGCGAGCCTCAAACGGCTCCGGGCGAGAGGATACCTGCTGGAGCGAGCGTTTCGCGACAGCTCGCCGCGAGGCCATCATCGGCATTCAGCGTCACAAACTTCGCCCCGGCTCGCACGCATTGCGACTGCAGGTCCTGCTGCAAACGGTGCAAACGCTCAAGGTAGCCGGCGATCGTCGCTCGATTCAGATAGAGATGGGTCTCGGCCGCCGTCTCCGCATCAATCAGCCGCGTCCCGGACGCCTCGGCAGGATGCAGCTCCCAGCCACTGAGCACCTGCACGAGCCACAACTCCGCCGCATCGCGACGCAGCCTCGTGACGAGTGACTCTGGATCGAACGGAAACAGAAAGTCGCTGATTACGATCCGGATCGCCTGTCGCCGCAGCGGCACACCGTGGCCTCGCAACAGTTCGTCGAGACTGACGCGCGCGTCGAACGGCAGATCGTTGAGCCGATCCAGGGATTCAATCCCCAACCCTTCCGGCGGCGATGAGTCGGCGGCCAGCCAGACAAGCGGCGAACCGCCCAGGGACGCTGAGAGCAGACTGAAGATTGCCGCAAGCTGCCTGGCCAGCCGGGGTTTCGATGCGGCCGTCGACATCGATCGCGACGTGTCGAGCAGCACCTCAACGCGCGGACTGACTTCTTCTCGATACAGGCGAACCATCAGAGCATCCGATCGACCGTACGCTGCCCAGTCCAGATGCCGAATGTCGTCGCCCGGCAGGTACTCGCGATACTCCTGGAATTCGAGCGACGTTCCGGTTCCGCGTCCGAGCAACTCGCCCGACCGCCCCGCCGCCAGCTGACGAGGCACACCGAGTGAGTACTCAGCCAGAACGCGTTGGACTTCAGGATCGTTTCGCATGGGAGTTCTGAATCTGGGGAGTTGCCTGCCAACAACAGTGACAGCGTAACTCGTTTAACGCCAGCCTTCCGGTGCCTGTGGTCAAGTGCAGCGAGCCCACAGCTCAATCGCAAAACACCCTTCAACAATCGGCCGGTGGGAACCGGCCCTACGGATTCCGGGGGCTCGTCGCTCGTTCCTCACTCCTCGACCCCAGCCACCCTGTTAACCAGCCACCCCATTGTTCGACATTTTTAACGACGATGGCATCCCTACACCGCCCCGCGAGACTCCGGCTCACCGCGATCGACGAGTGCCTGATCGATTGCCGCCAAGTCGTCCGCCGACAGCTGCCAGCTCATCGCCTCCGCCGTTTCGCGAATCTGGTCCGGACGTTTCGCGCCGCACAAGGCAGTCGTGATCCCCGGTTGCTGGATCGTCCAGTTGATCACGATGTCGGCGACCGAGCGACCCAGTCCGTCCGCGATTTCTCGCAGCCGATCGACGAAGTTCTGGTTCTTCTGCCACTCGTCCCCCTGGAACATCGGGTATTTGGCTCGCCCGTCACCCGCCGCAAACACATGCTCGCGTGGCAGCTTGCCGGCGAGCAGCCCTTTCAGCAGCGGCCAGTAAACCGCCGTCGCCACGTTGTGCTCGATGCACCAGGGCAGCTGAGCAGCTTCGATTTCTCGCTGCAGCATGTTGTAGTGCGGCTGGTACACGGCCAGCGGGCAGACCGATTGGAACTCAGCAAGCTGCTCGACCGTCGCGTTCGACAACCCCGCCGCCAGCACCTTGCCAGCATCAATCATCTGCCGGATTGCAGCTGCCGACTCGGCGACCGGCACGTCGGGATCCGGAGCGTGCAGGTAGTAAAGTTCGACGCGGTCTGTCCCGAGCCGCTGCAGACTTTCGTCACACTCGCGAAGCAGTCGTTGAGGAGAACCATCGTGGGTGTTCTTCCCGTTCTCCCAGTGCAGACCGCCCTTGGTGGCAATCACGATCTCGTCGCGCTGGCCGCCCAGCACGCGACCGATCATCCGCTCGCTCTCGCCCTCGAACCCGTAACAGTAGGCGGTATCAAAAAAGTTGATGCCGGCATCGAAGGCCGCTCGCAGCGTCGCCTCACTCTGGTCGACGGTCACGTCCAGACTCGTGATCCCCGTGATCGGCCAACAGCCCATCGCGACTGGCGTGACCTCGATCCCCGAGTTTCCCAACAAGCGTCGCACGATCCGTATCCTCAACCGGCTGCAGTTCAGAGATGCTCAGCAGGACGGATCATGGCCACGAAGAAGCACCGCAGCAACGCGCGAAAGCCAGACGCACCCACGTAGCTGGATTCGCCAGAATTCAGACTCCCAGCCGCGGCGGCTGTCTCCCGGCAAACCGAGCCACGATCGGAGAAACCAGACAAGCGATCACAAAGGCTCCCCCCGACACGTTCCTCAATGCTGGCGTCGAGCGGCTCGCTCTCGAAGTTCGGCAATCCGCTGAGCCTTGCGCTGCTCGGCAACCTCAAGCCTCTGCTTCAACGACATCTGCGGCACATTCTGGCTGAGACGTCGGCCACGAACTCGTCCACTGCTGATCGAGCCGGAACCGTCCGCGCCGATCAGCGAAAAGGAAGAATCGGATTCCTGAAAGTAGTCCTGCACGGCAGTGCCAAACGACTGCACGCCCGCAATCGACACCGACACGACCAGCGACAGCAAAGCCGCATGCTGCAGCGACGAAGAGCCGGATTCCTGGCAGACGAACCGCCGGAGGGAACTGAAACACTGGAACATGAGACGCTCGCAGGGACAGGGAAAACAGATGCGGCTACTCTAGACCGCCGTGGCGAGCCCCGATGGCCGTGCGTTCTGCCCGGAACGCCACCGACAATCGCTCACCCCGGTCCGCTCGATCGTGCTGGTCACTCGGCGGAACCCGCCCCAAACCGGGAGGCAGCTCCCGCAACCGCGAGTGACAAAGTCGCATCGTCAGCTGGCGACCCGCGACTGCTCAGCTCCACAGTCACTCGACAAGGCGGCCACTTGACAGTCGGAGTTTCCATCCGCACACGGCTCGGAACAAAAGCCGTCACCCTGGCAGAAGGCCGCGAACTCGCTGATGCTCCCGTCACTCACATGCCAATGGCCGCGCAATCACTGACCGCAATCGCTTTCGCATTGTCTCAGGACAGAACAATGTTCGAACTCTTCGACCATACCGCCGACCTGGGGATTCGCGTCCGCGCGGGCTCGCTGAACGAACTGTTCGAGCAGGCCGCGACCGCCTTGACACATTGCCTGATCGGCAGGCCGGATGCGGTTCAGGCGACAACTGAGACGAGCTGCGAAATCGAATCGCCAGACCTTGAGTACCTGTTTTTCGACTGGCTCAGCGAACTGCTCTACCGCTTCGACGCCGGCGGCTTTGCACCTGCAGACTGCGACGTCACCGTCAGCGGCTCATCGCTACGGGCGACTCTGAGGGGCGAGCTGTTCGATCCGGCGCGGCACGAATACTCACACGAGGTCAAAGCGATTACGTACCACGGACTGCGAGTCGAACAGGAGGAACGCGGCTGGCTCGCCGAGGTCATCATCGACATCTGACTGCAACACAGCCGCGGCTGCCGCAGTTCAGTTCGACGCATCCAGCAGGTTGCGATAGCGGGTCCGTTGCTCCGTGGAGAGCAGTTTCAGCGCCCTGGATTTCGCCGCAGCCGACGATCGCTGCGAACCGGCGCCGCTACCAGAGAGAATCTCGACCATCGATTTCTCCTGGTCCTCGGTCAGTCCCAGTTCGACAGTCAGGTCTCCCCAGTCGAGATCACGATTGCCGACCAGAGACTTCGCGGCGCGACTCTCACGCTGGAAGAAATCCAGGAACCCAGGCTCTGCCGTTCCACGATTCATCCGCGCCCGCAGAGCATTCTCGCGCCGCAATCGAGCCTGTTCCCGTCGGTACTCGAATGCCCGCGCCCGCTCCTCGGACGTCAAAGCAGCTGTCGTCTCGCCATCATCCGGTTCGACGAACCATGCCTCGAACGGATTAACGTCGAGGTAGATGGAAATCCCCACGGTCCCCAGGCCAAGACAGATCACGAAGCTGAAGATTGTCAGCGGGCAGGCGAACGATCCGTTCTTACTCAGCAGCGTCCCGCAGGAGAACAGTGAGACTTCAGTCATCGCCGCATCGGTCAGCCGCCGCACGCCGACGTACTGAAACGATTCTTCCGGTCGCGTGTGGACGACCTCGCATTCGTGAACCGCCTCGTCAGCAACCAGTCGCAGGACGGTTCCTGCGGGAACGTGCAGCCCGCGAAACAACAGTAGCCCGAACCCGCTGGCCGACACGTCGGAAACGACCGCGTCGTGCTCTTCACCGTCAATGATCACGATCGCCTGCGCACGCTCGGACGGAGCGACGTATCGCTTTGCAGTGCGGGTCTCATTGGCAAGCGTCGACACAGGTTCTCTCCGCGCAGCCCGACAAGCAGGACTCAGCTGCAAGATTACCCCGTCGCGTCGCCTCCCGACGGTGTGCGGACAGCGACCTGATTGAGGTTTCGCAATCGGCAACCACCGTGTCGAATTGACAGCTTGCAGCAGCGCAAACGAACCGTTGTCCGATCGGCCTGTGCCGCGATGTCACGTCAGATGATCTCAGCGGACTCCGCGGAACTGTCCGTTGACTCAATCCCCGGCCCACTGCTAACCAGCCGGAAACGCTTCCTCGGCCCGAGTCCGGATGCCTCGCAGGTCGAGCTTTCCTGTGCCCAGCAGAGGAATCTCGTCGACTTCGACAAAGCTGTCACTGGACGGAATCCAGAGATTCGGCAACCCGGCGGCTGAGAGTCCTTTGAGAATCTCATCGATCGGCTTCGTCAGCGGCTTGTGCAGCACAACGATTCGCTCGCCCTTCTGCTCGTGAGGGACGGACGTCACCGCGACACGAATCTCCGGCTCCTCAGACGCAACGTCCTCAACAAGTTTCGCCAGCTCTTCCTCGATTCGAATGTGCGGCACCATTTCGCCGCCGATCTTCGAAAAGCGGCTCAGGCGACCGGTGATCGAAATGAAACCGTCTTCGTCAATGACCGCAATGTCGCCGGTGTTGTACCACCCGTCGTCGATAACTTCGGCCGTCTTCTCCGGCTGGTTGAGATAGCCCAGCATCACGTTCGGTCCCTTGATGTGCAGCAGGCCCGGCGTGTTGAGGCCGAGTTCCTCGCCGGTATCGGGATCGACAACCCGGGCGGCAACATTGGGAACAGGCCGTCCCACGGTGCCCATCTTCGTCCCGGTCTGCCCTTGAGCGGCAGCATTGTTGCGATGATCCGGGACGTTGGCCGCAGCCAGCGGCGACAACTCCGTCGTGCCGAAGCCTTCGGTCGGCCAGATACCGAACTTCTTATGAAACGCCTCGGCCAGCGACTGTGGCAGCTTTTCAGCTCCGCAGATTGCGAGGTCCATGTGCGACATTTGCTCGGGGGTGCAACGCTTGAGGTATGTCTTCAGAAACGTCGGCGTCGCAGCGATGATCGTAATCAAGTGCTTCTCGCACAGCTTGCCGATCGTCCGGCCATCCAGCGGGTTGAAGTGGTAGACCCCTTTGGGTTCGAGCGTCATCGGCAGCCACAGCATCAGCGAATATCCGAAGCTGTGGAAGAACGGGAGCACACCGAGCAACACGTCGGTCGTCTTGATCTGAAAGAGCTGATCGGCCGAGTAGATGTTCGACGCCACGTTCTTGTGGGACAGCATCACTCCTTTGGGCTCACCCGTTGACCCTGATGTAAAAATGATTGTCATCAGGTCATCTGGATCAACGTCGGTCAGCCCAAGCCGACGTTCCAGCAGCCCCAGCGGTTCAATCGCCGCCGAAATCAGCGAGCAGACTTTGTCGAGCCCGGTCGCCTGCTCCTTGATGTCCTCGGCGAAAATCAGCTCAGCATCCAGCTCCATCGGCTTCTTTTCGAGAAACCGTCGGCTTGTGATCACGCGTTTAATTCCCGCCTCCCTGATGCAGTAATTGAGCACTCCGTCGCTGAGCGTGTAGTTCAGGTTGACGGCCACGCGGCCCATGATCGACAGCGCGGTATTGGCCAGCGCCCCTCCCACCGAGGGCGGCAGCAGGACACCCACCTGTTTCTCGTCCGCCGGCAACAGTCCCCGATTCAGCACACGGCGAAAGACCAGCGAGCCGGTCAGCAGCTTCAGCCCACTCAGGTCAGTCCCCGCCGAATCGGCGACCTTCGATCGCGATCTGGCCTTACGACAGGCACGCAGAAACTGACGTGCCGGAATCAAACTCGATTGTCGATGTTCCACTGCTTCCACTCCCAGTTCTTCAACGGCGCGACGCACCTTGTCCACGTTGTCCGCATCAGCGAGCGGTTTGCCAAACAGAATGGTGACCGGGTAAGGCCACTTCAGAGGACGTTTCCAGAAAAACTTCCCACCGTGGTAGCTGAAGATGCTGCCCCACAGTTCGTCGAGATAGGTCGGAATCACGGGCAGTCCCGTCCCATCGACGATCCGCATCAGCCCCCGCTGGAACGGCTGCAGCTGTCCCGTGCGAGTCAACTGGCCCTCCGCGAAAATGCAGACCAGCTCGCCGTCCATCGCCGCCTGGCGAGCGGTCTTCAACGATCGGATCAGCGCTTTCGGCCCGTCTTCCGGCTTAATCGGAATGACGCCGAACGTCCGGCAGATCCAGTTGACGAATCCCTTCCGCTCGACGAAGTCCGCGTACGCGATCATCCGAATAGGACGTTCCGACACCATCAGCAGCAGAACGCCGTCCAGCCAGGTCACATGGTTGCAGACCAGCAGAGCACCACCGGTCTCCGGAATGTTCTGCCGCCCCACCACTCGCACGCGGTAGACCAGATGGCTGACGGTGTAAACGATGAATCGAATCGTCGCCTGTGGCAGAACCTGAAACGCGTAATAGATCACCGGCACCGTCGCGATTCCGGCCACCAGGAACACCTGCCCAGGCGTCAGTCCCAGCAGCTTCTTCATCAGAATGAACAGCCCGGCCGCACCAAGAATGAACGCGAACGTCAGAAAATTCGTCGCGGCCAGAATCGTCCCGCGATTCTCTTTATCGCTCTGATGCTGCAGGTTGGCTTCGAGCGGAATGTCGAACAGGCCCGAGCTGATCCCGAGCGTAAACAGAAACAGACTCGAGAGATAAAACGACGACTGCTCCATCGGCGGCAGTTCGGGATTGAACAGCGTCCCGGATACCATCAGCAGAACGGAGCTGACAGCAATTCCCATTGCGCCAATCGGCACGATGCCCAGCTCGACCTTGTCCCCGGAAACCAGACCGGCAATCACGCTGCCCGCTCCCAGTCCAACGACCAGAATCGCTCCGAGCAGGCCAACGGTGGTTTTCTCCATCCCGAGCGTGAATTCGCCGAACGGGTCGACATTGCTCTGCGCCAGCGACGCCAGCATCCAGAAAAAGGCGATCCCCAGAGCCGTTCTCCGGATCACGCGGTCCTTCCACAACGTCCGCATGTCCCGAGCGACAGCCGCCGCAGGATTCAGCTCGAACTGCCGCTGCGGGTTCGCCGCCGTCAATCGAGGGATCAGCAGACTGGTCAATGTCCCCACCACAGCGACCCCGATCAGCACGAGTGCCGGAGTCGCCAGCCCGGCCAGCGATGGCGGAGAGTTCAAATCCGGCGGCGGATCACCGGCCAGCCAGTATCCAAAGACCATCCCCGCTGCTGACGCTCCGACAGTGATCAGTCCCATCAAACCGTTGGCGCGGGACAGATCATCATGCGACACGAGTTCCGGAATCGCCCCGTACTTTGACGGAGCAAACAGCGCGCTCTGAGTTCCCATCAACGCGACCACGGCGACAAGCATCCAGACACTGCCGGTGACAACGGCCACGATGCCGCCGGTCATGATGACAATCTCAGCGATCTTGCAGGCAACGATGACAGATCGCTTGCTGAATCGATCGGCGAAATATCCGGCCGGGACGGCAAACAGCAGATACGGCAACGTGAACGCTGCCAGGCCAATCGAAATTGCTTCGTCGTTTCCGAGCTTCGGCTGGGCAACGCAGACGGCAAACCAGCGAAACATGTTGTCGTTCAGCGCGCCAAGCAGTTGCGTGGCCAGCAGGCCCAGATAGCCAGCGGAGAACAGACGACCGGAACCGGTCGCATCCGAAGGGTCAGACATGAAAACATCCAGAGAAGAACCAGATCATCGGCTGCGGAAACCGACCGCAGCCACCTGGCTCACAGAAGCGAAGAAAGGCGAAACATATAACGTCCGGCTATCGCCACCAGAGAAAAACGCGTTTCAAACAAACCAGAACGTTCGCTGCTGCCACTCGCGGCACGGCTCGCCAAACGCGGCCAGCAGAACGTCGTCTTCGCGCTTCGACCGCCAGAGCTGCAGCGCGACAAAGACGGCATAAAAACTCCACCAGAACCAGTGAGCTGGCGCGAAACAGAACCAGACGCCAGCCTGGGCAATCAACTGCCCGAAGTAGACCGGATGCCGAACGATGCGATACAGCCCCGACGTCTTCAACTCGCGGGCTTCCGGCACCACGCTGAACGATCGAAACAGCGTCGCGTAGCCGGACACGTCGATCAGATTACCCACGATGATCAACGACGCTCCCGTGATCAGAGCAACGAAACCGATCCGCGAACTCTGCACGAACAGCTTCCACTGGGCTGCCGCGAACGGATCGAACCAGGCGATCACACCGACCGCCACGAAGGGCAGCATCGGCCACCAGCCCCCCAGCAGTCCCAGAAGCACATCCGTCGCGCGAGTTGCCCGCGTCTTTGCCGGACGGCGGCAGATAAAGGCCAGCCCGATGAGCAGAATATTCAAATCGACCAGCACTCGCGTCCACGGGATGTCGATCCGCGTCCCGTCAGCGAACTGGTAAAACGCGCCCATCTTCCAGAAGTCGCGGAAGTACGGCGGCAACTCGGTCGCCAGCCACAGAAACATGACCGACGCCCCAACGAGCTGCACGAACCATTCGGGAATCGCCAGCCACAACCGCCCGAACCACGACTCCACCGGGCGCGATTTCTGCGGGACGGAAATCGAGACACCAGCGACTTCGCGAACAATCTCTGTCGACATGCCGAGATACCGTCTTTCATCCGTGAAAGGGCCGTCGGACGGCACGCGCCGCTCGAACGAGCGGAACGTTCGCGGCTCTTCGCAAAACGTGTCAATCCCGGTCGCCCACTATGGAATGTGTTCGAAACAACTTCCCGTTGATTGTGGCACGCCGCTCCGCGGCGTCAGCCTGGTCACTGGGCTTACGTCGCGGAGCGAGTTGCCACTTTTGGGGAAGTTGTTTCAAACACGATCCTAAACAGCGCGACCATGCCGCCGAATCAGGACACGCATCACGTCACTGCGTCGAACGATCCCGACCAGAGCCTGAGGCTCGTCACGCTCCACCACCGGAATGCAGTCGTCCTGAATTCTGTTAAACAGCTCGGCCGCCCGCGTCACAGTCTCGTCCGCATGCATGACTGCTTCGACCGGCGTCGCCAGGTCCTCAGCACAGACCAGCTCGGTCACACCGGGATCAAACATCACGTTGCTCAAGAGCGGATAGCGAATCAGGCCGACGACTTCCTGCTGATCGTTGACAACCGGGTACGTTTCCTCGTGGCTGTGCTCGATGTAGTCGAGCACTCCGTTGAAACTCGCCGACTGCCGAATCCCGCGCATGCCGCGCCGAACCAATGGAGCAATCGCCAGATCCGAAGCCGTCGCCCGAGCCCCGAACGCCCAGCCAACCGACGCACGCACGTAGTCCCACAACTCGTGAGCTTCTTCCAGCGGCGTGCTTTCCGTGTGATGAATCGCCGACGCGATTGGCACTTCGCCGGATTTCAGCATGGCATGCCGAATCAGTAGCGGCCCGACGATCTCGAAGACGACGACCGACCCCAGAATGATTACCTGCACCGGCTGGCCGATCTCTGGTGCACGCGTCACTGCAATATTCGCCAGCGCGATCGCCGCTCCAGCCTGAGCCAGCATCGCCGGGCCGAGCCACAGTCGCACTTCCTCATGCTGCCGGGTCAGTCGCGCCGCGGAATAAATGCCGGCAACTTTTCCCACCGAACGAAACACGATGTACGCAACGCCGATGGCCCCTGCACTGACAAACGCGTCGAGATCCAGCTCCGCCCCATGCACGGCAAAAAACAGAACCGACAGCAACCCACCGAGCTGATTCAGCTCCTCGGCGATCTGGTTCACCACGTCCGACGAATTCGCCACCGTGAAGCCCATCACCAGAAACGTCAGCATGTACGGCAGCGTCATTGACTCGCACAGTCCGAGCACGAACGTCGTCGACGCAACCAGCAGAGCCAGCCAACGGCGGCGATGCATCAACCCGCAGCCAAAGCTGACGACCAGGCCACCCAGAAACCCGGCGAGAATCGCTCCGCCGAAACTCAGTCCGAGATCGCGAATCTGTGCCGTCAAATCTCCGGGCTGCTCATCTCCCAGCCACTGCATGGCCAGAAACGCAACGTCGAAGATGACGATCGCCGCCAGGTTGTTCAGCGCGACGAGAATTCCCGCGAGGTCCGTCACGGGGCCATCGGAGCGCAGTTCCTTCAGCACAAGAATTGTCGTCGCTGGCGCTGTCGCGAGAGCCAGACAGCCCAGCAGCAGCGCCTGCCGCCCGCCGACTCCGCACGCCCACAATCCCAGCGTGACAATGACCAGCGTGCCGACCAGTTCGCCGACGGATAACGCCAGCGCGCGAGGGACGATCTGCAGAATTCGACGCACCGGAAACTGACAGCCCAGCCCGAACAGCACGAGAGCCATCGCCAGCTTGAGCATCGCGTCGAACGAGTGAACGTGCTCTTCCGGAATCCACTCCAGCACACTGGGCCCCAGCACGAGCCCAACCAGCAGAAAGGCTGTCACCTTCGGCAGACGCAGGTACTCAGCCAGCGTCCCGGCCAGCAGCGAAACGCCCAGCAGGATCCCCATCGTGCTCGCGATATGGAGATTCAGATCGCCCATGCAGCGCGTCGTCCCTCGACCAGACGGATTGTTCCACTCCACACCCCGGCACAGATTCCTGCCCAAGTGCGTTGTCAAACAAGGATTCTGGGATGCACTCAGTAGCGAAAGTCGCCAGGACTTTCGGCAGTTGCGAGTGACCGAAACTCGTGGCGAGTTTCGCTACCCCAAAATACTTCTCTGACAGAGCACTGGCACAGTGCTTGATCCTCTGGCACAGTGCTTGATCCTCTGGCACAGTGCTTGATCCTCTGGCACAGTGCTTGATCCTCTGGCACAGTGCTTGATCCTCTGGCACAGTGCTTGATCCT
>Ga0070726_10003399_pt1 | contig 13381 bp, 18 predicted proteins | sample tdAd471_FD_67275 | JGI IMG/M metagenome (GOLD analysis project Ga0070726, IMG submission 67275) | Marine sediment microbial communities from the Atlantic coast under amendment with organic carbon and nitrate - tdAd47.1 | ecosystem: Environmental > Aquatic > Marine > Coastal > Sediment | place...
AAGCTGGTGCGGATACCCTCGTCAATCGGCGCCGAGCCGCCGAAATCCGTGGACCACGCCATGCGCAGTTTCGACAGGTCACAGTCGGGCAGGTCGATGAAATCACCCGGCGTACATGGTCCCGCCAGGGCATCGCGCCCGTCATCCCCGGCCAGTCCCGCCATCATCAGCGACGCGTCGGCGACACTCCTGCCCATCGGGCCCTGTACGCTGAAATGGGTGTAATTCAGGGTCCGCGCTTCCCGCGCCACCAGCCCCGGCGTGGGGCGGAAGCCGACGACCCCGCACCACGTCGCCGGATTGCGGAGACTGCCGCCGGTATCGCTGCCGTGCGCGAGCGGCAGCATGCCCGTGGCCAGCGCCGCCGCCGAGCCGCCGGACGAGCCGCCCGGCGTCCGCTCAAGATTATAGGGATTGCATGTCGGCCCGAAGACCCGGTTGGTGGTGTTGGAACCGGAACCGAATTCCGGGGTGTTGGTCTTGGCGAGCACGATCGCGCCTGCGGCCCGCAGCCGCGCGACCATCGCCTCGTCGGTATCGGGCACGTCGTTTTCGTGCAGCAGCGAGCCGAACGTGGTGCGCAGCCCCGCCGTCACGTTGAGATCCTTGATGCCGACCGGCATCCCGCTCAATGGCCCCACGGTGCCACCCGCCGCGAAGGCTTTTTCCGCCGCCGCCGCTTCGTTGCGCGCCCGCTCGACATCCATCGCCGTGATCGCATTGACGGTGCCGTTGAGGCTCTCGATGCGTCCAAGGCAGCTGTCGAGCAGTTCAACCGGCGACAGCTCAAGCGCCTTCATGAGACGCCGCGCCTCAACCGCGCTCAGATCACAGGGATGGGTCATCGCTTACAGGCCTTTTGCTGGTGACAAATCAACGGCACAGATCATCGTTGGAAGCAGATTAGACAACAAATGTGCGGTGGCCCGCACCATCGAAAAAACTATCACGATGGTAACGGCATGCAAAATGATGAAGCGTCGACGAATTGCGGCTACCCTGAGCCGGTCTGCTTTAAGGAGTTTGCGATGCGGCGTTTCGTCTTTCCGCTCTTTGCTCTGTTGGGCGCGAGCATGCCTGCCACGGCAGCGCACGCGGCGGCATATATCTGCGATGCCAAGGACATTAGGCAAATTGGCAATGACGGTGTGCCGGTTGCGCCTGTTGCCGGGGAACCGCAACCGTTTCAGCGCTTCTCGTTCGATGACCGCACCGGGCGGGTCGATGGCGATAATGAAACCCGCGTCCTCAGCCTGCTGCAAAAAGCCGTCGGACCGAATGCACTGCTCGCTGTCGGGATTCAGAAAGGCCTCGGCAATACGGCCTTGCAGGTGCTCAAGATCGATACCGCGGTCGCCGGTAAAATGCCGTTCGTGTGGATCTCCGACGATACCGTCAGCACCGGTGTCTGCACGGAGGATTAAGCTAAGCGTCCTGCGCGGCGCACCATGTCTGCCAGTGCGTGCGGTAAACCTGTTCCAGATTCCGCGTATAGCCTTCTCCGTCGACGATCGGCGATGCCGCCATGCGCGGGCGGATCGACTGGCGCAAGGCGTCCAGCGCGCCCGCATCGGCGGCGAGTGACACGGCCTTTTCCACATAGGCCTCGGCGCTGTCGCAGATCAAATCCGTCAGCCCCAGGTTCGACAGGTGCGACAGCGAATGCCGGGCCGAGAACGTGTCGCCCGGCAGCGTTATCACCGGCACGCCCATCCACAGTGCCTCCAGCGTTGTCAGCCCGCCGGAATACGGAAACGGATCGAGCGCGATATCGACCCGCGCGTATTCGGCCATGAAGGCTTCGTGCGGCAATCCCGGTTCCAGTAAAAGGCGGTCGTCACCGATGCCGAGCGCGGCGAATTGTTCACGCAAACGCGCCTGTGCGCGCGCCGACGACAATGCCGTCGTCTTCAATAACAGCCGGCTGTGCGGCACCCGGTTCAGAATGTTCGCCCACAACGCCGCCGCCGGTTCGGAAATCTTCGACAGATTGTTGAAGCAGCCGAACGTGACGAGCCCGTTTTCGAGACACGGCAACGGCGCGACGTTGGTGGCATAGTCGGGCGGGCGGTAACAGACATAGCCGTCGGGCAGACGGATCAGCGGCTCGCTATAGTGTGCTTCCGCGCCGTCCGGGGTCTGGAACCGGTCCGACAACAGCCCGTCAACGCATTCAAGACCGCTGGTACAGAACAACCCGCCCCCCAGGAATTGCAGCGGTGCCGGACGGTAGGCCAGACACTGCATCCGGTTGTGCGCGGCGTGCCCGGACAGATCGACAAGAACATCGATCCCTTGTTCGGCAATCGCGCCTGCCAGCGCCTGCATGTCCAGATGTGCGGCGTCGTGCCAGCCGTCGGCGTGGGCGTCGATCCGCGCGCTTATGTCATCCTTCACCGTGTGCGTCGCAAAGACGTGCACCTCGTGCCCCGCCTTGTCGTGATGCGCGAATACCGGTTCCATGAAAAACCCGACCGGGTGGCGGCGCAGATCGCCCGATAGATAACCGACCTTGAGCCGCCGTGCCGGGTCCGGCGTATTTGCATGCGCCGGCGCACGCGGCGTCAGCGATGCGCAATACCGCGCGTTCCAGCGCGCCGCCTCGGCGCGGATGTCGTCGGCCCCGTACGCCGGATCGTTGAGCATATAGAAAATCAGGTTCGAGTGCGCTTCATGCGCGATTCCGCCCTGACGGACCACCGGACGCAGACGCTCGATGGCGGCGTCGACCTCGCCCAGATCCTTGAGCAGCAAAGAATAGTTCACCGTATAGCCGGGCACGGACGGGTTCAGCGCCAGTGCGCGTTCGAAGGCGTCGGCGGCCGCGTCGAAGGCGTTTTGCGCCTGCAGGATGTTGGCGTGGTTGAAGTGCGCATCGGCATCGTCGGGATGCTGCGCCAGCACCTTTTCAATCAGCGCAGCCGCGCCCGCGTTGTCGTCCAGGCGGTGCAGCGCATTGGCGAGGTTCTTCATCGCCTCAACGTCCGCCGGATTGATTTCCAGACAGCGCCGATACGCCGCCGCCGCCTCGTCGAAGCGCCACAGTGCGCCAAGTGACAGCCCCATGTTGTAATACGCATCGGCAAAGCCGGGCTCGGCGGCAATCGCGGCCTGGTAATGCGCCAGCGCGTCGGCGTGACGCTCGCCGGCTTTCAGCGCATTGGCAAGGTTGTACGCGGCGTCCGGATTGCCCGGCTGGGCGCTCAGCACCTGGCTCAGCACCTCGACCGCCGCGTCGGTGTCGCCGGCACCGCTGTGTGCACTGCCGAGTGCGCTCAAAAGATCTGTCGGGGCCTGCATGGCGGCGGCGCGTTTCAGGTAATGCACGGCGTTCTTGAAGCGCTTGTCCCTGAGCGCGACAAGACCGCGTAGGTGTAACACCGGATGCTGGTTCGGCGCCGCGCTGTCGAGTTTTTTCAGCAGCTTTTCGGCACGGCGCAGATCGCCCGCCTGAAAGGCGCCGAGCGCATCGTTGAACGTTTTCTCGAGGTTCATGGGCGGTTTGACTGCAGCCAAAGGGTTCGCAAACGTTTGTCGAACCTAACGGCACCCGTTCCGCAAGGCAAAGAGGTTTGTGCCCGCATGCCCGGCGGCAGCACAAACGGCCATTCGCACTTTCACACCGTATCAGGTTGCTTCTTTACCGCCATCCGCCATCTCGATAACGTTCAAAAGTTGGTTTGCCAGCATCTCTTTGAGCATTCCTTCCATTTCCGCAAAATCGAATCCGCCCGACTGCACAAGCGCATTATCCGCAGCCTTAAGAGCATTATAGTAAGGATCTCTATTCTTTTCGATTTGCTGGGGAATCGTCGGCGAACCTGGCAGCAAATAGCCCAGCTTAATACAGAGCACAATGTATGACAGCATTCTGGATGTACGACCGTTGCCATCGCTGAAAGGATGAATCCAGTTCAGCCGCCACATGATGTAACTGGCCAAATGAAATGCGGTTTGCTCGTGCCAATTGTCGTTTATGTAATCACATAATTCCTGAACCAGCGAACCGATCAAATGGGGACCTGGAGGCGAGTGATCGCTTTCGGTGATGAGCGCGGTCCCGGATCGCCAGTCTCCTGGATGCGCCTCAATACCATTTACCGCAACGGCTTGTAACTGTTGAAGCAATGACGGATGCAAGGCAAACGGTCGGTCCCTGTCCAAAAACGTCTCAATGACATCCGTTGCCAGATCAAACTGCCTAAAGCCATTATCGACTTCAAGCTGCTTGATCTCGGCGTCCGATAGTCCAGATATGTGTGGCACCAGATGAAAACCCGTCTTTGACGGAGCTATTGCGAACCTGAAAGAGCTTTGGCCCGCTCGTCGACCATCTCGCGTGTAATAGTATGCGTTTCGTCTTCTATGGCGACATTGCCGAACACAAAACTACGACGCTGCTCTTCCCGTTGCTCTTCCGTCATACGGACGGTCTTCGCCAGCTCCACGAGCTTGGAAAGGCTAGTTTTGGTGTCCATCGTTGTCTTCCTCCAATCTTCAATCTCTGATTCGTTCTCATTATGCGATATTCTACACGCACATGATACACCGTGTATTTCGTATTATTACACCGTGTCATTAACAAGGCATTGACCAAGCATTTAGTAGACGCGCTGCAAAAAATGAGTGGTCTTATAAATCGCTTTTACGCGGTCTTACAAATGCAAATGTTTGCTTCTTGTTCCAACCACCAAAAACCCCGCGAACCGTTGCCGGCTGCGGGGTTTAATTGGTACGCGCTACAGGGGTCGAACCTGTGACCTACTGATTAAAAGTCAGGCACCGAGCGCTATGATAAGAACACTTTTAGTAGTTATTTGTCATTTTATGTTGCGAAAGCACAGGGATAGGCCCAAGGTCAATGTCACTTTCTGTTGTTCAAATATGGTCTGCGTTTATTCCTGTTGCGACCGATGTGCGACCGAGAGCGACCAAGCCCACAACAGGGGCGCAGTAGAGGAGATGGGTGATGGAAAATATTCTATACTGTCCCGATTGCGGGTGTTGGCTAGGCGAAGGTGTTCGGGAACAGATTGGATCATCCGTAACAACACGGGTCTTGTGCCTTCCCTGCTTCTATGCCGAGGCCCGCAGAATTGAAAACAAAGACACCGTAGAGGAGTAGAGAGGAGTTGAGGTATGGCGTGTAAGAAATGCGGCGGAACCGGGTCGTATATGTACGACCACAATCACGGGAAGTTCTGTGAAGATTGCTGTGACCACCCTGACGCGCATCACTATATCCAGAGCGAGGGCTACCCCAGCCCCGGACAGCTAACGTGCGGACGCTGCGGCACCAGCCTAACCCCCACCAGTAAAGGAGAGGGATGATGCACGATTACGGTTCGATGGGCTGCGATGAAGGTGGCGGGTCTGGCCCTGTCAAGGGGTGGGAGGCTGTGAAGTTATTGACATTTTACTGCGCTATCTTGGTTTTGTTTTTCGGCGGACTTTGGGCGATAACGCACTAACGTAGAGGAGTAGAGAAGATGCGAGATCAAATCGAAAAACTTGAAGCGGCAGGGCTAGAGTTTGAAGATGATCCGTGTGTTATCGTTTGTCAGGGGCCGCCTGTCTGCATGTTGGAAGGAGACGAGGCCGTGAAAGCTGCCGAGGATGGTTGCCCGTGGTGCAAGCGCATTACACTGCACGACGACATGACAGAAACGGTTGTTGACCCAAGGAGCAACCCCCAATGAGTAACGGGGCGATTAGGCAGCTTTGTATCGGCCTTTATTTTGACACATAATCTGGACGATAATAAAACATGCGCCTGATTCTGACCCTCGCTCTTCTATTCCTCACCGCCTGTCAGTCGGTTTCCGACGGCACGGATATCCGCGCGGTGAAGACGGATGCCGAGCGCCAGGAATATTACCGGCACGCCGACCACGTCGATCGTGCCTACGATCGCCTTATTTCCGCCAATGCCGAATACTGTTCCCCGAAGTGCAGATTCCGCGTTGTCCTCGGTCCTGCCAGCGGCCTTGGCGCGTTCACCAATTCGCGCGTTTCCCCGCCCGAGATATGGGTAACATTCCCCCTGATGCGCTTTCTTGAGAATGACGATGAGATCGCCCTGCTCATTGCACACGAATGGTCGCACATATTATTGGGGCACGCCGCCGTGTACGACACGCTCGGCGGCAAGACGGCAGAGCTGCAAGCAGACTGCCTCGGCGCTATCCTTGCCGCCCGTGCGGGCTATGACGTAAGCAAGGCCGCATTGTCCCTGAAGCGCATGGGGAATACCGCAACGGGGATTATTCACACCATGACGGGCGGCAATACGCACCCACCTTTCACGCAGCGCTACGAATTGACCGTCGATATTGGCGGCCGGGGGCGGAATATCGACAAGAACACGGCCAACCAGATATGCGGGGTGCGCCTGTAGAAACACCCGCCCGGAGATCGCCACATGCCCAACATCACCCGGCGCCTGATCGCCGCCACCAAGCCCGGTGACAAGGAAATCGTGCTGCGCGATTCCGAGGTCAAGGGCTTCCACGTCCGCATATCGCCGGGCGGCACCAAGACATTCGCGCTCTACTACCGGACCCTTGCCGGAAAAGAGCGGCGGGTGAAACTCGGACGCTGCGACGAGCTGCGCCCGGAGAAGGCCCGCGACATCGCCAGGGATATGCTCGAGCAGGTCCGTCAGGGCGAAGACCCGGCGCTGGCCAGAAAGTCCGCCCGCGAGAAAGGCCCCGCCGACACGTTCAACGAAGCCTATGCCGACTATGTGAAGCGTGAGGCCAAGGGGCGAAAGAGCAACACGACCGCCGACGCCGTGGCCAGCGACGTCTACCGGGAGTGCGCGGCATGGAAGAAGCGGGATATCGACAGCATTGACGCGGCCGAGATCCGAAAGCTTTGTGAAACCATCCGCGACGGCGATCCCGAAACCGGACGCAAGCCCGCGCCCTACATGGCGAACCGGCTCTATTCATACCTCAACACCTTTTTTGCATGGTGTGCCGAACCGGGTATCGACAAGGTGCCCGCCAGCCCCATGACCGGACTCAGGAAGCCGTGGCGCGGCGAGTCCTCGCGGGACCGGACATTCAGCGATGCTGAAATCCGCGCCCTGTGGAGCGCGGGCAACGCCATCGGCGGCGCGACGGGCGCGTTTCTCAAGCTGCTGATCCTGACCGGCAAGCGCCGGGGTATCCTGCGCACGATGAAGTGGGATGAAATCAGCGACGGTTGGTTGTGGACGCCGACCGGAAAGCGCGCCGACACCAACAAGCGCCGGCACCCCATCCCGCTGCCGAAGCTGGCCCGCCGGATCATCGAAGGACTCCCGAGAAAAGACGAAAACCCCCACGTTTTTCCCGGGCGTCATCGCGGCAAGCACCTCGAGGCCGGGACCGACTTCAAGAACAAGGTCATCGACGAGTCCGGCATCGCGGATTTCTTCTGCCACGCCTGCCGCCATACCGTTGAAACGCGCATGGCCGAACTTCGCATTGCCCCGCACATTCGCGACCTTGTGATGGACCACGCCCCCGCCCGCGGATCAGGCGGTGGGTATGATCACCACCACTACCGAGATGAAGTGCTCGAAGCCCTCGAAACATGGGCCGCGCACGTCGAAGGGATTATCTCCGGCGACGGCGTGCGCGTTCTGCGCTAGACGTCGAACTCCCGGCCCCGCACAAGAAAATCGATCGACTTCCCGGTGATATCGGAAACCGCTATTGCGGTCAGCATGTCCATCGGCAGATCGCCCGCCTCCATGCACTGATAGACCCTCTTGTCGATCCCTGCCTCTAGCGCCACCTGGGTCGCTGTCAGGCACGCTCTTTTCCGCGCCGCGCGCACGCGCCGCCCAATTCTGCGGAATAGGTTGCTTGGCCCCATGCCCCCCTCCTTCTGATGCGCGTGCCCCTTTCGCACGCAAGCGAATCGTGACAGACCCCCACGTCAGATTCGGTCCTCAAAATATATTGCGGTTAACCGGTGCTTGCCGAAACGGCATTTAAGGTGAAATATTGAGTTTCTGCATATCTGCACTTCTCCTGCCTGACCACCGTTATCCGGTTCCCGCGCGGGAGGGACGGCGGCACAAAAGCTAAAACTTAGTGCAGTCTGCGACATCAGACTGGTGCGGGAGTGCGCCTCCCGCACCCGCCGAACTCGGCGGGTGGAAATTAAACGATATATTCGGGACTATTGTCAACTTTGGCGTGCAATGTGTCGGTCGGGGTTATAAAGCGGACATGCCCGCCCCAAGCGCCGCGCCCTCGATAAACTCTACCGGACGGTTGGACAGTCTTGCGCGCAGCCACGGTTGCGCGACATTGCCGACAAGGCAGAGCGCAGGCACCAGCCAGATTGTCGTATAGTCAACCGCATACAGGCCCAACAATGCCGCGATGGCGGCGATCAGCGGCACCGTTGCGGATGGCCACGCACGCATGGCCTGCGCCCCATAACTGTTCCAGTCCTCGTATCCCTGTGTGATCTGGCGGCCCATTGCCAACGCGAACAGTAGGGCCACATAGATGTTTTCGATAGTACCAAGACAGGCGGCAAGGATCAGCGCCCACCCGACAGCCGATGAAAACCGATGCCTGTGGAATCCGCCGTCCGTGAGGCGCCAGACACCGAAGATCAGCGCGAGGAATGCCGCTTGTTCCACTCCATAATCGCCTTGTTGCCGAGGGGCTTCGATGTATCGGCCATCGCCGCCTGAAATTCCTCGTCTTCCATCGCGGGTTCTTCCCGCATTGCCCGGATTTGTTTCTGCGTATCAAGGACAGCCTTGACGTCTTCGACGGACGGGCCTTTGCCGATGCGGACCTTCTCGAGGTGGCGGGCCGTGAAATAGAAACCGACGACGGCGAGGAAAATATAGGCGACCCACTCCGGCACCAGCGCATAAGCCTGCATGGCTGCTGCGAACCCGACCGGATCGAAGATCGGCCAGACGAACAGGCCGATGACGCCAAGCGCCATGATGGGGCGCGGCGCTCGGTTGATGCCGTCCCATAGCGCATCCCACCAGGTCCGGTTTTCCCGTAACTGGGCGTTCTCCGAGGCATAGGCCTGATGCACGGCCATCGCCTCGGTGTGCGTGTTCGCCTCCTGCTGCACCTTGTCGCCGGTGAATGTGGCAACGCCGCGGCTGATGCCCTGTGCAGCCTTGCCGATGCCGCCCGTAAAAAGACTGGACAAAAAGCTAAGCATTGTAGCCCTCGATTTTCGGCTCGAACTCGGCAACCCGGTTCATCCACCCGGCCTCGAAAACCTGCTGCGACGGATCGCGGGCGATAATTCTCCGGTACACGTTGCGCCTATCCTCACACAATGCCGCGAGAAAAAACGCGCCCATCTCCCCTTGCGCCTTCTCTGCCATGAGGCGCGTCTGCGGCCCAATCACGCCGTCTACATCGCCGGGACCAAAGCTGGCCTCGTTACATACCCGCTGCACCATCTTTACAGACGAGCGCGGGCCGTGGTTGATCGAGGCATCGAAAACAAACGGGATAATTTCTGCCGGCAGCGTGTCAATGCGCGGCCCGGTCAGGTAGTTGCGTTCGTAGATTTCCCGCGCGGTCGCTTCGTCGAGACGCTTAACGTCCTCGATCGACGCATCGCGCCCGAGCCACGCCGAAAGCGTGCGCTGCGTAACGCCCATATTCGTCGGGCCGCCCCTGTCCGCCGCGTGGTTTACGTATCCGCCCTCGCGGCGCAGGATCTCGGAAATCATTTCTTCGACGGTCATTCGCCCTCAATCCTGTTGAAATACTCGTCCAGCCAGCCCATCAACTGCATGTTGAGGTCGCGGACGTGCCGGGCCTCGAGGTCAATGGCCATTTCCCACCCCTGCAGCATGCGCAGCGAACAGATGCCGTCCCTGTCGGGTGGGCGCGTATAGACAATCGTTGCCGGCGTGTACGTTGCCTCGAGTCCAATCTGGCGGTACTCGACGGGAACACCCGCATCCTCTGCGGCCTTGATGCCGTAGCCCATGCCCGGCGTGATGCCGAGATCCGTGTAGACCACTGACGCTTCGGCGTTCTGCCTCCACGCCAGACCGGCGTTAATCCCCCACTCTCTCTCAAGGGGATCGCCGTCGTTCAGGATTCCGGGCTGGGTATAGAGGAGGTGTGACGCGATCGGCGCCTCGCCGCGCTCAAGTGAATCGCGAACGCAGCGCCGCGCATAGGCAACGTTGCGGTCGATCTCCCCCGCATACGGACTTTCGATAATGACCCGCCTCATTGCGCCCACGAAACCCACGACGTTTCCGCCCTAGGCTTTCCTTCATCGCAGTAGATCGGCATCTGAAACGTGATGCCGTGGTCCGGGTGCGTGATCCAGCATGCCTGATTCGGCGGCTGGAACTCGAAGTTGTTCTGATAGGCGTATTCGTCATAGCCTTTCATGGAGCCGTTGACGATCAGGCTTTGCAGCATGATCAACTGGTGCCAGTGACCCATAATCAGGGTGTCCCAGTCCTCGCCTATACCTGCGTCGCGGCTGATCTTTTTGTGCCGCCCGCGGACGATGGTCATCAGCGGCCCGGCAATGCCGTTGCCGCCCCGGAACTGGTCGCCATGGGTCAAGCAGTAGCGATGCGAGAAAATCCGGTAATGGCAGTCCGGGCCGTCAGGGATATTGAACTGGATGCGCTTGTCGTCTTTGAAGTGAAGATGCAGGAACCGATAGATCAGCCAGTCGAAGTTGGTTTCGTTGCGCTCCTTGGCGATGGGCTTCCGGGTGTTGCGCCCGTGATTGCCGGTCACACACGGCAAGTAGACGTTGCCGAACTCATCCGCCAGCGTGTCAATAACCCACATCAGGACGCCGAGAAGATCGAGTATCGTCGGCAAGGTTGGCGCAGCGTTGGTGCGCGACAGCTCCTCATGGATATCGCCCGATATCATATCTCCGCCCAGCGCCAGAACGATGCCCGGGTACTCGGCGCCGGCGAGCTTGCATTTGAGCAGGTCGATACAGGTTTCGACAGTGCGCCGCATCCGGACATGCGCAATATCCAAATTGAACTCGTTGGAGTGGGATATTGCGGATGGCGTAACGACCTCGCCCCAGTGCAGGTCCGAAAGAAACAGGGTCGGAACGCCGGTGTTCTCTCCCCGCCCCGGCTTGACCATCCACTTGGGCGGCGCGGCTTTCTCGTCCTTGAGGTCGAAGATATACTTGCGCACGGCGGCGCGCGTGACCTCGTCCGATTGCGCCTTGGTCAGCTCGGCGCGAAGCTTGCGGACAACCTCGTCCATTTGCTCGAGCTGTGCCTCGGGGGGGGCCTCCGGCCCATCCTCAAGTGTGATCCCCATTCTTTTGGCGGCGCGAAGGCGCGCGTCCAGCGTGGATGGCGCAATGTTGTGTTTCCGGCACGCCGCCGCCTTGGTGCCGCATTCGGCGACAATCTCCAGGGCGTGTCGCGCGAGGGCCGGGGCGAGTGTTTTCTGTCCCATTCAGCCTGCCCTGTCCATCCTCAACGATAGTGACACTGCGAGATGAGCAATTCGGTGAAGGCGTCGATCCCCATCGTCTTGCTCGGGTCTTTGTCCCCGCGCGATTTCAGAAATGCCCGTTGCGTCGTGTACGCCTGCCCCTCGCGTTCCCCGACGCAATCGGAGCGGCGCTCACCGTTTATGTTCTGTAGGTGGTGCACGAACTCATGCAGCAGAACCGACAGATCGTATTCCTTTGTCGGATCAAGATTTTCGTTAACTGTGATTGTTTGAGTGTCGTTGTTGTAAAGTGCGACGGTGTTCAGGCACCCGCCGTCAGGGCAAAATTCGCGGTTTATTTCTTCGGATGATTTCAACACCACTTTCGGCATGAAGGGCTGGGCGCATGCCGTAAGAAGCGACACGGCAAACAGAATCCCCGCTAAAAAAACAGCAGGTTTCATGGTTCTGTATCCTCGGATGAAAAACGAATGAGAATGAAGACGATGACGAGGCCGATCCCAGCACCGAGCACGCCCGCAAGGGCGGCGTGGCCCACACTCCAAAGAAGTCCAATCAGATATCCAATGACAGCGAAAAACCCCACGATCAGAGTGGCGGATTTGGTGTCTTCGTCGCTGAGTAATCTTCGGAGCATCACATCTCCCAATGTGAGAGGCGGGGCCGGCAGCCGCCCGGAGATCGCCACGACCCCATTAGCCGCCAGCTCCCGCCTCTAATAAGGCGAGTAACTAAAAGTAGTTTTATTTGCAACAAAAAAAGACCCGACAAGGTGTCGGGCCTAGTTTTCTCAGGGAGAGAAGCACCTGTTGGGATTAACAGAGGCAAACAATATGTAACTTTTAGTGGTTTTATTGTCAAGGGATAGTTTGCGATTCGCACAAATACGCCATGACTTTGCCATGAATCGTGGCTAGGGTTGCCGCGTGACCGATATTTTGACCGACCCCGCCCGGCTTCTTGCGCTTGTGCTTATGGGCACGCTAATCGTCGCCTCAGCGATGGTTATGGGCTACCGCGCCGCGCGCATGCTGGGATGGGATGGGGGGTATGGCGCAATCTGCGGACTCTCGGTCGGCGTGGGAGGAATGATCGTTTTCATTCTGTCGCCTGCTTGATTTTCCAAGGCCATTGATATACTATTTTTATTCCCTTTTTGATTCGAGAATGACATGAACTTCAAAATCATTATCACCCGTAAGGGGTGGGGCAGCATCGGCGACGGCGGATCTGCCATTTAATTCACAGTTTGCGCGGCGGCGCTGAAAGTAGAAGCGCCTTCGGATGGTTTGGCCCCTTCCGACACATCGTGGGATTGGACCGCTTGCGGCACCGGCCACGGTTGAGGTTGACCGAGGTACTGAGCAGGTACGGAATAGCTAACCGTGCTGAAAGTTCGGGAAAGAAAATGAAGGGGAGCCGGAGTAACGCCCGGCCCGCGCAATTCAAATCCCCTCGGGGATCGGGTGTGCCACACCCATAACAACACAGGTCCACGGCGACCTGCCCCCGGCCAGATGTGGTTGGGGGGCGCGACACAAGGGGCTGCCCTTAACCGGGCGGTCCCTTTATTTCGGCATGATCGCGTCTTCTTCCGCATTGATGCGTTCGTGCTTCTCATCGATCGCGCGCATGCTTTCCTCGAAATATTCATCCGACATGATTCCGCGTTCGTAGAGCCGTTGCATTCTGCGCTCTTCAGCCTTTAGTGCCCGGCGCGCTTTCGTGAACTCGTACATGCGCCACTGGAAATTTTCCTCGACATCCTGTGGCTTGAGCTTGATCCCGAACGACGACGCCACGGCCTCGGGCAGTGGATAGGGGCGCCCCTGGCTGTCCGTTGCACCCTTCGCGGCCAGCCCGATTTTCTCCCAGTACCACGACCCCGGCACCCATGCAGCGGACGGCATCCATGATTTCCATGCCCAGTC
>Ga0070726_10003408_pt1 | contig 13354 bp, 11 predicted proteins | sample tdAd471_FD_67275 | JGI IMG/M metagenome (GOLD analysis project Ga0070726, IMG submission 67275) | Marine sediment microbial communities from the Atlantic coast under amendment with organic carbon and nitrate - tdAd47.1 | ecosystem: Environmental > Aquatic > Marine > Coastal > Sediment | place...
GGGGCCGAATCAAAAGAAAAGGCCAGTACTAAAGCGAAAATACATCCAAGCCTTAAAGTGTTGCTTTTTTGTTTCATTGGTAGTTCTATTTTTTTGATAAAAATTACATATCCTAATTTCTCAAATCATGGTGTAGGATGATTAATCCAACGCCTTCTCTGGCCATTCTTAAGGGCATGTGAAAGTGTGCGCTTAAAACGGCGATGGAAGCTGTGGACTTTACTTATCACATTGCCAGAGCATCACGAACCAGCAGTTCTTGCAAAGGAGAAGGAATTAAAATTAGGTGCTAGAGATGGGATCGATTTGGAGAAATCGGTCATATTATTGGATTAATCTTGTGGGCACCCTTCTAAGGCTGGACAAAATCGGAAATGCGAAATCGGAAGTTGGAAGCGCCACGTCCTGGAAGCCTTGGAAACATTCCGCTTTCTGACTTCCGCCTTCATATTTTATCCTGCGCCGTGTCCAAGCTTAGAAGGGTGCTCAATCTTGTAATTCGAAAGGAGCTAGCCTATGAGCGCGCAAGAATTGCCTCAAGTGTTGAGCCAACTCACCAATTTCGAAAAGTTCCAGGTCTTATACAGAAGTATTATGTGCGTCATAGTGAACCCGGTTATTACGGTGGTATATACCTCTGGGATTCTAAAGCCTCACTGCAAGCTTTTATGCAAACAGAATTAGCCGCAACGATGTCTAAAGCCTATAAGATAGTGGGTGCTCCGCGGATAGAAATCTCAGGCACTCTTTTTAAATTGAAAGAGTAGATTTCAAGCATTTGCGCCATGTTTTTGATGGCCATTGTCATCCCTTCAATACGATAGTTTTCTTTTTTCATAGGAAGTTTTTCATTTTTGGGCCAGACTTTAAACACCGATATTCCAACAGGAAAATCACTGACCTTGCGAGTGCGTATCAAGGGGCAATTGGAGGGAGATGGCGTTAGCATTGCTATTCGGGGGGATGATACATCGAATATTTCAGGAGTAGGAGAACAATTTGCTACTACCCAAGGTCCTTCGCCGATCAGTGGTACATTTAATTGGACAGAGTATGGGCTAAATCTAGATACTATTGAACCCAACATTAAGAGCTTGACCGTTTATTTGATTTATCTTCCAAATACTACCGGCACTGTATATTTTGACGATGTTTCATTGGTGTTTAAATAAGCCTTTCGCTAAAAAAGGAGAAGCTATTGTTTTAATGATCCTCAAGAAAAAGTCTATCTTTCAGACATTGAGCTGAGATGCTATCCTAGGAAGTTGTTTAAGAATGATTGATTGGCTGCAATTCGAGAGAACAAGAACCTGAAAACAACTTCCACAACAAAACAAACTCAAATGAGTGATCAAAGAGAATTTGACGTCATAGTATGGGGGGCTACCGGATTTACAGGAAGATTGGTAGCGGAATATATCTATCAACAATATGGAAGTCAAGAGATTGTCCGCTGGGCAATGGCGGGACGTAACCTGGCCAAATTGGAAAAGATTCGAGCCGAAGTAGCAGATGAAACTATTCCTTTGATCACGGCAGATAGCCAAGATGAAGAAAGTTTGGCGGCGATGGTACAACGAACTAAAGTAATAGCTACTACGGTTGGACCTTATGGTAAATATGGTTCAAAGTTGGTAGCAGCCTGTGTTGCCCATCAAACACACTATTGTGATTTAGCCGGAGAAGTGCTTTGGATGCGTGAAATGATCGATCAACACCATGCGACGGCGAAAGCGAATGGGACGAAAATTGTACATACCTGTGGTTTTGACTCTATCCCCTCAGATATGGGCGTCTATTATATGCAGAAACAGGCGATGGAGCGAACTGGGCAAGCGGCTAAGCGAATTAAAATGCGCGTGCGGGCCTTTAAGGGAGAAATCAGTGGTGGAACTTACGCCTCGCTAGGTGATACACTGGAAAGGGCACAAGCAGACAAGAAACTGTACGGAGTTTTGATTAAGCCGTACAGTCTCAATCCAGAGGGAGAGCAAGAGGGGCCAGATAAGCCGGATTTGCAAAGCGTGATCTACGATAAGACCGCCAAAAGTTGGATTTACCCCTTCATCATGGCAGGTATCAATACCAAAGTAGTGCGCCGAAGTAATGCGCTGACTGGATTTTCATATGGTAAGGACTTTCGGTACGATGAAGCAGTAATGAGCGGAGATGGAATAGGTGGCCGGCTAAAAGCCTATGGCAATGCGGCGGCCTTGGGTGCGCTGATGTTGGCGAAGCCTGGCTCTATGATGAAAGGCGTAGTGGATCGCGTACTCCCCGCACCTGGCGAAGGTCCGAATCAGGCTAAACGAGAGGCGGGTTTCTATAACCTGCGCTTCTTTATCACCTTACACGATGGTTCTACGGCTATTGGCAAAGTGACGGGAGACCGAGACCCTGGCTACGGTTCTACTAGTAAAATGCTGGCGGAAGCAGCTATCTGCTTGGCGAAGGACAAGACTCCGGAAGTGGCTGGGGTACTGACACCGGCGGTGGCTATTGGCGATCCTTTATTGACTCGGCTGGAGGCCAATGCCGGGCTTAGTTTTTCTTATGAGGAGAAGTTTTCTTAACCGTGAATTTACCAAGGTAATAACTGATAAGGCATAGCATATACATAGGGTATTCCAAAAACTGATTTAGGTCAAGCAGTAGTACCACCATGAGTAAAAGACCTAGACCTAGGATAAAAAAGATATCATATTTGAGTTCCATATTAAGTGGGTTTAAAGTGATTTCCTGTGATCAGCTCTATCTAGAGAGACGGAGTCATTCGGAACAATAATCTCTTGGTGGCCTGAGATAGCGTGAAGTTTGAAAGAAAAACATCCGCTGAATTAGAGGTCTGTTGGCTTTGAGTCTTATCCAGACTTGTCACCTCATCAAAGTAATCGCCTCCCACTTGTCTAAACACTTCATCTTCCATCAGTACAACCGCAGCTGTGCATGTAATCGGTGGTTGCCACGGAGGCCTGTATCCAGGTATCACACTCAAGCATGCTATTGCTATTAGGGCAACAACTTTTATCTTCAAAAGACGGATTCGGGATAAGTGAAATGGGCGCTGCACTTAGGCAGTTGCCATCTGGATCATTAAGGTCGATCAAACCATCCATATCATCGTCTATTCCATTGTCGCAAACCTCCTCTAAGGATAATGGAGGAGAAAGGTGCCAGCTCAAAAGGAGACTTGGCAATAGCAAAATGCCCAAGATTTTAACAATGCCCCATTTCATAATCCATCCATCTAAGCACGCACTTCGTACCGACTGCTAGGTGTAGTAAACATAAGGTCTGTCCATTAAAGATAGCTTATTTATTGTAAAGGATAAATGAGTGGAGGACGCTATAAATGGGGCTCTTCCTCTTCTTTTGGAAGGCAAAGAACCTCAGTCCTCAACGTTCAAGCTTTTACTAGAATCTTGAATGGCAGCCCGAAAAGAGTGAGGCCGTGAATTTTCGTATTTGCTGAAGTGTAAATGTTATCCTTAGTATAATTTTCTGTTCCAAGAATACCCAGCGCTTCTTAGCAAAAGTCGTTTTCTTCAGTGATTATAATCACTAAATGCAAAAAGTTAGAAGATTATTTTTGTTAGTGAATATTCACCCACTCATTTAAATTAGCAACCATGACTGGGAAAAATAATTTATCGGCAGGTTTCTTGTTTATGGGCCTGTTTATGGCTTATGGTTTTTTACTCATCTATCTTAGGGATTTTGCGCCTGGCAAAGAAGAATGGATTGCTCAATACACGGTAGGCAAGCATTTTGAATCGAGGCTAGCGCATGTACACGGCAACCTTTTTGCTTTTCTCAACATCGTGATTGGCTATCTTTTGGTGCATTTCAACACTAAAATCGGGAATGTCAAAACTATTTCCTGGCTCGCCCTCACGGGGATGCTGATGCCTCTGGGCATATTAGCAGAAATCTATTTTGGAGCACCGCCCATTTTTGTGCTGATTGGGGCAGCGGCAATGACTACTGCCGTGATTTGGTTGGGCTTCTCCTTTTTCAAACTTAGAAACTAGAAAAATGAACTTTAAAGACAAATCCATGAAAAAGTTAAATCCAATTGGGCTTGATGAGAAAAAGTCCCAACAATTGGCCGAGAAGTTGAATCTCTTGTTAGCAAATTATTCTATCTTTTACCAAAATACCAGAGGGTATCATTGGAATATAAAAGGCGATAAATTTTTTGAACTACATCTGAAGTTTGAAGAATTGTACAATGATTTGTTGTTAAAAATTGATGAAATAGCGGAACGAATACTGACACTTGGACATACTCCAAATCATCGGTACTCTGATTACAAATCTGTATCAGGGATAAAGGAAAGCAAACAAGTGTCGGATGGCAAGAAGGCAGTCACAGATATTTTGAAATCTTTTAAATCCATTATTACACTGCAAAGGCAGTTACTTTCCTTGTCGGCAGATGCCAATGACGAAGGAACTAACGCCCTAATGAGTGATTACATCCGGGAACAGGAAAAATTAGTCTGGATGTATTCGGCCTTTCTCAATCAATAGCATTGATAAATCTAATAAAGCAAATGAAAGAGCGCCAATTGGAAGTCATCGAAGCAGCCGGGAAGATCCTTACTTCATTCGGCGTAAAGGGTTTGACGATTAAGAACCTGGCTAGAGCAATGTAGTTTTCCGAAAGTGCTGTTTATCGCCATTTTCAGAGTAAAAAAGCAAAACAATGAATCTCACTCTTTAAGTATATTTCAATGCAACTACAAAACAAAACCTTTATCATCACCGGCGCTACCAGCGGCATGGGCAGAGCCATTGCGATTCAATTTGCTAGAGCAGGGGCGAATATTGTCGCCAACGGGAGAGCTGAACAAAAAGGTGTTCAACTTTTAAGGAAATTACAAGCTATTCATCCAAGGGTACATTTTATCGCGGGGGATGTGGGGCAGGCAGCGACCAATGAGCAACTGGTAGAAGAAGCTATAGCCAAGTTTGGGCGATTGGATGGGATCATTACGAATGCAGGAACGCTAGGTTTAGGCAATGTCAGGGACTTAGCTATAAGCGACTGGCATCAGACTTTTGATACGAATTTACACGCTCTTTTCTATTTGAGTAAATATGCGATTCCACACCTGCAAAAACAAGGGGGGATTATCCTGGCCAATGCTTCTATTGCAGCCTTTAAATCTTTCCCTAATCACCCGGCTTATTGTGCGAGTAAAGCCGCCGTGGTTTCGCTCGTTAAGCAAATGGCGCTGGACTACGGCCCTGCTATCCGCGTCAATGCCATCTGCCCGGGCCCTGTAGATACCCCCATGATCTGGGATAGCGCCAAAGCCTTCTCAGAACCCCATAAAATCGTGGAACAAGTAGCTAATGATACCTTGATGAAGCGCCTCGGTACTCCTGAAGATATAGCGGAATTGGCTTTGTTTTTAGCCTCTACTAAAGCCTCCTGGATGACGGGGGTATCAGTAACGATTGATGGGGGGATTATGGCTAGCCGATGAGCAGCCGTTTCATTCCTAAAATTGTTTCTGTATGTCAAAGCTTCGTTTTCTAGCTCATATAGACTGGGAAATCGGAAATCGGAAGTGGGAATGCAAGCCATGACGATGCCTATTCGATCCTATCTAGCGCCAGATAGATTCGGCGTCAGACAGGGAGGCTTCCAAATTCGCACTTCCGCCTTCCCATTTTGTCCAAACGTAGCTGGGCATGATCTGTTGTAGATCACCTTATTTGTCCCCCAACTGTTTTATCTTAAAGCGTTCAATCTGGGCTGGGGTATGTTCCTTTTTCATAATAGCTTCCATTTTTGCTATGATCGCTGGATGATCTTGGGCTATATCCTTTGTTTCTCCCGGATCTGTCTCTAGGTTATACAGGGCTAACTTCATATTTCCCTTAAAAATATTGGCACGAATCCCCTTCCATTTTCCCATCCGAATGGCCTGTTGGCCCTGGTAACTCGGGAATTCCCAATACAAAAATTCGTGCTGTTTTTGTGTTGTAGCGGACTCTCCTAGTAAAGTCGGCAAAAAACTCAGGCCATCTAATCCCTGCGGTTTTTCAGCTCCTGACAATTCACAGAGCGTGGGTAAGACATCCCAAAAGGCAGAAATATGGTCACTTTTGCTGTCTTTCTTAATGCGATTGGGCCAAGCCGCAATCATCGGAACCCTAACCCCTCCCTCATAGGTAAAGCCTTTTGTTCTACCATAGGCATTGGAAAAAGGGCCTGCACTATTGAAGTACTCGGCATCTACACCGCCCAAATAAGAAGGACCATTATCGCTGGAAAAAATAATCAGCGTATTTTCATAAAGACCTAATGACTTTAATTGGGCTACAATTTCTCCTACCTGATCATCGAGATAAGAAATCATCCCTGCATATGCCGCATTGGGATAGCGATTTGGGAAGTATCCTTTTTTACCATTATAGGGAGCCTCATCTCCAAATAACTTCACATATTTTTCGACATATTGATGAGGTACCTGCAAAGGCAAATGGGGTAAAGGAGAGGCATAGTACATGAAAAAGGGCTGTTCCTTATTTTCATCGATGAATCGCAGTACTTCTGACTGCATTTTGGCAGGTGCATAGTCTTTTTGTTCCCATTTCTGGTAGCTCAAAAGGTCTAAGGAGTCAGCTCCTTTTGCTAATCTATTGTCCTTCCCAGGGGCTATCAGTTCATTATCCAGCCAATCTTTCTCCTCATTTTTCCATAAGTGTTTGGGGTATAGTTGATGAGCTTGGCGCTGACAATTATAGCCATAGAAGAAGTCAAAGCCATTTTTAGTAGGAATCCCATCCGTCAGTGGTGCTCCTAAGCCCCACTTACCCACAATCCCTGTTTTATAACCCGCCCCTTGCATCACTTCTCCTAAGGTCGTTGTGCTTTGTAAGATGGGGCGCTGCCCTTCCAGGTTTGGATCGTAAACTGCCTTTTCAAAATCCCAAACCTCGCCCCTTTCTCGCCATTCATCGTTCCCTCTAATATGGGCATGCCCTGCATGCTTTCCCGTCATCAGCATATATCGGGAAGGGGCGCATACTGGTGCGCCAGCATAGTGTTGGGTAAATAGCATCCCAGACTTGGCTAGGGCATCAATATTTGGCGTTTGAATTTTTTCTTGGCCATAAACGCCTAGTTCTCCGTAGCCTAAGTCATCCGCCAAAATATAGATGATATTGGGCTGCGTCGAATTAGAGGCGTTTTTTGTGGATTTTTTATTGATACTGCACGCGTACAGTAGGATGAGTAGACCAATCAATGCTATCTTCCAATTCGATTTTTTCATTAATCCTTTTTTAGATACTTCTTTACACCATCCATTTACATCAATCGAAAGCAACCTACAATTGAAGCGAAAAGCTATGTATAAGGTGTATATCAGTATGTGGAGGTTGTTGAGTTGCGCGTTCGGTAGCCCCGAACGCGCAACTTTTTGGCAATTCAACTAATCTAAGGAACCCATATCTAGCAGTCCTACTATTGGACAAATGACAGAAAATAGACTGCTGAGGTAAGGCTTCTACCTTGTATCTGTCTTCTCTTCTCTCTTCTCTCTTCTACTTCCTCTCCTCTCCTACCCTATTCCCAGCCTGGATTCTGCTCCAATTTGGGGTTCAGGACAATCTGATCAGATGGAATCGGCTCCAAATAATAATGTTCTGGAACACCAGGCGGTGGGCCCCAAGGAGAAATGTAGCCTTCTGTGGCACCGCCTTGAATCGGTAAATTGTTACCGTAATCTGCATTTTTCACCCAACGGCCTAATTTTTCCTCCGCCCCATACTCTACCAGTTTCTTCCAGCGCTTGATGTCAAAAACACGGCCCAAGCCTTCTGCTAGGAACTCTATTCCTCGTTCTCTGCGGATTTCCCATAAAGCAGGATCTACATCCGCATCACGAGTAGGGTCTTCTACGATACTGGCTATGACTAAAGGTGCTACACTTCCACGTTCTCTTAGTTTATTGATGGTTTGATCTGCTACCTCTTGGGTGAACTGCCCGAGTTCAAATTGAGCTTCGGCATAGTTTAACAAGACCTCTCCCATTCTAAAGATTGGCGCATCATGAGAATCTCTATTTTGCAGGCGACTGATTTTATTGTAAAACTTGTAAAAAGCATAACCACTATAAGTAACATTAAAACCGTGTCCCTCATTAAATTTTCTGAAGTGAGGAGAGGTGCGGACGACTAATCCTCGCCAATTTATCGTGGGCAAAGTCTTATGGGTATCATCAGATAAGGTGGCCATTAAATCGAGGTATTCCCTGTGTTTTGGATCGGCATCAAACTTCCAGGTCAGTTGATTCCTGCCATCCGTATCTACTCTAAATGGAGGTGGAGTGTTGAAATAAAACCGGTGATCGCGATTTCGGAACTCATCATATGGGTCTTGTTCCCCATCAAACAGGGGGCTCGTATGGATCGTTTGTCCATCTAGGCATAGGTATTGATCAGCTGCTTTTTTCGTTAGATCTTCGTGCCCAATAGAACTCCGATTCCAATGCGAAAATCGGCCATTTAAAATACCAAATTCATAGGCTTTGTATAGCAAAATACCATCGACTCCTGCTAGCGATTCGCTGTTAAATACTTCATCGTATTTCGGGTGTAGGTTGGGGTGATCGGCCATTAGTTTAGCACTAGCATCCACACAAGCTTGCAGGTATTGTTGCTCACCACCTAAACTATGGTACTTTCGCCAGGTGCCTTCGTAGAGGCCAAAACGGGAAATTAATGCCCTGACCACATCCGTATTGATGGTATTGGGGCCGTTGCCATCTGGGTTGATATGTTCTTCTGCCCATAGCAAATCATCCAGGACATTTTTAGCTACTTCATCGCGTGGTGTTCTCGGACCATATAAGGTTTCTTCATCCGTCTCAGAAAGTACAGTCCCTACCCAGGGCACCGCCCCATAGGTAGCTAGGAGTTCTACATATTCATAGGCTCTGAAGAACAGCCCGACAGATTGCCAATGATCTCGTTCTGCATCCGTCATATCGCTGTTTTCAATATTATCCAACATCAAATTAGCTCGCCGAATATTAACAAAAGCAGCCGTCCAACTAGCAGAAGAAGACGGAACTGTTTTCAGCTGCCACAAGAGCGGATCCCCTTGTGTTCCACTGTTGTCCACCATCAGATCACTGCCCCGTTCTCTAAATATGGTAGCATGGTCCCAATAGCCGGGAAAGGTATTGTAAAAACCCCAGGCGAAAGTGGCAAAATTGGCGTTGGAGGTAAAGGTGGTTGCTTCTGTAAGTTGATCTTTTGGGAGTTTTTCTAAAAAATCCTCATTACAGGCTGTGAACAGCAAGAGTATGCCGATTATATATTTTATATTTTCCATATATTTTATTTGTTATCGATTCATCAGTTAAAAGGTGAGGTTCAGTCCAGCGGAAAAGCTTCGGAGGTAAGGATAGGTGGCTCCATTTGCTTTATTCTGTAACTCCGTATTGATCCCATCGGGAAAATCGTTGAGGTCATAGAGGTTTTCCCCCGCTATGAAAACCCGTAGCTGATTTATATTCACTTTGTCCAGCAGGCTTTTAGGGAGCGTGTACCCGAGCGTAATGTTCTTGATTCTCAGATAGGCACCATTGAGTAAATATTTGGTTTGTGTACTACGACTAATACCGTAGTTGACACCTCCTAAAGCATAGTTTCGAGGAAAAAAGGCATTGGTATTATTAGGTGTCCAATAATCCAACTGAGAGATGTAAACCACCTGGAATTCATCGGTGTAAGGAAAACGCACGCTATTATTTTGGTACAAATCTCTATTAGCAACGCCATTCACTAAAACGGCTAAATCAAAATTCTTATAGCTTGCATTGGCATAGACACCGTATTGGTATCGTCGCGTATTATTGCCAATAATGCTGCGATCTCCTGGGTCATCTAGGGTATTATTCCCATCTGTGATGAGGCCGTCTCCATTTAAGTCCACATATTTAATATCTCCTGGATTTTGACTCCGGCCTTCCCAATGCGGAATTCCCTCCTTAAGCGTCCCTCCTAATAGGTTTTCATCCAGTGTTCCATCTACAAAGTCATCTACCGTATAATAGCCATCGGTGGTATAGCCCCAAATCTCTCCGATTTTTTGCCCTACATAGAATTGACTGATGAGTCCTGCTGGATTGTCAAATTTGGTAATTTCTCCTTGATTGTCTGACAAAGTGAAGCCGACGCTATAGCTAAAATCTTTCTTGCGATCATTCCAATTCAGGCTCAATTCCCAACCCTTCGATTCCAAGTCAGCCGCATTTTGGGTGGGAGCCTCTGCACCTAGAACCGCTGGAAGTTCAGCTCCAGGAATCAACATCCCTATCGTTTTTCTGGTAAAGACATCTAAGGAAGTTGAAAGGCGGCCTTTTAGAAAAACAGCATCCACGCCAAAGTTTAAGGTTTCTACGCGCTCCCAGGTGAAAGCAGAACTGACTAAGTTGGGAATGCCGAGTGTGACAAAGGGTACGCCACTGGCCTCATTGAGCCAACTCGCATTTTGCACCGCCATACCAGGCACAGCGGGGTAGAATGAAGGCGTGTTTTGATTGCCAATTTGACCCCAAGAAAATCGGAGCTTCAAGTCGGACAGGAAGTTAAGTGGTTCCAAAAAACTTTCCCGACCGATGTGCCATCCCGCCGAAACGGAAGGGAAGAAGCCAAAACGGCTGTCCTTGGGAAAGCGAGAGGAACCATCATAGCGACCATTCACTTCTAAGAAGTACTTTTCCAAATAGTTATAGTTGAATCGACCAAACAACCCGAGCACAGACCATTGTCCAAAACTATCATCACTGGTAATGGTTCCGGAGGCACCAGAGATAGAAGGTAGGTCTACATTAATCAGATTCGTTTTTCTTACCCAAAAGCTTTCAATATCACTGTTTTCCCGGTTCAATCCGCCCAGTATGCTGAAGTTGTGGTTTGACACACTTAGGTCGTAGCTGGCATATAGATTTAAGGCATTATAAACCGTTTTGCTATTGAAGCGGCGGTAAAAAGTGTTAACTGGATCTACGGCATTTAGCGTGAAGCGCTCAGGGTTGACGGTCAGCACTTGATTATCGCTAGTAATTTGGTCATTGTTACTTTTCTGAAAAGTATATTCTCCTGTGATCCTAAATCCTCTGACTGGATTATAAACCAGTTTGCCGAATAAGCGCACATTATCTTGTAAGATTTTGGGTGCTTCTTTCAGCCTTTCGATATTAGCCGGTGTGAAATAGGGAACCTCTGTTCCATCGTCAAATACATGATTACCTTCTGCGGGAGTATAAGTGTTGAAACTAATAGCATTACTATAGCTTCCTAGCGGCGTTCTCTGTGTACTATTGCGATATAGTATATTGGTCGTAGCCGTCAGATTTGAGGTAAGATCGGTCGTTAATGAAGCATTCAAGTTGTACTTGCGGTAGCTGTCATTTCTGGTTACAATAATACCGTCTTGGTCACTATAAGCTGCCGATACTCGGTAGGTAGTCCGGTCCGTCCCTCCACTAAAGTTGAAATTGTGAATTTGGGTCAATCCGGTATCATCCAACCAGGCGCCAATCAGATCTGTATCCGCTAAAGGGTAACGCAATCCATCTTGTAAGGCAAAGCCTTCCGGATAAGCTGCGGGATTATTGCGGTATTCTTCCACAAATCCTACCCAACTGGGAATATCCTGCCCCGTCCAGAAAACATCTAAGCCCCAATCATTTAAAGCATTTACAAAATCATAGGTGCTTGCTTTTTCTGGAATATCTTCTGGTGAACTGGTACTAAAGGTAGTGGAGTAATTGAATTGAATAGGTTGGTTTTTCGTTCCTTTTTTCGTTGTAATCAAGATCACTCCAAAGGCTGCACGAGCTCCATAAATTGAAGTTGCAGCAGCATCCTTAAGTACTGTTACGGATTCCACATCTTGCGGATTGACGTCTTCTACCGTCACCGGAACATTATTCAAAAGAATAAGTGGGGCACCACCATTAATAGAGGTCATCCCACGAATATTAATACCCAGACCTGAGGAACCTGGTTGGCCTGAATTCGTCGTAATTTGTAAACCCGGTACTGTACCTTGCAAGGCTTCGATCGTATTGGTCACGGGTCGGTTGGCTAGGATATCGGTCATCTCCACGGAGCTGGCTGCCCCCGTAAGATGCGCTTTCTTCTTGGTGCCAAACCCGACTACTACTACTTCATCTAGATTGGCAGCATCAAATGACATCACTAGGTCGATGATGGATCTGCCAGCCACCTCAATCTCTTCTTCTTTATAGCCGGTATAGGTGAAAATTAGAACAGCGCCCGCATTTTTGGTAGCGAGAGCATAGTTGCCTTCAACATCACTGACTGTTCCATTTGAGGTTCCTTTTTCGATGATATTTACACCAATTAAAGGTTCCCCTTCAGAGGTGATCGTTCCACTTATAGTTTCTTGGGCAGCTAGCCCTCCCAAAAGAACCAATTGTAAGCATCCGAATAGAATACACCTAAATGTACTTTGTAGGTATTGCTTTTTCATAAATGATAAGTTTTATAATTAGTGGTGTAAGATTGACGCAACGATGAAAAATGGTAAATGCACGCCAGTCTGAGCACTTACAAAGCTCGAGAATCGAAAAAGATATGATGGGTAGAAATCAGTCAAAAGGTCTAGACAAATCTGTCAAGAGTAGTATTGGTGGGAATGGGAGCCCTACTATTTAGGACTTTGGGCTGCCCACTTCGGATTTGATAAAAGCGGAAGGACTCATGTGGAATTGTTGCTTGAAGCACTTACCAAAGTAATTGATATCGGAGAATCCAACCTTATAGGCTACTTGGGAGATGTTTAAATCAGAATCGACTAGCAAATTAGCAGCCTGCTTCAAACGAATAGAGCGGATGAAGGAGTTGATAGATTCTCCTGTGTAACTTTTGATCTTACGATAAAGGGTAGAATGGCTCATCGACATGGAGGCTGCTAATTTTTCGGCGGTCAAGTTTTCTTCAATTCCCTGCTCTATATGCTCGATTAGCGATTCTAAAAAAAACACTTCTTCGGTATTTACCTCAATCTTTTTCGGACCCAAGGTAATTCTATTCGCATAATAGGTTTTTAGTGCAATCCTCAGCTTGAGTAAATTCTCGACTTGCGCTTTTAAAACTTGTGCATTAAAGGGCTTGGTAATATAGGCATCCGCACCAGAGTCGAGTCCATCTACTTGGTAGATATTCGAAGTTCTAGCAGTCAATAAAATAAAGGGGATATGGGCATAGCTAGGGTTATCTCTTACCCTTTTACAGAAGGTTATACCATCCATTTGATCCATCATGATATCGCTAATGATAATATCCGGTGGATGTT
>Ga0070726_10003409_pt1 | contig 13352 bp, 13 predicted proteins | sample tdAd471_FD_67275 | JGI IMG/M metagenome (GOLD analysis project Ga0070726, IMG submission 67275) | Marine sediment microbial communities from the Atlantic coast under amendment with organic carbon and nitrate - tdAd47.1 | ecosystem: Environmental > Aquatic > Marine > Coastal > Sediment | place...
CTCCCTCTGCCTCTCCCTCTGCCTCTCCCTCTGCCTCTCCCTCTGCCTCTCCCTCTGCCTCTCCCTCTGCCTCTCCCTCTGCCTCTCCCTCTGCCTCTCTCCCCCTTTGGCGGGCCTGGTCCTCGCTCCGCAATGCATCCGATCCCAGCAAGTTCATAGCTCCCCTCGGCGGGGTGAGTTACGATCCCCATCGAGGGCAGGGCGTGTTCGAGTTTTCCTCATTCGAGGGGTCTTCTGGCCTGGAGACCCAGGCGATCGCGGTGGTGGGTAGCTGCCGCGGTCTGGGGAAGATCCTCGTCGAATACCTCGCGGACGACCCGCTGACGGGGACGATCCTGGGGATCGACGAGGGCCCCGCACCGCGGGGAGTGCCCAGCAACTACGTTCACGTGCAATGTCCCTCGGGCACGAGCTACACCGAGCACTTCGTGGAGCACAAGGTCGACGTGGCGATCCACGCCGCGTTCAACGGGGCGCTCGGGGCGGAGGATCCAGCCACCGTCGTCCCCAGCACGGAGCGCTTCCTCGAAGCCTGTCGGGCCTGCACGCCAGGCGTGGTGAGCTACGTCTCCAGCGCTGCGGTCTACGGCACCGACCCGGATCAGGACCTCTTCTACGAGGGCGCGCTGCTCAAGGCGACGACCGGGCTCCCGGCGCAACGGATCGCAGCCGAGTCCCTCGTCTTCGAATACGTGGCCCACGACCCCAACGTGTGCCTGCAGATCGTGCGCCCCTGCCAGATCGTGGGCCGCGACATGGACACCCTGCTCACGCGCATGCTCGAGCGGCCCGTGATCTTCGTCCCCCGCGAGACCCCGCTCCCCCTCCAGCTCGTGCACCAGAACGACGCCGCGCGGGCCGTGCTGCGCCTGGTGCGTTCGCGCTGCGTGGGGGTGTTCAACGTGGCCGCGGACGGGGTGGTGACCGTCCCGCAGCTGGCCAAGCTCAACGAACGCCGTGTGGTCCGCGTGCCCATGTTCCTCTTCCGCCGCTTCTTGCGCGGACTCGGGGGAGAGGGCCTCGAGGAGTACTTCGTCGACCCCTGGCTCGTGGCCAGCGTGAAGGTCAAGACCGAGGCCCTGTTCATGTTCCGCTTCGACGGCGCGGAGTCGTATCTCGAGTCCCTCGAGCAAGACCTGTTCGAGGAGCGCCCCACCGAGATCGCGCTGGCCGCGGCCCCGCCGAGCGACGCGGAGACGCCCACGCTCTGACGTGACCGCGCGAGACGCCTGGACCTACCTCGATTGCGCGGCGACGCACCCCCTGCGCCCCGCGGTGCGCGCCGCCATGCAGCGCGCGGCGGGCGCTCCCCCACCCTCCGCGGTCGCTGCCCGCGCGGCGGTCGCTGCGGCCCTGGACCTCGAGCCCGCGTCGGTGTCGCTGACCGCGGGCGGCAGCGCGGCCAACAACCTCGCCCTCCAGGGCGCCTCGGGCCACGTGATCTCCCAGCCCACCGAGCACCCCTCGGTGCTCGAGGCCCTCGAGGCCCTCCGCGCGCGTGGCTGCGAGGTCGAGCTCTTGCCCGTCGACGCCCGCGGAGCCGTGGACCCCGAGGTCCTGCGGCGCTCGCTGCGTGCAGACACGACCCTCGTGGCCCTGATGCACGCCAACAACGAGACCGGGTGTATGCAGCCCATTCCTCGGGTCGCCGCGCTGCTGGCGCAGCACCCTGCCCGGCTGCACGTGGACGCGGTGCAGACGGCCCCGTGGCTCGACGTCCGCCCGTCGGTCCTCGGCGCCGACACCGTCGCCCTCTCCCTGCACAAACTCGGCGGTCCCCGGGGAGTGGGGCTCCTGCTCGGCGAGCGCCCGTCCACCCACCTCGACGCGCCCCTCGACGCCGAAGGCCTGGCAGGGATCGTGGCCGCCCTCGCGGAGCGCCAGCCGGCTGAGGCCGCCGCCGTGCGGGCCAGCCGGGACGCGTTGGAGCAGGCGCTGCGAGCCCGGATCGCTGACCTCGAGGTGCACGCCGCGGGAGAGCCTCGCCTCCCCGGGGTCCTCTGCGTCTCCGCACCCGGGGTCAACGGCGACGCCCTCGTGATCGAGCTCGAGGGGCAGGGGATCGCGGTGGCCACCGGCGCGGCCTGCGCCAGCGGCGACCCGGCCCCCAGTCACGTCCTGCGCGCGCTGGGGGTCAGCCCCGAGCTGGCTCGGGCCAGCGTGCGCTTCTCGCTGGGTGCGCCGCTGGGACCGGTGGAGCTGGCCCATGTCGCAGGTTCCTACGCGGCTGCTGTGGAGCGAATGCGCAGCTTGCGCTAGGCTACATCGGGAGCGCCTCTCAACCGAGCGCTCCCGGGGAGGGTGACATGGCATTCCAGCGGTCCGAAGAGCAGAAAAAAGACCTCAAGATGAAGATCTACACGGTGGTCTTCTTCGCTCTGGTTGCGGGGGTCATCGTCTACTTCGGCCCTGGCGTACACCGTTTCCAGGTCGAGCCCGCCATGCGCAACAAGGACCCGGACGCCATGCTGCGGGCGGCTGGGATCCTCTGGTGGTCCGGGCGGCGCGAGTCGGCGGTCAAGGTCTACGAGGACTTCTACCTGATGTTCCGCGGCAACGAACGGCAGGACGAGGCCCTCTACGACCTGTCCGTGGCCGACTACGGCGAAGACAACGACTACGCCTTCTACGCTCCCCACGTGTGGTACACGCGCTACTGGGACCCCGAGAACGAGGTGTTCAGGGAGCCCGACATCAAGCCGGTCAACCCCGAGGGCGCTCCTCACCCCCGTCTGCCAGAGGCCATTCTGCGCCTCGGTCAGTACTGGGAAGACAAGAAGGAGCGCGTGCAGTACGTGCACCTCTACAAGGTGATCGACCAGTGCTTCCCCAACGCGGACCCCGAAGTGAAGAAGAAGGCCAAGAACGGCCTCCTGCGCGCGGCCAGCCGCTCGCTGTAACCTACGGCTTCAGAGGCCCCTGAGCGGGGTTCGCGCGCGCCCCGCAGCGGACGCGCCGAACCTCAGCCCTGCTTTGGATAAGTCGTGGCAGCGCGGTAGACTCCACGCACAAGCAGCGCCCGAGAGGGCAGGGAAAGGCCGTGGCCGAGATAACGCCACACGACCGTGCGTTCAGCAAGCTGGCCATCAAGAACGGCTTCCTCAGCAGGGAGCAGGTTCGGGAGTGCTTTCGCTTCATGCGCGGACTGGACCTCTCCGAAGGCGCCGTGCGCTTCGAGGACGTGGCGGTCGAGAAGACCTTCCTCAGCCACGAGCAGGCCAACGCGGTCGGCCTCGCCTACCGGCGGCTGAAGAAGGACAACGAGAAGAAGAAGTGGTCCATCAAGGGCTACGAGATCTACAACAAGCTCGGCGAAGGCGGCCTGGGGGTCGTGTTCAAGGCCAAGCAGATCTCGATGAACCGCCTGGTGGCGCTCAAGATCCTCCACCGCCGCTGGCTCAACGACGAGGAGTTCAAGCAGCGCTTCCTCGTCGAGGCGCGGCTCGTCGGCAAGCTCTCGCACCAGAACCTGATCAAGGTCTACGACGTCGGGCGCGAAGAGTGGAAGCTGTTCTTCAGCATGGAGTACATCGAGGGCGAGACCCTCGAGCAGATCATCGAGCGCGACGGCCCGCTGGATCCGATCCAATCCGTCGACATCATCCTGCAGATGCTGCGCGCGATCCGCTACATCTCGCGCTTCGACATCGTGCACTGCGATATCAAGCCGTCGAACATCATGATGACCACCGACGGCGTCGCCAAGCTGGGTGACTTCGGCTTCGTCAAGTCGAACATCGCCATCGACGTCACCGAGGAGGGCTCGGTCCTCGGCACCCCGGACTACATCAGCCCCGAGCAAGCCATGGGCAAGGACGTCGACTTCCGCTCGGACATCTACAGCCTCGGCGTCACGCTCTACCACATGCTCGCCAAGCGCCCGCCCTTCGACGGCACCGTCTCGTCGATCATGCGCGCGCACATTCGCGAGGAGCTCCCCCCCCTGGAGGAGCTCAACCCCGAGGTCCCCGAGGCGCTGATCACGATCGTCAAGCGCATGGCGGCCAAGGACCCCAACGACCGCTACCCGACCTGCGAGGTCCTGTTCGAGGAGCTGGAGAACGTCAAGCTCCGTCACAAGGTCGGCGCCGGACACGACATGGGCCGCGCCGAGCTGGTCGAGCTGTTGAACCTCGAGAAGGAGAAGGTCCGCCAGCGCCAGCTGGAGACCCTCGCCATGCAGCGCCAGCTCGATCGCATGACGCTCCTGTTCTGGGGCGTGTCCGCCGTGGCCGCGATCGCGGTGCTGGTGTGCCTCTACCTGGCCTACCTGGGCTCCGTGTCCTCCTGAGCCAACGATGCGACTGAACCGGTTCTTGAAAGAGGAGAACGTCGACCTCCACTTCACCCCCCTCGACGAGCCCATGGACCCTTGGAGCGGCGCCGGCGCGCTCTCCGACGAGGACGAGGACGAGGACGAGGACGAAGACGAGGACGAGGACGCGCTGTGGGGCCGCAAGCTGTGGGCGACCAAGCTGCGGATCCTTCAGCCCCTGGCCAAGCTGCTCGACGCCAGCGGGCGGATCAGCAACCCCAGCAAGCTGTTCACCGACCTGCGCAACCGCGAAGCCCGCGCCTCCACCGGGCTCGGCCGCGGGTTCGCCATGCCCCACGTGCGCACGATCCAGGCCAAGGGCTTCGTGATGGGCGTCGCGATCGCGCCGCCCCCGGGGCTGCCCTTCGACGCCATCGACGACGAGCCCGTGCGCTTGTTCGTGCCCATGGTCGCGCCCAAGCACGACGAGAAGTACTACCTCAAGGTCGAGCGCGCCCTCGCGCAGGCCTTCGTCGACGGCGACGAGCTGCGCGACGCGCTGTATGCGGCCACCTCCAAGGGCGAGGTGATCCGGATCCTCAGCCAGGTGCTCGACTAGGCGCGACGACGTCTTTAGCGCGCTGCGTCGCAGCGCACGAGCCCCCCTTCGACCTCCAGCGCCCCCGCGAGATACGACAGAACCGCCCGACGCTTTGGCGCCGGAACGCGCCAGAACGCTTGTTCTCCGGGGCCTCCGTGGCGTTCGCCAAATCGTGTGCAGAATTCTGCGCAGCGGGCCCCCTCCTGCAGCGCGCATATGCGCTGGGCTAGAGGCGCGACGCCACGCGTCAAGACGCTGGGCGCCCTCCGCCCCCTCCCGCTGGAGCCCTGCTGGCATGGGAGATGCAGCGTTTTCACCCCAAGGAGGCGCGCGCGGTGAAGCGGATCAATGGAGAACCCGAATCGATTCGGACCGTAGAGCTGAATCAGCTCTCGGGCTGCACATGCTGCGGCGCGGCAACCAGCGACGGCAAGCGCTTCTGCCCCGAGCACCTGGAGCACATGCCCTACGCCGCCCGCGTCATGCGCGAGCTGCGCCTGCAGGCCGCCAAGCGGCGCTTGCGAGTGTGGGGTCGACAGCACGCGGCAGCCGTCGGCCGCATGACCCAGGCCGGCTAGCGCAGCGGACCCACGGCCCCCAGCTGCCCGGCGACCGCGGCCGCGCGGGTGAGCGCGTGCTGCAGGGCAGCGTCCAGCGTCGCGCCCGCCTCGGCGAGGGCGAGGAACGTCCCCGCCACCGCGTCGCCGCAGCCCGTGGTGTCGACGACCACCCCCCCGGGCACCGGGGGCGCGGGCAGCTCGAGCACCGCCTCTCCCTGGTGAGCGCGCGCGCCGCGCGGACCGAGGGTCGTGATCACCGTCGCGGCACTCGGGCGCGTGGCGAGCTCGGTGAAGCGCGCGAGGGCGTCGGCCTGACGCTCGGCGTGCAGCCCGGCGAACACGTAGCGCGCGCGCGCCACCGCCAGCTCCATGAACTCCGGGGTCGCGTCGTCGAGGTTCATCAGGTCCAGGGCGAGGGGCGTCGCGGGCGACTCGGCCAGCGCCCAGCGCACCCAGGGGAGGGTGTGGTCGAACACCGGCACGTAGAGCAGGCGGCAGGCGGCGATCGCCGCCCGCGCCGCCTCCGGCGCGTAGGCCCGCAACACCCCGGGCTTGTACTCGGAGAACTCACGCTCGCCGTCGGGGAGCACCCGCAGCTCCTGGCGCGGCGTCGGCCCCTCGAGCTCGAGCAGGGCCTGAGTGCCGATCCCCTGGCGCTCGAGGAACCCGCGCAGGGGCGCACCGTCGGGGCCGATCGCGCCGCCGACGGCGGGCTGGCCCCCGGCGAGGCGCAGCGACGTCGCCACGTTGAGCGCGCAGCCCCCGGGCAAGGCCGCCGGCCGGCCGGCGTAGACGTCCCAGCCGACGTCCCCCCAGCAGAGGGTGCTCACTCGGCCGACCGCTCGAGGGTCGCCGCGTACTGGGTCTCGCCGTCCATGCGCACGAACTCGATCACGAGATCCTCCGCCGTGATCCGCAGGACCACGAACCCGCCGCCGGTGGCGGCGTACTCCGAGTGCTCGGTCCAGTCGATGAGGTCGGCCTTGCCGGGGCCCGCACCCGCGCCCGAGACCACGTAGCGCACGCCCTCGATCGGCGGGGTCAGGTCGAGCACGTGGTCATGCCCCGACAGGTAGAGGTCGACCCCGCCAGCGACGAAGGTCTCCTCGATGAACGGGCCGAACTCGGTGCGGAAGGTCGGCCCGCGCTTGGCCGCGCCGGAGTAGACCGGGTGGTGACCGCACACGATCTTCCAGTCGGCCTCGCTCGCCGCCAGGCCCTCCGCCAACCACGCGCGCTGGGCCTCGCCCGCGGGGTTCCCCGGGCCCATGACCTGGGTGTCGAGCATGAAGAACGCGACCCGGGTCCCGTCGCCGAGGGTCTCCTCGAAGGCGTAGTACCGGGCAGGCAGGCGCCAGCGCTCGGAGCGCTGGGAGTAGTCGACCTGGGCCTGCACGTTGCCCTTGTGGTCGTGGTTGCCGAGCACGACGTAGAACGGGATCCGCTGCAGGACGGGGGCGTCGTAGATCTCCTCGTGCTTGGTCTGCCACTGCTCGTCGTCGACCGACTCCACGCCCGCCGGGTAGAAGTTGTCGCCGAGGAACACGGCGAAGTCCCAGCCGTCGCGCTCGGCGCGCAGCGCCATGGCGTCTGCGACGTCCTCCTGGTCCCAACTCCCCGTCCCCATGTCGCCGATCATGCAGACCACCAGCGCGGGCTCGTCGGCCTCCAAGGGCCGGATCACGACCGGAGGCAGCTCGCGGTCGGCGGCCGGGTCATGGACCCCGCAGCCGGCGAGGGCCAGGCCGAGGACCAGCAGCCCGCCGCGGATCACGCCAGCGGCAGCGCGCATACCGTCGCCTCCGGTCCGTCGGGGGCGCCGAGGTGCACGGTCGTCCCCGGCTCGGTGGCCTTGCGGTGCAGGATCCCGATCCCCGCGCTGCCCCCGGCGACGTCGGCGATCGTGGTCACCTCGCCGACCTGCTTCGCGCCGAGGAACGCCGCCAGCGGCGCCGGCCCGGCGTCGGCGGGCAGGCGCACACCGACGAGGCTCCGGTTCACGTGGCCGCGGTGCTCGATCCGGACCACGACCTCCTGCCCGAGGTAGCAGCCCTTGCTGAAGCTGACCGCGCGCTCCTTGAGCCCGGCCTCGGTGGGGATCGTCTTCTCGCTCATGTCCACGCCGAACAGCGGCCAGCCCTGCTCGACCCGCAGCCGCTCGATCGCGCGCTCACCCACCGGGGTCGCCGCCGCGGCCAAGGCGTCGGCCAGGCTCGCCAGCGCTGCGCTCGGCACGGCCAGGTCGTAGCCCGGCACACCAGCCGGGTCGTCGCGGGCGATCAGCAGCGAGTGCTCGCCGTGGGTCGCGCGCAGGTTCGCGCCGGCGGCGGGCGGGGTCACGCCCAGCACCTGCTCCAGCGCGGCCGCCGCGCCAGGCCCCCACACCGAGAGCAGCGCCAGGTCGTCGGCGCGCTCGAGGCTCGCGTCGTCGAACAGCGCGAACTTGCCCAGGTGCGCGAGCAAGGGCTCCGCGCCGCCGGGGGGCACCACCGCCAACGCGGCGTCCGCGTCGACGTGCAGGGTCAGCTCGCCGACGAGGGTCCCCTTGACCGTCAGGCAGCAGCCGTAGGTCGATTGCCCCGGCTGCAGCTCGGCGACGTCCTGGGTGATGTACTTGTGCAAGAAGGCCAGGCGGTCGCCGCCGCGCAGCCAGAGCAGCTCCCAGCCGGCGCGGCCCCAGAGGGCGGCGCCCTCGCGCAAGGCCGCGGCCTCCGCGGCAGCGTCGCCGAAGTCGAGGACCCGCTCGCCGTCGAGGGTCGCCCCTCGCGCCTCGGCCCAGGACGCGTAGCTCGTCACGTGCACCTCCGTCCGCCGGGCACTCTACGGGCTCTGCGCAGCCTGCGACAGGTCGACCTCCAGCTCGCCCAACGCCCCAGCCAGGCCGTCGGCCAGCCGGTTCTCCCCCGGGGGGTGCTCGGCGCGCAGCCGCTGGTGCGCGCGCTGCACGGCGGCGAGGGTCGGCGCCTGGTGCTCGCCCAGCTCCCCGCGGGCCAGGACCCCGGCCAGGGCGTCGACGGCGGCGTTGGCCACGTCGTAGTCGTGGGAGCCGAGCAGCCCGGCGACCACCGGCGCGTCCTCGGGCTGACCGTGATCGTGGAACACCCACAGCAGCTCGGCGGTCGCGGCGTCGCCGGCGAGGGCCGCGCGCACCGCGGCGAGGACCTCCGCCGTCGGCGCCGCGTCGAGGGCCTCCAGCGCGACCTGGCGCTGGGCCGGAGCCAGCGAGGCGTCACCGAGGACTCCGACCGCGAGGGCGATCCCGACCGCCGGGTCGCGCTGGAGCACGCCCACCGCGTGCCCGACCCTCGCGTCAGCGGGGGCCTCGGGGGCCTCGAGCCCGTGCCGCCCGAGGAGCTCGCCCAGGGGCTGGTGCAGCTCGCCGATCGCGCCGCCGAGCCGCTCGGCGACCCAGGGGGCCACCGCCGCGTGCCCCTCGGCGCAAGCGCCGAGGGCCTGCAGCAGCCCGCGCGGGGGCAGGCGCGAGGCGAGGGCCGGCTCGAGGGCCGCGTGCACCTCGCTCCATGGCCGCGCGGCGAGGGCCGCCGCCGCCCGCGCCTGGACCTCCGGCGCGCGGTGCCTGAGCAGCTCGACCTCGCGCCCCGCGCTCGCGCCGGCCTCGAGCTCGGCCAGCCGCGCGTCGCGCTGGGCCCGACGCAGCGGCGGCCCCAGGCTCAGCTCAGCGAGGAGGAACAGCGCGTTGGGCGCGATCACCACCAGCGCGCACACCAGCGGCTCCGCGCCGAGGGAGAAGGCCAGGCCCCAGGCGAACACGCTCAGCGCCAGGGGCAAGCAGCCCCAGGGCGCGCGCCGGTAGCGCAGCAGGTTCACCAGCGGGACGCCCACGATCGCCAGCGCCCACAGCATGTCGAGGCCCGGGGTCTCCTCGCCACCCTCGACGAGCGGGAACCACACCCCCAGGATCAGGATCAGCCCCAGCAAGCCGACGGCGAGGGGGAACTCCACTCAGCGGACCGTCGCGCCCGCGCTCAAAAGCGGATCTTCTGCCGGACGTCCTCCGGATACAGCGCCTCGAGCTGCTTGGCCAGCTCGAGGGCCTCGGCGCTCGGGGGCGGCGCGACCACGGTCAGGTGCGCGTAGAGGTTGCCGTTGGCGGTCGCGCCCACGCCCTTCAGCCGCAGCACCTGCCCGCTCTGCGCGCCGGGGGGCACGGTCACACTGATCTCTCCCTGGGGCGTGTCGAAGCTGACCTTCCCCCCCTGCAGCGCCTCGTGCAGGGTCACCGGCACGTCGACGTGCAGGTGGTCGCCTTCGCGGCGATAGCACGCGTGCTCGCCGACCACGATCCGCACGTAGAGGTCGCCGGCCGGACCGCCGCGCGCGCCGGGCTGGCCCAGGCCGCTGAGGCGGAGCTTCTTCCCCGACGCGATCCCGGGCGGGATCTTGACCTCGACCCGGTCCTTGCCGGGGAGCGAGATCGTGCGCGTGCCGCCGCGCACGGCGGTCGGCAGGTCGACGGTGAGCTCGGTCTCCAGGTCGCGCCCCCTCACGGCGCGAGGGCGACCGCCCATACCGCCTCGGCCGCCCATGCCGCCCATGCCGCCCATGCCGCCCATGCCGCCCATGCCGCCGCCAAACAGGCTGCGCAGGAGGTCCTGCAGCCCGCCGTGGCTCTCGAAGTCGCTGAACTCCGAGTTGGACCAGGCGCCGTAGTTGAACCCCCCGCCGCCGCCGAAGCGGCGCAGCTGCTCGGCCTTGGCTTCGTCGAAGCCCGCCTGCAACGCGACCTCGCCGAACTCGTCGTAGAGCTTTCGCTTCCGCTCGTCCGACAGCACGCTGTAGGCCGCGCCGACTTCCTTGAAGCGCTGCTCCGCGTCGGCGTCGTCGGGGTTCAGGTCGGGATGCAGCTCGCGCGCGAGCTTGCGATAGCGCTTACGGATCTCGTCCGCGCTCGCGCTGCGTTCGACACCCAAGACGTTGTAGAGGTCCTTGCCGCTCATTGGTTCTCCGGGACGCCACTAAGCTAACGCGACGGGGCGTCGTGTGGAGCCTCACCGCGCTCCTCAACCAACGAACACGGCGCCCCAAAGGGCGCCGTGCCGCGTGTGAACGTTCGCCGAAGCGAACGGTCCTACATGCCCGTGACGAAGTCGTGGGCGCGAACGGTGCTGCGACCGTTGGCCTCAGCACGCGCGACGGCCTGGTCCAGGTACCAGTGCACGACCGCGTTCAGACCCTCGAAGGCGTCGCCGGCGACGCGGAAGGTCTTCTTGTCCTTGGTCTTCTTGCCCGAGACGTAGGCCTTGGCCTTGCTCTGGACCAGCAGCATCTCCATGCTCTTCTTCTTAGCCATGATTTCCCTCGTGTGTTGCTTGGTGTGACGAGCCTGTTTCGACTCGCGGGGGAGTCTAGCCAGGAAGAAGGACAATTGCGCCCCTTTCTGCAAAAATCGTCACGTGGTTGATCCGGGCTGGGCAATGGCGGCGCTTGCGACGGGGGGGGCCCTGTGGGTGATCCTCCGTCGGCGTCGACCCCGCCTCCGCTGGCTCCCGGCGATCGCGTTCCTCGTCGCCTGTACCTTGGGAGCGACGGACTTACGCGCGCCGGCGGCCGGTCTCCCGGCCCGCTGGGTGGTCCTCGACGCCTCGGAGTCCTGCTCCGGAGCCCGCGCCCAAGGATGGCGCTGGTGCGCCCGGGCCGCCGAGCTGCCCCCCGGGGTCCAGGTCGGCCTGATCCGGGTCGGCCGCGAAGCCGAAGTCGCGCTCCCGCTGGGCACGCCGGAGCAGTTCCGCGCCGGCCTGCGCGACGCCCTCGCCGCCCCCCTCGACGGCAGCGCCTCGGCCCTCGGCCTCGGCCTGCGACGCGCGGCCAGCTCTCACCCCGGCGCCGACGTGATCCTGATCAGCGACGGCCTCGCGAGTGACGACCTCGACGCCGGCGCCCGCGCCGTGGCCGAGGGCGGGGGCCGCCTGTTCGGCTTCGCTCCCGAGTTCCCCCTCCCCCGGGGCGCGTGGGTCGCGAACCTCGAAGCCCCGAGCCGGGTCGCCAGCGGAGGCCGCGCCAGCCTGCGGGTCAGCGTGGCCGCCTGGTCGCCGACCCCCGTCGAGCTCACCGTCGGCCCGCGGGGCGGGCCGCCCTGGAAGCGCTGGACGTTGACCGCGGACGCCGAGCCGCAGGTGCTCCTCTGCCGCAGCCCACGACTGACCGCGGCGACCGAGGTCGAGGCCCGCCTGACGGTCGAGGGCCGCGACGACCCCAGCGACAACCAGGCCCGCGCCCGGATCGGCCTCGAGGGGCAACCCCGGGTGTGGGTCGTCGGCGCGCCGCTGCGCCTCCCGGGCTGCGAGCTCCGCCAGCTCGAGCCCGGCGCCCTCGCCGCGGAGCTCGCCGCGCCCCCCGACGCGGTGCTCCTCGCCGACGTCGACGCCCGCGCCCTGGCCCCGGCGGTGCCCGCCCTGCGCCAGGCCGTCGAGGGCGGCACGGCGCTGGTGGTCCTCGGCGCGCGGCACGCCTTCGGCCAGGGCGACTACGCCGACAGCCCCCTCGAGGCGCTGCTCCCGGTCACCAGCGGACCGGGGAGCGAGCGCACCCAACCCCTCAGCGCCGCCTTCGTCGTCGACGCCTCGGGGAGCATGCTCGGCAGCGCGCGCTACTCCGCCGCCGTCGAGGCGCTCCCCTGGACCGCGCTCCGCGCCGACGACGCGGTCCTGCCCCTGGCCTTCGCCGAGGCCAGCGCCCCCCTCGGCGGCTGGTCCACCGAGCACGCCAAGCTCGCCGACGCGCTCCGCGCCTACGCCCAGCGCGCGCCAGGCGGCGGGACCGACGTCGGCGCCGCGCTCCTCGAAGGCCTCGCTCGCCTCGCCCCCCGCGCAGGGACGCGGATCCTGATCGCGGTCACCGACAGCCTCGACCCCAACCCCGAGCGCCACCTCCCCGCGCTGCAGACCCACACCCTCGACCCCGCCGAGTGGAGCGTGCTCCTCGTGCGGATCGGCGCCGAAGACGACGCCGCGCTGCGAGCCTTCGCCCGCGCCCTCGGCCCCGCCGCCCGCGTGCTCGCCGTCGACGCCGCCGACGAGGCCCTGCGCGAGGCCCTCGCCGGCGAGCTGGCCGCGACCCGCGCCAGCCTCCGCCGCGGCGCGTTCCCGCTCACGCCGAGCCCCGCAGGACTCGCCGCCGGGCTGCAGCCGACGACCGTCGCCGCCTACGCCCTCGTGCGTCCGCGCCCCGACGCGCGGGTGCTGGCGGTCACCGCCGACGCCGAGCTCGAGCCGCCGCCCCTGGCCTGCAGCTGGCAACTCGGCGCGGGCACGGTCCTCGCCCTGCCCCTCGACCCCGCCGAGGCCGCCGGGCCCCTGGGCCAGCTCCTCGGCGGCCTGCTGCCGGCGTCGAGCGCACTCGAGCTGAGCGCGCGCCGCGAGGGCGACGCGCTCCAGGTCCACGTCCTGGGCGACCGCGGCGCCGGCGCCACTGTCGAGCTGCTCGCCGCCGAGCGCGAACCCCAGCGCTGGCCGCTCCCCGCCGGGGACGCGACCCTCGAGCTCCCGGCTCCGCCCGTCGGCCTGGAGGTCCGCGTCCGCGACGGCGACGCGATCCTCGCCCGCGCCACGGTCCCCGCCCCCCGCGAGGTCGCCCGCGCTGGCGCCGACCCCCGGACCCTCGGCAGCCTCTGCGCCCGCCACGGCGGCCGCCTGCTCGCCACCCTCCCCACCGAGCTCCCGCCGCGCGCCGACGCGCGCCCCCGCTCCCTCGGCGGCCTGCTCGCCGTGCTCGCAGCATTGGCGCTCCTGGCCGAGCTCGGCTGGGGCGTCCTCGCCGCGCGCCGCGCCCTCCGCGACCTCCCCGGGGTCGTCCCAATTCCCGCCTAGGGGCAGAGGCAGAGGCAGAGGCAGAGGCAGAGGCAGAGGCAGAGGCAGAGGCAGAGGCAGAGGCAGAGGCAGAGGCAGAGGCAGAGGCAGAGGCAGAGGCAGAGGCAGAG
>Ga0070726_10003410_pt1 | contig 13350 bp, 7 predicted proteins | sample tdAd471_FD_67275 | JGI IMG/M metagenome (GOLD analysis project Ga0070726, IMG submission 67275) | Marine sediment microbial communities from the Atlantic coast under amendment with organic carbon and nitrate - tdAd47.1 | ecosystem: Environmental > Aquatic > Marine > Coastal > Sediment | place...
ACGGCGCCCTCGTCGCCAGCTTCGACGCGGCGCCCCTCGCCCCTGGCGAGAGCCGACTGCTGGAGGTCCACGCCCCGGCCCGACCCGGCGCGGTGCGCTTCGCCCTCGACGACGCCCAGGCCACCACGACCCTCGCGGCGGGCGCCCCGCCCCGGGACCTGGCGCTGAGCCGGGTCGTCGCCGAGCCCCGGGCCGACGGGTCCCTGGCGCTGCAGGTCAGCGTCGAGGGCCGCGGCGTGCTCGCCGCGGGCCGCGTCGGCGGCCGGGTCGGCCAGCTCCCGCTCCTGCCCCGGGCCTGCGGTCCCCTGGCCGCGGGGGAAACCGCCGAGCTCGAGTTCGTGCTCGAGCCGAGCACGCTGCAGGTCCTCCCCGAGCTGTTCGCGGTCGAGCTGAGCCTCTGCGACCCCGACGACGACCCGAGCAACGACGCCGCCGTGGTGGACCTCGAGGTCCCCGGGGTGGGGCCCCGAGCCGCGCGCACCCAATACCAACAGAACGCGCGGCTGAACCTGGTGTGCGACGCGCCCTTCCGCCTCGAGCCCGGGCGCAGCTACCTCCCGCTGCTGGTCTTCGTCGCCGAGAAGGGCGACCTCGACCCGAACACGACCGTGGAGCTCGACCGGGCGCGGATCTGGCAGCGCCAGCAACCCGACCGCAGCGCCGGACGCGGGACGCTGATCTACGACGACGAGCGCGGCGGCCCGACCACCGCCCCCGCCGGGCTGACCGCCGTGGACGAGGAGGGTCAGCTGGTCACCGACGCCAGCGGCCAACCAGAGGTGCGTTTGTTCGGGCACCGCGACCTTACGCTCCCCGGCGAGCACACCGTGCTGCGGATCCCGCGCGCCGCGCTGGGGGTCGCCCCGGTGCCCGCCCAGGAGGAGGTGCACTACTTCGACGTCGAGCTGGACTACGACAACCGGCGGCGCTTCCTCGGCTCCTCGCGCCGGCTGCGCTCGGGGACGATCAAGTGGGTGCTGAAGGTCGTGTTCGGCGCCGCCCCGCGCCCCCAGCTCCCCGGCGGCGGGCAGTACTACGACGCCCACCACCACACCATCGCCGAGTGGTACTACGAGGACGGGCTGAACCCCCTCGCGCCCCAGCGCCAACTGGGCGGCCCGCTGGTCATGCTCAAGGAGGTCGCCCACGCGATCGGGCACACCGACGCGGTCGACGCGGTCGAGGGCCGGCTGGTGGTCACCGACCACAACTTCACCTACAACGCGGGCGACACACTCCGCGACCGCCCGCCGGTGGGGCCGACTTCGGTCGCCTCCAGCGGCCCGGGGGTCGACGAATACCACCGCCACCGTCAGCTGTTCGGGATCTCCGCCGGAGAGGAGATCACGATCCACTCCAAGGGCCCGCGCCAGATCTTCGGGATCACGGTCCAGACCCCCGGCGGCGTGCACATGCTCAGTTACCGCGGCGAGCACGTCGAAGGCGCGTGGCACGGCGGGAGCGACCTGCTCCGCCTGCTGGGCGACCCCTGGCCCGACACCAAGCTCGAGGACGTGCTCCGCACCCTGGCGACGACCAACCGCGCCGAGAACGCCCACGCCGCGACCTTCGCCGCGCACCCCTACGGAGACAACGACTGGGACCACGACACGTTCCAGACCGCCTTCGAAATGGACCCCGCCCAGCGGGTGGACCTCGCGGTCCACGCCGAGGGCACGGGCTTCGTCTCCAAGGGCGTCCAGCTGTGGAACAGCGACGGCAAGCGGCGCAAGGTGGACGACGGGAACGTCGACTGGAGCGACGTGAACCCCTTCGTCGACTCCAAGTGGCAGCGCGGCAAGCGCAACTGGGACGAGGCGCTCTACGACGCCCTCGGCAAGTACCACGGCGAACAGATCGAGCCGCTGTTGGAGTACGAGCTCGCCTCGCGCCCCGGGATCCGCTTCCCGCGCAAGGTGCTGGCCGTCGCTGGCAACGACGCCCACGGCGACTTCAACTACGCCACCAGCCGCAAGGCCACGATCATCAACCTCCAGAACAGCTACTCGGTGAACGTCCGCGCCTACGGCCGGGTGGCGACCTACGCCATGAGCCAGGACCAGACCGCGGCCACTCCCGCGGAGCGCGCCTTCGAGGCCATGCTCGACGGGAACTCGATCCTCACCGACGGACCGTTGGCGACCTTCAGCCTCGACGCCGAGGACCGCTTCGACGGCGAGGCCCGCGCCTGGCACGACGTCAGCTGGCGCGCCGAAGACGCCGACGGCCGCCTGGGCGGCGGAGGGGACTTCGACGGGCGCGGCACCGCGCTGGTCCGCCGCGGCTCGCCCCACGTGCGCTTCGCCTACCGCTACGCCAACACCCCCGAGTTCGGCGGCGACGTCGAGTCGTTGGCCCTCTACCGCACCAGCGTCGGCGACCCCAACCCCATGGGCGCCAAGCCCTCGGGCTCGCCGTTCTTCGAGCCCCGCGGCAGCCTCGCCGCCTCCGGCGCGAACCAGGACCTCGAGGAGGCGATCGACCCCAACGAGGAGGGGACCCTCGACCGCGTTAGCTGCCTGCAGCTGGGGAGCTTCACCTCCCCCGACCCGGCGGACACCGACGTCGACGACCGACGCTCGTTCACGAACCCGATCTGGGCGGTGCCCTTCGACGCCACCGCGGCCGTGGCCAGCACGACCACCGACGCCAACGGCAAGGGCTCGATCCCGCCGGGCGCGCTGACCGTGCGCTTCGCCTTCGACATGTCGCTCAACCCCCAGGCCTATCGGGTGGCGATCAAGGCGCTCGACGCCAACGGGAGCTCTCACGACAAGGCCACCGGACCGATCGACGTGCTCGCCCCGGTGACCTCGAGCACCACCCACGGGTGGACCGCCAACGGCGCGTTCCAGGACGGCGTGTTGGAGCTGAGCAACACCCGCCCGATCCCGCTGGACCTCGACCGCTACCCGAGCCCCGACTGGGTGACCTTCGTCGTCTACTTCGTCGACCCGCCGCAGGACCCCTTCGGCAACGCGCTGAACCGGGTGGCGTTCACCTTCAGCGAGCGCGGCATCGGCAGCGGCGGCGGCACGGGCCCCGCGCTGCCGCCCCTCTCCGGCCAACCATCCACCGCGTCGGGGGCGACCCCGGCGCAGCCCGCGCCTCCCCCGCCCCCCAGCGGCGGAGGCAGCAGCGGCGGCTGCTCCCTCGCTCCGACCTCGTCGGGGCAGGGGGCTGAGCTGGCGCTGATCGCGCTCCTGGGGCTCGTCCTCGGGTGCGCGCTCGGGAGGAGGTGAGCTCCGCCCCCGCGTGCTGCACAGGTTGGCCTTCCACCCTAGTCTCGTTTTCTTCTCTCTCCACTCTCCAGGCCAACCACGTCGACTCCCGACGGCGCACGCGGGGGTGGGGCGCGTCTCTGGCTCGGCCGGCTGACGCCTGCCTCACGGCGAACCTGCCACGCTTGCCGCTGGCCTGCGGGGGGGGATCATGGGCGCATGCAAGTTCGGGTGTTTCGTGTGGGGCCGTTGGGTCCGGGGCAGTTCCTCTACGTGCCGGTGCCGGCGGAGAGTGGGCAGCTGCGGCCCGAGCACCTGGTCCCGGCGGGGGACGACCGGGCGGGCTTGAGCGCGCTGCGGGCGAAGCTGCCGCAGGCGGAGTTGGTGTGCGCGCCCGAGCTGGGCGAGGCGGCGCAGGAGCTGGGGTTGGCGTCGGCGGAGCTGGAGCAGCCCCAGCGTGAGCTGCGGGCGGACGTGGCGCTGGCCGTGGCCGGGGGGGAGGCGCGGTTGCCGCCGACGACGCCCCTCGAGGCGCGGCGCATGTTCCTCCGCGGGCTGGGGATCTTCAGCAACAGCCCGGGCTGGGAGCACGCCTGCCTGACCGGGGCGCGGCTGAGCGCCGAGCTGGAGGGCACCCTCCAGGGGCAGCCCTGCGCCTGGACCGTAGCGCTGCAGGCCGCGCCGACGAGCCTGGCCCTCGACCTGGCGCGGGGCGAGGCGATCGAGGAGCTGAGCTTGAACCTGGTGCCCACCCCGGGGTTCGCGGTCGCCGATCTCAGCGCCGCCTACCGGCTGGGTGCGCGCCCCGAGTTCGCCCGCGGCACGCCCGACGCCGAGCGCTACACGGTGCTGGGCGCGGCGTTCCTCGCCCTGGCGGCGATCTCGCCCGACGTCGAGGAGCGCGAGCTGGAGGTCCACAACGGCCTCGCGGTGCAGCTCACGGTCCGCGCGCGCCTGCACGCGCTCCCCTAAAGAAACCCACTTGACAGTCAACTAGCGGACTAATACACTCGCGGCCATAAGGGGAGGCCGCAGTGCGTGGAGAGTCCAAGACCTGGGTGCGGGGGCTGGCCTTGAGCCTGGGCCTCGTGGGAGTGCTGGCCGGCCTGGCCTTCTATGGCCGCACCCGCATGCAGGCGCGCCAGCTGGAGAACGAGGTCGCCGCGGTGCGGTTCCTCGGCGAGACCCTCCCCCAGGCCCAGGCGCTGTTCCGCGAGCGCGACTCCGAGGGCGACGGGGTGCTGGACTACGCGCGGAACCTCGACGAGCTGATCGCGGCCGGGCTGATCCCCGTCGACCTCGACGACGGTCGACACAAGGGCTACAGCTTCGAGCTCCGCCAGGGCGAGTACCCCGAGTTCACCTGGATCGCGGTCGCCAACCCCACCTCCCCTGGGGTCAGCGGCGAGAGGCACTTCGCCGTCAACCACGAAGCCGTCGTGCGCATGAGCCCCAAGCCGATCCCCTTCACCGCCAGCGCGACGCTGCCGTCCAACCTGGTCCAGCTCTGCCGCTGCGGCGACCACCGGTAACCCGCGTCCTCAGGAGCTGCCATGAAGTCCCCCACCCTCTGGCCCTGGATCCTGGCCCTGGCCCTCGCCGGCGGCGGCGTCGCCGCCTGCCTCACCCTCCGCGGTGCGCACCAGCACGGGCGCGAGGCCGAGGCGCTGAGCACCCTGCGCGCGATCGCCGCCGCCCAGGACACGTTCCGCGAGCGCGACTCCGACGGCGACGGCGTCCTCGACTACGCCGCCGAGCTGCAGGCGCTGATCGACGCCAAGCTGCTGCCAGCTCGAGTTTCCCTTCCCGGTCCTTACCGCTACCGCGTAGCGACAGGACGTTCTCCCGAGTTTCTGTGGATGGCCGTCGCCGTCCCGGATCGCCCCGGCGATCGCTGCTTCGCGATCAACCACACCGGGGTGGTCCGGGTCGGCGGGGTGCCGGCCCCGTTCAACCCGGACTGCGAGCTGCCCTACCCGCCGTGCCCGGCGTGCGGCAGCCAGGCGCTCTGCGAGCACCTGGGGATCGGCCGCTAGCGCGCGGTTTCCCCTGGGCCAGAGCCGTCCTGCTGCGGTATTCTCGCGCCTCGCAGCGCCTGGAGGGCAGCATGAAGACTGGGTCCTACGTCGACGGCGAGTGGTACACCCCCGACTCGTCCACCGCGATCAAGAACATCAACCCCGCCAACACCAGCGAGGTCCTCTCCGAGTTCCCGGCCGCGACCGCCGCCTGTGTGCAGCGCGCCGTCGAGGGCGCCAAGCGCGCCTTCCTCGAGTGGCGCCAGGTCCCGGCCCCCGAGCGCGCCCGCGTGGTGTGGCGCGCGACCGAGATCGCCCGCGGGCGGGTCGACGAGCTGGCGAGCATGCTCTGCCGCGAGGAGGGCAAGATCCTCCCCGAGGCCACCGGCGAGATCCGCAAGGGGATCTCGGTGCTGGAGTACTACGCCGGCGCCGGCTTCCGCCTCCAGGGGCGGACCCTCCCCGCCGAGGGGCGCAACGTGTTCACCTGCACGATCCGCCGCCCGATCGGCGTGGTCGGCCTGATCACCCCCTGGAACTTCCCCTGGGCGATCCCGGTGTGGAAGGTCGCGCCTGCCCTCGTGGCCGGCAACACCTGCGTGTTCAAGCCGTCCGAGATCACGCCGGGCACCGCGAGCCTGATGGTCGAGATCTTCGAGGAGGCGGGGCTCCCGCCGGGCTGCCTGCAAATGGTCGTCGGCTACGGCGAGGACGTGGGCAAGGCGATCGTCGACCACCCCGACGTGCACGCGATCTCGTTCACCGGGAGCACCGAGACCGGGCGCCTCGTCTACTCCCAGGCCGGCAAGCGCGGGGCCAAGGTCACCTGCGAGCTCGGCGGCAAGAACGCCGTGATCGCGCTGGCCGACGCGGACCCCGACGCCGTGGTCGCCGCCGTGCTCAACGGCGCCTTCGGCTCCACCGGCCAGCGCTGCACCGCCACCAGCCGGCTGCTCGTCCACGAGTCCCTCGCGGGCCAGATCACCGAGGCCCTCGTCGAGGGCGCCAAGGCGCTGAAGGTCGGCGACGGCATGACCCCCGGCGTGAACATGGGCCCGATCGTCGACGCCCAGCAGTTCGAGAGCGTGCTCGGCTACATGGAGCTCGGCCAGAAAGAGGGCACGTGCCTGACCGGCGGCGGCAAGGCCGCCGGCCTCGAGCAGGGATACTTCGTCGAGCCCACCGTGTTCGCCGACGTGAGCCCCGACGCCCGGATCTTCCAGGAGGAGATCTTCGGGCCCGCGCTCTCGATCGCCACGATCAAGACCCTCGACGAGGGGCTGAAGTATGCCAACAGCGTGCGCTACGGCCTGACCTCCTCGGTCTACACTCGCGACGTCTACGAGGCCATGCGCTTCGTCGAGGGCGTGGAGACCGGCATGGTGCACGTCAACGAGCCCACCGTCGGCGGCGAGGCCCAGCTCCCCTTCGGCGGGATCAAGGCCACCGGGATCGGCGACCGCGAAATGTCCGAGGACGGGCTGAACTTCTTCACCGAGCAGAAGACCGTGTTCGTCAACTTCGACGAGAGCGCCAAGCGCGACTTCAACCGCTAGCCGGGTCCCAGCTCCAGCGTCTCCGCGTGCCAGGCAACCAGCACGCGATACAGCCAGCGCACGTCGGCCTCGGGCAGCGCCTGCTGGTCGAGGAGGTCGACCCGCCTCCCCCCGACCCTGGCCCACACCATGAAGCTCGCGCACTCGATCCCCTCGACCTGCTCCCGCTGCAGGTCGCAGCTGCCCCCGGAGAAGGGGACGCCGCGGAGGCTGAGCTGCGCGACGCTGAGCCGGAGCTGATTGCGCCGCCGGCCGTTGAGCAGCAGCCCGGGGAGGAAGATCAGCCCCAGCCCGTAGACCGGCAGCGTGGCGAGGGTGAAGAGCCACACCCGGCGCGCCCGCTCGGCGCGGATCAGGGGCCAGCTCAGCCGCAGCTCGCCCTCTCCCCGCCCCTCGACGCGGATCCGTGACTCCGGGGGGAGCGGGGCCGGCTCGGTCAGCGGCGGCGCGATCCGCTCGCGGTGCTCGAGCTCGTCGAGGGTCGCGATCACACCATGCGCGGCCTCGAGGCCCTCGGCCGGGAGCAGGACCCAGCTGCTGAAGTGCGCGGGCTTGACCCGCAGGCCGAAGCGCGTCGGTTCGCGCTGCTCGATCCCCGCCAGGGGCGCCTGGGTGGTGCCCGCGAAGGGCGAGCGGAACACGACGAAGCCGTCCTCGAGCGTCGCCTCGCCGAAGCGCCGCTGCAGCCAGCGCAGGTAGCCGGTCACGAACAGCAGCGGCCCCGACATGGCGCTGGCCAGCGCGATCGCGATCAAGGTCACCGGCCCGGGGTTGCCGAAGGGGGACGCCGCGGCCAGGCCGAGGATCGCCTCGTCCCAGGTCACGAAGCCCCAGAACACGACCACCACCGCCGTGATCGTGGCGACGGGAGTGCCGAGCATGGCGGTCCAGCCCAGCACCCGGTGCGCCCGCGGCAACGAACGGACATAGCGCAGCTCGGTCACTCCCCGACTCTACCCCCGATCGCGCTAACCTCCGCTGCACGCACGGGTTTTGCTTGCCAACCGGGGCCCGGCTGCGGCAGAATGCCGCGCCTTGGGGCGCGCAGCACGGCGTGCCCACCCTTATCCAGGAGAGCGCCATGGCAGACCTCAGTATCGAGGTGGACGGCATCAAATTCCCCAACCCGTTCGTGATCGGCTCGGGCCCCCCCGGCTCCAACGCGAACTGCATCAACCGCGCCTTCGACCAGGGCTGGGGCGGCGTGGTGTGCAAGACGATCGCGCTCGAGGCGGAGAAGGTCCACAACGTGGCCCCCCGCTACGCGCGGCTGCGGGTGCGGGGCGCCGACAACAAGGACAAGAAGCAGATCTTCGGCTTCCAGAACATCGAGCTGATCTCGGACCGCCCCTTCGACGACTGGCTCGACGACTTCAAGAAGATCAAGGACAGCCACCCCGACAAGGTCCTGATCTGCTCGATCATGGAGGAGCCCCGCAAGGAGGCCTGGCAGGAGATCGTCGAGCGCTGCCAGGACGTGGGCGTCGACTGCTTCGAGCTCAACCTCAGCTGCCCCCACGGGCTGCCCGAGCGGCGCATGGGCATGGCCATGGGGCAGGAGCCCGACATGGTCCAGCGGGTGTGCGAGTGGGTGATGGAGGTCGCCAAGGTCCCGGTGTGGGCCAAAATGACCCCCAACGTGACGAACATTACCGTCCCCGCCGAGTCGGCCTTCAACGCCGGCTGCCAGGGCGTGGCCGCGATCAACACGATCCTCTCGGTGACCGGCGTCGACCTCGAGAGCCTGCGCCCCATGCCCACCGTCGAGGGCCACTCGATCCCGGGCGGCTACAGCTGCAAGGCCGTGCGCCCGATCGCGCTCCGCATGTGCATGGAGATCGCCCAGGCCTTCCCCGACAAGACCCTCTCGGGGATCGGCGGGGTCGAGAACGGCAACGACGCCGCGCAGTTCATTCTGCTCGGCGCGCACACCGTCCAGGTGTGCACCGGCGTCATGCTCTACGGCTACAAGATGGTCAAGCCCATGATCGAGGAGCTCTCCGCCTTCATGGACAAGCACGGCTTCAAGACGATCGAGGACTTCCGCGGGCACAGCCTGCAGTACTTCACCACCCACGCCAACCTGGTCGAGCTCCAGCGTCAGGCCCAGGTGAAGAAGTCCCTCGAGAAGGACAGCGACTGGAAGGGCGAAGACTTCGTCGCCCAATCCGAGGCCCTGGCCGCCAACACCACCAGCTAAGCGCGCGGGAAGGAACCCAGCATGAGCAACCAAATCGTCAAGTGCGGCCTGATCCAGCTCGCGAACCCGATCAACGACGAGTCCAAGCCCGTCGCCGAGATCCAGGAGGCCATGTTCCAGAAGCACCTCCCCTATATCGAGGACGCCGGCAAGCAGGGCGTGCAGATCCTCGGGCTGCAGGAGATCTTCAACGGCCCCTACTTCTGCCCCAGCCAGGACCCGCGCTGGTACGACGCCGCCGAGCCGGTGCCCGGCCCGACCGTCGAGCGCCTGGCGCCGATCGCCAAGAAGTACGAAATGGTGATCGTGGTCCCGGTCTACGAGAAGGCCATGCGCGGCGTCTACTACAACACCGCCGCCGTGCTCGACGCCGACGGGACCTACCTCGGCAAGTACCGCAAGCAGCACATTCCGCAGGTGGCCGGCTTCTGGGAGAAGTTCTACTTCAAGCCCGGTGACGGCGGCTACCCGGTGTTCCAGACCCGCTACGCCAAGGTCGGCGTCTACATTTGCTACGACCGCCACTTCCCCGAGGGCGCGCGCTGCCTGGGCCTCAACGGGGCCGAGATCGTGTTCAACCCCAGCGCCACCGTCGCCGGGCTCTCGCAGTACCTGTGGAAGATCGAGCAGCCGGCCCACGCCGTGGCCAACGGCTACTTCGTCGCCGCCAGCAACCGCGTCGGCACCGAGGCCCCCTGGGGGATCGGCAAGTTCTACGGCACGAGCTACTTCGTGAACCCCAAGGGCCAGTTCGAGGCCGAGGGCAGCGAAGACGGCGACGAGCTGATCGTCGCCGACCTCGACCTCGGCATGATCGACGAGGTGCGCAACACCTGGCAGTTCTACCGCGACCGGCGCCCCGAAGCCTACGACGAGATCGTCGCGCATTAGCCGATCCGCGGGCGGGGATAAGCCCCGCCCCTACACTCCAATGTAGGGGCGGGGTTCATCCCCGCCCTCGGTTGGCGGACAAGGCAAACGTGCCAGCTGGAACCAACCCCCGACCCGAGCGAGACGAGGCCCCGCCCGTCTCGCTCGCGCCGTATCCGGGGCTCTGGCGCTTGGCGACGGCGCTGGAGATCGCGGCCGCGGGCCTGTGCTGGGCGTTGGCGATCCCGCCCTGGAGCTGGATCCACGCGCTGCAGGCGCGGCTGGTCCCCGTGCCCAGCCCGCTGCTGAGCTTCGTCGCGCTGTTCCTGCTCCAATTCCTCGCCACCTGTTTGCTCTACGTGCTGGTCACCGGACCCGAGCGCAAACGGCGGGGCATGACCCTCGACGACGCCGCGCGCCTGCACGAGCTCGCCCCCTGGGGCGCGCACCGCGCGGGCCAGCTGCAGATCAAGCGGATCCCTCAGGGCGTGATCCTGACCGCCATGGTGCTCACCGGCGCCGGGCTGACCCTCGACCTGGCCCAGGACCCGGCCGCCGCTGAAGCCCAGCGCCGGGTGCTGGTGAACGCCGGAGCCGCCTTCGCGCTGCTGGCGCTGGCGATCTTCGGCTGGCGAATCCGCCGCGATCGTCGGGCCGACGGGCCTCCTCCGACGTAGCAGCGAGGCTCGACTCTGCTCGTCACCCGGGCAGACGGGTCACGTCCTGCTTCGTCAAGGTCACGCACCTCGGCTGTGGGCGTGGGGCCGCCTCCCCTGTGGGCGTGGGGCCGCCTCCCGTCCGGGGCCGCCTCCCGTCCGTAGGTGCGGCTGGTGGGGCCGCCTCCCGTCCGTAGGTGCGGAGCGCCTCCCGTCCTAGGGCCGCCTCCCGTCCCCGTCCTAGCCCGCTTCCATCACCAGAGATAGACCACGGCCGAAGGTGCGGAGCGCAGGCCCCTTCACTCTAAGGGTGCGGAGCGCAGGCCCCTGCCGAAGGTGCGGAGCGCAGGCCCCTTCACTCTCGAAGGTGGGGAGCGCAGCTGTTCAGCCTCAGATGTCGCGGAATCAGCAAAGCGGGAGAGTCAGAGGTGAACGACCGGTAGTGGGTGCGGGCGACGCCGGGAGTGTTCGCCGAACACCCCCGGGTCTCGGAGCGCGAGGTCCCGGGGTGTTCGGTGAACACCCCCGGAGTGGGTGGGACCAACTCCCGGGGTGTTCACCGAACACCCCCGGAGTGGGTGTGACCCACTACCGGGGTGTTCACCGAACACCCCCGGAGTGGGTGGGACCCACTCCCGGGTGCCGAAGGGTCGAGCCGCAGTTTTCTTCCGCGACGCGCTTCGACCCAACCCCTCGTGATCACAGCCTCTTACGTCCGATTCCGTGCCTCGTCGCCTCCGGCGGCGCCCAGAATCTCGTCACGAATGAGGTCGCTCATTCCTCTTTCTTGGTGTGAGCGGAACTGGTTCGTTGTTGGGGCGCTTCACCTCGCGGCGAGTCGAGCGCGCGCCTACATGAGCTCGGAGAGCAGGTCGATCAGCCGTCGGCGGCGGGGGTCGTCGCCGCCGAAGGTCGGGTCGCGCTTTCGCAGACCGTCGACGAACTCGAAGGCCGTCTCGCGTTCGCCCCACCCCACGTAGGCCCAGGCGAACTCCTCCGCCACGGTCCACCAGCGCTCGGGGTGGTCGTCGAGGGCGCGGAGCAGGGACTGATACGCCTCGACCGCGGCGCGGCGGTCGGTCTTCGCCGCGAGGCGCGCGCGCTCGAGGCGAACCAGATAGCGATCGGCGGGGCACGCCGCCAGTAGCTCGCGCGCGCGCTCGTCGTCGCCGGCCTCCCGGGCCAGGCGCGCGGCGGCGACCCGGGCGCGGAGCTGGAGCTGCGGGTCGTCGGCGTCGGCCAGCCGGGCCAGCGCCTCCTGGCCCGCCTGGGGGTCGAGGGTGGTGAGCACGGTCGCGCGGGCGAGGCCCTCCTCCGCGTCCGCGGCCTCCTGGCTCAGCAGCGCGATCGCCCGCGCGCGCGCGTCTCCCTCGAGCGCGCCCTCGCGGTGCAGCAGCCTGAGGAGCGCGCTGCGCTCGAGGTCCTCGAGCCCCTGGGCCCGCGCCAGCTCGGCCGCGGCGCGCAGCTGGCCGCCCGCGAGCAGCGCGTGGGGACGCAGGCGCTCGATCGCGGCCAGCAGCGGCTGCGCCTGCTGCGCGAGCTCAGCAGCGCGCGCGGGGATCCGGCGCTGGCGCAGCAGACCGCGCAAGCGCTCGCCCTCGGCCCGCGCCGCCTCGTCGCCGTCGGCGGCGGCGCGCTGCAGGCTCGCCAGGGCGCCCTCCGCGAGGGACGCCAACCAGCGCCGCTCGACGGCGTCGGCCGGTCGCTCGGCGCGCGGGTCGTGACGCGTAACCCAGCGTTCGGCGGCGCGCCCCGCCTCGGCGGGGTCGCCGGCGTCGAAGATCAAGGCCGCCGCGAGCTGCGCGGCGTAGGGGTCCGCGGGGTCGGCGGCGTGGAGCTGCCCGAGCTCGGCCAGGCGACCCTGCACCGCCTGCGGGTCAGCGGCGCGCCCCGCCTCGATCAGGGCCGTCGCCTGCCGGTGCAGCCGCATGCGGCGCGCGTAGCGCTGCAGCCGCAGCAGGTCGTCGGTGCGCGCGTCGGGGAAGGCCTCCAGGCACGCGTCCACCCGGGCGGCGAGCACGTCGGGGTCGTCCTGGCGGAGGGCGAGCTCGATCAGCGACTGGTGGCAGGCGCCGGCGAGGGCGTCGCGGTCGCTGGCCTCGAGGCTGGACGCGGAGACCTGCTCCAGCACCTCGCACACCTCGGCCTCGGCCGCCAGCAACGCGCCGCCCGGCTCGGCCTTCAGCGCGGTGACGACCTTGGCCTCCGCCGCGCGCACCGCGGCGCTCAGCCGGTCCCAGGCCTCCGACTCGACGCCCCTCTGGCCCTGCTCGGCGTGCTGGGGCCGGCCCGGCACGTAGCGGTCGTAGACCTCGAGGGTCAGCACCGCCAGCGAGGTGGCGACCACCCGCGACGAGACCCAGTGCGAGGTGCACGCCCAGGAGCCGCGCTCGCAGCCGGCCCCGACCTGGGTCCGGATCAGGAGCTCCCGCGCCCGGGGGTTGAACCACCGCCACCCCTCGCCCCCGACCTGGTGCAGGGCCAGCGACTGATAGTAGAGCGAGTAGAAGCCCTCGCGCAGCCCCTGCTCGTCGCGGGTCAGCAGCCGGACCGCGTTGCGGTTGCGCTCGCGGCCGGGGTCTTCGCCGAGCATGATCCTGAGGAACAGCCCGCTGGCGTTCATGGCGTGGTTCGCGCGCCGCCCGCGATACACGTAGCCGGTGCGCCCGTCCTCGCCGGTCACGTCGCGCAGGTGGCGCCGGAGCACGGCGTAGTTCTTGGGCGGCACCGTGGCCCCGGCCGACTCCGCGGCCTTCAGCGAGAGCCCGACCCAGGCGTTGACGCTGGTGTCGCCGAAGTAGGAGTCGGGCGTGTAGCGCCAGCCGCGTC
>Ga0070726_10003413_pt1 | contig 13341 bp, 10 predicted proteins | sample tdAd471_FD_67275 | JGI IMG/M metagenome (GOLD analysis project Ga0070726, IMG submission 67275) | Marine sediment microbial communities from the Atlantic coast under amendment with organic carbon and nitrate - tdAd47.1 | ecosystem: Environmental > Aquatic > Marine > Coastal > Sediment | place...
ATTATAAAGTATTGGAACGCTTGTATTACCTGACCTTAGTGGAATGCCAGCTGGAAACAGGTCGGACCCATCAGATTCGGGTGCACATGAAATATAAAGGGCATCCACTATTTAATGATGAGCGATACGGTGGGCATCGGATTATGAAAGGGACTGTGTATAGCAAGTATAAGCGCTTCGTAGAAAACTGCTTTGAGATGATGCCACGTCAGGCGCTGCATGCCAAATCTTTGGGTTTTACCCATCCTGCTACTGGAGAGAAGATGTACTTTGAAGCAGATCTACCGGAAGATTTTGCAACGGTGCTCGCCACCTGGCGGCGATATGTCGAAACCCGAAAGGATTCACCTTTGTAAAATCACCTTGCGTGCAGCCTGCCGATAAAAATACCATTATTCAACACATTCAACTTTGGTTGGAGGAGGCGGTAATAGGCCTTCAACTTTGCCCATTCGCAAAGCGTCCCTTTCAAGAGGAAACGATCCGCTACCGGGTGCTAGAATCGCTTTCAAAAACGGAGATTCTCGATGCCTTGCAAGCAGAATTACAAAAGTTGATGGAGACGCCGGTTTCAGCATTGGAAACCACCCTGCTGATTTTATCGGATGGATACGCTGGTTTTTTGGATTTTAATGATCTCTTGTATGACGCCAATGCCCTTTTGGAAAGGGAAGAATTAGTCGGTGAGATACAGATTGCTTCATTTCATCCCGACTACCAATTTGCAGGTACCCGCCCACAGGATGTAGAGAACTTTACTAATCGAGCCCCTTATCCCATCCTGCATCTACTGCGAGAAGATAGCTTAACGGAAGCACTGTCTAGTGTGCATGATCCTGATCAAATTTATCTTCGTAATATCAAGACCATGGAAGAATTAGGGCTAGAAGGGATAAAGGCAATATGGAATAAATTTAGTTGATTATGACCGTAAAGGAAAGGATCGCATTAATGGTTCGTTTAGGCGAGCATTTACGTGGAAAGGAGGATGAGTTGTTGCATGCCTGGATGAGTAGAACCCAATTCAAGAATGCCTGGTTTACCATCGAGAACCAGCAATCAGCCATAACTGCGATAGCAGAACAATTTTTGCAGGAAGATAAATTACTAGCTTGGGTAGCTAATTATGAAATGTCAGACTCAGCTGAAGCTCGTAAAGTGGGTTTGGTATTGGCTGGCAATATTCCATTGGTTGGATTTCATGATGTTTTATGCGTTTTTCTTTCCGGGAATATCTCCCTCATTAAACTTTCATCCAAAGACGAATATGTCTTGGCCTACTTCATTAAATTGCTCGTGCAGTGGGATGAAAGAGCTAAGGCTTACTTTGAAATCGTAGATAAATTGACAGATATCGAAGCAGTTATCGCTACTGGTAGTAACAACTCTGCTCGTTATTTTGAAACCTATTTTAGTAAGTACCCGCATATCATCCGCAAAAATCGTAATGCGGTGGCGGTACTTTCGGGACAGGAATCTAGCGAGGAATTGCATGATTTGGGTAAAGATGTTTTTCGGTATTTTGGCTTAGGGTGTAGAAATGTGTCCAAAGTATATGTACCAGAAGCTTATGATTTCGACCTACTTTTGACGGCTTTGCATGAATTTCGAGATGTGGTGAGGCATTCAAAGTATAAGAACAACTTCGACTACAATTATGCCATGTACCTCTTGAACAAAGAGCCTTTTTTGGCCAATGGCTGTATCCTATTGCGAGAAGATCAAATGATAGCCTCCCGTATCGCCAATCTCAATTATGAATTCTATTCAGACCTCCCCAGTCTTGAATCCCAATTGGCAGAAAAAGTAGCAGAAATTCAATGTGTTGTGGCGCAGGAGGGTTTCTTGAGTGGAGAATCCTTAGCTTTTGGAACCGCACAGTCTCCAGCTTTGGCCGATTATGCAGATGGGGTAGATACCTTGCAGTTTTTACTAGAACTTAGACAAGGGAATTAATGCAGGGTAAACATCGACAGACCCAGACCTGCTATAATAACCAAGAGTTTGCGCCAGGATACGGTATGCTGTCGTTTATCGTCTGCCTCAAATAGGATAGTTGTAGAGATATGCAAAAAAGAACCGACCACCAGAGCAACAAGATTGGCCAATAGGTTGAGATCCATTTCCATCCCGGCTGTCATCAAAGCACTCAGCGGAGACATGCTGGCGAATAGGAATAGGCAGACTAAAGCCCATGTTTTGGAGTAGCCTGATTTTATGAAAAGTATCATCAGGGCAAAGGCAGCCGGAATCTTATGGAGAATAATCCCGAATAATAAATGATGATCCTCACTTTCTTCCCCATGAGAATGCAAAGCATCATGGAATTCTGCGTAACTACTTAAGGGAAGCCCCTCAATAAAAGCATGTAGGCACAAGCCCAACATGATAGAGAGGGCAAAACCAGGTTTGGCGCCGGGATGAGCGTGAATATGGCCATGCTCTACTCCCTTCGAAAGTTGCTCTAGCAGGAGTTGGATAAAAAAGCCACCCAGGAGCCAGAAACCAGCCGTTTCAAACTCGCCAGAAAACACACTAGGCATCAGGTGTAAAACGGTGATACCTAGGATATAAGCACCACTAAAGGAAAGCAGGAACTGTACAACATTCTTACTCTCTGTCTTAATCAGCAAGGCGACCCCACCACTAAAAAGAACAGCCGTTAATAAGGCTATATATTCCCAAATTGCCATCTAGGGAGTTTAAATGATTGAATTATGCGATTGAGCTGACCGTCTTTTCCAGCCCAATATATTTGTTGAAGAGGAAAGCTGTCAATATACCAACCAGACTGCCCAGCAGGGCCCCACCTAGGATGTCAAGCGGGTAATGGACGCCTACGTAGACCTGTCCCAAGGCAATGCTGGCCGCCCAAAAGAGTAAGGCTCCGCGCATATATTTGTATCGTCCGGCTAAGGTGAGTAACAGGAATACCGCTACCGCAAAATGATTGGTAGCATGCGAGGAGGTAAAACTATACCCACCACCACAACGAACCAGCAGTGCCACATCTTCTTTGATACTGACGTCATTACAAGGTCGGACGCGCTGAACATTTTTTTTAACCAACTCACTACTAAGTTGATCCGAAATTGCAACAGTTAACCCCAATCCTAGTATAAAGTAAAGTCCTCTACGCTTAAACTTCCAGATCGAAAATCCGAGAAGCAGCACATAAAAAGGAATCCAGGTGTATTTGCTGCGCCAATACGGCATTAGCCAATCCAGAACCGGATTATGCCAATCGTTATTTATCCAAAAGAATAAGGCTTGATCTAATTGTAATAATGTCTCTATCATAGGTGGTTGGCCAGGTACTTATTGTTTGATTGCAAATATAGACTATGCGGCAACAAAAAGGGGCTTTGCTTAAGTAATTTCTCGTTTGAGACTCATTTTTGGAGCAATGTTGCAAAAAAGAATTGGGAGCCGACTTTTTCAAGGTCCTTTGATCCTGGCGAAAGGGTAAGAACGTATAGAAATAGAAAAGTAGTAGGCAAGGATTAGCAATGTCTACTAAAAAGTATATAATTTTGAACCTTACAAAAACAAAGAACAGTGGCATTAATTAAATCAATCTCAGGAATTAGAGGAACAATTGGTGGAAAAAAAGGGGATAACCTTACCCCTATTGATATAGTTGAGTGCAGCGCAGCATTCGGTTATTGGTTAAAGGAGCAAGGCGCGCCCCGGAAGTTGGTGATTGGACGAGATGGAAGGATTAGCGGAGCTTTGGTGAGTCAGTTGGTGTCACAGACATTTGTGAGCTTAGGATTTGAAGTGATTGATCTGGGTTTGTCCACCACACCAACGGTAGAAATGGCTGTACCGGCTTTTGAGGCTGGGGCAGGCATTATTGTCACGGCTAGTCATAATCCCAAGCAATGGAATGCACTCAAGTTTTTGAACGGAAAGGGAGAATTCATTTCCAAAGAGGATGGAGAAACTTTGCTACAGTGGCTCAAAGAGGGACGGATTATTTTCAATGAAGTGGAAGAATTGGGGAGCTATAGCAAAGAAGAAGGTTACCTGGCCCAACACATTGCACAGGTCTTTGCACTTCCCGATGTCGATGTAGAGGCGGTTAAAAAGAAGGCTTTCAAAGTGGTAGTAGATGCCGTCAACTCTACTGGAGCACTATCCGTGCCTCCGATTTTAGAGCAAATGGGATGTGAAGTTATCTTAATCAATGGGGAAGTAACGGGGGATTTTGCCCATAATCCGGAACCTCTCCCTAAACACCTAGGGCAATTGGCAGAAGCTGTTGTTCGAGAAGGGGCCGACTTGGGAATAGCCGTCGATCCGGATGTAGATCGCCTAGCATTCGTCAATGAAGATGGTAGCATGTTTGGCGAAGAGTACACCTTGGTGGCTGTGGCGGATTATATGTTGAGCAAAACACCAGGAGCTAGCGTATCCAACCTTTCTTCAACCCGTGCATTGAGAGATGTAACAGAAAAACATGGTGGAAAATACTATGCCAGTGCAGTAGGAGAAGTGAATGTGGTAGATCAAATGAAAGAAGTTGGTGCCGAAATTGGGGGCGAAGGAAATGGCGGCATCATCGTGTCAGCCTTACATTATGGTCGAGACGCCCTAGCGGGAATTGCCTTGTTCTTATCACATTTGGCGCAGGCCAATATGAAGATGTCCGAACTCAGAGCTACTTATCCGAATTATGAAATGGTCAAGGACAAAATAGCCTTGGACGCTTCGATTGATTTAGTTAAACTGTTGGAAGCCTTGGAAGCCGCTCATAAGGAGGATAACTACAACACTATTGATGGATTAAAGATAGATTTTCCAGATAGTTGGGTACATTTGCGTAAGTCCAATACTGAACCAATTATTCGCATTTACGCAGAAGCAGCCACAGCAGAAAAGGCTGCTGCGCTAGTAAATGATATAAAAGGAGAAGTGGCAGCAATATTGAAAACTTAAAATCACTAAAAAAGCAACTGTGAGCCTTACAGCAACCACCACACTAGAAACCTTTTTTGCTCCCTTTCGCGAGCATGTGATTGGTAACAAACAATCTTTTCGGTCTCCCTACGGAGAGAAACCAATTGTATATGCGGATTGGACCGCCAGCGGCCGTCTCTATCAACCCATTGAGAAGCTCATGGGGGAAACAATCGCACCTTTTGTGGGAAATACGCATACAGAAACGACGATTACCGGCTGTTCGATGACCTTAGCCTATAAAGAAGCCAAGTCCTATATTAAAGAACAGCTAGGCGCCAACCCATCTGATGTTCTCATTTCATCTAATTCGGGAATGACGGGTGTGGTTAATAAATTTCAACGCATCTTAGGACTAAAGTTGCACGAGAGTTTCCGGAAGAAAGTCAACTTACAAAAAGCAGATCGACCAATTGTTTTTGTCAGTCATATGGAGCATCATTCCAACCAGACTTCTTGGTTAGAAACGATAGCCGATGTTGAAGTAATTAAGCCGAATTCGGATGGACTAATGTGCCTAGAACATTTTGAGGAGTTGCTAGAGGAATATAGTGATAGGAAAGTCAAGATAGCCGCTATTACCTCTTGCTCGAATGTGACAGGACTGAAGACCCCTTATTTTGAAGTAGCGAAGGCTATTCATAAAGTCGGAGGTTTGTGTTTTGTCGATTTTGCCTGTTCGGCACCCTACATTGATATTGTGATGCGTCCTGAAAATGAAGAGGAACATTTAGACGCGATTTACTTTTCGCCGCATAAGTTTTTAGGCGGTCCTGGGTCTTCTGGGATTTTGGTTTTCGATCCAAAGCTGTATAAAAACCAGATACCCGATAACCCGGGTGGTGGGACGGTAGACTGGACCAATCCTTGGGGAGAACATAAATACATTGATGAAATCGAAACCCGGGAGGATGGTGGAACCCCTTCCTTTTTACAAACCATGCGGGTGGCTTTATGCATGAAACTGAAAGCCAAGATGGGCGTAAAGAATATCCTGGCTCGTGAAAAAGAGTTGTTGAATAGAATTTGGGCACGATTAGATCAAATTCCTAATCTACATATTTTAGCCTCCCAACACCGAGATCGCTTGGGGGTCATCTCCTTTTATATCGATGATTTGCACTACAATTTGGGGGTCAAGCTGCTCAATGATCATTTTGGGGTACAAGTTAGAGGGGGCTGTTCTTGTGCTGGTACCTATGGCCATTATCTCCTCAATGTAAGTCAGCCAGATTCTCGGCAAATTACCGACGAAATCAGTTATGGAAATCTTTCGGCCAAACCAGGCTGGATTCGAATGTCCATTCATCCGGTTACAACAGATGAAGAAATGGACTATATCTTGAATGCCGTGGAACAACTGGCACAAAACCATGAAGCCTGGATAAAAGATTATCGCTATGATATTAAGACCAATGAATTTATCCATCGGTCTGCAGAAAGCGAAGAAACCAAATTGGTGGCAAAATGGTTTAATACAGACTTAGTATAAATGGATCATTTGAGGGTGTTTTAAATTTACTTAATACACCCTCAACTATCCGTAGCCTAAAATTATAAGATGAAAAGAGTATTCTTCGACAATGCCTCGACCACGCCGATTGATCCGGAGGTCATGGAAGTCATGATTGAATGCATGCAGCAGCATTATGGAAACCCGTCCTCCATTCATAAAGAAGGGCGTACGGCCCGGACTGTGGTAGAGCAAGCTCGGAGAACCGTTGCTCAGCGATTGAATGCTTCTATTGGTGAAATATTCTTCACTTCTGGCGGAACGGAGTCCAGTAATATGGCCTTGAAGGGAGCTGTCCGAGATTTAGGCGTACGGCGAATCATCAGCTCTCCCTTGGAGCATCATTGTGTGTTGCACTCCTTGGATCGGCTGACCGAAGTGAAGGACTTGGAAGTTGTGAAGTTGCCCTTGACGGCTAAGGGTTTGCCTGATATGCAAGAATTGGAAAAATTGTTGGCAGCAGGTGGACCGAAAACAATGGTTTCGCTGATGCACGCTAATAATGAGTTAGGCTTGATGATCGACATTCATGAAGTCGCTTTATTGTGTCAAACGCATGGGGCGCTTTTTCATTCAGATACGGTACAAACAATGGGCTATTTTCCTTTTGATTTGTCCAAAACACCGATCTCTTTTCTAACCGCTGCTGCCCATAAGTTCTATGGTCCCAAAGGCGTCGGCTTCATTTATATCAATGCCGACAATGCGATCAGCCCTTTAATGGATGGCGGCTCACAAGAACGGAATATGCGGGCGGGTACCGAGAATATCCACGGCATAGTAGGATTGGCCAAGGCACTAGATATGGCCTATGATGAACTGGAAGCTCGAAAAGCGAAAACGAAAGCAGTTCGGGACTATTTTCTTCAACAATTGCTGGCAGTCATGCCTGAGGTAGAAATTAACGGCGATCCGGAGAATGGTCACTTTAAAGTATTGAGTCTAAGTTTCCCTCCTTCTCCGAAGGCAGATCTGCTCTTACTCAATCTAGATATCGCAGGAATTAGCGTATCAGGCGGAAGTGCATGTAGCTCTGGGGCAGAGACGGTTTCGCACGTCTTAGCCACCTTGATGCCAGATTCTTTACGTAAGACGATTCGCTTTTCATTCTCTCACCATAATACCAAAGAAGAAGCCGATTTTGTGGTACAAAAACTACAAGAGATCTTGGAACCTGTGGCTAGTCGATCCTAGTTGACTGAAACGGTTTATTTATCAACCTTTCCGGCCAAATCCAGTAGGAAAGCATATTCTCTAGCTACTTCTTTGATACGTTCAAATCGTCCGGAAGCCCCACCGTGACCGGCATCCATATTCGTATGCAATACTAAGGGATTCTGATCGGTTTTGTATTCTCTGAGCTTCGCCACCCACTTGGCTGGCTCCCAATATTGTACCTGCGAGTCGTGTAAACCAGTAGTGACTAACATAGCAGGGTAGGCCTTTGCCTCGACTTGATCGTAAGGGGAATAGGAGTAGATATAGTCAAAAAACTTTTCCACCTTGGGATTTCCCCATTCATCAAATTCACCAGTGGTAAGGGGAATACTTTCGTCCAACATGGTATTAATCACATCCACAAAGGGTACTGCCGCAACGATACCTTTCCACATCTTGGGTTCCATATTAATCACTGCCCCCATCAGTAAACCGCCCGCACTACCGCCCATAGCAAAAAGCTGATCTTCAGCCACAAATTTCTCTTGCACCAAGAATTTTCCACAGTCTATAAAATCAAAAAAGGTATTCTTTTTATTGAGTAGCTTTCCATCTTCATACCAATGTCGCCCCATCTCTTCGCCCCCTCGAATATGCGCAATGGCAAAGGCCATGCCTCGATTTAAGAGACTTAATCGCGCTATGCCGAAACTTGGGTCCATACTCGCCCCGTATGAACCGTAACCATATAACAGCAGAGGCTGTTTACCATCTTTGACAAAGTCTTTATGATAGACGATTGAAATCGGAATCTTGGCGCCATCTCGAGCGGGCGCAAAGACACGTTCAGAACGATAATCCTTTGGATCAAAACCGCCTAGCACTTCCTTTTGCTTCAATAAAGTGAAGGATTTGGTGCCCATGTCGTAGTCATACACCGTGGGAGGCGTCGTCAAGGATTGATAGCCCAGGCGGAGTAGGTTCGTATCAAATTCTAGGTTGATACTCGTGTAAGCCATATAAGCATCCTCTCCAAAACTAATGTAGTGCTCTTCCCCTTCATTGGGAATGATTCGAATCTGTGTAATACCATTCTTGCGCTCCGAAAGCACCAAGTAATCTTTGAAGATATCCATATCCTCCAACAACACATCTTCCCGATGAGGGATCATCTCCTCCCAATTATCCTTAGTAGTAGCCGTTTCGGGTGTCACCATCAATCGAAAGTTCTTGGCCGCCAGGTTTGTCCGGATATAGAATTTATCCTCGTAGTGTGCAATATCGTATTCCAGGTCTCTTTCCCGAGCTTGGATCAATTTGAAGGCTTCATCTGGGGTATCAGCATCCAGTACGCGATATTCTGAACTTACGGTCTGGAAAGAAGCAATGACGATATATTTCTCCGACTTGGTCTTGTACACATAAGTGTTGAACGTCTCGTCCTTTTCATGGTATATTTCCTCATCCTTCTCCACTGACGTACCCAAACGGTGCTTGAAAATTTTGAAGGAGCGTAAGGTCTCATCTTTTACCCCGTAAAACAAAGTCTGATTGTCATTGGCCCAAACCGCTTTGCCGCCGGTATTTGGAATTTGATCTTCTAGCCATTCTCCAGTTTCTAGATTTTTAAAGCGGATAGTATAGATTCTCCGAGAAACGACATCTTCACCAAAAGCCAAAATCTTATTGTTAGGACTCACGGATAAACCCGCTGCAGAGTAGTAACTTTTGCCTTCTGCCAAGGTGTTGACATCAATCATAACTTCCTCGGGAGCGCTTAATGTCTCTTTTTTTCGAGCATAAATCGGATATTCTCGTCCCTCTTCATATCTCGTAATATAGAAGTAGCCATTGTCCTTGTAGGGGACAGATTGGTCTTCCTCTTTGATTCTGCCCTTAATTTCTTGAAATAAATTCTCCTTAAAGCTATCGAGATGGCCCATGACCTGGCTGGTATAATCGTTTTCAGCCTTCAGGTAGTCAATCACCTTGGGGTTTTCTCGATCATTGAGCCAGTGGTAATTATCGATAAGCGTGTGCCCGTGGAGGTGGGTTTCTTTTTTGGTTTTTTCAGCTTTGGGAGCGGGGAGGTGGGCACTAGAGTATAGTTTGCTTTGCATAAAACTAGGTTATCTGTCCGTAAAATGAACGACTTTTGAGGAATAAAATTGAGCCTGCAATTATAGGTTAATAATTTGTTTATCGAGCGATATTTCTGAGAAAATTATAATCCATAATTCAAAAACAAGTCATAATTGCAAATGGTTTAATGAAACTATTTAGCCTGGCAGGCATTAGAATAGGAGAAAGGCCACTCGTAGAAAAGTTTAGAGAAGCTCACAAAAAAAAATTACATTTGCCCCGAATGCAGGTGAAAACTTCATACCGTCAAATAATTTCCATTTCAGCCCCAATCATGCTAGGTAGTGCTGCCCAAAATGTGGTAGCACTTAGCGATAGTGTATTTTTGTACCATAGGAGCGAACTGGACTTCGCTGCCATTGGTTTCGTCGGTGTGTTTTACCTGGTCGTAGCCGCCATTGGTTTTGGGTTTTCCAAGGGAGGCCAAATCATGATTGCCCGCCGGATGGGAGAGGGGCAAAAAGAGGAAGTGGGGCGGACTTTTTACGCCATGCTGTACTACGAGTTTGCCCTCTCAGTGATTCTCTTCCTATTTATGCAATATGGCTGTTATTATTTCTTTTCGCTTTTCGTCAATTCGGAAATGATTTTTGAAAAAAGCCTGGAATACCTGGAATATCGTTCCTATGGTGTCTTCTTTTCCTATACAGGTGTGGCTTTAATTGCCCTTTATACCGGAGTAGCCCGTACCAGCTTCATTATTATAGATACCGCTATATTAGCCATTGTTAACATTGTGCTGAATTATGGTCTGATTTTTGGAAAGTGGGGGTTGCCTGAAATGGGGATCGCAGGTGCAGGACTAGCTAGTACTATTGCAGAGGTGGTGGCCTTTATCGTTTTTATTATCTATATGTACTTTGATCGAGAAGCCTCTGCTTACAAGTTATTCTCATTACCCAAGATTGATCTTGAACTCATTCGAGTCCAATTCAAGTTGGCCAGTCCCATTGTGGCACAAGCCTTAGTTGGACTAGGCAGCTGGTTTGTCTTCTTTAGTATTATTGAAGGACTGGGAGAGCGGCCATTAGCCATTACCAATCTGGGACGGATGGTGTATTTGATTCTTTCCATTCCTTGCTGGGGATTTGCATCCGGTGTCAATACCCTGGTTAGCAATCTGATTGGCCAACAAAAACGGCAAGCAGTGGTGCCGATCATCTGGAAGACGGCAAAATTATGTTTGGCTACTACTTTATTTTTTGCGATTCCCGTTGTATTGTTTCCGCATGAATTACTATACCCCTTGTTGGGAAGTCAGGATATGTCATTGATTACTGAAGCTCGCCCTGTATTTTTTGTGCTGCTCTTGATCCTCATCTGTTTCTCAGTGGGGGGAGTCTTTTTTAATGGCTTGGCCGGAACGGGTGCGACCTACTTTGGATTGAAAATTCAGTTTTGGTGTGCCATCGGCTACTTAGGCTACATATATTACATCGTTAATTATACCCAAGCAGGATTGCCTTGGGCTTGGGCGGGAGAGATCTTTTATTGGTTTATTATTACCGTGATAACCGTTTGGTATCTCTTATCAAAAAAGTGGTACGGTTTGGAAGTCTAGAAGAATCTCTATTGCCTTGATGAGTCTAGATGATGATTCGGCCTGATCCAAGGAAGGGTGCAATTTCCCCGTCAGATCATAAATGTAAATTCGAATCATAAACTATACCGTCTGGCTCCAAACTATTAATACTTAAATATGTTACATAGTTTTGGAAAATAATTCTAGTCTTTTAATGTTACTTTGAATATGAATGATATCAAAACACTTGGCGCCCTTAAAGCCTCCGGTTACAAATCCCAATCAATTAAGGAGGAGCTAAGAGCCAATCTAATTGATAAACTCCGCAAGAAAGAGCAAGTCTTTTCTGGTATTATCGGATTCGATGATACAGTGCTTCCCGATATAGAAAGAGCTATTTTGTCTCGGCATAATATTCTCCTCCTAGGTTTGCGTGGCCAGGCCAAGACACGTATCGCTCGTTTGTTGGTCAATCTTTTGGATGAATACATTCCAGTGGTAGCCGGCAGTGAGCTGAATGATGATCCTTTAGCCCCCATGTCACGATATGCTATTGACTTGGTAGCAGAAAAAGGCGATGAGACCCCGATTGAATGGTTGCATCGGGATGAGCGTTATGTCGAAAAGCTAGCAACGCCAGATGTGAGCGTAGCCGATTTGGTGGGAGATGTTGATCCCATTAAAGCTGCTACTTTGAAATTGCCTTACTCCGATGAGCGGGTGATTCATTTTGGTTTAGTGCCTCGATCACATCGTAGTATTTTTGTGATCAATGAGCTTCCTGATTTGCAGGCGAGAATACAGGTAGCGCTTTTTAATATGTTGCAAGAAGGAGATATTCAAATTCGAGGTTTCAAATTGCGCTTGCCGCTAGATATACAATTTCTCTTTACGGCAAACCCCGAAGATTATACCAATCGAGGTAGTATCATTACACCGCTGAAAGATCGGATTGAGAGTCAGATATTAACACACTATCCCAAGTCCATTGAGATTGCTTTGGCGATTACCAAACAAGAATCTCGTTTGACTGAAGCTCAAAAAGAAGCTGTCGAAGTGCCGGGCTTGTTTGAAATACTCCTAGAGCAGATTGCTATGGAGGCTCGGGAAAGTGAATTTGTCGATGAAAAAAGTGGGGTTTCTGCCCGACTTAGCATCTCGGCCTACGAGAATCTAGTAAGTACTGCCGAAAGACGAATGTTGATCAATGGAGACAAGAAGACTACGGCTAGGGTGATCGACTTTTGGGGCGTAGTACCCGCTATTACTGGGAAAATTGAGTTGGTCTATGAAGGGGAACAGGAAGGCCCCTACAGTGTGGCGATGGCTTTGATGGGACGTGCCTTTAAGAAAATGTTCCTCGATCATTTCCCTAACCCCGATGAAGTGAAGAGAGGACGTGAACGTGACCCTTACGGTACTATTCGAGCCTGGTTTGCTGGTGGGAACACCATCGATCTACTCAATGATTCAAATGATCTTGATTTTGTCAATGCCTTGAATGCGGTGGCAGGCCTTCGGAAGTTCGTAGAAAAAACCTTAAGCATCAAAGGCGAAGAAGCGGTTCCTTATATGGAATTGGTGTTGCACGGACTAGCAGAATTTGATGTGATTAATAAGGATATTCTTGAGTCAAGTTTGTCCTTCCGCGACCTATTAGCTAATATGTTGGACGATGATGATCTTTTTGGTGATTCCTAAATTACTAGTTGATATATGTTATTGAAAATTAATCCTGATAACCCAGAAGGGCGAAAAATCAAGCAAGTAGTAGAAAGCTTGCAAGAAGGTGGGATTATTATTTATCCTACAGATACGGTGTATGGACTTGGTTGTGATATCTTCAACCCTAAAGCGGTAGAGAAGATTTGCCGATTACGTGGTTTAAAACCGGAAAAGGCAATGCTGTCCTTCATCTGTGAGGACATTAGTCAAATTGCGGACTACGCCTACCAGATTGACAATGAAGTGTTCAAGGTATTGAAGAAAAACCTACCCGGCCCTTTTACCTTTGTCCTACGGGCTAATAATACGGTTCCGAAGC
>Ga0070726_10003415_pt1 | contig 13338 bp, 9 predicted proteins | sample tdAd471_FD_67275 | JGI IMG/M metagenome (GOLD analysis project Ga0070726, IMG submission 67275) | Marine sediment microbial communities from the Atlantic coast under amendment with organic carbon and nitrate - tdAd47.1 | ecosystem: Environmental > Aquatic > Marine > Coastal > Sediment | place...
TAACTCAAAATGATGCTATGGGTTGGGCGCAATATGTTTTGCTTCTTCACAATGATTGTTCAAGATGCCCGTAATAATGTAGTTGTTGTCCTTTTTTTCAAAAAAGAGGTACCACGTGGTGCGGGAACAGGTATTGAAAAAAGAATAATACGTTCCATATTTTGCTAGTGCAACTGGAGATTTTTTGTGTATTTCCCTCGGAATAGTTTCAATAAACCCATACACATTCACTACATAATTGATTGCAGAATCTATAAATCCAAAGTATTCCTTTTCATACAATACTTTTACCAATTCGTCTAAATACGCAACCACATCATCGGTTACAATTATATTCTGTCCTTCCACCACGATTTAATCCTTCGGATAGACTCTGCCCTTGCCTCCTCCACGGTATAGCCTTTATCCCATTCTTCATCAAAATCAAAGGGTTTTTCGCTACGGTTTTTTATGGCTTCCAAATGTTGCAGTACGGATATATCCTCTATTTCGCGTATCCAGGCGATGAGTTCTTCTTTTACTGTAATGGCTTTAGGTTCCATTTTTATATTAAATTGTTGTTTTTAAAGATACAAATATTTCATTTGAAATTTTTAAAACACTGTAAATCAGTTTTTTGTTTTTAAATACTTCAATAGCCATCAACTATTGTTTTTCCAAAAGATACAGTGCCATTCTGATTTTCCAGTAAGGAATCTGCTCCTCAAAATACATAAAGTAAGATTTTACCCCTTCAACCTGATCACCGAGCTCGGTTTTGGCAACTTGTATTTTCCTAACCTCTTCTTCGGAAATAAATTGGTATAGATCGATTGGCTTTCCTTCTTCGTGCACTTTTTGAAAATGGCCATAAACATCTTCTTTCAATTCCCGCTGTGTGGCAATATTGGCTACTGTCATACCTTTTTCAAACAGTGAAAACGAGAGTTCTTGGGTACTTTTCTTGGAGGCTGCCCAAGCGTTGATAACTTTAAGGAAACGTGTGGCATATTTGTCTTTTTTTGCTTCGCCCACACCACTTACCTGCATAAAATCGGTTTCGGTTTCGGGGAGTTTGGCTTCCATATCGCGCAAAGCGGCATCGCTGAACACGATATAGGCGGGTATGTTTTCTTCAATGGCTATTTCTGTACGAAGGGCTTTCAATTTATCGAACAAACCAACTGCTTGTGTTTTTTCGGTACGTTTGCCCTGGGTTGTTTTTTCTGCTTTTTGAAGTGTGGCGAGCTGGACTTTTCGATCTTCAAATAAAATCTGCTTGGCCAAAGGTGTGAGCAACAAACGTCCGTTCTCGTGAAAGCGGATTTCCAAAATACCCTGATTCACCATTTGGATGATATACTGTTGCAAATCTTGTCAAGAGACATCTTTTACCGTACCGTAGGTTTTTATGTTTTGATAGCCTTTATCGAACACTTGTACATTTTGAGCGCCGCGAAGCACATCCACCAGCATGGTCATGGCCACCTGCTCTTTTAATCGATACACCGCCGAACAGACTTTTTGTGTCAAAATGGTACCATCAAAAAATTGGGGCGGTGTTTTACAGTTATCGCAATTACCGCAATTTTCTGAAACATGCTCGCCAAAATAGTTCAACAAGGCAATACGGCGACAACTCAGGGCCTCGGCAAACTGCTGCATGCGTTCCAGTTTGGCCAGTTGCACTTCTTTTGTTGGCGATTCTTCTATGAATTTTCGCAGTTGAATTACATCGGAAAAACTGTAAAACAGTAAAGTGTGCGCTGGTAAACGGTCGCGCCCGCTCCTACCAATTTCCTGATAGTAACTCTCTATGTTTTTGGGCATATTGTAATGGATCACCCACTGCACATTGCTTTTGTCAATGCCCATCCCGAAGGCAATGGTGGCCACGATTATGGGTGTGCGGTCGTTGACAAAGTCTTCCTGTACCTGATTACGGGCTTCGGTATCCATTCCTGCATGGTATGCTTGTGCTTTGAATCCGTTGTTGTTCAATTTTTCGGTAAGCTTTTCCGTACCTTTTCGGCTTAGACAGTAGATGATTCCACTTTGGTCTCTGCGCTGCTCCAAAAATCGGACTATTTGCGGGAATCGGTTGGTGCCCGGACGCACTTCGAGGAATAAGTTTTTCCTATCGAAGGAGGCAATGTGCCTTTCGGCATTTGTTATGTTGAGCTGTTTGAGAATGTCGTCTTGCGTGGCACTGTCGGCCGTGGCGGTAAAGGCCGCAATGGGAACATTTGGAAAAACTTCCTTTAGTTTCCCCAACTGCGTATATGCCGGACGGAAATCGTGTCCCCAAGCCGAAATACAATGTGCTTCGTCCACCGCGAACAAACTTACATTGTCCTGGTTTAAAAACGGCATTAAATGCGGCAGGCTTTCGGGTGCTACGTACAGGAGTTTGATTTCAGTTGACCGAAGCTTTTTTAGGATTTCGCTCTGCACTTCCGCAACTTGGCTACTATTGTAGAATGTCGCAGGGATACCGTTGGCCTGCAGGGCATCCACTTGGTCCTTCATCAAAGCGATCAGGGGTGAGATCACGATGGCCGTTCCATGAAGCAGAATTGCGGGTAACTGAAAACAAACCGATTTTCCGCCACCTGTGGGCATTATGCCCAAAAGATCTTTTCCTTCGATAATACTGTTGACAATGGCTTGCTGATTGGGTAAAAAAGTATCAAAACCAAAGTGCTCTTTTAATAGCTGTAGGCTATGTTGTTGTTTGGGAATCATAGTGCCCAAATGTCAAGAATAAAATGAGTAAAAGCAAATTGAACAATTTATTAAGTGGTTGATTTGGTGTGTCCTGTCCCAAGAAATGTTTGGAAGTCACAAAAAATATAATGACTTACCCGTTGTGCATTTTGATAAAATTCGTTATTTCGAGTGAATTTCAAGACAGCATGAGTGAAATTTGTATTGAGAAAAAGAATTTTTATCTAAAAAAGGTTCTCGATACGATTTTTCGTTTCTCAAAATCACTCGAACTGAGGCCTAGAACTAAGTTTTATGTTCAAAATGCTCAATGGGTTAATGACTTCTAAATATAGGCCCAAATGTTCAAGGTTTGTCTGTAGTTTAATTTTTTGGATTTTAATCCAGCTTCAGTTCGTAAAGCTTCCGACCTCCATAATGGTTCTCCTCGTCAGCAATCAAAAGTGTACCATTATCATAAAAACAGACCGATTCGATCTGGGTGTTGGTTTGTAAGTCGATGATTTTTATGGATGATTTGGTAAAATCTGGAGTATTGTAATCCGTCAGCAAAAACACGAAACCATAGGTTAACAGGGCAATGGTTTTGCCATCGGGAGAAATGTCGGCGCTGGTTACCGAACAATGGTCTTGATCTGCACAAAGGAACAAAGCCCCCAAAAACTCTGCTTCGTACTCACCTTCCGTATCGGGTACTCTATATATCAAGGTTTTTCCTGAATAAGGTCTCGTCCTATTTTTTGTAAAGATGTACAAATGGTCATCTAAATGGAAAAGACCTTCTGTATCAAAATATAGACTGTCTTTTTTGGGAGGAAAATCTTTTTGCTGTGGATATCGAAACTCAATTTTATCGGCATTGGGCTTTTTTTTGTCCATTTCATCATTTGGCACTTTATAAATGACCAAATCCTCACGAGCGTTCTTGTTATTGCCAAAATCTCCGATGTATAGATTTCCGTTAGCATCCATGGTCAAATCTTCCCAATCTTTGTTTTTAGCATGGTCTATTTCCAAAGATTCCTGGATATTACCATCTTTATCCACCCTGTAAATATTGTCCTTGTTGCCACTATCTTCGATGACCCAGATTTTGCCCTTTTTGTCGATCTCCATTCCGGAAACTTCTTTAAGCTTGGACGGAAATTTGCCCAATTGGTCCAGTTCGCCCAAATAGGTTTTTTGGGCACAGGCTTGTGCTACGATCAGTAAAAAAGCCAGTGCAAGTTTATTCATCGGATTCTTTTATGGGCATAAACACCTCAGTGGTCCATTTCAATTCGTTCCCTCCCATATTGGGATTGTTATGGAATACCTCGATAGGCTTTTTCTCTACGGCTATATTATTTTCTTTGGCATAATCCAATAGTGCGTACCAAGCACGGTCAGAAGTAATATAGTTGCCATGGTAGACCGCTTTGAGGGCGTTTTTACCAAAGATGCGCTTGTATTCAATATTCGGGTGGTTCGGAAGTTTCTCCGATCGGATGATGGGATTACAAAAATTATAGGAAAGACTGTTGTTCTCCAAATCCCAATCCAATACCTCAACAAAAGGAGGGCCGTTCAATTGGACTTGATTTTGTGCAAGGATTCCATCTAAAAAGTTATAGTTGGCCATCATCCCCTTGGCCTTGTTTTGGGGTGTGGTTTTTAGTTTGACGCAAGCACAGAATGATGAAAATATCTCCGCTTCCCCTTCTATGGCATAGTTGAATCCTCCCAGATGTTCATTCAGGAAACTGTTGAAATCCAAAAGCAGTTTTCTAGAGCCTTTTTCAAAATCCGTATCGGAAAAAGGCACCGCTAGCCTATTACCAATGGAATTATCTACATCCTTGATATTTACTTGAACTTCACTCAGCGAATCGTGGACTCGGTTTATTTCCCATTCGTAAACGTGAACGGAATCGTTTACCAACACAGTTTGCACAAAATGACTGGGATTGATGTAATCCACAGGGACTACCGAGTCAAAGCCATTGTTCCAAGCCTTTACGGTTTCGAATATGGTTCCAGGAATGGCTTTTGCCTTAAAATTAACCTGGTAATCCTGGGGCTTTAAAAATAAATACCACAACACCGCTCCTACCACAAGGGCTAGGACTATAGAAATAATCTTCCTCATAACTAAGGAGCAAAAATACGGATTAGCCTTTTGTCATATCCAATTTGTCCACTATAAATTTCCCTAGATCTCTACCTTGTTTTATACCTACATCAATGGCCGCACGATAATGGATTCCCCCATACATTCGGCTCAATGCCGCTTCATCGGATGCTTGGTTAAAAGATGTAAAGGAACGCACCGGAAGGCCGTAGGCCACTTCGGTGTCGTCGTCAAAAGCAAAGTTGTCACCGAAGATATCGGTTAGGGCTATTGCTGCTGCACCTGATACCACACTGTGCCCGCTCGTGTATTCGGGGAACGGAGGCGTTTGCAGTACAGGCTCCCAACTGTCATCAATATATTCGTTGATCACAGTTTCCGGGCGAATAAGATTACTTCTGTATTTTTCGTCCCAGCAGCTTATGAAGGCATCTGCGATCGCAATGGAAGTTTTGGTATAAGCGTAAATGGTTTTGGCAAAATCAGCATCTGTTTTTCGGGATGCTATTTTGGTAATGCCTATCCAATGTGCTCCAGGTGTAATTTTCTTTGTAGCGAACATCAAATGTCCTCGGGTTACTGAAACATAAGGATTACAATCCCAAAACTGTGCGATGGCAATTTCCTCGGATTTGTCACCTTTCCCGATCATACTTTTTCGCACTTCGTAAACTTCCATTACCTCTTTGTAAAAATCAGAGTCTTTTTCCATGGAGAATTCTGGTGGCGGAATGGGTTTGAACTGCTGCGCAGAGTCGATTGCAAAGGGACGGATTTTCTCCCAATGTGGCTCAATTCCGTTCATATAGGCCGGGGGAGTGGGTTGCCATCGCGATGGATCGTCAGAGTCCACGGAGAACTTGGGCATGGTACGTGTCTCTTTGTAGTTGTCCTTGTCCATCCATTCTCCAACAAAGTTGGCCACTTCCAATCCGTACTCCTTACTGGCGTTAAAAACGGTTTCGTTCTTGTCCATCCAAATGGTATAAAGGCTATCTCTAAAGCTTTCCATTCTTTCTTCAGAAAAAATAAGCCTTTTACTAATGTCCATGTGAGCGATCAAGGCAGCCATTTCGTAGTTGACATTCTCACTGTTTTTTGGGTCTGGAATACTTTTTAGATCGGTTACCTGACCTGCCAAGGATTTGTATGTATCGTTTTTCTTGGCTACAATTTCGTATGCTGCAATATTGGAGTATGCAAATATTCTACTGGCCACTGGAGGCGAGAATATGTCATGGATCATTATTTCGATCACTTTGTCCACGGATGCATGAAATTCTTCCGGGGAGACTTCAACGGGTTCCTGTTTTTTTTGACATGATGCCAAAACCAACAACAGTGCGGCGATTAAACTTATTCTTTTTTTCATGGCCTTGCGATTAATCATTGATTTTATAGACTTGTGCTTTATCATTATTGAAGACAGCTAACAAGTATTTTTTATTATTGAGTGTAATTGTTTTTAAATGTCGAATTGACTTTTTGGTGAAATCCAATCCCAATTGATTGCCCAAAACAATGTTGCCTTCATTTTGGATGAGCGCACCTGGAAACGAATCCAACCTACCGTGATAAGGCTTCACGCCAAAGTAATTACCGCCAATGAGCACCTCGGTACTTCCATCACCATCAAAATCAGCTACTAAAAACGACATAATAGGGGATACTTGAAGCTCATTTTTGAAGGGTATAAAGACAAAATTACCTTCATCATTTCGTAAATAACCTGATTTTAGCGTAGTTACCTTCAATAGGGTAGACGAATCCAATACATCTTCCCCAAAAACTTCCTCTACGGTTTTACCGGCAAAGGATTTATAGGTGGTATATTTCTTTTTAAGGTATACCAGTTGTGATGCCAAGCCATCCAATGTCTCCAATGGATAATAGTTACCGTTTTTCTCCATGGCGGTTACGGTCTCTGTTTGGCCGTTGTCATCAAAATCGTTAAAATATAGCTTCATGGGATGCTCCTCTGAAGCCTTAAACTTGGAATTGGTGCCCCAGTTGCCAAGCAGATAATCCATGTCCCCGTCACCGTCTATATCAAAAGCTTCAATAGCTTGCCATAGTCCAGAAATGTTATCCTGTTCTACTTCGTTAAAAGAACCATTTTGGTATTTCAAAAACTTGGGCGACATCCATTCCCCAACGAGAATCAGGTCTGTAATCCCATCACCATCAAAATCGCTCCAAAGAGCATCGGTGACCATTCCTTTGGAAAACGCTTCAAAATTTTTGTTGACTTTGAAACTTCCAGCATCATTTTCAAGCAAATAGGAACTGGCCGGAGCTCCAAACTTTGCGGTAATTGTGTGTCCGCCTACAAAAACATCCAGATCACCATCACCATCAAAATCAAAGGGCCTTACGACTGATGAATTTTGATAAAATTCTGGAAGCGCTGCCTTTGTGAAAACGGTATCTTTTTGAATGTAATAGGAATCCATCAATGGTTCGGATTTTCCGTAAAAATCGCCACCGCCTGAGGTGGTGATCAGATCATTTTTGCCATCGTTGTTAAAGTCTGCGATGGTTGCCGAAACATTTTCTTGAATGGAATCCTTTTGGATGCTTTCCATTTTTTGGTTCACAAAAATAGAATCTTGCTGAATGAATATTTGTGAGGGTTCGTATTTGGAACCTCCAAAGAAAATATCTTCTTGACCATCTCCATTTAAATCACCAAAGCCCAATGCTGGACCTCTATCCGATATTTGGTAGGGTATCAGTTTTTCGCGGTTAAAGTCGGTGTAATTGTCCTCCGTATGCGTAAAATCCAAACCTAGGTTGCCGTCGACTGGACTGAACAACGGTTTTTTAGTTTCACTAAGGGAATTGTAATCAAAAGGTCTAGTGTTTTTTGGTTCTACCGTAAGCGTTTGGTTTACGGCTACATTTTTTAATACCTGATTGGTCTTGTTGGGCCAAATGATTTTAATCGAATCTATTTCTGATACATTTTTATAACCAAAATGTATCATTGGTTCAGAAGATGCTTGAAAACCCCGTGTTGGGAACAATTCTTTGAATTGTAGGTTACCATTTTGATAGGAATAAACCTTGGTTCCAATCCCGAAAATATTTTTTTCGGTGTAATTGAACTTCAGTTTTAAGTAATTGCCCTTGTCGTTCGTTTTGTTGATATACAAGGATGCGGGCTGGTTGATGTTGTTCGTAACCAAGTCTAGGTCGCCATCCCCATCAAGGTCGCCCATTGCGGTGGCTCCAGAAACCAAAGTGTCCCGGGTAATCCATTTTTCAGACATATTTTGGAACTGAAGATCTTCGCTACCTTGAAACACATAATTATGTACATTTCCTGATGGCATCAGTTCCAGAGCTTGCTGGTCTACAAGTTTGGTGTTGTCTATCTTTTGCTGAATTTGGTCGTTGGACACAAATTTGATGAAATCCAGGTCATTGGGTCTTTTCGGAATTCCATTGGAAATAAAGACATCTTGATGCCCATCGAGATCATAATCCCCGAACAAAGCGCTCCAGCTCCAATCGGTGGCCGCAATACCGCTCATTAATGCAGTTTCCATAAAGTTTCCATCGGGCTGGTTGACGAACAGCATATTTCTGGTAAACTGATAATGGTACCCAAAACGGTCTATTCGCATTTTTTGGGTTTGGACGTTATCATCACCTTCGGAAGATTTTAGAGCAACTTCATCTTCAGGAAGCATATCTAAGGATAGTAAATCAGGTCGCCCATCGTTGTTGATGTCGGCCACATCGTTGCCCATGGAAAACCGAGAGGTGTGTCCAAAATATTGTTTCAAACTTTCGGTAAAGGTGCCATCACCATTGTTGAGGTAATAATAATCGTCTTCATGAAAATCGTTGCCCACATAAATATCCGGGTATCCATCTTGATTAAAATCGGCAATGGCCAAACCAAGGCCATAACCGTTGATACCCCCATAAATGCCTGCTTCTTCGCTAACATCCTTAAACTTGCCATTATCGTTGCGAAGCAATTTGTCCCCTGTTTCATAACGGCGCTCATATCTTAAATCAAAACGGCCAAAGGAATTTTGGGTATGTACGGCATGGTTGAGCAGGTACATGTCCAGATCACCATCCAGGTCATAATCAAAAAAGGCGGCATTGGAACTGTACGAATCAAAATCCAGACCGTACTTGGCGGCGCTTTCGGTAAATGTATTGTCCCCGTTGTTAATGTACAGTTCGTTGAAACCGTTAAACCCGTTGATGCCTACCACCGCACAAACATAAATATCCAAGAATCCGTCCCCGTTCACATCGGCCATGGTAACGCCGGTGTTCCAATCGCTGTTTCCTTGGATTCCGGCAGCACTTGAAATATCTTCAAATTTTAGATTACCTTTGTTGAGGTACAATTTATTTTTGACTTGGTTCCCGGTAAAGAAGATATCGGGCAGACCGTCGTTGTTGATGTCGCCTACGGACACACCTCCTCCGTTATAGAAATAGAGGTAATCTAAAATGCTCAAGTCTTCGGAAGAGGTAAGCGTATTGGTAAAATCCACGCCCGTTTTTTGAGGTTCTGGATTTTCAAACAGACTACCTTCCTTGTTGCATGAAACCAAAAGGACTATTACAAGTAATATGGTGGCAAATCTATTCATTTAAAGCAAAAATCTTTGGTTTTTTGTTGTTAACGGCCGCAATAACATAAATTTTACCGTTTTTATCCTTGAACTGCTTCAAATATTTTACTTCATCCCTGATTTTGAACCCACTGGTTTCATAGTCTTGCCAGGTAAAACCAAGCTTTCCATCGCCCAATAGCAGGTTCCCTTGGCTTGCATCCAATCTTGAGAACTGTGGTTTGAACTCATAGTTGTTGCCCGCCATGATCAAATCCAAATTGCCGTCATTATTTACATCGGTACAAGTGATGTCACAGACACAGGAAAGTTGCACTCTTGGCGGTAAATTTTTGATGGTAAACTTTCCGCCCCCCTCGTTAATTGCTATTACCGATGCAGAGGTTTCTACTCTCTTTACAATGGATTTGTCCATTACTTCCTTGGGAAAAAGTTGCTGAATGGTTCTGCCAGCATAGTCGGATGCCTTAAGGTTTTGTTTTTTAAGCGATGGCAATTGTTCCGTAAGCTCTCTCTTTTGATGAATGGGGTAATCACCACCATTTTCTTGTATGGTCATGATTTGTTCAATGGTTCCGTTGTTGTCGTAATCATTGATGTACAATTTCATTGGGGCATAATCCGTTGGTTTGTAGTGAAGGTTCAAGCCTTGGTTGCCCAGAATCAAATCTTGGTCGCCATCACCATCCAAATCAGCGGTTTCCACGGTGTTCCACCATCCATGAAGACTATCCAAGGAACTGGACATTTTAGATAACCTTCTGCCGGTGTTTTTGTAAATTTTCGGGATGTCCCACTCCGAAGTAACAATTAGGTCTTTTTTACCATCACCATCCATATCTTCCCATTTGGAATCGGTTACCATCCCCGCATCTTTTAGGTCGTACCCCAAGCGCTCGGTAACATTGTTGAAGGTACCGTCCCCCATATTTTCCAAAAGGAGATGATCTGGATTTATGCCATAAGCCCCTACCACACTGCGCGACCCTATAAAAAGGTCCATATCCCCGTCATCGTCATAGTCATAAGGAGAGATGGTGGAGATGTTCTTAAATGTTGATGGTAGTTCGTTTTTTGATTTTGAAAAGTTCCCGTTGCCATCGTTCAAATATAGGCGTGCTCTATAATTTCTTTCCAGACCAACGTTGTTTCCACCGGAACCTACAATCAAATCGAGATCACCATCACCATCGGCATCAAAAAATGCTGCCGCGACATCCTCAAATTCCAAATCTTCTTCAAAAACAGCAATCTTTTTTGGTGAAGCATTTCCATTTCCTGTATGTATGTAGAGAGCTCCAGGTTGTCCTTTTGCCCCTCCGATAAAGAAGTCCTCGTTGCCATCCCCGTTTACATCACCAACAGCCAATGATGGGCCTTCTTGGGAAAGCTTGTGGGAAATAAGTCCTTCGTAGTCAAAATCGTTATAGTTATCCTCTTTGTGTGTTGATACCCTATCCGCGTCGATTTCTTTCAGAAAGGATTTTTTGGATTCTTTTTTAGGTATGGTATAGGTTTCCGTGGCATTGGCATGATCCAGCATCACCATTTGATTGGCCGCTACATTTTCAAATTTTTGTGTACGCTCGTCCGGCCAAACAATACGCAAGGAGTCCAATTGTTCCGATTTTCCCAGACCAATGGTCATATCATATTGTATGGAGGATTGGAAACCTCTTGATGGAATCAATTCTTGGTTTATGATGTTGCCATCAAAATAAATTTTGGCCAAGGTACCCACGGCAAATGGGTTGTTTTCCGGACCTTTGAACTTTAATTGGATGTAATTGTTGTCCAATTGCGATTCTGCGTTGTTTCTATAGATAAATGCCGGTGTATTCACATTGTTGATTACTAGGTCCAGGTCACCATCATTGTCCAAATCTGCATAGGCTGCTCCATTGGAACGTGATGGAAGCTCAAATCCCCATTCTTTGTTGGCGTTGGTAAAGGATATGTCCCCATTATTTTTGTAGGCGTAGTTCGGCTGCGGCTTGATAGGCATTTTGCTAATGATGGAATCAATGGATTCTTTTTTACCTGTCAGTGCCATTTTTTGCACTATTTCGTTGGCAAAGAAATCTACAAAATCCAAATCGGTAAGATCGTGGTTGATACCGTTGGTGATAAAAATGTCCTTGAGCCCATCGTTGTCCATATCGAACATAAGTCCGGCCCAGCTCCAGTCGGTAGCGTCGACACCGCTGTAATAGGCCACTTCGGAGAATGTACCGTTCCCGTTGTTGAGTTGCAGGGTGTTTTGGATGTATTGCTGACCAAAATCCTTGTTCTGCTTCAGGTTAAAAACATTGTAGCCTTCAAATTCCATCACAGATTTTACTCTTTGCTCTTTTTCCGGTAGCATGTCGGTAATAAAGATATCGTTGTGTCCATCGTTATTGATGTCGGCGATGTCGATACCCATGGCGGAAAGGCTCAAATGAGAGGCCCAGTCATTAATTTCCTCGGAAAATGTCCCGTCTTTTTGATTGATATAAAGGTAATCCCTCTCGTAAAAATCATTGGATACGTAGATATCGGGATACAGGTCACCGTTAAAGTCCGTAACCAGGACTCCAAGCCCGAAACCAATCAAACTACCGTAGATTCCAGCGTCCTCGCTAACATCTACAAACTTGCCGTTGTCGTTTCTTAGGAGCATATCCCCAACGCCTTTAAAAATGTCGGGTACCCCTTCCCAATCTTGTGCCCGTACTTCGCGTTGTTCGGCGTAGCCTAAACTGCTCACGGGAATGTTGCTGTTGTTTAGAATATAGGCGTCCAAATCACCGTCTTTGTCATAATCAAAAAAGGAGGCATGGGTAGTGAATCCCGTTTTGGCCAGATTGTATTCTTCGGCTTTCTCGGTAAAGGTTAGGTCTCCGTTGTTGATGTAAAGGTCATTATCATGGTTGTTACCTTCCATGTTCCCTGCATTACTCACATAAATATCCAAAAGGCCATCATGGTTAATGTCTACCATAACTACACCTGTGGACCATGGTTTGTTGCCCAGAACACCTGCACTTTCGGAGATATCCTCAAACTTCATGTCGCCTTTGTTCAGGTAAAGTCTGTTGGGTTCCATGTTCCCGGTCAAGTAAATATCTTGTAGCCCATCGTTGTTGATATCACCAATTGCCACACCACCTCCGTTATAGAAGTTTCGGTATTTGAATATGTTGAAATTTTTCTTGTTCTCTACCTTGTTGATAAACGTAACACCTGTTTCCTCTGGCTCCAAAAGGGTGAAAAGTGTTTCGGATTTCACTTCTTCCTCCGATTGGGCAGCTTTTTTATTGTTACATGCCACTACGCCTATGAGCAGAAGGCCTATGGTTATATTTTTCAGTTTCATTTATCGTTCTGTTTTTTGACCAAAAAAGCGGGAGCGTCATTGTTCATCGTTATGATGAACTCTTCTTTCCCATTGATTGTTATTTTTTCAATTTTTCTGGCGGCACCGGATATTCCCAAGTTTTGCTTCCAACCCACATTGCCGTGTTCATCATTCTGCAATAAAAATCCGTGTGAAGCATCCAATCTACCAAGTTGGGTACTTATCTCAAAATTATTGCCCACCATTAATATTTCATTAATCGTTTCTTTATCGTTTTTTACCAAGTAAATATCGTTTACGGATGAGGATTGCACCAAGTGGGGTAATTGCTTCTCCGAGAAGTTGTTATTGCCGTCATTTTCAAAATAGGAAGTGCTTAGGGTGTACACTTTTCTTTTGGTGGCTTCTTCTAATTTATCTTTCCCAAAAAGTTCTTCTAGAGAGGCTTTTGCAAAATCTTTGTAGAAGAGGAATTTTTTATTTAAAAAGGGCATTTGCTTGGCCAATTCATCTTTGGAAGCAAAAGCGGTCTCTCGTTCACCATGAAAATGGGTCACTACGGTTTCAATGGATCCGTT
>Ga0070726_10003417_pt1 | contig 13331 bp, 10 predicted proteins | sample tdAd471_FD_67275 | JGI IMG/M metagenome (GOLD analysis project Ga0070726, IMG submission 67275) | Marine sediment microbial communities from the Atlantic coast under amendment with organic carbon and nitrate - tdAd47.1 | ecosystem: Environmental > Aquatic > Marine > Coastal > Sediment | place...
GAACCTTGAGGTCCAGGTCCAGTTTTTTGACCCGGCGAATTTCCTCGGGATCATCATGGTGCATCTCGATGATCGGAATGCCGACCGCATCGATGCGCCGCGCAAACTCGACCACTTCGTCCAGGCCAATGGACACCCCGTCGACCTGGCGGCCCTCCCGCAGGGTCATGTCCATCAACTGGATCTTGTCGGGCAAATTCATGCTGTCGCGAATGGCGGGATCGAAATTATACGGACTGACGGCCCACATGCCTTCGCGGTAACCCATGGATTGTGTCACGTGACCAGGACCTCTTGTTCAGATTGCAGGCGAGGGGATCAAATCCCTTGGACAAGATACCCGCCATCGTTCCGGACATGCGCATGATGCCCGCTGCCGGCGGCTTTAAACCAAATCGTACTAGCTCAGCTCCAGCCCGAACAGCGAAACCGCATTGGTCCGGCCGATGGCCAACCGCTCGGCATCGGACAGTTCCGCATGGTCAAACCAGGTGCTTCCCTGTTCCATTGATTCGTAGGGGTAGTCGATCGAGAACAGCACCCTTTCCACGCCCATCTCCCGGATGGCCAGATGCAGGGGCGGATCATGAAACTGGCCGCTCGTGGAAACATGGACATTGGTTTGCATGTAAGCCCGCAAGGTTTTCTTTGCCGGCATCCCTCGGGGATTTTTCTGCAAGACGTTATCGGCGCGCCACAGGTCGAACGGTATGCGTTCACCGAGATGCCCCAGCACCATCTGCAGGCGCGGATGGTCGTCGAAGAGGCCGCCGCACATCAGACGCAAAGCATGCATCGCCGTCTCCAGTGCGTAGGCCCAGGACGCATAGGTCAGCCATGGATGCCCCTCGAAAAAGGGCATGTCATTGAAGAACGGGTTTCGCGGGTGCAGATAAAAGGGCACCCCCAATTTCTCGACCGCTGCCCAAAACGGGCGATATTCGGGCCGGTCGTAGTACAGATGGGTCGTCGACCCGACCGTTTCACTGAACCCATTTACGTTGGCGCCCAGCAGGCCCAGCTCAGCGACCGCGCGCTCCAGTTCGCGGATCGCTGCCTCCGGGTCCTGCATAGGCAAGGCCGCGAAGCCGCCCAGCCGATCCGGACGCTTCGCAATCTCCTCGGCCAACAGGTCGTTCGCCCGCCGCGCCATATCGATCGCCTTGGCCGTCTCGGTCTCGGCTTGTACGGCAGGTCCGTTGAGGGACAGGATCGCAAAGGCGACCCTGCAACGATCCATCAGCTCGATGCGCTCGCCGTGGAAATCCTGCAGACGCCGATGCAGCTCCGAAGAGCCAGGGCCGAGGGTCTCGGGAAGAGCAAAATGCTCCTCGATGGTAACCTTACCGTCCATGCCGGGTCCTCCGCAGAATCCTATATTCGACAGGAATCAATAAAAGCGATCGGACAACGGACATCAAGCGCCCTCCACGAGCAGGCAAATGCGGGCGCCGGATGCCGAGAGCCGGTTGGCGAGGACCGAACCCGCGGACCCGGCACCGATGATGACATAACCGAAACCCTGAACCATCGGATTGCTCTTGCGTCACGCGGCGGACAGCGCAAGCGTGGCGTTTCGGGATTTCAGGGGATTTCTCTTTGCACAGGAAGGAGCTGTGAAGCTTGGCAGAACCAGCGCACGAAGCGCAAAAGTTCGGGCAATGGACTTCGGATAAACTAGTCTGCTAATCCACCCTTGCAGGAACAGCGAAGATCTTCGCGGGCGGCGGCTTCTACCGACCATGGGGACACAGGGTAGACGGTTATGGGTGACAAGTCCGAGCAGCTAGACAGTGTCTGTCCGGCGTGTCGCGAGGGATCGCCGATACGTTTACGCGCCATTGATGATCATGAGTACGCGATTCCGTTTCGTGCGTCCTATGGTGAGTGTGACAACTGCTGCAGCCTTTATCAGGTGCCCATGCCGTCGCTGGAGGCACTCGCGGGATTCTATCCTGCAAATTACCACAGCTACACAAGCACCGGCCTGCTGACCCGGATTCGTCTCGACATGCGCATCAGGCGCGTTGCGAACTTTGTCCAGGCAGACGAATGTTTTCTGGATTTCGGATGCGGAAACGGTGCTTTCTTGTACCGGGCTGCAGAGAAACTGCCGGGGCGCCGTTTCTTCGGTTATGAAATCAGCGATCGTCGGGAAGTAAGCACCACGCAGGATGGAGCCGTCACGATCGTGAAGGGGAACATTCAAGATCTCTGGGAAGTTTTGCCGTCGTGTCGACTGATTACCATCAACCACGCGATCGAACATCTTCCAGAACCGGGGATCACCGTCCGGAGCCTCTATGACAGTCTGGTGGTCGGCGGCATTCTCGAGGGCCAAACGCCGGTTGCGGATTCTCTTGAACGGCGTGTGTTCGGGACACGCTGGTCAGGATATCACGCACCGCGGCACACTGTGATTTTCTCTCGCGCAGGCCTTAAGGCACTGCTGGCCGGGCTTGGGTTCGCGGATATCGAGATCACAGGTGCGTTCAACCCGGCCGCTTTAGCGGTAAGCTTGGGATCGTCGCTACACGGGTCCGGTCCCGGCACGATTGCGCGTCAGGGATTCTACTGGTTGATTCTACTGGCGCTCGGTGCGGCTCTGGCGCCGATAGATTTATCTTGTCGCGCTCCAGGTATCATGGATTTTCGAGCGACCCGGGCACCAGATTAAATCATGTCAACACGAACGTTCCGACCACAGCAACTGGATAAACGGCCTGATTTTGTATCGTTCGGTATAGTCTCCAGCCACATCGCTTTCGTCGTCGCGCCCATATGCTTGGCGGCGGCGACACCGCCCGGTTTGCTCCATATCCTATACTGGGCATGGTTTGGAATTTCGGCCCATGGCCTAACAAACCTCATGCACGAAGCGGCGCACCGGCTCGTCTTCAATCACGGCGGAACTTCCGACTTGTTGGGGCAGTGGGTTCTGGGGCCACTGTTCATCAGCAGCTTTGATACCTACCGAGATCGCCACTGGGATCACCACAGAAAGTTTGGGAGCGACGACGATACGAAGGATGTCTATCTCGTCAGCATATCGGGTTGGAGGTTGTTCGGATTCGCCCTCACATGTGTTCTTGGCCAGGTGGCGATTCGCCGGTTTCTTGGCCAATTTTCTCCGTCGTCGGGTAACGAAAGTCAGACGCAGATAGTGCCTCTGGTTGTTCGAACAGCCGTTTTTCATGTGGCGTTGATAGCGATGCTCGTTCTGATCGGGTGTGCATCATCGTCGTGGAACTTAGAGGAAGGGTTGACCCGAAGTGCTGTCGCCTATTTTTTCGTCTATCTGTACGGCCTTGGCAGTTTGACGGTATTCGTCGCTGCGTTGCGTGCGATAGCAGAACATCAGCAAGGCGCCCCGACTGGGGTAAATGAAGGACGAGCCGCCCTACGGAACTTGAAAACCAATCCGATCACGCGGTTGGTGCTTGGGTCTTATGGGTTCGCGAATCACGCAGTGCATCACCACTGGCCGGGTATTCCATCTTATCGGCTGGAAGAGGCGATGGAGGTTCTGGCGAACTCAGATTCGCGATATTCGCCCCAGCAGGGATATATGACGGTTCTCTTGAATCTCTGGCGCGAGCGCGCCTGAGCCGCCGGGCAGTTGAGCGCGGATTCCTGGAAACCAGTAATACATACTCTGCGCTTGCTGCCGGTATAAGTGAACGTTGGAGGCCCGGGCCGGAATCGAACCGACGTACAAGGATTTGCAGTCCTCTGCATAACCACTCTGCCACCGGGCCGGTACGAGTGCGCAATTCAGCGACGGCGCTTCATATCTCAGAACGACGGTGGATTGGAAGTCCCCAGCGGCATAACGGTGATCGGGTTTGTACGATTGTCTTGCGGCGAGCCGGTATTTATAAGATCGGGGGCCTCTGACGAATGACGAGAACGGGTTTCCCGACGATGAGTGATTTCGAAAACGCGCGGCGCAATATGGTGGACTGTCAGCTTCGGCCCACCAAGGTTACCGACATCCGCATCCTTGATGCGATGGGTGGGTTGCCGCGAGAGATGTTCGTCGACAAGGCGCATCAGGGCATCGCCTATATCGACGAGGATATCGAGATTGCACCGGGGCGCCACATGATGGAGCCGGTGGTTCTCGCGCGACTCGTGCAGGCCCTGGATATCGGCCCGACCGATTCGGTGCTCGTGATCGGTGCCGGAACCGGGTACGACACCGCCCTGATCGGAACACTGGCCGGTCCCGTCGTGGCCGTCGAATCCGACCCGCAACTGGTCGAAACAGCCTCGATGCTGATCAACCATCTGGGGATCGACAATGTCGCCGTGGTCGAAGCGCCTCTGACCGAGGGATACCCGGCGCAGGCGCCATATGATTTGGTGTTTGTGGCTGGTTCCGTGCCGGAAATCCCGGCCAAAATCGCCGATCAGGTCTCGACTGGCGGGCGCGTCGTCGCGGTTGTCGGCGGCGCCGAGAACGGCCTCTTGGGGCGGGCATGTGTCATGACGAAGATCGAGCAAGGCCTCTCAAGCCGACCGATCTTCGACGCGGGAACCCAACCGTTGCCGGGCTTCGAGTCGGCCGCAGAGTTTGTATTCTAAGTTTGCATTTGGACGAGCGCTCGGGCACCTTGCCGGGGCTATTTACGCAAGCGCGCCAACATGTTGGCGGCGCCAGACTCTAACTTTCGAGAAGAGTTTTCAGGCATGAACCTCAGGTACGGATTGAGCGCTGTTGCGGTGTTGGCCTTTCTAGGCGTCAGCGCGACCACGGTCAACGCGCAGAGTCTGCGTGATGCATTGGCGCAGACCTACGAGACCAATCCGGACCTCGCCTCGGAGCGGGCGGGGTTGCGGGCGACGGATGAAAGCGTGCCCCAGGCTCTGTCGAACTGGCGGCCCGAGGTCGAGATCGATTCGTCCTACGGACTGCGCAAGCGCGACCGGGACTTCAATTCTACGGCAGCCGACATCGAGAACACGGACCAGGTCCAGTCGATCTCTCTGGGGATTTCGCAAAACCTGTTTCGTGGATTCCGAACCGTGGCTGAGTCCGATCGCGCCCGCAATCGCGTGGCGGCCGGCCGAGCGGATCTGATCGATACCGAGCAGTCGGTTCTGCTCGAGGCGGTCACGGCCTATGTCAATGTTGTGCGCGATCGGGTGATCCTGTCGCTTCGCGAGAACAACGTCCGCGTGCTGGAACAGGAGCGGCAGGCAACGGCAGACCGTTTCGAGGTTGGTGAATTGACCCGAACGGATGTGGCGCAGGCCGACAGCCGACTGGCGCAGTCCATCTCCGAGCGCACGGAAGCCCAGGGCAATCTTGATTCTTCCAGCGCCGACTATGTTGAAGTGATCGGAAGCGCGCCAGGTACGCTGCAGCGCCCGTCGTTGCCGGCCGGCCTGCCGATATCGGAACAAGATGCAGTTCAACAGGCAAAGGCGAACAATCCCGGGGTTCTCGCGCAGGATTTCAATGAACGCGCGGATCGGGACAACGTCGATCTGGTTGCGGGTGAGCTGCTGCCCACGCTGACCCTTGATGGGGAGCTGGAGAAGAACAAGGATGTGCTCGGCTCAGACACCGTAACGACCGAACAATCGGTCACCCTGAATTTGAATGTGCCGCTTTATCAGGCCGGAGATGTGTATTCGCGTATTCGTGCGGCGAAGCAATCGGCGAACCAATCGCTTTTGGCGCTGGCGGAGGAAGAACGACGTGCGCAGGAAGCTGCGCGACAGAGCTGGGCCGATCTGACATCGGCATCGTCGCGTATCGTATCCGGTGAGGCTGAAGTCGCCGCCCAGGAGATCGCGTTCGAAGGTGTGCAGCAGGAAGCCCAGGTCGGTTCGCGCACCGTTCTCGATGTGCTGGACGCGGAGCAGGAACTTCTCGATGCGCGCGTCGACCTCGTCGTGGCACAGCGCGATGAAATCGTTGCGGCCTACCGGTTGCTGGAGTCGGTTGGCAGGCTTACGGCCGAAGATCTCGATTTGCCGGTCGCGCTTTATGACCCGAACCGGAATTTCCGTGATGTCGAGGACAGGCTCTTCGGGTCGGATATTGCGGACGAAGACCAATAAATCGTTTTTGGCATGCGATAGCACCTCGGGTGCGGGGTTTTGTCTGGCCCGGACTCGCGGCGGTTCCTACTCTGCATTCAATAGTTGTTAACCAATTTCTGCGGTCATAGGCGACCATGAGCGATACAAACGCCGATCAACAAGAACCGTCGATGGAGGAAATCCTCGCGTCGATCCGTCGGATTATTTCCGAGGATGGCGATGAGGAATCCGAGGGCGAAGTCGTGGCTGCAAATTCTGACGACGAGGGAACCCCGGTCGAGGCAGTGAATGACGATTCCGAAGCGGTCGAAGATGCGGCGGAAGACGACATGGATGACGATATCCTCGAACTGACAGATGTCATCGAAGACGAGGCACCGGAGCCGGAACCCGAACCAGATCCGGCACCCGAACCTGAGCCGGAACCCGAGCCAGAGCCGGAACCCGAGCCAGAGCCGGAACCCGAACCTGAGCCGGAACCAGAGCCGGAACCAGCAGCGGTTGAGGAAATAGCCGTGGTGGATGACAAGCTGGTCTCCGACGAGGTCGAAGAAGTTAGCGCCGCTTCGATGTCCGGCCTGACCGCCGTCCTTGCCGCGAACGCGGCTCTTGGGGACGGCAATCAGACGCTCGAGCAACTGGTCAAGGACGTCCTGCGGCCGGTCCTCAAACAGTGGCTGGACGATAATCTTCCCGACATTGTCGAGCGTATCGTTCAGGAAGAAGTCGAGCGCATCGCCAAGCGTGCCAAGTAAACACGCTCTGTCCAGGTCTGGTTTGTTGTCGATGGTGACCCGAAGGGTCTAGCCGCGACGCGTCCGCTTCGCTAAACACCCATCGCTGAACAACAGTATGGATCGCGCCGTTGCGATCAGCTGCGACCGATGCAGAGCCACGTGACCATGACCGATCTTGAGAAGACATACGCGCCCGCCGAAATCGAGGCTCGCCTCTACGACCGGTGGGAATCCGCCGGTGCATTCGCTTGCGGCCGCACGGACAATGCGACCTACACGATCGTCATTCCGCCGCCCAATGTGACAGGCAGCCTGCATATGGGGCATGCCCTGAACAACACGTTGCAGGATCTGCTGGTCCGGTGGCGGCGCATGCAGGGTTACGACACGCTGTGGCAGCCGGGAACGGATCATGCCGGGATCGCGACCCAGATGTTGGTTGAGCGCCAGCTCGCCGAAGACGGTATCCGGCTCGACCGCGGCCGCGCGCTGGAAGACGCGAACGAAAACCTGATCGGACGCGAGGACTTCCTCGAGAAAGTCTGGGCCTGGAAGGAGGAGTCTGGCGGCACGATCATCAACCAGCTCAAGCGGCTCGGCGCCTCGTGCGACTGGTCACGCGAACGCTTCACGATGGACGAGGGGCTGTCCAAGGCCGTTCTCAAGGTCTTCGTCGAACTGCACGGCCAGGGCCTTATTTTCAAGGACAAGCGCCTTGTGAACTGGGACCCGAAACTTCACACCGCGATCTCCGATCTCGAGGTCGTGCAGAAGGAGGTGGACAGTCATCTCTGGTATTTCCGTTATCCCATCGAAGGAGAACCCGATCGCTTCGTGACCGTTGCCACGACGCGCCCGGAGACCATGCTGGGCGATACCGGCGTCGCGGTGCATCCGGACGATGAGCGCTTCCAGGACATCATCGGTAAGAACGCGATCCTGCCGATCGCCGGGCGCAAGATCAAAATCGTCGCCGACAGCTATGCGGATCCGGAGCAGGGCTCGGGCGCGGTGAAGATCACGCCGGCCCATGACTTCAATGACTTCGAGGTCGGACGTCGCGCCGGGCTCGGCATGATCAATGTGTTCGATGCGTCGGCCATGGTCGACATTGATAACGACGAATTTCGCACCGACACGTCTGCCTCGGAATGGGGAGATCCGGAGGCCGCCGTTGCGACCTATAACGGGCTCGACCGTTTCGAGGCGCGCGAGAAGATCGTTGCCGAGATGGAGGCGCGCGATCTCGTCGCCGAGATCGAGCCGAACCGCCACATGGTGCCGTTCGGCGATCGCTCCGATGTGGTGATCGAACCCTGGCTGACCGATCAATGGTATGTGGACGCCGAGACCCTCGCGAAGCCGGCCATCGCCGCCGTCGAGAAGGGCGACACGAGATTTGTGCCAGAGAACTGGTCCAAGACCTATTTCGAGTGGCTGCGGAATATTCAGCCCTGGTGCATCTCGCGCCAGCTCTGGTGGGGACATCAGATCCCGGCCTGGTACGGCCCGGATGACGAGATTTTCGTGGCCGAGAGCGAGGAGGCCGCACACGCCGCCGCCGAGGCACATTATGGCAAGTCCGTTGCGCTCACCCGCGACCCCGACGTGCTCGACACCTGGTTTTCGTCGGCACTTTGGCCGTTCTCGACCATGGGCTGGCCGGACGAGACGCCGGAGGTCGCACGTTATTACCCGACGAGCGTCCTGATCACCGGCTTCGACATCATCTTCTTCTGGGTCGCCCGGATGATGATGTTCGGATTGCATTTCATGGGCGAGGTCCCGTTTGCCGACGTCTACATTCACGCGCTCGTCCGCGACGAGAAGGGCGCGAAGATGTCCAAGTCCAAGGGCAACGTCATGGACCCGCTTGAGGTGATCGACGAGTTCGGCGCCGACGCGCTGCGTTTTACCCTCACCTCGATGGCGGCAATGGGTCGCGACATCAAGCTGGCGAACAACCGCGTGCAGGGGTACCGGAACTTCGGGACCAAGCTCTGGAACGCCGCGCGCTTCTGCCAGATGAACGAATGTGTGGCACCTGGCCCGGACTTCGACCCGGCGAGGGTCGAACTCACCCTCAACAAATGGATCGTCGGGGGTGTGGCCGAGACAACCGCGGCCGTGACCCAGGCGCTAGAGGAATATCGATTCGATCAGGCGGCCGGCGCGATCTACCAGTTCACCTGGCACACCTTCTGCGACTGGTATGTCGAGTTCGCCAAGCCCGTCTTCCAGGGCGACGACGAGACTGCGAAGGCGGAGACCCGAGCCGTGGCTGGCTGGACCCTGCAGCAGATCCTGCGAATCCTGCATCCGTTCATGCCGTTTATCACGGAAGAGCTCTGGCAGCATTTCGGCGATGAAGAAGGCATGCTGATCCACGCCGCATGGCCGGCGGAAGATATCGCTCCCGTCGACGTCGGCGCTAAGGCAGAGCTGGACTGGGCGGTTCAGTTCATCACCGAGGTTCGCACTGTGCGGAACGAGGTGAATGTTCCGGCGGGTGCCAAGATCCCTGCGATCCTGCGCGACGCGACGGACGAGACCCAGGCCCGCCTGGGGCGCAACCGAGATCAGATCCTGCGGCTCGCGCGTTTGGAAGATGTCGCCATCGGCGCGGACCTGCCCGAGGGCGCGGTCCAGATCGTACTCAACGAGGCGACCGTGGCGCTGCCGCTGGCCGATGTCATCGACCTGGGCGCTGAGCGCGACCGGTTGGCGAAGGAGATCGCCAAACTGGACAAGGATATTTCCGGCATCGACAAGAAACTAGCGAACGAGAAGTTCCTCGCCAACGCGCCGGAAGCCGTGGTGGCCGAGCAGTATGAGCGCCGCGCCGATGCCGCCGATGCCAAGGCCAAGCTTGAGGGTGCCCTCGAACGGTTGAGTGCCGCCTGATTTCGCCCGCCTCATGCTGAGGAGGTCCGTTCGCGGGCCGTCTCGAAGCATTGCCTGAAACGTTCTATCATCATCCTTCGAGACGCGTGCCTACGGCCCGCTCCTCAGGATGAGGGCGTGGATCGCTAACATCTGGAGACCCTTTTTATGCCGCATATTCCCGCGCTCAAGCGCGAAGACCTGCCAGACCTTGAAGAGTATTTCCAGCGTTCGGACGACCGCATGGGGTTCGTCACGAACGCGCAGCTGACGATGGCCCACCGGCCGCCGATCTTCAAAGCGTTCGTCGAGTTGGCCGCCGCCGTGTTCCAGGAATATGGGAATGTGACACCGGGTCTGAAGGCGCTGGTCGGGAACATCGCCAGCAAGACCGCCGGCTGCCAGTACTGCATGTCCCATACGGCCTCGAACGCGATGCGCCCGGGTTACGACACCGACGAAGCCAAGGTCGCGGTGGTCTGGGAATACGAGACCAACCCGTTGTTTTCGGACGCGGAGCGTGCCGCGCTTGAGTTTGCCCAATGCGCGGCGTCGGTACCCAATCTCGTAACGGCAGAACATATCGCGCGCCTGCGCGAATATTTCACGGACGCCGAGATCGTCGAGATCAATGCGGTCGTCGCCTTCTACGGCTTCCTCAATCGGTGGAACGACAGCATGGCGACGGAGCTGGAAGGCGACATGCGCGATATCGGCGAGCGGCTGCTCGGCGACAAGGGCTGGACGGTCGGCAAGCACGTGGCCGCGTAGGCACACACAATCTGGTCTCCCGGTTCCGTCGCGGTTATGCTCCGCGGCGAACACGCATTTATGGGCTTTGGGCCCGCATCAGACGAAGGATACAGGTCATGGACGGCAACACACCCGGCGGCGAATGGGACAAATCGAAACTGCCGAGCCGCCACGTCTCGGTCGGCAATACCAGCGCGCCCCATCGCGCCTTCTATTACGCCATGGGCATGACCGACGAGGAGATCAAGCAGCCCTTCGTCGGTGTCGTGACCACCTGGAACGAGGCAGCTCCCTGCAACATCGCCCTGTCGCGCCAGGCCCAGGCGGCCAAGGCGGGTGTGCGTGAGGCGGGCGGCACGCCGCGCGAGTTCACCACCATCACCGTGACCGACGGCATCGCCATGGGCCATGACGGCATGCGCTCGTCGCTGGTCAGCCGCGAGGTCATCGCGGATTCGACCGAGCTCACCGTGCGCGGCCATTCCTATGATGCGCTCGTCGGGCTGGCGGGCTGCGACAAGTCCCTGCCGGGCCTGATGATGGCGATGATCCGCCTCAACGTCCCGTCGGTGTTCATGTATGGCGGCTCGATCCTGCCGGGCAAGTTCAAGGGCAAGGATGTCACCATCATCGACGTGTTCGAAGGCGTGGGTGCGAATGCGGCCGGCACCATGTCGGACGAAGACCTGCTCGAACTCGAATGCGCGGCGTGCCCCTCGGCCGGCGCGTGCGGCGGCCAGTTCACGGCCAACACCATGGCCTGCGTGTCCGAGGCCATCGGCCTGGCGCTGCCCCATTCGGCCGGTGCGCCCGCACCCTATGAGACCCGCGACGAGTATGCGGTGGCCAGCGGCAAGGCTGTGATGGAGCTGATCAAGACCCAGCTGCGCCCGCGCGACATTGTCACCCGCAAGGCGTTCGAGAACGCCGCCGCCATCGTCGCGGCGACCGGCGGCTCGACCAATGCGGGTCTGCATCTGCCGGCCATGGCGGCCGAGGCGGGGATCGACTTCGACCTCATGGATGTCTGCGAGATCTTCCGCAAGACGCCCTACATCGCCGACCTCAAGCCGGGCGGTAAGTATGTCGCCAAGGATATGTTCGATGTCGGCGGCGTCGGCCTGGTCATCAAGGAGCTGCTCGACGGCGGCTTCATGCATGGCGATTGCATCACGGTCACCGGCAAGACCCTGGCCGAGAATTACGCCGACGTGACACTGCCCGCGGGGCAGGACGTGGTGCGGCCGATCACCGACCCGATCTCGACCACCGGCGGCGTCGTCGGCCTGATGGGCAATCTCGCCCCCCAGGGTGCGATCGTGAAGATCGCCGGGCTGGAGAAGATCACCTTCACGGGGCCGGCCCGCGTGTTCGAACGCGAGGAGGACTGCCTGCAGGCGGTGCTCAACCGCGAATACGAGGAAGGCGACGTGCTGGTGATCCGCAACGAGGGGCCGAAGGGCGGTCCGGGCATGCGCGAGATGCTGTCCACGACGGGTGCGCTGTATGGCCAGGGCATGGGCGACAAGGTGGCGCTGATCACCGACGGCCGTTTCTCCGGCGGCACGCGCGGCTTCTGCATCGGCCATGTCGGCCCGGAGGCGGCGGTCGGCGGTCCGATCGGGCTGCTCAAGGACGGCGATGTCATCACCATCGATGCCGACGCCGGCACGCTAAGTGTCGATCTGACTGACGCGGAGCTCGATGAGCGCCGCAAGGCCTGGAAGCCGATCGAGACCAACTACCAGTCGGGAACACTCTGGAAGTACGCCCAGACAGTGGGGGATGCGCGTTATGGCGCGATCACACATCCGGGAGGGAAAGCCGAAACCCACATGTATGCGGACCTTTAAGTGCTAGGGTCTCGATCGAAATAGCGGGAGGCTGACATGCTGCGCCGAGTGTTCGAAGGTTTGATCATGCTGGTTGTCATCTGGGCGGTCCTGAACAGGGTCGATTCCGGGCCGATCTCCGTCGTCATTCTGGTCGCCGGCGTGTTCGCGCTGACCGCCTGGCGGATCCACAAGGTCTGGCAGCGCTATCAGATGCGGGTTTTGATCCAGTCGCGCCCGCGCAATACCTCCGCCGCCGCCAACGCCGCCGTCGAGAACGAAATGCTTGCCCTTCGCGGAAAACAACACGGGCGTGGGGCCGAACTCACCTTCTGGACCGGTTTCGTCATGGGCGGTGCCATGGCCATGGATGCGCCGAACCCGGCCCATGCGAGCGACATGTACGAGCTGGACAGCGTCGGCGGTGCGGACAGCGGCGGGGATATCGGTGGCAGTATCGGCGGCGGCCTCGGCGGAGACATGTAGCCGGCCCCGCGGTGTTCAAACGACTTCGAAATATTCTGGCACTTGCCGCCTTCGCCTGGTTCGCTACGGACGCGGGCCTGGCGCAATCACCGTTCCCGGCCTTGTCGGGACGGGTGGTGGATTCCGCCGACCTGCTGACGCCCGGCGTCGAAGCGCGGCTGACGGCGCTCCTCGAACAGTATCAAGCCGACACCGGCGGCCGGGTCATCGTCGCGACGATCCCTGAGATGGGCGGCCGCTCGATCGAGGCCTATGGGGCCGATCTCGCCCATCACTGGAACATCGCCAAATATCCCAACAGCGCCATCCTGATCGTCGCCGAGGCCGAGCGGCGCGTGCGCATGGAGTTCGGCCCGCCGGTGCGCGGCACTATGATCGATGTGCGCTCAAGCCAGATGGTCCAACGGGTGATCCTGCCGGCGTTCCGCGCCGGACAGTTCGACATTGGACTGGAGACGGGCCTGCGGGAATTGTTCGTGATGCTGGAGGAGGGGGTCGATCAGGCGACCGATGAGACCCGGCATCTGTCGTCACTCATCGTCGACAAGCGGGTTCTGTTGCCCGTCGGCCTGCTCGTGCTGCTACT
>Ga0070726_10003420_pt1 | contig 13325 bp, 12 predicted proteins | sample tdAd471_FD_67275 | JGI IMG/M metagenome (GOLD analysis project Ga0070726, IMG submission 67275) | Marine sediment microbial communities from the Atlantic coast under amendment with organic carbon and nitrate - tdAd47.1 | ecosystem: Environmental > Aquatic > Marine > Coastal > Sediment | place...
GCTCTGGACGAGGGCCTGGCCTTCGCCGAGGCGGTAGACACCGGCGTCGGCGTTGGTGTCGAACCCGACCAGGAGGTCGGGGTGCGCTTCACGCGGTAGCTTGGCGAGCACGCCCTCCAGGACCTGGGGGCCGAGTTTGCTGGCTCAGCCGCCGCAGGTGGCGAGGTCGGTCAGTCGGGGTCGCGTCATGCGCGCCAGCTTACCCGCAGCCATCCGACAGTTACAAGTCATTACCAGAGAGGTTGATACGAAAAACATCGGCTACGTGCTTGACAGTGTTATATGACACTGTCATGTTGCTGGCATGAACAAGGAACGCTGGACACTGGACGAACTGAGCGAGCGGGTGGAAGCCGCCCTCGCTGTCGTCGACTACGTGCCGGCCGAGAGCGCGCGGATCCGGGCGGTGCCCGACCGGCGCACGATCCGCTACTACACGACCCTGGGGTTGCTCGATCGCCCGGCTGCCATGCGCGGGCGCACCGCGCTCTACGCGCGCCGCCATCTGCTGCAGCTGGTCGCGATCAAGCGGCTGCAGGCCGAAGGGCTGACCCTGGCGCGGATCCAGGAGCGGCTCGCGGGTCTCGACGACGCCTCCCTCGAGCGGCTCGCGCAGCTGCCCCAGGAGCTGCCGAGCGCGGCCCCCGCGGAACCCGAGCCCGAGCCCGCGGTCGAGGAGGCCGCCTTCTGGGAGGCGCTCCCGCCCCCCGCCCCGTCAGCGCCCGAGGCGCTCGACGAACGAACAACCACTCAACATGCTGAGGCCGTGTCGCGTGCGCGGCAGGCGAGGTCGGAGTTGCCCACTCCGACCTCGTGGACAGGCCTCACACTCGCGGAGGAGACGATCCTGCTCCTCTCGGGTGGACGGGCGCTGAACGCAGAGGACACAGCAGCGATTCGCCGAGCGGCGGAGCCCCTGCTGCGAGTGCTGCGCCAACGAGGGATCGCCTAAGAGGAGCCTGCCGCTGTGATGTTGCCACTACTGACCGAAGACCAAATCAACCGTTGCTGCCCCCGACCGGACCCCGGAGACGAGGACTACGGATTCGGCGCGCTGCGAACCCCCCAGGGGAACCTCCCGCTCAAGCTCCTGGACGTGCAGGCAAAGCTCACCGGGCTCCTGGCGCAGACCCAGATTCGCCAGACCTACGTGAACACCCTCGGGGTTCCCCTCGAGGCGACCTACATCTTCCCCCTGCCCGACCGCGCCGCGGTCAGCGCCTTCAAGCTCGTCGTCGGCGAGCGCACGGTCGAAGGCGTACTCAAGGAGCGTGGGCAGGCGCGCCGCGAGTACCAACAGGCGATCGACACGGGGCACCGCGCAGCTATCGCAGAGGAGGACCGCCCGGGCGTGTTCACCATGCGGGTGGGGAACATCATGCCCGGCGAAGAGGCCAGCGTGCTCCTGACCCTGGACGGGCCCGTGCACTACGCCGACGGCGAGGCTACCTGGCGCTTCCCGCTGGTGGTCGCCCCCCGCTACATTCCCGGCAGCGCCCGCGGTGGCGCCGCGGCGGGCAGCGGCGTGGCCACCGACACCGACGCGGTCCCCGACGCCTCGCGGATCACGCCGCCGGTCCTGCTCCCCGGCTTCCCGAACCCCGTGCGCCTGACCGTGGGGGTCGAGCTCGACCCGGCGGGGCTGCCCCTGGGCGAGGTGCGCTCGAGCCTGCACGCGGTGCGCTCCCAGACCGGCGAAGGCGTGCAGCGGATCGAGCTCCAGCCCGGTGAGCGGCTGAACCGCGACTTCGTGCTGCACTTCGAGTTGGCGGCCGAGGCCCGCGGCTCGAGCTTGACCTTCCACCCTGACCCCACCGAGACCGGGGAAGGCACCTTCTCGCTGACCCTCGTTCCGCCGCGGAGCCACGCGACGGTCGCCACCCCGCGCGACGTGGTGTTCCTCCTCGATCGCTCGGGGAGCATGGGCGGTTGGAAGATGGTCGCCGCGCGGCGGGCGACGGCGCGCATGATCGACACCCTCACCGGCCGCGACCGGTTCTCGATCCTCGGCTTCGACCACCAGATCGTCGAGCCGCCCAGCCAGAGCGGGCTGGTGCAGGCCACCGACCGCAACCGCTACCGCGCGGTGGAGTGGCTGGGCAAGCTCGAGGCCGCCGGCGGCACCGAAATGGCGCAGCCGCTGCACCGTTCGCTGCAGCTGCTCAACCAGGACGAGACCCGCGATCGGATCGTGGTCCTCGTGACCGACGGCCAGGTTGGCAACGAGGATCAGATCCTGCGCACCCTCGCGCCGCACCTGGCCGGTTTGCGGGTGTTCACCCTCGGGATCGACCGCGCGGTGAACGCCGGCTTCCTTCGTCGGTTGGCCGGCCTCAGCGGCGGGTTCTGTGAGCTCGTCGAGAGCGAGGATCGACTGGACGAGGTCATGGACCAGGTGCACCGCCGGATCGGGACCCCGCTGCTCACCGACCTCCGGCTCGAGGGCGTCGGCGTGGGGCTGATCGCCGAGAGCATGGTCCCCGGGCGCCTGCCCGACCTGTTCGCCGGCTCGCCGGTGCAGATCCTGGGGCGCTACCGCGGCGCGCCGGGTCCGGTCGCCGTGCGGGGCTTCGACGCCCTCGGCGGTGAGGTGATCGAGCGCCTGGCAGGCAGCACCTGCTCGAGCACGGTCGCCCACAAGGTCTGGGCCCGGGGTCGCGTCCGTGACCTCGAGGACCGCTACGTGGTCAGCTCCGACCGCTCCCTGGCGGGCCAGATCACCGCGCTCTCCTTGCGGCACGGGGTGCTCTGCCGGTTCACGTCCTTCGTGGCCGTCGACCGGGCCGAGGTCGCCAACCAGACCGGGCACGTGCACCAGGTCACCCAGGCCGTGGATCAGCCCGAGGGCTGGGGCGCGGCGAAGGAAGAGGCACAGTCCGCGATTTTCGGTGCCGGGCCGGTGTCCATGTCCCTCGGCTCTGTGGGTGGAGGCTTCGGCGCCTTCGCGGCGCCGCCCAGCAGCGCTCCGGCGCCCATGGCCGGTGGGGGCGGTGGCGACCCCTTCGCGGCTCCTGCGGGTCAAGCCGATCCGTTTGCGGCGCCTGGGAACGACGCCTTCGCGGCGCCGCGCGGGGCTGCCCCAATGCCCAAGGGGTCGGGGAGCAGCAGCGGGAGCATGCCGCCACGCATGCGCTCGTCGTCTCGCAGCGGAGCCGGCATGCCGCCGCGGGTCTCCAAGAGCCGGGCCTCGGGCTCTTCGCGCAAAGCGAAGCGCGAGCGGGAAGAGGCCGCGGCGCCGGCCTTCAACCTCCTCGCCGGCTACACCCGGCGCGGGGAGGATCTGCTGAAGCTGCTCGACCAGGCCAAGGACGCGGCCAGCGACCTGCGTCAGCGCGAGCTGACCAAGCTGGCCGTGCTCTTGACCACGCTGATCGAGGACCTGAGCTCGGTCGGCACCGACGCGGCGGTGATCGCCGAGCTGACTCTGCTGCGCGACGCCTTGCGCGCCGCCCAGCACGGGTCGCTCAGCCCGGCTGAGCTCGACGGGCTCGAGCGCAAGGCGCGGCAGACGCTGCAGGCGTTCGTCGACCGCTCGCGGGGAGGGGTCGCTCAGACCCCTGGCTCGCCGGCGGAGCAGCGAGAAGGATTCTGGTTCTAGCCTTACCTACCCCTGCGGGCTAGAGACCTCCTGGGGGGTTCTGGGAGGTGGGTTGGCGCCCTGGGCATTTGCCCAGGGCGCCGACTCCTTTGGTTCGCCAGGCGCACTACAGCTTGGTGTGGGCTCCGTCGCAGTAGGGGCCGTTGGCCGTGCGCTTGCACGTGCAGAGCGCGCACTTCTTCGGCTCGTCGAGGGTCAGCTGCTGCGGGGTGAAGCTCGTGCCCGCGTGGGACCCGTCGCAGTAGGGCTGGTTGGAGCTGCGCCCGCAGGTGCACCACCAGTACTCGCCTGCCTCCAGCGTTCCGACCCAGGGGGTCTTTCCCCCGATCTCTGGTTGCTCGCTCATGTCGCCTCCTCGGGGCGTGATTCTACGGAGCGCTGCGCGCGAGTGTAGGATCTGCCCCTCTCGGAGGCACCCATGACCCGCACGCTGCTCTGCCTGGCGCTCCTCGCCGCCCCCGTCTGGGGGCAGGTCCCTGACGGCGACCAGCTGTTCCGCCAGCTCGAGGACGAGCTCCCCACGCCCACCTCGACCCGCGCCGCCTCGGGCGCGCCGGGGCACTCCTACTGGCAGCAGCGGGTGGACTACGCCATCGAAGCCAGCCTCGACGAGGCCACGCACCGGATCCAGGGCAAGGAGCGGATCGCCTACACCAACAACTCCCCCGACACCCTGCGCTACCTCTGGGTCCAGCTCGATCAGAACCTCGAGGCCCCCGACGCCGAGGCGCTGCGCAGCCAGACCACCGACCCCGTGGAGGAGGAGGCCAAGAAGCCCTACTACGAGCTGGGCTACGAGCTCATGCGCCAGGAGTTCCCCGGCGGGCACACCGTGGAGTCGGTGACCGACGCCGAGGGCAAGCCGCTGAAGCACCGGGTCAGCGGGACCATGATGCGCGTCGACTTGCCTCAGCCCTTGGCTCCGGGGGCGACGCAGGAGCTGGCGATCGCCTGGCACTACACCGTGCGCGACATTTCGGTGTTCTACAGCCGCACCGGCTACGAGCGGATCAAGGGCGACGAGCAGAACCCGATCTACACGATCGCGCACTGGTACCCCCGGCTGGCCGCCTACTCCGACCGCTACGGGTGGCACGTACACCACTACGTGGGTGAGGAGTTCGCCCTCGAGTTCGGCAACTTCGAGGTCTCGCTCACGGTCCCCGCCGACTACGTCGTCGCCGCGACCGGAGAGCTGCAGAACGCCGAGGCCGTGTTGACCGCCGAGCAGCAGCAGCGCTTCGAGCAGTCGAAGACCGCCGAGGCGCCGGTGTTCGTGATCACCCCCGCGGAAGCCAAGGCCAACCAGGCCGAGAAGGGGCAGGGGACCAAGACCTGGGTCTTCGCCGCCGAGAACGTGCGCGACTTCGCCTGGGCCAGCTCGCGGAAGTACATCTGGGACGCCTGGGGCGTGAAGGTCGGCGAGCGCACGGTGATGGCCATGAGCTACTACCCCAACGAGGCCGAGCCGCTGTGGAGCACGTATTCGACCCACGCGGTGGCGCACACCCTCGAGCATTACGGGCGCTACCTGCCGTATCCCTACCCGGTGGCGCTCTCGTGCAACGGCGCGGTGGGGGGCATGGAGCACCCCATGATCTCGTTTCAGAGCGCGCGCCCCGAGCCCGACGGGACCTACAGCCCGCGGCAGAAGTATGGGTTGATCTCAGTGATCATTCACGAGGTCGGGCACAACTGGTTTCCGATGATCGTGAACAACGACGAGCGCCGCTGGCGCTGGATGGACGAGGGCTTCAACTCCTTCGTGCAGCAGGTGGCCGAGGGCTTCTGGGAGGACGACTACCCCTCGCGCAACGACTTCCGCCGCGAGCGGATCCTCGGCTACATGGCCAAGGACGACGACCAGCCGATCATGACCAACACCAGCCTCCTGATCGAGGGCGGCAACAACGCTTACGCGAAGACGACCCTCGCGCTGACCGTGCTCCGCGAGGCCGTCCTCGGGCGGGAGGTGTTCGACGAGGCCTTCCGCGAATACTGCCACCGTTGGGCGTTCAAGCGCCCCATGCCGGCGGACTTCTTCCGCAGCATGGAGGACGCCGCGGGGGTCGACCTGGACTGGTTCTTCCGCGGATGGTTCTACGGCACCCACCACGTGGACCTGGCGGTCACCGGGGTGCGTGAGCTGACCCTCTTGACCCGCGATCCCGCCGTCGACAAGCCACGCGCCAAGGCCCGCGAGGAGGCGCGCGCGCAGCGGCCTCGGCAGAAGCGCAACGCGGCGCAGCCCAAGCGGGTCGACCGGCACCCCGGGCTGAAGGACTACTACAACGCCTTCGACGAGCACGCCGTGACCGCCAAGGACAACAAGGACTACGCCGAGCTGCTCGCGACCCTCGAGCCCTGGGAGCGCGAGCTCCTTCAGCTGCAGCAGCGGGTCTACGCGGTCGACTTCGAGAACGTGGGCGGGTTGGCCATGCCGCTACCGTTGACCTTCCACTTCGCCGACGGCAGCACCCGCGAGCTGACGGTGCCGGCCTCGGTGTGGCGGCGCTCGCGCGGGGGCAAGGTCTCCAAGCTGTTCTTCTTCGAGAAGGAGCTGGTCCGGGTGGTCCTCGACGCCGACGAGGGGTTGGCCGACGTGGACGTGCGCAACAACGCCTTCCCCCAGTCGATCGCCAGCGGGACCCTCGAGCTGACCAAGGAGAGCCGGAGCAAGAACCCGATGCAGCTCGAGCGTGAGGCCAAGCAAGGGGCCGAAAAGAAGTAGGGGCCAGCTCTAGCGGGTGGCGCCGTCGCTGTAGACCCAGCGCCCGTCTCGGCGGGAGAAGCGGCTGCGCTCGGTGAAGGAGACGTCGTCGTCGCCCTGGTGGAGGGTCGCGCGGAACTCGACCCAGCCCGTGTCGCCGTCGGCGCCGTGGCCCTTGACCTCGAGGCCCGCGAAGCGAGTCCTGGCGCAGTAGTGCTCGAGCTCGACCCCCCACGCCGCAAGGTCAGGGCGGAATTGTGGGCCCTCGGGGTCGGTCGTGTGCTGGAGGTAGGCGACCGCGCCCAGCGCGTAGGCTGCGAAGCGTGAGCGCATGAGCGCCAACGGGTCGGGCGCCGGCGCGCCCCGGTGCAGCGGCCGGCAGCACTTCTTGTATTTCGCTCCGCTGTGGCAGGGGCAGGGGGCGTTGGGTCCGTGCTTCATCGTCTCAGGGGGCCTTTCCAAGGCCCGCTCGCCCTCGCAGCAAGCTGCTCGGGCTCACCCCAACTGGCTGAGGGCTCGTGGTCAATGTTCATTCGGGGGCCTACTGGCTGCTGCGGACGCGCGCCGACATTTGCGCGACCTTGTCCTGCTGGGCCTTGCGGAAGGTGTGCAGGTCTTCGCGCAGGTCGGGGCGCGCGATCGCGAGCATTTGCACGGCGAGCAGCCCCGCGTTGCGTGCATTGCCCACGGCGACGGTGGCCACGGGCACCCCCTTGGGCATTTGCACGATCGAGAGCAGCGCGTCGATCCCTTGCAGGGGCCCGTTGGAGACCGGGACCCCGATCACCGGGAGCGTGGTCAGCGAGGCCAGCATGCCGGGCAGGTGCGCGGCGCCGCCGGCCCCTGCGATCAGCACCTGGAACCCGCGCTCCTCGGCGGCGAGCCCGAAGCGCATCATCTTCTCAGGGGTCCGGTGGGCCGAGACCACGTCGACCTCGTAGGGAACCGCGAACTCGTCGAGGGCGTCCAGCGCCCCCTGCATGGTGGGCAGGTCGGACTCGCTGCCCATGACGACACCAACGACGGGGACACTCACGCGATCGACTCCTCCTGGGCGGTGACCTGCAGCACCTCGCGCAGGCGACGCGCCTGGTCGAGGGCCGACTGGGGGTCGGGAGAGACCACGGTCGCGTGGCCCATTTTGCGGCCGGGCCACACCACGGCCTTGTCGTAGAGGTGGACGTTGACCCCCGGCGTGGCCTGAGCCTGCTCGAGGCCTTCCACGCGGGGTTCCCCGCGGGCGCTGCCGCGCCCGACCACGTTGACCAGCGCCACGGGCGAGGCGAGGGTCGTCGGACCAAGGGGCAGGCCGCACACCGCGCGCAGGTGCTGCTCGAACTGCGAGGTCGGTGAGGCGTCGAGGGTGTGGTGCCCGCTGTTGTGCACCCGGGGGGAGACCTCGTTCACGAGCAGCTCCCCGTCGGCGGTGAGGAACAGCTCGACGGCGAAGACCCCCACGCCGTCGAGGCCGCGCACCGTGCGCTCGCCGAGCTCGCGGGCGCGGGTCAGCACCGCCTCGGGCAGGCGCGCGGGGGCGAGCATCACGTCCAGGTGGTGGCCGACCGGGTCGACCTCGATCTCGCTCACCGGCCAGGAGCGAACCTCGCCGTCGCGGGCCCGCGCGACGAGCACCGCCAGCTCGCGCTCGATCGAGACCAGCCCCTCGAACAGCGAAGGGCCCGGGAGCAGGCGCTCGAGGTCCGAGGGGTTCCTGAGCACCAGGACCCCGCGTCCGTCGTACCCCCCGCGGCGCAGCTTCTGCACGAGGGGCAGACCAAAGGCGCGGCAGGCCTCTGGGGTCGCCTCGTCGCAGGCGGCAAAGCGCGGCCCGGGGAGGCCCAGGGCGTTCAGCTTCTCGCGTTGGGTGAGCTTGTCCTGGATCTGCTCCAGGGTCGTGGGGCCAGGGAACACCGGTACGCCCTGAGCCTCCGCCGCGCGCAGGGCCGAGATCCCCACGTCGTCACGCTCGAAGGTGATCACGTCCACGTGGCTGGCGAGGGCTTCGAGGGCGCGGGGGTCGTTCCAGTCACCGACGAGGCCGACGTCGGCCTTGGTCAGCGCGGGGGCGCGAGGGTCGCGATCGAGGACCGCGACCCACAAACCCAGCGCGTGGGCAGCGTCGCAGAGCAGCGCGCCCAACTGGCCGCCGCCGACCACACCCACCTGGACCCGAGTTCCGTCCATGGCCGCGAGGATACGCGCTCTGGTGGCGTCGCGAAACCGCGGGACCGCGGCTACTCGTCCGGGACGAGCACGTTGGCGCGGAGGTACAACTCGGGCTCCGGCGAGGGGGTCTCGACCTTCCACACGTCGCAGATTCCGCCGCCGATCCGCGGCTTGATCCAGGCGAACTCGTAGCGTTGGGTCTTGGGGTTGTAGACCCCGCCCAGGCGAGCACCTGGAGGCCCAGACGTCGATTGGATCGTGTGGAACTGCATGCGACTCCCCCCGTCGCCCTCCTTCATAAGCCAAGCCACCGACGACCGCGAGCAGAATCCAGCTCCCGAGGGCAGCGGTGCCAAGCCAGGAGGCCTGCGCCACGGGGGCCAGGGCGCGCTTCGCCGGGTCGGCTACGATAGCGTCATGACCGAACAGCCCCTGGATCCGCGGCTCCCGCCCGGGGTTTCCCTCTGCGGGAGCTCCCGGACGTTCTCCCGCGAGAGCCTCCCTGCTGCGCTGCAGCAGGACCACTCGCTGCGGGCTGGACGCTGGGGGCTGTTTCGCTTGCTCGAGGGCACGGTGACCTTCGTCGATCTGGAGCAAGGAGACGAGCTGGCGCTCGTCGCGCCGGCCACCCACGTGATCGCGCCCCTGGCGCGTCACCACCTGCGGGTCGACGGCCCGCTGACCTGCCGGATCGACTTCTTCGAGATCCCTGCGTGAGGGCCTAGCTCGTGCTCAGCCTGGTCGCAGCGGTTGTGGCGCTGGCGCTCGGCGTGGTCGGCCTGGCGCTCGCCAGCAAGACCAAGCGCCCGTGGTGGGTGCGGGTCGCCTCGCTGGCGGCCGTGACCCTGGCGATCCTGCTCCAGGGCGATCGGCTGGCCGTGTGGGCGATCGAAGCCTACGTCGACTGGAAGGCGCCGGCCTACCATGCGGTCGACCCGGCCCTCGTCCGCTTCGGGTTCGAGGTCGTCGTCGAGGACCTCGAGGCCCCGGTGCACGTGACCCACGCCGGCGACGGCTCGGGCCGGCTGTTCGTGGTCGAGCAGTGGGGGACCGTGCGGGTGGTTCGCGACGGAGGCTTGCTCGAGGCACCGTTTTGCGACCTCAGCGAGGAGGTGGCGGCCGGCGGCGAGTGCGGGCTGCTCTCGATCGCGTTCCACCCGAGCTACGCTCAGAACGGGCGCGCCTTCGTCAACTTCACCCGCAAGAATCGCTACCTCGAGACCGTCGTCGCCGAGCTGAAGGTGTCGCGGGACCCCGACCGCGCCGAGCCGGGCTACCGCGAGCTCCTCGTGTTGACTCAGCCCTACGGTAACCACAACGGGGGGCTGGTGGCCTTCGGCCCCGACGGCTTCCTCTACGTAGGGACCGGCGATGGCGGCTCGGCCAACGACCCCCTGGGCTCCGGGCAGGACACCCGGACCCTGCTCGGCAAGTTGCTGCGCCTCGACGTGGACGGGACGCAGCCCTATGCAATCCCGGCCGACAACCCCTTCGCCGACGGCAAGGGCGGCTTGCCCGAAATCTACGCCTGGGGTCTGCGCAACCCCTGGCGCTTCTCGTGGGATCCCCAGCAGCCCGAGCGATTGTTCGTGGGTGACGTGGGGCAGAACACGTGGGAGGAGGTGCACCTGGTCGGCCGCGGCGACAACTGCGGCTGGAACCTGCGCGAGGGGCTGCACCCGTTCGTCGAGGGCGTGGCGGCTGGGCCGCTCGTCGACCCGATCCACGAGTACGGTCACGACGTGGGCTACTCGATCACCGGCGGGCACGTCTACCGCGGCAAGGAGCTGCCCGACCTCCAGGGAACGTACGTGTTCGGCGACTACGCGCCCGGTCCGCTGTGGGGGCTGCGCGAGGTCGAGGGCGAGTGGGTGAGCGAGATCCTCGGCGAGCACCTGTTCCGCCTCAGCTCCTTCGGCGTCGACGAGCAGCAGGAGCTCTACGCCTGCGACCGCGAGGACGGCCGGCTGCTGAAGCTGGTGTCCGCGCGCTAGGGCCCTGAGCGGCTCCGCGGAGGAGCGGATAAGCTGGACCCTCCCAAAGGAGCGCCCATGTCCGTCTCGAACCGTGTCTCTCGTTCGCTCGCCGTGCTGCTGGTCCTCGCCGCGCCCTGGGGGGCTGCCCAGGAGCCCGACTACGAGGCGGTCGGCGACCGCCTGCTGGAGGCGGTCGAGGAGGGTGAGCTCAGCGCCGAGCAGGCCAAGGCCATGATGGGCGCCCTCGCCAGTCAGCGCATGGCCGAGCGCCTCGCGAACCTCGAGGACGAGGAGGACGACGACGAGTGGGAGGAGGCCTGGGACGAGCTCAGCGGGCACTACCGCAAGCTCGGACTCTCGGAGCAGCAGCTGAAGAAGCTCGTCGCCGGGCTGGAGGAGGTCGGCCTCGAGGACGAGCGGCTGTTCGAGACCCTGGGCGCCATGGTCAAGCTGAGCTGGATGCTGCGGAAGGGCGACGTCGACGCCGAGGCGGTCGAGGCCTTCAACGACTACTTCGCCGACGAGCTGGACCTCGAGGAGGAGCAGCGCGATCGGGTGTGGGGCCTCGCCAAACGGATCGCCGGCGCTGGCGGGAAGCGCACGCCGAGCGAGAAGGACATGGCCGCGGTCAAGACGAAGATCTGGGCCGCCGTCGAGGCCGGCGAGCTGACCGAGGAGCAGGCAAAGCAGAAGTGGGAGGCCTACGTCCGCGAGGTCAAGCGCGGTCGCGATCGCGACGACCTCTGGGTCCACTACCAGAAGCTTGGCGTGTCCAAGGCGGACATGGGTGAGATCAAGCGCGCCCTGGTCGGGGCCGAGCTGGAGGGGGAGCGCCTGGAGCGAGCCCTGAGGGTGATCGTGCGGATCGCTCGTGGGCTGCGCGAGGCCGACGACCCCGAGCCGTTGCTGGCCAAGGTCAGCGCGCACCTCAGCGAATTGGACTTCGACGAGAGGCAGGTCGAGGCCGTGCTGCGCATTGCCCGCAAGCTCGCTGCGGACCACCCCGAGGAGCGCGGCGAAGACGATCGGGCCCGCTAGGCTGGGTGCTCCCGTGGGCGCGCGGCTGCTGCTGCTGGTGCTGCTCATGGGCTGCACCCCTACGGGGCTCGACGACGCGGGGCTGGCGTCCCTCGACGCCAAGGCGCTCACCCGCCCGGCGACCCCGCTGCCTCGAGCGCACGCCCACAACGACTACGAGCACCCGCGCCCGCTCCTCGACGCCCTCGACCAGGGCTTCTGCAGTGTGGAGGCCGACGTCTACCTCGAGGACGGCCAGCTGCGGGTGGCGCACCTGTCGTTTCAAACGGACCCCGCGCGCACCCTGCGGGGGCTCTACCTCGAGCCCTTGCGACGGCGGATCGCGGCCAACGCGGGGCGGGTGCACGCGGAGCAGGAGACCTTCACCCTGCTCGTCGACGTCAAGTCCGAGGCCGAGGCGACCTACGCTGCGCTGGACGAGCTGCTCGCCGACTACAGCGAGTTGCTCAGCGAATTCACCGCCGACGGGGTGCGGGTTGGCGCCGTGACGGTCCTGCTCTCGGGAAATCGCGCGCGGGATACCCTCGCCGCCGCGCCGCGCCGCTGGGTCGCCCTCGACGGTCGGCTGCCCGATCTCGCAGGGGACGCCCCGGCGGCTCTGATCCCCCTGGTCAGCGCGCGCTGGTCGTCGCGGTTCGACTGGGGCGGAGGCGGCCCCATGCCCGTCGAGGAGCGAGAGCTCCTGCGTGAGCTGGTGCGGCAGGCCCACGCCCAGGGCCGGCGACTACGGTTCTGGGCGACCCCCGAGGACCCAGCGGTGTGGCGCGAGCTGCGAGACGCCGGCGTCGACCTGATCGGCACCGACGCGTTGAGCCGCTTGCGCGCGTTCCTCACCGCCTCGCGCTAAGCGGATTCCTCCTGTTACACGGAGGTGCGTTCGCGTCATGTGAAGTGTGTAGCGCGCGGCCCGCCAAGAGGACGACGGCCCGGCTGCTTCCCTTTGGTCAGGGAAGGCAAGTCGAAGGACACCCTCATGGCTCGCCTGTACGCCCGCTTCCTCGCATCGACCTCGCTCGCGCTCCTGGCCAGTCTCTGGGCCGCCGGCTGCGGCGGCGACCGCTCCCGCAGCTCGGCGAGCACGGCTCCCCCCGCGAGCGAGGTCTCACCCAGCGGCGAATCGGCGCCGACGGCGCCTGCGTCCACAGGGGAGGTCCCAGGCCCCCGCAGCTTCCCCATGCACGAGGAGCTGCCCCCGGAGCTGATCGACCCGCAGCCGCTGAGTCCGCTGGGTACGACGCGGATCAAGAACGACGCCGCGCGCCTGCAGGTCGAGTTCGAGGCCGCGCCGGGCTGGGAGCTCGCCAGCACGCGGCTGACCGTGGCCAGCAGCGCTGGGGAGCTGCCCCTGGACCTCGAGGGGCAGCCGCAGCTCGACGCGTTCTTCGAGGGGGGCGAACACTCGCCTGGCGAGACGCGAACCTCCTACGCCTTCTTCCTCGACGAGCTGCCGACGCTGCTGGGCGTCGACGCCCTCCCTCCGGGGACCACGCTGACGCTCATGGCTTACGCGACCGTGCGGACGCCGGGCAGCACCCTCGAGCCGACGCCGCTGTGGGCCGGCGCGCAACCGTTGGAGGGCCAATCCCTGGCGACCTTCTTCCAGTTCACCCTCTACGCCCCCTTCTCGGACGTTCCGCTGGTGGCGACTCCAGCGGACGTCGCTCCCGTGGTCTCCGCGCAGCCCGCTGTGCCCGCCCCGACGGACACGGCCAAGACGCCCACCCCAGCGAAGCCGGACACGGCAAAGACGCCCACCCCAGCGAAGCCGGACACGGCGAAGACGCCCACCCCAGCGAAGCCGGACACGGCCAAGACGCCCACCCCAGCGAAGCCGGAC
>Ga0070726_10003422_pt1 | contig 13322 bp, 15 predicted proteins | sample tdAd471_FD_67275 | JGI IMG/M metagenome (GOLD analysis project Ga0070726, IMG submission 67275) | Marine sediment microbial communities from the Atlantic coast under amendment with organic carbon and nitrate - tdAd47.1 | ecosystem: Environmental > Aquatic > Marine > Coastal > Sediment | place...
CCGACGAACTCGAACGACTTACGACCGTCGCGCCCTTCGACGGGCTTTGGGTCTCACCGGTGGGCGACCGCGCACTCGGCGCGTACGTCACCCGCGGCGAGAAACTCGGGCAGATCGTGGACCCGGCCGACCTGCGCATCCGCGCGGTGGTCACTCAAGCGTCCGCCGCATCGCTGACCGTCGAGGCGCTGGACCGACCCGTCGAAATCCGCCCCGTCATGCGACCGGCTCAGCAGCTGACAGGCAGCGTTGTCTCCATCAGCGAAGCAGGACGGCGCGACCTGCCGTCCTCGTCACTTGGGCTGAACGCCGGCGGCTCGCTGGAAACCGACCCGACCGACGAGCGCGGCACGGCCTCCAAGGAACCGATCTTCGAGATCATCCTCGACCCGAAGTCGTCGGACGGTCTGTTCGTCGGCCAGCGTGTGCAGGTGAGACTCGTGCGAGATCCCAAGCCGCTGGGCGCTCAGCTGCTCCGCGCGGTGCGCCAGGAGTTCCAGCAACGCTTCGGTGCGCCGCAATGACCCGCGCGATGGATGCCACGTGGCGGGCGCTCGGATCGCCCATCGAGCCGGTTCGCGAGCCGGAGGGACTGGATTTTCTCGCGCGCGAAGCCGGCGCGATCGTGCGCAGCCGCTTGCCGCGGACCCGTCGCTACCTCGCACTCGGCGAGCGCGTGCTCCGCGAGCGCGAGGCGATGGCGCATCTGGGCGACGCCGACCTCGACACGCGCGCCCGGTCGACACTGACCGCTCGCGTCGCCGACGCACCGGTAGACGAGCGGGTCGCCGCGCTCGCGCTCGTGACCGAAGTCGTCCGGCGCACAACCGGGCTGCTGGCGCACCGCGAGCAGGTCGCTTCGGCGCTGGCGATGGTCGACGGCTGCGTGGTCGAGATGGCCACGGGTGAGGGTAAGACGCTCAGCGCGCTGCTGGCGTCGCCGCTGCTCGCCGCGGCGCGGAAGGGCTGTCACGTCGTGACGGCGAACGACTACCTCGCCTCGCGCGACGCCGACTGGACCCGGTCGTGTCTGGAGCGACTGGGGTTCGGCGTCGAAGCCATCACCGGCGAATCAGGAACCGATGCTCGCCGGCGAGCGTACTCGGCCGATGTCACCTACTCCACCAGCCGCGAACTCGCCGCGGACTTCCTGCGCGACCGCCTCGCGCTCGGGGAGGTCCGCGCCGTCGGTTCGCATGCTCTGCGCGTGCTCATCGCCGGTCCCCGCGCGGTCGCCCAACCGCTGCATCGAGGCCTGCACTGCGCGATCGTGGACGAGGCCGACTTCGTGCTCATCGACGACGCCGTCACGCCGCTGCTGATCTCCGCCGATGACGGCTCGGCCCCCGGGGCAGAGAGTTACGAGCAGGCCCGTCGGATCGCGCTCGAACTGACGGAGGGAGAACACTTCAGCGTCGATCGCGCGCACCGAGAGATCCGGCTCCTTGCCCGCGCGAACGGCGAGATCGATCACCTTGCCTCGGGCGGCGCGCTGGGAGCGCGGCTGCCGCGTGACCGGGACGCGATGATCCGGCAAGCCCTGAGCGCCGAGCACCTGTACACGCGCGACCAGCACTACATCGTCCGCGACGGCGCGGTGGTCATCGTCGACGAGAGTACCGGACGGACGATGCCCGACCGGACCTGGCGCGACGGCATGCACCAGGCGGTCGAGGCCAAGGAGCGGCTGGAGGTGCGCAGCGCCAAGCGGACGGTTGCACGGATCAGTTTCCAGCGATTCTTCCGCATGTACCCGCACCTTGCGGGCATGTCCGGCACCGCGCTCGAATCGCGCCGAGAGTTTGTGCGGATCTACCGCTCGCCGGTGGTCCCGATGCCGACGCACCGGCCTTCGCGCCGTCGCGTGGTGAAGGACCGCGCGTTTACCGGCGCGATCGAGCGTGATGGGGCGACCGCCGCCGAAGCCGCCCGCCGCGCTTCGGCCGGCCAGCCGGTCCTGATCGGTTCGTCGAGCGTTGCTGAGAGCGAGCGACTGAGCGTGCTGCTTCGCGAGCGGGGCGTCGAGCACCAAGTGCTCAACGCGGTGCGCCACGAGGAGGAAGCGTCGATCGTTGCGCGGGCCGGTGAACCCGGGCGGGTCACCGTCGCAACAAACATGGCCGGTCGCGGCACGGACATCCGGCTCGCGCCCGAAAGTGTTGGCCGCGGCGGGCTGTGCGTCATCGCCACCGGGCGAGCGCTTTCGGCGCGGATCGATCGCCAGCTTTTCGGGCGATGTGGGCGTCAGGGCGATCCGGGAGAAGTGGTGATCTTCTCGAGTCTGGACGACGAACTGGCCCGCCGCTTCTTCCCGCGCCTGCGTAGGGTGCTGGCGACGCTGGCTCGCAGCGGGGCGGGCCAGCGGTTGGTCACGCTGGTGCAGCGATCGGCCCAGCGAAGGGCCGAGGCGATCGCCTACTCGCGCCGGCGCGAGGTGCTCAAAAGCGATGACTGGCTCGAAGACGCGCTGGGTTTCGCGGGGCGCGAGTAGAGCCGGGTCCGCGTGGTCCGGCAGCCGGATACACTCGTGGGCTTGTGCTTTCGTTTTCTCTGGCCATCCTGACGACGCTCCTTTTCGCCGTGGTGTCCCAGCGCGCTGGTGCATCGGTACGCAGCAACGGCGCGCCGATTGTCGTGCTCGGCGTTTCCGCCTCGTGCGCGGCGGCTCTGAGCATCGGTGAGGGCGCCGTACCGATCGGTGCTTCGGAGTTGATCGTCGCGCCGATGGTGTTGGCGCTGCTTGTCGCGCTCGCGAAGAGCGCGGTCACCGGTGGACGCCTCGGCGTCGGCGTGCTGGCTGGGTTGGTCGCTATCCTCGGCGGCGCGGGTCTGGTCGGTCGCATCGACGCCCTCAACGGGCAGTTGCTCCTTCTGCTCGCGCTCGCGGTGTGGTGGGTGGTCAACAGCGAAGAGGACCGCGCTCGCCGATCGGGTGATGCCCCGCGTACTGGCTCGGATGCCTTGGCCGGTCTGCTCGGCGTTGTATCGGGCGCTTGCATCGGCTGGTCGGTGCTGGACGGGGCCTCGGCGCTGTTCGCGCTATGGCTGGTCACGGCGCACCTGATCGTCTGGGCGCTGCGCCAGCGCGATGTCGCGACAGTGGCGACCGGCGCGGTTATTGCGACCGGGATCGCCATCGGCTGCGCGAACATCACGCGGATCATCGGAGGGGCGATGGCTCAGCCGGAATGGGACGGCGGCCAGCGTTCGCAGGCGATCGCGCTCGAACTCGCGGGGCGTCCGTACGTGCCCGGTTTCGGCGCGTTGCTCCCGGATGTGATGCTGCTGATCATCGGCGTGCTGCTGGCGGTGCTGGGGCTGGATCCGGCCGCCGGCCGGGCGCGCCGGATCGCCATGGCGTCGATGATCGGCGTCGTCGCGCTCGCGCAGGCCTTGTGGATGTGGCTGGGCGCGGGGTGACGGGAGCCCCGGCGGCCTGCACGGAGTGAATTCTGGGCGGCTCTGGGCGGCGTTGCCGATGTTTTTCTCGGACCCGGTGTGTAGACTCGGGGCCTTCGCCAACGCTTCCGAGGAGACCCTTGTCGATGACCACCGTCGCCCCCGAGACCACGCGTCGCTCTCTGCCGCAGACCCGTCGATCCATCACGCACAAGTTCTCGATCGGCAAGCACGAGGGCTACCTGACGATCGGTCTGCACGAGGACGGCAAGCCGGGGGAGTTGTTCCTGAAGATGAGCAAGGAGGGCTCGACGATCAGCGGCATGTGCCAGGCGTACTGTCGCGCGATGAGCCTGGCTCTGCAGTACGGGCTGAGCGTCGAGGACGCGGTGGTTCGTTTCAAGGGGATGCGCTTCGAGCCGATGGGCGCGACTTCGAACCCGCAGATCCCGGAGGCGATGAGCCTGGTGGACTACATCGCTCGGTTTTTGGAGCTGGAGTTTGTGGGGCGGTAGGCGACCGCGGGGGACTGGATGGCTCGGTGCGGGCAGGCAGATCGCCTGCCTTTTTCGTGCGCGAACCGAACGATCGCCCGCGTCCAATCTTTGGCCCATCCTCGGTTTTTTGTTGGAACGGAAAGCCGAGGCTTACGCTCGGGCGGATCAGGTGTAGGGTTTCTTTGGATGCCGGGTTTCGGCGTCAGCGCGTCGGTTCACGCATCGCGAGAGAGGGATTGAAGCATGATCAGGAATTGGTTTGCAGTTTTGTTTGCCACGGGGCTGGGTGCTTCGGCGGCGATGGCGGCTCCGATGTATCAGATCGAGGATCTGGGGTTGGTGCAGAGCGGAGACTTTGCGTCGCAGGGATTCGGGGTTTCGCCGGGCGGGGTGGCGTTCGGGCGGGGGGCGGGCACGACCAACACGCCTTTCTTCGCGAACCCCGGGTCGGCGCTGACGGCGCTCCCGAACGCCGCGGGCAAGCCGTACGGCGTGGCGAACGGTGCGAACGACGGGGGCGTGGTGGTCGGCGTCGGCGCGGACACCTTCTTCGGTTCGGGGGCGATCCCGCTACAGTGGACGAACGGTTCGCTGACGCAGCTCTCGATGGACGGGCTGGGCGTTGGACGCGCCAACGATGTGAACGACGGCGGCTTTGTGGTCGGCTCGCTCGGCGGGGGCAGTCTTGAGGTCGCGGCGTACTGGAACAACGGCGCGGTCAACCGCATCACGGCGACCACCGCGGGCGGCGCCTCGATGACGACGGCTTTCCGGGTGAACAATGCGGGCTTCGCGGTCGGCAACGGCACCGATCCGAACATGCTCTCGCGCAATGTGGGCCTGCTCTACAACATCAACAACGGCACGCTGACCGAGGTGCCGGCGCTGCCCGGCGACAACGGCACGATCGCGTTCGACATCAGCGAGAACGGCTTCGTGGTCGGTTCGAGCTCGTTCAACCAGTCCGGCTCGACGCCGTTCATCTGGAGCGCCGATCGCGGTGCGAGCCAGGAGATCCCGCTGCCGGCGGGGACTTCGAGCGCGATCGCGCGGGGCGTGAACTCCGACGGCTGGGTGGTGGGCATCGGGAGCGGGCAGTTCGCCGTGCCGTTCCTGTACGACGGTGATCAGACGTATCGCCTGCAGGACCTGATCCCCGCCGACAGCGGGTGGGACATTTCGATGAACACGAGTTCATCGGCGCTCGGCATCGCCGAGGACGGCACGATCGTCGGCACGGCGCTGATCGACGGCGAGATCCGCGCGTACCGGATGACGCTGGTCCCGGCTCCGGGCGCGACGGCGCTGCTGGGACTCGGCGGTCTGGCGTTTGCGCGACGCAGGCGTTGAGGCCGGGGTGAGACTTGGCCTTGTGTTCGGCGGGCCTTTCGCGGCCCGCTCTTTTGTGCGCTGCGCACGAAGAAGCCGCCCGCCGGGGAGGGGCCGGGGCGGGCGGCCAGAGAGAGAGCGTCGGAGATACGGGCTGCTCGCGAATCCGCCGAGCGTTCAGGCCGGGACTTTCTCGTTGCTGCACGGGGATCGTCTGCCGGCGGCGAGGCGAGAACCGAGTGCGGCCGCGTCGTGGAGGGCTCGCTCACGCGAGCGATCGTGCCGTTCGTCGCCGAACTCCTGATACTCCGAGGCGATCTCGTAGATGTCATCCGGGGCGATGCCGAGCAGGCGTGTGGCTACTGTTCGCAGGTTCGGGTTCAGGTGGTTCCAGCCATCACGGATGCCGCCGGGCTCGAAGCCGAACTCGCCTCGGGAGGAGAGCACAACCAGTGACTTCCCGCTGAGCGTGCTCCGGATCGGGAAGTCTCCTCGCTTCAGGTCGAACGAGAAGGTTTCACCGGGCCGGACGATCTGATCGATCCACGCTTTCAGGGACGCCGGCAGGCCGTAGTTGTAGAGCGGCGCCGCGATCACGAGCACGTGGGCTTGGCGCAACTCGTCGATGAGGGTCATGGATTCCGCGAGGGCGTCGTTCATGTCGGCGGTGCGCTGGTCGGGAGGGGTAAACCCGGCCCTGATCGATGCTTCACTCACGATCGACGGAGGCTCGCGGCCGACGTCTCTGGACAGGGTCTTCGCGTTCGGATCGGTTTTGCGCCAACCGTCGATGAACCGGTCGGCCATTTCTCGGGTGATCGAGCCGTTGAGGCGAGCGCTCGCATCGATACGCAGCAGGACAGTCATGGGGATCTCCTTCGTGCCTTGGTGGACGGGTCGAGCGCGGGCAGGTGGGGCGGTCGCGCTTCTGCGAATCGGCCGGCGGAGTCTGTCCACCCCGACGGCCGGAAAGGGAGAGAGCAGGGGGCTATTCGGCGTGTTCGTCGAACAGGCCGGGCCAGTTGGAGTTGGCCCGCTCGACGCTGCCTTCAAAGTCGGCGTTGAACTTGTTGAGGATCTCGGAGTTCACGTTGAGGTAGAGCCTGCCGTTTCGCACCTGGGCGGTGGTGATGTCGACGGGGAGGAGGATGTTGATGGAGACGCCGAAGGCGCAGTAACCCCCGTACTGCGGGGCGTAGCGTTCGGGGTTGGCGGCGAACGCGTCCCGGTTGGCCTCTGTAGCGAAGAGGTAGGTGGCTCCGGCGTGTTCGGCGCGGATCATGGGTGAGCCGTTCCGTGGCGTATCGCCGGTGAAGAAGCTGACGGGGTCGAAGCCGTCGAGGCCGATGTTGCTGGCACCGGAAACGTTTACGAGGTTGCCCTTGGCGCCGGCGATCTTGGCGACGGCTTCATCGGTGCTCCAGACATCGCTGGCGATCATGCGATAATTGACGAAGGCAGCCTCGAATCCGTCGTAGCCGGGGAGTTTGGCCGCGGCGGTGGCGTCGGAGACAATCGCGACCTCGAAGCCCTCTTCGATGAGGTCGCGCATGTGCGACTCGACGCAGAGGTTGGCGGACATGCCGGCGACGACGACTTTGCTGATGCCGGCCTTTCGGAGCTGGAGGGTGAGGTCGTTGGATTCGGGACCGTAGACCTTGTGGGGGCTGACGACGATGGTCTTGCCGTCGTTGATATAAGGCTTGTAGCGGTCGAGCCAGTCCGCACCGGAACCCTCGAGCGAGCCGACGCTGAGGGGGCCCTGGCGGTCGAACATGCCGATGTCGTGCATGAGCCGTTCGAGTGCGCCCTCGAACTGCCAGTCGTGGTCGTGCGGGTAGTAGTAGTGCGGGCTGACGAAGACCTGAGCGCCGGCGTCCTTGCTGGCCTTGAAGAGTCGTTCGATGTTCTCGACGGTCCCGTTCTCGGTGACGCTTTCGCCGACGACGCCCCAGGCGACGCCGTCGGGGCTGAGAAAGTCGTTCTGCGGGTCGATGACCAGCAGGGCGTAGTCGCCCCTGGTGAGTTCGACGCCGGGGCGAGGGATGGGTGCGTCGGCGCGCGGGCCGTCGATGTAGTGGACGGTGGGGGTGCGGGTGTGATCGTGGCCGTCGTGTTCGCCGTGGACGGCGAGTGCGCCGAGGGGTGTGGCGATGAGTGCGGTCAGGGCGATGAGTGAGAAGCGTTGCATTGGAATGTTCTCTTTCCTTTGTATGAGAGTGATCGTTTTCGGATGGATCGTGGGTGTCGCGACTGCTGAATCAGCAGCAGCATTCGCAGGTCTGTGCGGCGGCGCCGCGTTGGAGCGAGCGGAGTGGGCCGCTGCCGAGTTCGTGCACGAGGCGGCGCACGTTGATGGTTCGCGATCGGTAGGACTGGGCGAGTTGCAGCCAGAGCCATAGCCCGACTGTGCCGATCGACGCCGACGCCCAAACGGCAAACAGGGAGTAGGCCAAGATTGAGAAGATGATGGTGTTCATGGATTGCTCCTTTGGAGAAGGTGCTGTTTGTGCGTAGGTCGCTTTGGCCGCGGCCGGGTGTGTTTCAGAAGACGTCTGCGATGCCCTCGTGGTCGGTGGGGCGTCGCCCGGGGGCGGGCCAGTGAAAGCGTCGATCGTCGGCGGCGATGGGTACATCGTTGATGCTGGCTTCGCGCCGGCGCATCAGGCCGTCCTCGTCGAACTCCCAGAGCTCGTTGCCGTAGCTGCGGAACCAGTTGCGGTCGGCATCGCGCCACTCGTACTGGAAGCGGACGGCGATGCGGTTCTCGCGGAAGCCCCAGAGGGACTTGGCGAGTCGGTAGTCGAGCTCGCGGTTCCACTTGTTCTGAAGAAAGGCGCGGATCTGGTCGCGTCCCTGGATGAACGTTTCGCGGTTTCGCCATTCGCTGTCGGGGGAGTAGGCCAGCGCGACACGATCGGGATCGCGGCTGTTCCAGGCGTCCTCCGCAGCGCGGACTTTGGCGAGGGCGGTTTCGGTGGTGAAGGGCGGCACGGGCGGGCGCGGCGATCGCGCGGCCCGCGGGGTCGCCGGGCAGGTTTCGGGTTTCATGGTTGGGTTCCTTGCTTCGGCGCCGGAGTGTGCGAGCAGCGCCGGGCGTGCGGTTAGCGAGCGGGGCAGGCGAGATCGGCATCGGTCCACTCGACGGCCTTGAAGGCGCTGTCGAGCGGCGTGCCCGCGATGTGGTTGGTGTAGTTGGACATGACCTTGAGTGACGTTCCGAGGACGACCTCGAGGACGGTGCGCTGGGTGTAGCCGGCGCTCAGGAGAGCGTCGATGTCCTGTTGGTCTGGCCAGCCGCGGGTTTCGTTGATGCGGATGGCGAAGGTTCGGAGGGCTTCGAGCTTGGGGTCGGCGAGTTCCGAGCCGCTGCGGAGCGTTTCGATGACCTCATCGGACACGCCCTGGGACCTTGCGATCGCCGTGTGGGCGGCCATGCAGTAGGTGCAGCCGTTGAGGCGGTTGTTGACCATCAAGACAATCTGGCGCTCGGTGGGGGAGAGATCGGTCTTGTCGAAGATGGACGCGAGGGTCATGTAGCCCTCGAGCAGGGCCGGCGCTGCGGCCATGATGCCGAGCAGGTTCGGCACGAAACCGAACGCCTTCTCGGCACCCTCGATGAGCGGCTTTGCTTCGGGGGCGGATTCGGCGGTGTGGATCGGGAAACGGGACATGGGGTCCTCCTTTGGGAAGGCGATGCGACATCCTGCTCGGGCGAAACGATCGCCGAGTGCGAACGGCGCGGGTTGTGGTGAGCGGGGGCTGGATCTGATCCGGAACCCGATGCTCTTTGCGGCAAGTATACTGACCAGTAAGTATAGGTCAAGCGGTTTCAATGCTTTTTCTCAAAATACTCGCCTTTGCTCCTGAAACAGCGTCAATCCGTCTGTTTTTCGTCGTCTCGGCGTGCCGAAGCTGGCACCGGATTGCGACGAATGCTATACTGACTGGTCCGTATGTAGTTTCTCAGTCAGGAGTCTGTATGCCCCCCAGTCGCCGGGATGAATTGATCGACGCAGCCATGCGAGTGTTTTATCGCTGCGGTTTCCACGCCTCGAGTCTGGACGACATCCAGAAAGAGGGCGGGATCAGCCGGATGACGCTGTACAACCACTTCAAGTCAAAGGACGAACTGATCCTGGCGGCGATGCGTCGTCGAGATGAGATCTTTCGGAACCGGCTGATGAAGTTTGTCGAGTCGGCTTCGAAGGAGCCGCGTGAACGGATCGCGGCGGTCTTCGACTTTCACGAGCAGTGGTTCTCCGGCGAGGAGTTCTGCGGATGCATGTTCATCAACGCGGCGGCGGAGTTCTCCGTTGCGGACTCGGCGCCGCGCCGGCTGGCATCGGAGCACAAGCAGGAGATCGTTCGGTACTTGCGCGAGCTGTGCGTCGCGGCGAGTCTGACTGATCCCGTCGATTTGGCCGAGCAGCTCAACATCCTTCTCGAGGGTTCGATTGTCGCAGCGCGGGTGGTCGGTCAGGTCGAGGGCGGCGGTTCCGATCCGGGGGTGTATGCCCGCCTGGCGAAGCGGATGGCGATGGCGGTGATCGAGCGGGGGTGATGCGTTTGGATGGATTGTGGCGCTTGGAGTCTGGCCGGAAGCGCGGCATGATGTCGGTATGGCTGCACCAAAGACCGTGGATGAGTACATCGAGCGTCAGGACCGGTTCGGGGAAGAGGTCGCGCGTCTGCGCGAGATCCTGCTGAGGACCGGAATGGAAGAGGCGGTGAAGTGGGGGGCTCCGGTGTACACGCACGGGGGGAAGAACCTCGTTGGCATCGGGGCGTTTAAGGAGCACTTCGGGCTGTGGTTCTTTCAGGGCGCGCTGCTCAGCGATCCGGAGGGCGTGCTGACGAATGCGCAGGAAGGGAAGACCAGGGCACTGCGCCAATGGCGTATGGAGTCCAAACGGGACATCAAGGCGAAGGCGATCTGGGCGTACGCCAAGGAGGCGATGGCGCTGCAGGAGGCCGGTAAGGAGATCAAGCCGAAACGGCCGGTGACCAAGGGGTCGGTGGACCTGCCGCCGGAGCTTGCGGCGGCGCTGAAAAAGCGGGCGAAGGCGAAGAAGGGGTACGACGCGCTGACGCCGGGCAAGCAGCGGGAATACTCGAACTACATCGCGGAGGCGAAACGCGACGCGACGAAGCAGAGCCGGATCGAGAAGATCCTGCCGATGATCGAGGCGGGGGTCGGGCTGCACGACAAGTACCGGAACTGTTGACTGCCAGCGTGCGGACCCCGAATGCATTCCTGCGATGACCGGGATTGCCATTGTGCGCTCGGCGTGGCGGATGGCGGAGCTGGCGCGGTTGGCGATGGCGGGTGCGGTGAGCGCGCATCGACTCGGGCTGCCCGAAACGGGGTGGAGAGCAAGTATGAATGCCTAAGTCGGTCGTGCTTCAACTGCAGGATTCGTAGATTCTTTCAACTTCTTGTTTCGATCGGAACAGCCTTCGGAGTAGTTTGCATGAGGCGATCCGCGACTTTGCGGGGTTCGCCGCCGCCTGCACAGCGGCTACACGGAGTCAGGAAAGAGGAGAAGGAAATGTCAAAGACTTCTTGGAAGTTGGCGCTCTGCGCCGGTGGTTCGTTGTCGATGCTCGCGGGCGTAGCCCATGCTGATCACTTGTTGACCGTGGACCTATCGGTTCCCAACCAGGTCACGATCACCGCAACGAACGGGGTATCTCTGGTTGATGCGTCGGGCAGCGATACCACTGGTGTGTACTTTGAGAACTTCTACGGCGGAGCGGGCAGCGCGCTTTCGGCGCCTCTCGTCGCGGGTGACATCACGAACGCGGAGAACCCGGCCGACAACAGCCCGGCTCTCTTCCGTGGCGGTGGGGGGACCGATCCCGGCCTGAACATGTGGAGCTGGTCGACGGACATCACCGTCACTTTCACCGCGGGATCGCTCGCTTTTACCGGTTCGGGCACCTGGACGCTCGATCCGAACGAGTACGCGGACATGCTGAACGCTCCGGCGGGTGGCAACCTGTACTTCCCGGCTGATACGGTCGATGACCTTTCGTCGGCGCAGGTACTCGGGACATACGCGGTGATCATCCCGACGCCGGGTGCCGCCGGTCTGCTCGGTCTCGCGGGTCTCGCGGCGGTTCGTCGTCGTCGCTGATCGACGATCATTGGATTGAATGGATGGACCGGCGTCCCCGAGGGGGCGCCGGTTTTTGTATGCCCACGACGTGGACTGGGGAGAGCTCAGGGCGGGCGCGGCGGCGAACGGACGGGCACGCGGCGCTCGCTGTCACCTGGCCAGACTCGACTCCGGCGGGGTGGTGGAGTACCTTCGGTAGCCGCATCTGGGAGGAAGCGCACCGCGTGGATCTTCTGCTGAGCCCTCCGATCCTGTTCTTTGTGCTCGGCGGGTTTGCGTCTCTCGTCGGCAGCGATCTGGATGTGCCCAAACCGGTGGTGCGTCTGCTCTCGCTTTATCTGCTGATGGCGATCGGCACATACGGCGGCTACAAGCTGTCACTGGGCGGGCTGGACGCTCGGGCGTGGGCGACGATGGGTGCTTCGGTTGTGGCGTCGTTCGCGATGCCCTTTGCGACGTTCGCGGTGCTTCGCCGGAGATTGACCGGGCCGGATGCCGCGGCGGTGGCGGCGTGCTTCGGTTCGATTTCGGCGGTGACTTTCATCACCGCGATCGCGTTTCTGGACCGGGAAGAGATCGCGTACTCCGGGTACATGGTCGCGTCGATGGCGCTGATGGAGTCACCGGCGGTGGTGTCCGGCGTCCTGCTGGCTCGGCTGACGATGGAGGGCGACCGGTCACGCACCGGACCAGACCAGACCGCCGGTGCGGACGATGGCGGCGGCGTGTGGCGTGAGTCGCTGCTGAATGGGGCGGTTCTGGTGCTTGTGGGCTCTCTGCTGATCGGCATTGTTTCCGGTGAAGAGGGTTGGCGAGCGATCGAGCCGTTCATGTACGACCCGTTCAAGGGCGTGCTGTGCCTCTTTCTGCTGGACATGGGACTGGTTGCTGCCCGGCGGATCGGTGATATACGTGAGGCGGGCTGGTTCCTGATCGGTTTCAGTGTGATCGGGGCGGTGGTCCAGGGCCTGGTCGGTGTGCTCGTGGCCTGGGGGCTGGGGTTGAGCGCGGGCGATGCTTTGTTGCTGGCGATCCTGTTCGGTTCGGCGTCGTACATCGCGGTGCCGGCGGCGATGCGTCTTGCGGTGCCGGAGGCGAACCCTTCGATTTACGTCACGCTCGCGCTGGCGATCACGTTCCCGTTCAACATCATTCTTGGCATCCCCATGTACCACCTGCTCATCGGGGTAATGGGCATCGGCGGCTGACCGATCGGAGCGACACTCGTGCACACCGTGAAGCGAATCGAGATCGTGATTGACAAGCCGCATGTGCGTAAGGTGCGTCGGGTGCTGGAGGGCCTCGATGTGCCGGGTCTGACTGTGTTCGAAGCGACCGCGGGATACGGCGATCGCGGCGAGCGCAGCGGGGGGGAGTTGTCGGACGCGCAGGTGAACTGTTGTGTTCTGACGACCTGCCGCGTGGACCAAGTGGATGCGATCGCGGCGGCGATCGAGCCGCTGCTGAAGCGGTACGGGGGGCTTTGTCTGATTTCGGATGCGATGGTGATCCGTGCGGACGCGTAGTGGTCAAGCGGAGCGAGTCGAGCGCTGCCTGTGATGGACTCCGCGCTACGCGGCCGCGGTAGCAGCCGTAGCGTCCGGCAAAGTGCGCCGTCCGATCGCACGGATACCGAGCCCCAACCAGACCACCACAATCACCAACGCTATTGCTGCAAAGGCAACGAGCTTTGTCGGAGTGGCTGCGGACGAGAGCTGCCACCAGAATCGCGACTCGCCGCCGCTGGCAAGTAGCCGCCAAAGAGCGATGTTTTCGGCGAGGTCAAGGACGGCGGGTACGGTCGCGGCCAGCGCGATGATGCCGGCGGGTCGGCCGAACAAGCGCTCGGACGCGAATCGCAGGAGTAGATAGAGCGGAATCGCGGTCGAGAGGATGAAGAGTACGTCCCAGGCCTGATACTGCATGTAAAGAGCTCGTCCGGCAGAACCGATCGAGCTGAGGACTTCACGGGCCT
>Ga0070726_10003425_pt1 | contig 13317 bp, 11 predicted proteins | sample tdAd471_FD_67275 | JGI IMG/M metagenome (GOLD analysis project Ga0070726, IMG submission 67275) | Marine sediment microbial communities from the Atlantic coast under amendment with organic carbon and nitrate - tdAd47.1 | ecosystem: Environmental > Aquatic > Marine > Coastal > Sediment | place...
CAGGTCGGAAATCGTAAAGGAGGACTTTCCTTCAATGGCCTCGACATACCAACTTAGAAGCAGCAGTTGGTCAACCGCTGATTTAGTGTAGAAACCGTTGACGGACTCTGCGAACTCGTTCACGCCGTCCAAGTCATGCCTCTGCGAGTTTCTTGACCCGATCTTCACCAACATGATTGATCACGTAGGTGCCACGGGAATCCCCTGCATCGACGAACTGATCCTTCTTTAGAGTTCGAAGCGGCTGCGTAAAGTCCTTTGCACCCGACCGCCATTCCATATGGCGGAAACATGTGTAGAGATGATCACCTGTGATTGCGTCGATGTCGGCCCGATTTTCCTTTAGATACAATAGAGCGACAAGAAACCGATCTTGGTCTGTCTGTGGTGGGTACTGTTCGGAGAAGGACCTAAGCGAGACATCGCTGGCGAGATCCATCTCAACCACCTTCCGTTTCGCGGGTCGACGCGGTTTCGCAGTAGGTTTCTCTGCGGGCTCCGCATCAAATTCCTCATATTCGCCGGAATTCTCGACCACGTCCCCTGTTTCTTCGGCATCCTGATCCGTGGCGATAAATTGTGTCGGTTTACCTGATTGGCGTGGTCCACTTATAGAAGCGGGTCGCAGAGCGTTCTGAATGGCAGCCGTAATTTGCGTAAGATCGCCCTCAGGCATTTCCGCTTCCAGCATAATGAAGCGAACTTTTGAAGTACCATTGCCTTTAGTCGGTCTTTTGGCCATGGCGGCCCTCCTTCTCCATATCTATGGGCGAGAGGCTCTTCTACCACAACAGGTAGCGCTTGGTAAACCCTCCTACACAACAACGGAGTCTCCGACGGAATAACTCATTTGCGTAACTACGGAATGACTATGTGGGCCTACACGCAATTGATGCGACCGACACCTTGTCAGTTGACTTGATCGCCTGACCGGCTCTTTTGAAACGTGCCTCCATCAACCGATGCCTTGAGGCACTGTGTCGTCAGCGCCACGCACTGGCACGGGCGCACTCGGTCTAGGCATCAAGCGCAAGGCGGGCAAATACTACTTCCTGCTTCCGAAGGGTATGGAACGTATCCCAGCTCATAGCACGGATTCCATCGGATCACCGGGGCGTCTGTGGTGGACAGCGACGTGCAGTGATACGTTGTCGGCGTGGACTGCATGTTGGACGAATGCACCGAATTGATAGAAAACCCCATCCAGCATAATCAGCGCGGCCCCGTTTGGTTGATCAACCGCGTATGACCACATCTCGTCTTGCAGCAGCAGCCGGTAGATTGTCGGCGACCAGCACGAGACAAAGGCAAGCTCGTGCTGTCTGCTTCACATCAGTTTCCGTACAGTTTCTCGGCTTCAGTGCGCCCCGACTGGAGCTCCCGGACACGCGGTGACCAGGTGGATTTGATATAGGCCAGGACATCCCAGATCTCCTGGTCGCTCAACGCCTCGCCAAAGGCGGGCATGCCGCTTTTGAAATCCGTGATCCCGCGCTTTTTAAGGGCTGCCTGGCCGCCGATCCTGGTGATTTCGAACAAAAGCGCATCGCCGTGATGCCAGGTATGGCCGGTTTCGTCATGGGGCGGCGCAGGCAGAACGCCGTCTTCATCCGGGCTGCGCCAATTCGGCTGCCCTTCCAGCTTGTCGCCATGACAGGCCGCGCAATTGTCCGCATATAGTTCGGCGCCGGCGATCGCGTCGGAATTTTCCGGTTGCTGCCCCAGCTCTTCTTGGGCCTGCGCCGCAAAACAGCTGACTGACAGGGCAACGACGGCCACGAGGCGCGATGCGGATTTGGGTTTCATCATTCTAATGTCCTTCAAGAAATTCTGAGCCGAAGCAGGCTTGGGGGGGCGTCTATTTCCGATAGACCGAGTGGCAGGCCTGACAGCTTGTGCCCAGGTCTCGCATCGCGGCCGGAAGATCGCCCGGGCTTTCGATCCCGGTGGACAGCGTGCGTGCAATAACCGCCAGGTTGTCCGATTTTGTCGAGAAATCTTCGAAATTCTCCCAAATCACCGGCAGAGCCTCGGATTTCGGATCGGTCTCGTTTGCTTCAAAAAGGTCCGGTGTTTGCGCCGCATGTTCCGCGATCTGTTTTGCCGCAAGCCTGGCCTTGTCAGCATCAAACGCAACAGCACCTTTCGCCATCGTGCCGAGCACTTTCATGTTGTCGGCAAGGGCACTCATCGAAACCATGCGCGCCATTACGGTCGCGTTCTGAACGCCCTGATGGGCGAATACGGCGGTGGCGGCCACGAAAGCCAAACTCGTCAGCAGGGTTGTTTTCTTCATAAAGCCTCTCTCCGGGCAGGATTGCAGTTGATGGCGTTCGGCTGGCTGGCCATGTTGTCGGTCTGTGCTTTGGCATACCGGACACTTATTCATCCAACCATATGTTTTCCTGACACTCAACCGGCCCCACCTGCCCCGGCGGCCTGATAACCCAGAATTGATTGGCACAGCCGATGGAAAACGTGAGATGCCTCGGAAAATACTCGGGAACACAAGCAAAAGAGTCGGAGTGGTTTGGTCAGATGGATTTGAGACGGCGCAGGTTATTGACGACACTTGTCGGCACATCAGTGGTCGGCGTTCCGGTTACGCTCGCGGCTCAGTCCCGTGAGGTCTGGTCCGCAGCGGAAACATGGGCGGCATTGCAGGAAGATCGCGTCAGGCTTCTGGACATTCGTTCGCGGGAAGAATGGCGTGATTCCGGTGTGGCCGAGGGTGCCTGGCCGGTCAGCATGCATGAAAAACTGTTTCCCGAACGGCTGTTCGAGGCCCGCAATTTGGCCGAAGACCGGCCGGTCGCCCTGATCTGCGCCACAGGTGGGCGCACAGGCTCGGTGATGCGCGCTTTGCGCCGCGCTGGCTATGACGGGTTCGTCGATGTGTCGGAAGGCATGTTCGGCAACCGTCGCGGGCGCGGATGGATTGCGGAAAAACTGCCCATTGTCTCGGCTGAGATCGCCCTGACAGGCCTACCGGCCAGCCTGACCTGAGCTAACAAGATCCTTTTGTCGCACGCATCCCGGATCAGGCGTGGCGCTGGACTTGTTGCCCTGTCCTGAGGCACCTACAACCATCTTGCGCTTATGATTTGTGGTCAGACCGCACGGGGCTTCCTCGCCGCGAGGCGGGTTTCAGGAATGGACGCGCAGCCGACACCGCACCCGGCATTGTCACGATTCAAATGATCGGATTGCTCGCAGGAAAATGACTTTTCCCCAGGCCAAACCGACGATGGCACAGCTTTCTGACCCCACAACCGTCCCAAAATCAAAAAAGACAGGTGTTTTTTCTATCCTTTAGGCCATGCCGGGCGTAGCGTGTTGGGTATTCTTGACCGCCGCGGATATGGCGACAGTGATAAAGGACATAATATGCGAAAGACTGTAACATGGGTGATGGCGCTCATATTCGGCCTGGTGGCCCATGCCGCATCGGCACAGGTTGTTCCAACAGATCAGTATGTGCGTCTCAGCACTCAGTTCCGCACAGATGCGATGTGCCTGGACGTTTTCAACGGCGGGCCTGATAACAACGAAACACATCTGGCGAATTGCGCCAATTTCAGCGGCCAGTTCTGGCACTTTCGCCGGGATGGCGAATGGTTCCGGTTGACGACAATGTTCCGCGGTGAAGAGATGTGCCTTGATATTCACAATGGTGGTCCGGACAACAACCAGCCCCAACTCAGGAGATGCGCGAATTACTCCGGCCAGTTCTGGAAGGTCTGGCAGGAAGGCCAATATGTCAGGCTGACCACAAGCTTTCGTGGGCCAGACATGTGTCTCGACATTTTCAATGGCGGCGCCAAGAACAATCAGCCGCATCTGGTCCCTTGCGCCAATTACAGTGGCCAGTTCTGGAAAATCCGGCGCACCGGAAAGTGGATCAACTAGGCCCCCTGGCCCGCACAGGTCCGGGACAAAGGGTGATTTCCGACCCCGCAGGGCAGGCATTCGTGCCTGCCTTGACCATATTCGCCGACGCGATTGGAGCGTCCGCAACCTGAAGCAGGCCGATCCTGTGCCCTTCAAGGCCTTGCGAGCTTGTGCGCAAGGATTTCAGCCTGGTCACTGCGCGTTGAACATCAGCGCGTCTGAGCCCAATTCACCGCGCGCGGACCATCGTCATATTGCATCAGCCGCATGACTTGGAGATCACGACCGGTTGAGCCGGTTAGGCACCTTCTGTCTGCGCCATGCGAAGCGCCTATCCTAGTCTCCGGTTCCGACATTGCGAAGCGCAGCAACCTCGGCTCTGAGTGCACGCACCTCGACAAGAATTGCTGCTGTTTCGCTCGCCATAGCTTCGCGTTCATCATGGGCCTCGGCAGTTTGCTGGGATTGCATTGCATCCACGATCACACCAATGAACAGGTTCAGAACCGCGAAGGCAGTCATCACGATGAAGGGCACGAACAGGGCCCAGGACCACGGGTGCGTCACCATGACCGGACGGACAATGCCCATCGACCAGCTTTCAAGCGTCATGATCTGAAAAAGCGTGTAGGACGAGGCGCCCAGTGTGCCGAACCATTCTGGGAAACTGTCCGCATAGAGCTTGGTGGAGATCACCGAAAAGACAAAGAAGATAAGCCCAAGCAAAAGAACGATGGCCCCCATTCCAGGCAGAGCCTGCATGAGCCCGGTGACCACTCGGCGCATTGCCGGTATCGTCGAGACCAGGCGCAGCACCCGCAGGATGCGAAAAGCGCGCAGTACGGCCAAAGGGCCGCTGGCAGGCACCAGAGCAACGGCGACCACAGTGAAATCAAAGAGCCGCCACGGATCACGCCAAAAACCCCGGAAGTCAGCCACCAGCCGCAGCGCGATTTCGAGCACGAAGATGACAAGGATCAAAGTATCGATTGCCGTAAGAACGGGGCCCGCGATTGCCATCGCCCTGGAAGAGGTTTCCAGCGCCAACACGACCGCGTTGACCACGATCAGGCCGATGATCGCGCTCTCAAAGAGCCTGTGGTTAACAAGGTGTAATATGCGGTTGCGGAACATGGCAGATATTTCCTGACTATCGAGAATCTTACCTGCTGTTCTTTATGCGATTTTCCGGAACCTGTGCAATCTGGCAGCAGGATTGCCCAAAAGGTCAGTGCGAAACGCTCCGAAGGCATGACGGGGCCTTACTTTGTCCCCATCCGGTTGTCATGATCAAAGGTCGATTTCGACGATACCGTCTTTTCTGGCCGCTCGCGATTGGCACAGAATTATCGCGTCCTGACGCTGCGCCTTGGACAATACGAAATCCCGGTGCTCAACGTCTCCGCCATTCAGACCGCATTTACAAACCCCACAGATTCCGTCCGAGCATTTCAGATCAATCGGATAGCCGTTTTCGATCAGAACATCCGCAGGCGACTTGTCGGCCGGAACCAGAAAATCCCGCCCGGATTTTGCCAGCCGCAAGATGAAATCATGGTTTTCATATTCCGGCAATTCCGGCACCGAGAAATATTCCAGATGCCGCGCCTCTTCCGGGAAGCCCTGTCGTTCTGCGGCATCCATGACCCCGGTCATGAAACGGTCAGGCCCGCAGGCATAGACGTGCCAGCCCGCCTGATAATCAGCCAGAATCCGATCCAGATCGGCCCGCGCGTCCTGATCTGAAAAATGGAACCTGACCTTGTCCGCCCAGTCGAAGGTCTTCAGATCCCTGACAAATCCCGCATCTTTGGCTCTGGACGCCGAATAGTGCAGCTCAAAGTCGATGCCTTTGGCGTGGCATTCATGGGCGAACGCGATCATGGGCGTGACCCCGATGCCGCCGCCCATCAGGAAGTGTTTTGTGCCATCCGGCGCAAGCGGAAAATGGTTGATCGGCTTTGAGACAAATATTTTGCGGCCTTCGGAAAAAATGCGGTGCAACAGCTTCGAACCACCACGCCCCGCATCTTCGCGCAGGACCGCAATCTGATATGTCGAACGCTCCGCCGGATCGCCGCTAAGCGAATATTGGCGCAGGTATTCGGGCGCGACGACGATGTCCAGATGGGCCCCGGCCGTCCAGTCCGGCAAGGGCTGGCCATCGAGGGATGAGAACTCGTACTTTGTGACATCATCCGTCATTTTTTCGGCCTTCGTCACCGCGACCCGGATCACCGGCGCCTCGTCTGGCGGGCTGAACCGGTGCGATGTCGGTGCGGCCTCGCCCTGGTCAAGCCGACGCTGATATTCCTTCGCCGTGATCAGCGCCTGATAGGCCTCGATCCCCTTTTCGCGGTCCATCGGGAAAGGAAAGGGCCATGGCGGCGGGGCAAGATCGGCGGGATAAACGGCAAGTGTCTGGTCCGCATAGTCCAGCTTCAGATCGGTTTGAAGCTGGCGGTAATTGGGCGGATCGTCATCCGCGCCCAGCATTTCGCAGGTGCCGTCCGGCCTCCACTTGAGATCCCACCACCAACGCTTTTGCGGATTGATCTGGCCGTTGCCGACAACATCGTCGAGCTTGGCAAGGATCCCCGCCATCGCAGGCACGTTCATCGCCATCCAGCGCAAGGGGCGTTCGTGTTGCAGCCCTTCCATGTTCCACGGACAGGTTTTCATACACCGCCCACACATCGCACCACCTTTTTGCGTCAGGCGGTAGGTGGTGCATTTCTGGCTGTCCGATTTCCAGATCTCGTAGCCGTTGAACATCAGTTTCGGCCCGGCGGTGATGGCGCCGGACGGGCACTCGCGGGCGCATTTGTTGCAGGCTTCGCAAAAGGCCTGCATGCCGAAATCAATCGGCTTGTCATGCAGCAGAGGCATATCCGTCGTGATCACGCCGGATTTGAGACGCGGCCCGAGAAACGGGTTGACGATGACCTCGCCAATGCGGCTGACCTCGCCAAGGCCGGACAACAGCAGCAGAGGCGGATGCACGACCTCACTGTGCACGTTGGTGTGGGTCTGGGCCTTGTATCCAAGGTTCCGGATATGTTTGGCAACAATCCCGCCGAGCAGGGAAAACCTGAGATACGCCCGCATGGATTGCACCACCGCGATCCAGTCGTCACCTGATGAGCCTTCGGTCGTCTCAAATCCCTGATCAATGATAAAACTGATCGCCGTCGGATGTTCGGGATTGATGGGGTCGCCATTGGCGTCGTGCGAATACCAGACCCATTCCGGACAGCGCGAGATGCCCACGGCATCCGCGCCCAGAAAATAGGCCACCGCCTTGATCCCGTCCGCATTGGCCCGGGCGTTCAGAGCATCCGCGCTGACCGTCTCGGCATGGTCGCCATCTTGCAGGACGAGAAACGCCCCAAGTGGCCGCCGAAGCGCCTGCGCCAGCGGGGATTTCTGTGCGAAATACCCCCCGCGCGAGGCCTCCTGATTGGGCTTGCCCATGTCGCCGAATTTGGACCGGGCGAACATGTCGGCGCGTTTCGGCACCCGCGCGACGCGGGTTTCGTCAATATAGGTTGTTGGTGTGTCGACGCGCCTCAGTGTCTCGAACGGATGGGGCCCGTTGGCATAGGCGCGTTTTGCGAAAGGGTCGAGCGTCAGTGCGTTTTTCGCGGATCCGATCCCCAAAGCCCAGACAGCACCCCGTGTCAGCGACGCGGGTTGGTCGGACAGGGGCGCGAGCGGCGCGTCGGGCGTCATCTCGAAATCCGTTGTCACCACGGCAACCTGAAACCTGTCCCCGACAAAAGGGTTCACAAGCCCGCCGTCTTCAACCGATGCCAGCCCGGCCGCGACCGTCAGTTGGTTCAGGTCAACTTCCGTCGCCGAGCCACTATGCGCCCGGGCATCGAACCCCAGCACCCGGAGGTAGTTTGCCAGAACCACCGCCGTTTCCGACGCCCGCACAGAGGCCCGTTGGGCCTGCGCGTCCTGCATCCACACATAGCCAGCCTCATCCGGCGCGGGGTCCCGGCTGAAGGGATAGAGCAGCACGATGGCATAGGCGTGCCCGTCCATAGATTTCGGCGGCGCTTCCATACTGTCTTTGAGATCGGCCATCGTTGTTTCGATGCCCGCCGCCAGTGATTTGACCTGCTTGTTCCGCAATTCTTCGGCCAACCGGCCAATGCCGGCATTTCGGATTGGCACGTCCAGATGGGCCGTCTGGTCCATGGCCGCGATGGCGACCATTGGTGCGTCCTGAAAATAGGCGAAAGATTTGATGTGACGGGCGCGTTCCTTGGGATCGTCCGGGCATTTTGCCCTGGTCTTGTTGATGAACCCGTCGCGGATCGCATCCAGCATCGCCTGGTATTCGTCAAGCGCATTGACGAGAGAGCTTGGCCGATCCTTTCGGTCGAAATCGACGGGTTGCATCAACGGGACATCACCAAGGGCCTGCCCTGTCGCGCGCGTCATCCGTTCCAGCGGAAACGGCCCCAGGTGAAAGGCACGCTTGCGGTTTGAAAAGATCGGGCTGGTCATGCCTATTGGGGCTTTCGTCAGATCAATGGCGTTTAATCGGTTTTGAATCGACTATCACACGAACTGCCTTTTGCACATGTCGCTCCACGGTCGGCTTGCCGGAGCCGCCGCCGGGTTCTCCCCAGATCAAAGTCAGTTCCTGCCCGTCGACGGCCAGGTCAGACCGGATGGACGCCAGAGAGATGCAGGCGCGGTCCGCCTCGGAGTACGCCGGGTAAAACGAAACACCGACCTCTGCGTCGCCAAGCAATACCCGGTCCCCCGGCGCAACCGTGTAATTTCCGACCGGCAATTCGATTTTCTTATACCTGTCCCCGTCAGAGAACGCGCTTGCATAGATGTCGACCACGTCCTCCTGGTTCCAGACCAGTCGCACCTTCTTCAGTTTCCGCTCGGGCGCCATGGCCTCAAGCGCAGTGCGGCCGACGAAGTCATGGTCGAATTTGATCATGAAGCCGTACCCCAGATCGTAAGGCGTGCGATAGAAATCCTCGACATTTCCGGTGGCAAGCGACCCTCCGATTGCCTGACGCCCTTCCGCACTATTGGCGGGGAGCCATTCGCGATAGCCGCGCAACTTGTCCCCTGTATAGATCGCTGGAAGAATGGCCCCGACCCAACCGGACACCACGGCCGTCACCGGGTATGTGCGCCCGCCGATCTGGGTCAGGCCATATTTTTCACCGGCGTCAAGGATCAGGTTGCGGACCTCCTCACCGGCCTCGCTTGGGCCCCAGAACTCGTAGCCCGGAAAGCCGGACATCCGGTGGTTCAGCGCCACGACCTCATGCGGTCCAATATTGAACCGACCCATCTTGAAGAAAGGAATATCGGGCAGAGCACCGCCGTTCAGCTCTGCAAAAAGCTCATCCGCCTTTGGCCCCTGAACCTGAAAGCGAAACCGCTTGCGGTCTGTCAGGACAGCCGAGGGGCGATCAACAAGCTCGACCTCGACGTCATAATCGCCGGTCTCGGCGTGGTAGCGCACCCAGTTTGCCGCCATCGGCTTGCCCACGATGCTGACCGCGTTTTCCTCTTCGCAGAACAGAACCGCGTCGCCGATGAACTGACCATCGTGATTGCACACGACATATTGCTTGGCCTGCATGGGACCGAACCCGGCAAAGGAGTTGATCCCCAGATCCGAAAGCAACCGGATGACATCCGGCCCGCGCAGAAAGACATCCGTCATGTGGTGCGACATGTTCTGGAAGATCACAGAGGTGCGCCACGCCTTTTGTTCGTCGATCCAGTTCGAAAACTCTGGCTTCACCGGGAATTCAAAGCGATGGACAGGCCCGTCGTAAAGCATGGACCACAGATCTCCGTGGGCGTCGATCTTGGCCTGCAGCGATTGCGTTGCAGTGTTCGTCATAATGTGTCCTCCCTAAGCTTCAGGAAAGACCTACACAGATCGCCAGCCCGAATATGTCATCCAAAAGGATGACGCGCAGGGCATTATGGGCGGCCTCTAGGCCGCGGTCGTCGTTTGAATGAACAGTGCCATCAGTTCCCTGGCCGAGCCCACATCCAGCTTGCGGAAGGCACGCTGGCGCAAAGTCCGAATGGTGGCTTCGGAGACAGCCAATTCCAATGCGGAGGCCGCGACCGACTTCCCGTCCAGCATTAGATCACAAACCTCGGCCTCGCGCGGGGAAAGGTCGGCAAATCTCTTTACATTCGTGTCCCGCAGGCGCGTGGCATTGGCTCCGCCGCCGATCCCGTGACGCGCAGTCCCGACGATCTGATGCCTGAGCCCGATCAGGCCGTGCACGACAGGGAGGATCCCGCAAAGCGCGGCATATTCCTCATCGTCGAACCATCCGTCAGCCCGACTGCGGAGGTAGAAAGACCGCAGCCCCGAGCGTCCATCCCGGGACGAGACGGCCAGACGTTCGATCACGCCATTTCGATCGTAAATGGCCCTGCGTTTGCTCCCAGCTTTGGGGTGCCAGCGATCAATATGCACCCCCTCGGCCGGGGCTTCCAGGATCTGCGCCATGATCCGCGACTGCGCGTCCTGGGTGCCGAGGATGAGATCAGCGTCGCGTTGAAACCAATAGTCACTGATGCGCCCGGACCAGAAGGACAGAACCGGGCTTGGATGGGCAAGGTCTGAGATATAGTAGGCGCCAAAGTTTTCGATGCGTGAAACGCCCGACAGAAACTGAAGCGCCGCGTCGCCAAACTCTTCTTTTGGCGTGACCGCGATCAACCGCTCCAAACCGTCCAAATTCTCTATCGGCGGAGCTGGCACCTGTTTCATGAGACCATCAAAAACAGGTGGCTTGAGGAAAATCAATCCCTGGTGCGCGTCGGTCCGTGCCTCAAACATTCAAACCTTTTTGCGGTGTACAGACGGCAGGGTTACCGCGATCGGCGATGGCACCAGTTGTTCGTAACGGCTTCAGAGGGAAAGCTTGTCAAAGTTCTGACTTGGGAACGGCATGCGGTGAACAGCCACTTCGAAGCACGCGCCGCAAGCTGGGGCAACAAGAAAAGAGAAAGTGTCTACAAGGCCTGCGTGGATGATAGCGTCAAACGAAGCCTGAGCGACTTCAAGACACCCGCCAAAAAGGCTGAGACACTGTGGCAAATCTGATGTTGAAGCGAGCTTACGCACAAGTTCCAGCCAATGCCAGGCGGGATGTATCGAGAACAATGTTGTCCCACTTTTTCCGCGCGCGCTTGGCGGTGGGACAAAGCGCCCGCCTAAGTCGTTGATATCATTAAATCTGCAAGATGTAATGGTGCCCGGGGGCGGATTTGAACCACCGACACGAGGATTTTCAGTCCACTGCTCTACCCCTGAGCTACCCGGGCACGGGGAAGGCCAAGGCCTTCGGGTCGCGCGGTTTTAGGCCAGCGAAAAAGCGCTGTCCAGAGGCTTTTTCAGGTTTCTTGCCTAATGCAGCGAGGTCGCGTCGCTCCGGTCATTTTCATCGTCGCGGGCATCCTCCAAATCCTCCACCGGCACGCGATAGCTTTCGTTCAGCCAGCGTCCAAGGTCCACATCCGCGCATCGGCGCGAGCAGAAAGGCGTATAGGCCGGGTCAGTCGGTTTTTCACAAACAGGGCATTTCATGGCGCGACCCTGCCTGCCCTGAAATTCAAATGCAAGAGACGGCTATTGCGGCATGGCACCGCTTTGCCTAATCTTTCGCAACGGGCACAAAGGAAGGCACATATGGACCGCGAAACTGTCGCAGATTTTGACCTGAACGCGATTGACCGGGCGTTTATCGACAACCCTTTTCCGACCCTGAAGTCCCTGCGCGAGACGTCGCCGGTTCATCGCAATGCAGATGGCTCGGTTTTTCTGACCCGCCATTCGGATTGTTTGAAGGTCTATCAATCACGCGACATGCTGTCCGATAAGAAGCGGGAATATAGTAAGAAATTCGGCCCTGGCCCGCTCTATACCCATCATACGACCAGCCTGATTTTCAACGACCCGCCCTATCACACCGTCGTTCGCAAATTGCTGGCCGGCGGATTCACACCCCGCAAACTGGCCGAGATGGAGCCCCTGATCGACGGCATTGTCGACCGGCTGCTGGACAGGGTCGCCGATAGCGGCGCATTCGACGTCATTCCGGCCTTTGCCATGGCGCTGCCGACCGAGATCATCTCGTTCATGCTGGGCATTCCCGAGGCGCATCGCCACAAGCTTCGTGGCTATTCGCTGGCCATTCTCGGCGCGCTCGACCCGGTGGTATCTGATGAGCGGCTGCAGGCCGGCAATGACGCGGTGGCGGAATTCTCGGACCTGTTGCGTGACCTCATTGCCCATCGCCGAAACGACCCTGACGGGGCGGAACCGGGCGAAGTGCTGGATGCGCTGATCTTTGGGGAAGTCGATGGCCGCCGCCTGACCGAAGAGGAACTGATCCAGAACTGTATTTTCCTGTTGAATGCGGGGCATGAGACGACGACCTCGCTGGTCGGCAATTCGGTCGGGATCCTGCTGGACAATCCCGACCAGCATCGGCGCCTGAAAGACGACCCGGCGCTGATCAAGACGGCGGTGGAGGAATTCCTGCGGGTGCAATCCCCGCTTCAGATCGGCAACCGCCTGGCTGGCGAGACGATTGAGCTGGAAGATTGCGTGCTGGAAAAGGGCACCTATATCCACACGTCCATTGGCGGGGCCAACCGGGATCCGGCGGTCTTCGACGACCCCGAAACCGTCGATCTGGGGCGCAAGAATGCCGTCAAACACCTGTCCTTTGCCACTGGCATTCATGTCTGTCTGGGGGCCACGCTAGCGCGGATCGAGGGGCGGATTGCCATTGGGAAACTGGTTGAGCGGTTTCCGAACCTCACCGCCGACGGCCCGGCCGAGGTGATGGGTCTGGCGCGATTTCGTGGGTATAACGCCCTGCCCGTCCGGATCTGACCCGCATCACGAGAGGGTCCGAAACAAAAGAGAGGGGCAAGGCCCCTCTCTTTCATTTTTCAGGTGTGTTTGGTCGCTTTGGGCGATCAATGCGCGAGGCCAGGATTGGCCTCCAGACGGGTCTTGGCCAGGGCTGCAGCGGCCGCTTCTTCGGCGGCTTCATCCCATTCGATCGGAACCGGGGCCCGGACCAGGGCCCGCTCCAGAACATCCCTCACATGGGAAACCGAAATGATTTCAAGGCCGTTCTTCACATTGTCCGGAATGTCAGTCAGATCCTTGACGTTTTCCTCGGGGATAAGAACCGTTTTGATCCCCCCCCTCAAGGCCGCCAAAAGCTTTTCCTTCAACCCCCCGATCGGCAGGACATTGCCGCGCAGGGTCACTTCACCCGTCATCGCGATATCCCTGCGGACCGGTATGCCCGTCAGGACCGACACGATCGAGGTCACCATGGCGACACCCGCACTTGGGCCATCCTTGGGGGTTGCGCCCTCGGGGACATGGAC
>Ga0070726_10003426_pt1 | contig 13315 bp, 15 predicted proteins | sample tdAd471_FD_67275 | JGI IMG/M metagenome (GOLD analysis project Ga0070726, IMG submission 67275) | Marine sediment microbial communities from the Atlantic coast under amendment with organic carbon and nitrate - tdAd47.1 | ecosystem: Environmental > Aquatic > Marine > Coastal > Sediment | place...
GGACAGTCTTATTGGGGCCCAAAACTGGGTGCCACAATCGCCAATGTCAACAATGAAGCCAACGGAATAGAGATTGATACGAAATCTAATATTGACCTACAGATTGGTTTGGCCTTGGACTTGGGTATTACTCCTGGCTTTTCCCTTCAGCCGGAGGTGACCTATCTGGGACGTTCCTATGAAGTAGAAATATTGAATCAAACAGCGCGACAGACGATGAGTTATATCGACCTGGGTGCCCTGGCCAAAATTCGATTTGGAGTAGACCAGCCTATCGGCGGTTATATTGGAGCCGGCCCTTTCTTGAATTATGCCATTAGTGGAAAAATAAAAGTGGGCAATGATGAAAACAAGATTGAATTTGGTGATTCCGATGCTAAGAGAACTGATCTAAGTGTGGCAGGAGCATTAGGTATTACTTTTAACCTATCCAATATCCTATTTTATGTAGATGGCCGGTACATTCTTGGCTTGGGTGATATTGATAGCTCGGATAATTCTACCGTAAAGAATAGAACGATTGGCCTTAGCGCTGGCTTATTGTTGCCGTTCTAAGATAGTTTAGCCATCCACCAAGTGAAAAAAGCAAAATTGAAATGTGGAGAACTTAATTCCATTCAAATTATTTCAGCATAAAGTCTATTGATCATTACTAAATATATAACATCATGAAGACTAGTCGATATACCATACGTATTGTCCTGTGCTGTCTTATGCTAAGCCTGTTATCAACTTGCAAGACTAGCAAAACCACTAGAGGAGCAGTTATTGGAGGCGCGGCGGGCGGTTTAGTGGGCGGTATCATTGGAAAGAAATCTGGCAACACGGCGGTAGGTATAATCATTGGTTCGGCTCTTGGTGGTACGGCAGGTGCATTGATCGGCAGGTACATGGATAAGCAGGCCAAAGCTATCAAGCGACAAATACCAGAGGCAGAAGTAGAACGAGTAGGGGAGGGGATATTGGTAACTTTTGACTCGGGGCTGATGTTCAACTTTGATTCTTATGCGCTTAGTGCAGCCACTCGAGAAAACCTACAGGAGATGGCCGGTATTATGCAAGAATATGAGAAAACGGACATTGTGATTGAAGGGCATACAGATAATGTGGGTTCTGAAGCCTACAATTTGCAGTTGTCTAAGAAAAGAGCAAAAGCGGTAGCCGACTATTTAGGTCAAAAAGGAGTGAGTAGTATACGCGTAAAAACGGAAGGTTATGGGGAAGGTCAGCCTGTAGAATCAAATGATACAGATGCTAATCGACAGAAGAACCGCAGAGTTGAAGTGGTTATTATCGCAAATGAAGAGTTGAAGAAGGATGCCCAAAGTGGGAGCATCAAATAATTACTATTCACATGGTCGCTCTCTTTTCAATAGTGGATGCGGTATTCGGTATCCTTGTTGTGGGTGGCCAAAACAGCATTTACTGCTGTGGGGCAGTTTTATTTTTCGCTAGCGGTTTTTCAGCTGAATATACCTCATAGAAGAAGCGAAAGGTAGACCTAGCAGCAGCTTGTGCCGAGAGGAGTTGTTCTTCATCTACCAAATGCTTATCGAGCATGCCGCAGAAGTTTCGCCAATGATCAACAGTGATTTGTTTGGAAGTACCGAAAAAATGAAAATCGGGAATGACCTTCATCTGCGTATTTTGAATTAATGCCTTATAAATCATACTCCCACCAAGAGCCGATCCCAAAAGAACATAGAGTCCACCTAATAAGTGAGGGGCACTGGTATATGAAAAAGAAGTGAAAGGGTAAGATACTGGACAGCGCTTTAGTAGGGCTAAATCTCGCTGGAGGGCTAAAGTTCGGACGGGCATAAAAGGTAACAAGATGTCTGCCTTATATTTATCCGCCGCTTCTCTCATCTTTAGGGTGAGTTCCTGGTGAATAAAGTGGTTTTTTTGAATTAAGTCACCATACAAATCAGGAGAAAGCGTTCCCGATCTGATTTCTATGCCATAGGCAACTGATTCAGTACGCTGATGCCAGTCCCTGGTATTTTCTTTTAGAAATTGAGCAGCTTGCATCTGTTCCTTTAGTTTTAAACCAGGCACCTTCCAAATTATTCCTCCAAGTCTAGGACTTGGTTCATCATATCTAATAATTCTTCCTTTTCCGGGAAAGGGGCGGCTTCCGTCAGCTTGAATTGAATTTTCTTCAATAAGATGTTACGTCGAGTGATTTTGAGTTGAGCCGCTTCTGCTGTTTTGCGTTGTTCTGCCGTTTGTTGAATGATCTCCAATAACTTTTCCGGAAGCGTAGATAAGTTGTCTTTTGAAAGGTAGCCCGAGGCACCATTGATAATGGTTTGTGCTACTAATTCCTCATTATTCAAATTACCGCTAACAAAAATAAAAGGGACCTTTGGAAGATTTTCCTTCACATAGAAGAGTGCTTCTAAACCATTGTAATCGGGTAAGTTGAAATCAGATAAAATAATATCTGGCTTTAGCCAACTTATTTTCTCCAAAAACTCTTGACGATTAGCAGCGATCGTGATAAGGGCATGGGGTAAACCTTTCAGTATGGACCTTTTGATTAAAATCTGGTCATTTTTTAAGTCTTCGAGCAAAAAAATCTTGATATTTTTGTCAATCATCGACACTTAATTTGTTCATTCTTTTAGCAACTTGGGTACGGCAAATTCACAATAAAAAGTAGTTCCGATTCCTGTTTGACTCTCAACCCAGATATGCCCTTGGTGCCTTGTAACAATTTTCTTGGCAATAGCCAGCCCAACCCCATTCCCTTCATATTGATCTTCAGCGACCAAGCGATGGAACACTGCAAAAATACGATCTGCATATCGCATATCAAAGCCAATCCCATTATCTTTAATATAGAATTGAGTAGAATCTGCGGTTTGTTTTCCACCTACTTCTATCGTTCTACTCGGTCGACCACGAGTATACTTGACCGCATTTGAGAGCAGATTGTCTAAGAGGTATCTGAATAGGCGATGATCTGCATAAATAGTTGCAGGTAAATTTTGGAGATTGAGTGTGACTTCTTTTTGGTCTGGATAAGCATGCCCTATTACTTTCCAGCTCTCCGCAATTTGCCCAGGTAAGTCGAGTCCAGAAATCAACAGTTTAGTTTTATCAAAGCGAGAAAATTCTAGAATATCGTTAATAAAAGCATTCATTTTTCCAACGCTCCCTACAATAGATTCTATCACCGATTTACCGTAATCATCTAATTGATCGAAGTAATCTTCTTTCAAAATTTCTGCAAAGCCCTTAATACCGCGCAATGGAGCGCGTAGATCATGACTTACAGTAAAATTAAAGCTCTCCATATTTTGGTAAGCCTTCAACAAATCTTCATTGAGCTGCTTTACTTCCTCGTATTTCTGTATAATAAAGTCTTTGATGTTATTTCGTAAGGCTATCGCTGCTTCGATCTGGTGATTCAACCAAGGCGCTGAAGTGAATTCTACTATTTGTTGCCATTTTTCAAAAGATTTCCGTGGACTTAGGCGCGGTCCATCTTTAGTTTCTAGAAAGGTTTTATTGGGTTCACCCCCCCAATTGACAGTTTGCCTGATCTCTGGTCGGAACCACAAGACAAATTCCGACGCTGTGATTCGAATGGATAATAGTCCCGCAGCTATCTTAGCATAATCTTTAGCTGGAGGAAAATGGTTCATTAACTGCTGGGTAGAAAAAACCGCTGATGTATGATTGGCTTTCAACCAATCGATCAAAGCCTCAATTTCTCTCACGGAAGGAGTGTCACCTAGAAGGTGAAGTTGTTTATCCAGGAGAATACCTCCGCCAGTAGCTTGCACTAAATCCAAAAAAGAGGGATTGTTTTGAGTAAGGCCTCCCACAATATCCCATTCCTTCCCCATTTGTTCAAATAGTTGAGAGCGGACCTTATTCGTCATGATATTCAAGCGTCGAAACTCATTGGTGGCATGTAAGGCCAAATGTCCTGAGATAATTTTACCCATAAACTGGATCAGCCTTCGTAATCGATAATCTATCAACTTGGGTTCATGATGATGACAGGCGATAAGCCCCCAAAGTTGTCCTTCAACTATAATTGCCACTGACATTGTGGCACGAACCCCCATATTACTCAAGTATTCTAAGTGAATGGGGGATACCCCTCTGGCTACACTTAGGGAAAGATCCAGTGGTTCTCCTGTTTGGGGATGTAGGGCGGGTTCAATGGGAGCAGGAGTGGCTAGCGTATCATAAATAATGCGAATTTGATTGCGAAGGTATAAGGCCCTAGCTTGGCTAGGAATGTCAGCGGCAGGGTAGCGCAGGTTTAGGAAAGCCTCCAGCCATTCTTCTTTGGCTTCAGCGATAACTTCTCCATTTTTTTGTTCATCAAATCGATAAATCATGACCCGATCATAAGCGGTTAAGCTTTTAATTTCTTTGGCTACCTGATCAAAGAGCTGGTCAACATTTCTAAGCTGTTGGATTTTTTGTATGGAACGGTCAACCTTACCGAGGAATGAATATTGAGAGGTTGACTGGTGTCGGGCTTCAAATTCTAGCAAAAGACCTTGCTCAGTGCGATGAATGATTAAATTTTGATGGTGTTCCAATTTAAACTCGCCAAAGAAGCTTACCTGGAGTGGGTTAAAATCTTCCATATATTCTTTTGCGAGACCAGTGCTAATTTCTTCTAGCAAGCTAGACTCTAAAAAGTCAGTTAGGTTTTTCCCTAAAAGCTCAAGGGGGGCTGTGCCTAAAACTTGTTGGGTGTTACCGGAGGCGTGTAGAATCTGGTAAGTATCAATAGTAGTCAATAGAAGCGCTGCATGTGCTTGAATCAATCGAATGATATGTATTGGTTCTTTGTCACATTTGCTTAAATCGTAGGTGGTAGAGTAGGGGGCTATCTTTTCTTCTTTATTTGACATCTTAAATACTGTTAAAATAGTAATATGTCTTATGAGGCCATGCTAGGCAAATATAAATTAAAAACTGGATGAAAAAGCGATGGAATATGGCAGGTAGTTTTGGTTTTGATTAAATACCATCAAAGTGATTAATAATGATCAAAAAAGAAACTGCTTGAAGTGCGTTTATAAAAAAAGCGTGCGACCAGTATATAATTTGATATACTGGTCGCACGCTACTTCCCATCTTCAATCAAGAAAAGAGGAATACAAAACAAGCAGATACTATGATCCTACCCGTTTCGTCTAGTAATTATGCTTCGTCAAATACAGGCACTAATCGCTCTAATCTATTGAGTGCGCTACGAATTTGATTGCGCTGATTGACTAAGGTCGTATAGGCTGAACTCGTAACTGGGATATCTTCCATGGCATCTTGGTAGTTCTCTAAGGCATTGTTTTCTCCTCGAATGGCTTCTTTCAAGATGGCTGCTTCATCATTTTCGGTAATAGAAGAACGGAAATCCATCCAGGCTCGGTGTAAGGTCCCCGCCAATGTTCCTCCGGTTTTGACTTCACCACCCATGGCGATGATTTCGTTTTTAATCTGATGACCAAACTCATTTCGTTGCTTTACATAGTCCTGAAACATCGACTTGAGGGATGAATTGCTTAGGGCGAGAGCCGCCTCTTTATAGCCTTTCTCAGCATCGTAACATTTCGCTAGTATTTCATTTAATTCTTCAATAATCTCTAGGGTCGATTCTAGTTTGTTTGACATTAATCTATATATTTTAAGGTTTAAAAAAGGGACACTTGGTTTTTGGTATCTACTTTGTTGTATTCACTTTTTTAACCTAGGAAATGTCATTCATGTTCGTTCTGAATCTCCTTTTCTAAGGAAGTTTTTCTTTTGATTGGAGGATAAGGTTATGAATAAAACTTAGTTTTTCTTTGACTAGAGGTGCAACAACAAAAGGGTATACATCTGGTAAACCCATGCCCCGATTAAAGCTATCGAGGGCAAAGGTCAAAGGAATAAATGTATCGAAAATAATGTTGAAATCATTTTCTTCATAGGGGTCAAAATGCACCATTCTACTCAGGGAGGAGTTGGGGCTAAGTTTGGGGGCCAAGCTTAGTCCAAAGGAGTAGCCCGTTTCCATTGTATCCATAATATGTAGATAGTGTGCCCAAGTCTCTGCCCAATCTTCCCAAGGGTGTGCGGTGGCATAAGTACTGATATGTTTTTGTTGCCAATTGGCGGGCGCACCATTTTGATAGTAAGCTGCGAGTGCGGCGCTATAATCCTGGGATTCATCACCAAAAAGAGCCCTGAATTGAGCGCGCTGATTCGTTTGATTTCGAATCAGCAATTCCCAGTAATAATGACCAATTTCATGTCTAAAATGACCAATAAGTGTTCGGTAGGGTTCTGACAGTTTTTTTCTGAACTGTTCTCGATGAATAGGATCAGCTTCCGCCAAGTTGATGGTGATAAGTCCATGGGCATGTCCAGTCCTAACGGGCCTACTATTAGCAGTTGGGTCATCTGCGGACAAAAAGTCGAAAGCCAAGCCCAAGTCAGCTGGAGACTTTTTACTCCTGATGGGCAATCGCAACCGCTTTAAGCTATAAATTAACCGACGCTTGGCCACTTCTAACCGACGCCAAGCAAGTAAATTATCAGTAGAGTTAAGATTGGGTATTGTTTTATTGAGCTGACAAGCTTCACAATATTCTTGAAGATTATCACTGACAACCAACCAGTTGCAGACTTGATATTGATAGTTTTTACAATAGCGGTAGCTTTGACCGTCATCAAGAACCCAGGCCCAACTATTGTTTTGGCGTTGTAAACTCACCAATTTTTGATAGATACTTTGAAAGGCCAAAGCATGGCCACAACGCAGACAGGCCGTATTTTCAAAATAAACGGGAGCTTGACAAGCTTGGCATTGAAAGATTCTCATAAATACTCAGTTGTTAAATGGGTAGTCTTGTCTTTTACAAAAGCTACCTACCCCTTAATCTATTCCTGTCCATTTATGTTCGATAGACCGTGCGAACATAACCTATTTATCGAACAATTGATGCCGTTCCAAGATTGTAAGGAGGTATCAATGCTAATATTTAATTATGCTATCAACTATTGGTGTTTACCTGAAACGTTTTTATCGTCAAGCCTTGGGAAGTATGGCTTTTTGGCCTAGTATTATTTCCTTTGTTTTTTTGTGTTTAGGCGTTCTCTTATTGGGTGCCCAGAGCGCAGCCATATTGAAAGGAGTTAATGAACGTTTGGGGACCTTAGCTATTGCTTATCCGGATACTGCTCGTTCCTTGCTCAGCATCTTAACTGGCGGGCTTATTTCCCTCATGGTATTTAGTTTTTCGATGGTGATGGTGGTCTTGAGCCAGGCGAGTGCCCAGTTCTCCCCTCGCATATTACCGGGTTTGATCTCAAATCGGTATCATCAATTTGTTTTGGGTATTTACCTTGGGTCGATCATTTATAACTTGACGGTATTGGTGCAAATCATGCCTAGTGATAGCGAGATACCCGTACCACCTCTAGCGATCATTTTATCATTAATTTTTGGTGTTTTTTGTCTCGGCTTATTTGTGGCCTTTATACATTCTATCTCTAAATCCGTACAGATTGACAATATCCTACACGAGCTTTTTAAAGACACTGAAAAGGCTATGATGGAACAACTCAAGGAGCGTGGGCAAGAAGAAACATCGACAATAGGGGAGGAGCCGTGGTATGATGTTCGTATTGAACGATCTGGCTACTTATTCAAGATCAATAGTACGGAATTATGTCAAAAAGCCGAAGAAAAGGGAGTGGTGATAAAAATGGCCATTCCGCTAGGTTCCTTTGTCTTGGCAGGAACCACTATTTTACAACTCAATAGGCCACCGGAAGAAGGTGATCTAGCATGGATATCGCCATTTCTCACCTTCAGTTTTGAAGAAACAATATCGGAAGATTATACCTATGGACTGAAGCAGATTACAGAAATTGCCGTGAAGGCGATGAGTCCTGGCATTAATGACCCTATGACCGCTATTAGGGCTATCGATTATTTGACGGCCTTATGGGAAAAGCGGATACAGTTGGTAGAACATTGGCAGATCAATGATGCACAGGGAACCGTTCGGATTTACCTCAAGAGGGCTAGCTTCTCCTCCCTCATCCATGCGTGTTTTGCCCCGATGCGCAACTATTTTTGCCAAGATACTTTAGTCTATACGCATGTGATACAGATGGCCATTGCCTTAGTTCAACATAATCAGATTCTGCCCACTCAGCGAAAAACACTCTTGGCGGAGCTGGACAAGCTTTGGCAAGATGCACAGGAGGGCATTAAAAATGAAGTAGACTTAGCCAATATTCGAGCATTGATGGAGTCTATCCCTGAAGAGTAGTCGGTATAGGAGGAGAGAAACCAGGCATGAGTGTTGGGCCGCTAAGGCCCCACCCAAGCATGGTCTTAAGCTTAAGAAATGGCCTTGGAAGCCAATGACTCCCTGTTGTAGTTTTTCAGCTCCACAATATCTGCTGGAAGATAGAAGCCTGCGGCTTTGAGCTGGGCGAGGACATTTCTGATAGCCTCTGTTTTTACTTTAAGGCCAGAGACCTTACTATCAAAGGTATTAATCCAGAAGTAGACAGTTAAGTTGAGGGTACTTGCACCCAAATCTTTTACCGCTACATTGGGGGACTTGTTTTCATCCCAAAGTAGGCCATCTACCTCCCGCAGGGAATCATAGATGATTTCAATTGCCTTATTCAAATCAGAATCATAGTCGATTCCTAAGTCGAACTCATTGCGCAGAAAACCATCAATTGTAGAATTAATCAATGGGTTCTTCAACAGCATTCCATTCGGAAGATAAACATCTTTGCCATCAAAGGTCTTGACTTGCGTATCCCGCAAGGAAAGGCCGATAATCTTACCTTCAATGTCTCCGCTTTGGATCACATCTCCAATACGGAAGGGGCGTTTGAAGGCCATCAAAATCCCGGCTAGAAAGTTTTCACCAATATCTTTAAAGGCAAAACCGATGATAAAGGCGGATATACCTGCACCTGCCAACACACTGGCTGCTGCTTCTCCCAATCCCACCAAACTAAGTACGATGAGAAAGCCGATCAGGCTTAAGCCGATCTTTATTAATCGAGCTAAGAAATTAGCTAATAAGGGATCATCCATTCGCTGACTTAGCCGCCTTTGAGTAAAACGTTTGGCCCAGCCTGCTAATGAGAGTGTTAAGAGGATAACTAAAACAGCCAAGGCCAATTTGGGTAAGAGTGCTACCAATACGGCATAGTAAGTTTGAATTTGATCTAAGAGGTCGGTCCATAAATTATTCATGAGCTATTCGTTTTCCTTTTGAATCTGTCAGCAGTGGGAGAAGTTCACTAGGCCCCATAAATAAATATTGAAAAAAATACAGGCTCGTCCGAACACGAGCAGGAATAGCCAGGTTAAGAAAGTGTAATCAATATTGAGAACCGCATTATTCATCAAAAAATATAAATTATGTTACGTTACGCTTTAGTCTTCTTTATCATTGCTGTTATTGCTGGTGTTTTTGGATTCGGAGGTATTGCAGCAGGTGCAGCAGCCATTGCAAAAATTCTATTTTGGGTGTTCTTGGCTTTATTAGTCGTATCCTTACTATCGGGCTTACTTAAAAAGGTATAATTCACTCGAATTTCTCATATATATATTATATTGGACGAGCTTCTGTAGCATTTGCAGGAGCTCGTTTTTTTATTTAAATACAGTGAAACCGATGAAAAGAAAGCTAATTCAATTTGGGATAACCACCTCTTTCCTGGCTTTCTTACTGTACTGGATCAAGGAAACAAGTTGGTTTACTGATTATATACCTACGGATAGCTTACCTTCTTTTTGGGCTACTTTCGGAATTTTGTACGGGACGGTCATCCTAGGTGTGATCGGCCTTTTGCTTTTAGAACACAACCGACCTACCAAAACGCTGGCTTGGCTTTTGGTTATTCTTTTTATTCCTGTTTTGGGTTTGATTTTGTATCTATTTTTTGGGTTCAATTACCGAAAAGAGAAACTGTTCGGGGATAAGAAAATTAGTAAAGATTTGCGAATTGATGCGGTGCGAGAGGAGCAATTGAAGGACTTCAATGATGAAGCCCAAGACATTGTACCCGAAACAGAAGACATGGCCTTCATCCAAAATAATATCAAGCTGCTGCTCAGTAATAGTCGTACGGTGTATTCTCGGCACAATAAGTTGGAAATACTACCCGGTGGCGATGCGAAGTTATCGTCCTTACTAGAGGACTTGGACGGTGCCCGAAAGTTCATACATCTGGAATACTATATCATTAAAAATGGAAGATTCTCCGAAGCCATACAAAAAAAACTGGTTCAGCAAGCTCAAAAAGGGATAGAAGTGCGGGTGCTGTATGATGATGTAGGGAGTTGGAACTTGAGTCGAGACTTCTGCAGAAGTATTCAGGCTGCTGGGGGGGAAGTGGTCGCCTTTATGCCTGTTCGTTTCCCACTCTTTACCAGTCGGTTCAACTATCGAAACCATCGCAAGATAGCTATCATAGATGGGAAAATAGGTTATACCGGCGGCATCAATGTCAATGATAAGTATTTAGCGGGGGAAAAACGGGCATGGCGCGATACTCACTTGCGATTGGAGGGGGAGGTGGTCAAAAGCTTAGAGACTATTTTTATGCTAGATTGGCACTTTATGACAGGGAAGTTATTGGATCAGGCCATCTATTTTCCAAAGGTAGACTTGAAAGCGGATCGATTACTACAGGTCGTTGCGAGTGGCCCCGATACGCCTTATCCCGGCATTATGCATGCCTATTTCAATGCGATCAGCACCGCAAAATCCTTTGTCTATATTGCAACGCCTTACTTCGTCCCCAATCAAAGTATTCTAACCGCAATGAAGACGACGGCATTGAGTGGTGTAGATATTCGAATATTGATTCCCGCCAAGGGAGATAGCCGAACGGTCACGTTGACGGCCCAATCCTACTTTGAAGAACTGATGGAGGCGGGAGTGAGAATTTACCTTTATTTGCCCTCCTTTATTCATTGTAAGGTAATGGTGGCAGATGATACCTTTGGATCAGTCGGTACCGCTAATATGGATATTCGAAGTTTTGAAACCAACTTTGAAGTGAATACCGTGATCTACGATAAGGAAATCAATGTCAAATTGAAAAACCAATTTTTGGCCGATTTAGAAGAAAGTGAAGAAGTTGAACTGGCACACTTTAAGGAAAGAGCTGTAAATATAAAATTGGCTGAAGGTATTGCCCGTCTACTATCCCCCCTTCTGTAAATGCACTTTTGCTCTTAAGCTGTTCTTCTTGTATGCTCTAAATTTTTCTATGAAAAAATGAGGTTATTTTTAAAATTATTGACTGAGAACGAACACCTGTCCCGTTTTAGAGGTTCAAGAGGAAATACATTATTAATCAAATATACAGCATCATTATGGATACTAGAAAAAGAAATTGGTTTGGACTGGGCGTATTAGCTGGCGCAGCAATTGGATATTGGTTAAATACAGAGCAAGGTAAGGCCGTACGTCGACAAGCGAGTGGTAAAGTTAATGAATTGGGGCAAGTGGCATCCGAATATATCAAGGAAAACGCGGCTCAAATCAAGGAAACTGCAGCCTCGACCTTGGAGCAAGGCCAAAAAATAGTCAATAACCTTACTACCCAAGCCAAAGATACAATCAACAATGCCGCAGATACAGCAGAGGCCAAACTGGATACCGCTAACCATAGCTTACAAACTGGAATCAACAAAGCCCGTAGAAAGATTGAAACAGAAACGGAAAAATTGCAGAACGCTCGCATTGTATAGTAAAAGATATGGGAGAATAAATGCCATCAAGCGCGATTTTGCGGCTGGTATATATCCACACCCACTGCTAAGTGATCATTATAACAAAAGATACACATGGAAGTGAATAAGCAGCAGCACGAAGGTATGATCGAAGAAATAGGGGAGAGCATAGGTTATGTAAATGAATATGCTTCCCAAAGGCTGACCTACTTTAAGTTGAAGGCCGTAGAACGCGGCGCCTTAGCAGGATCGGCTTTAATCACTCTTTTCCTCATTAGCCTCTTGGGCTTATTTGTGCTAGGCTTTGCGGGTATTACACTGGGGCTCTACCTAGGACAATACTTGGATTCCTATACCCTTGGATTTCTTTCCGTAACGGGTGTATTCCTTTTGCTGCTACTGTTTGTGGTCATTTTCCGCCGACAGCTAATTACCAATCCTTTAGTGGCCTCACTGATCCAACTATTGCAGTAATCTATTTCCTCAAATAGAAATTTTATTTTCCATGAAGAAGATTGATAGCTTAGAAGAGCTGCGAGAAGCGCAGCGACTACTAGAACTGAAGATGCAAGTAACACGAAAGGCGCTTGTACAACAGGTGGAAATCCTACCTGCTAAATTGGATTGGCAAACAACATCAATGAACCTATTACTAAAAGGTGGAAGTATTATGGCTACTCAATATCTGGCTAAAAGCTTTGATCGAGAGAAAGCAAGCACCTTTTCCAAATCAGACCAAGGTTGGTCAAAGTGGATTCCCATTGCACTAGATGTAGTCCAGGCAGTACAGCAACTGATGCAGCGTGAGCAAACAAACCAGTCCGGCAAATAATCAATACCATGAAAGAGAATCATAAATACCCCTTTACCGAGAAACAACTCCATGAATTCAAATCCAAACTAGAAAAAGAGCAGGAGAAGATACAGCAGCGCTTGATTAAATTGGAGCAGGTAGAAATGCCTAACCTATACCGCGGAGAAGAATCTAATGATGGTTATGGTGATGATGCCAAGAACGATCAAATTCGACAACGCATGGTGCAACAGATCAAAAAATATCAGACTCATCTATTAGAGATTGGTGCGGCTTTACACCGCATCGAGAACAATACTTTTGGGCTGGATGAAAAAACGGGTCAAGCCATTCGCATCGAGCGTCTTATGGCCCTGCCCACCGCCCGGGTGGATATCTAGTCAACCACCTAATTAAGTACAACATTACTCACACAGTATGATAAACTAATCAAAACCACCATCATGAAAAAGATAATCCCTGCTATTCTCCTAATTGCCGGACTCCTACTGGCTGTTAAAGGTATACAAACGATTCAAAGTGCTACCGCAGGTGTGAAATTTTTGGGACTAGAAATCAATGCCAGTGATGAAAGCGGGCAAACTGCAGGAATTATGTATCTACTGCTAGGTGTAGGTGCCCTAATTGGCAGTTACATGACCTGGAAAAAATAAAATTATTTGAGCATTACTAAGTAATGAAAAATAAATAACTAAGACCAATTAGCCTTATCTTTTTCCACCAGCCGTCGTTGTTCATCATTCACGTAGCTAGGCTATCCT
>Ga0070726_10003427_pt1 | contig 13314 bp, 9 predicted proteins | sample tdAd471_FD_67275 | JGI IMG/M metagenome (GOLD analysis project Ga0070726, IMG submission 67275) | Marine sediment microbial communities from the Atlantic coast under amendment with organic carbon and nitrate - tdAd47.1 | ecosystem: Environmental > Aquatic > Marine > Coastal > Sediment | place...
GGCGTCCTACGCCTCCCGAGCACGACCCCGCAGCGCGGCCCAGGCCTCACGCGTGACCTCCCAACGCTCCGACGTCGCGTCCCCCCCGTGGTGGTGCATGATCTCGACCGTGTCGAGGAAGCGCGCCCCGGTCTTCTCCTTGACCCGTCGCGAGGCCGGGTTGTCCGCGGAGTTGACCACGACCATGCGCTCGACCCCGCGCTCGAAGAACAGGTAGTCCTGCACTGCGGTCACGGCCTCGGTCATGTAGCCCCGCCCCCAGTGGGCCTCCGCGAGCCAGAAGCCGCGGTTGCCTTCGGGGCGCTCCTCTTCGCGGTACTCGATCCCGCCGATCACTTCGTCGTCGCCCTTGCGCGTGATCCCCCAGTAGAGGCACTCGCCCTGGTCGAGGGCCGGGAGCAGGCGCTCGGTGAGGTAGGTCACGGCGCCGTCGTCGGGGTAGGGCCAGGGCACCCCGGTCGAGAGGTGCTGGATCACGGCCCAGGTGCCAAAGTTCCGCTGGATCGCGGGGGCGTCGGCGAGGGTCACCTCGCGCAGGATCAGGCGCTCGGTCTCGAGGGTCGGGGGCGCGGTCATGGGGTCTCCGTTGTCCAAGATACCCCCGACGGAGTGTGGGATCCCTACCGTCAACAAACCCACGCTTCGGGCCCTCGCTGCGCCCTGCACAGGACTTGGGGCAGGGCACGGGGCTCGCACACGGCCTCCCGTCAGGAGGACCCCATGTCCGAGCACGAACGACCCGCCGACCCCAGCACCCCGAACGCCACGGGCCTCAAAGGCCTCCTCGGGCGGGTGGCCTCCCGCGCCGGCCGCTGGCTGCCGCTGGTCGGCGGCACCGTATGGCTCGCCGGCTGCGGGCGCCCCTTCCGCCTCGACGGAGAGCTGCAGGAGCCCGACCCGGTGGCGACCCGCGACTGGCTGCTCCCGCTGAACCTCGACCCCAGCGGCTGCGGCCCGCAGCTGCGCATGCAGCTGCGGGGAGCGTGGCTGCAGGCCGCCGCGGCCGAGCACGCCTCGGTGGCCAGCTTCGCCCGCGTCGCGCAGCAACTCTTGGCGGTGGGCGCGCCGCCGGCGCTGGTCCAGCGCGCGCTGCTCGCGGCCCAGGACGAGGTCCGCCACGCGCGGCTCTGCTACTCCCTCGCCAGCGCCTACGGCGACCAGCCCCTGGGGCCGGCGCCCTTCCCGGCGGCGTGCGTCCCCGAGCAGCGCGCGACCTGGACCCGCGCCGAGCTCCTCGAGCGGCTGGCGCTCGAGTCGCTGAGCGACGGCTGCCTGAACGAGGGCTTCGCGACGGTGACCGCGGCGGCCGCCGCCGAGCGCGCGCTGGTCCCCGCGGTGCGCAAGGCCTGGAGCGTGATCGCCCTCGACGAGGCCCAGCACGCCGAGCTGGGCTGGGCCGTGCTGGCCTGGTGCCTGGAGCAAGAGCCGAGCCTCGCCCGCCGGGTCGAGCAGGAGCTCGACCGCTTGCCCGACACCCTGCCCGCCGACGCGCCGCGCGCCCTCGCCGAGCAGCAGCGCGCCCACGGCCAGCTCAGCCAGGGCGAGCGCGAGCGGCTCTTCGCCCGCACCCGCGCCGCGGTCTACGAACGCGGCAAGCGCCTGCTCAACCCGCCGCGGGCGCTGGCAGGTTAGGGCTGCCCTAGTCCTTGCGCGAGTTCTGCAGCTCGTCTTCCTGCTCGCGAATGATCTTCTTCAGCTGCGCGATCAGGGCCGCAATGTCCTCGACCTGTCCCAGCTTCTCGAGGATCTGCCCCAGCTCGAGGGCCACGTCGGTGGCGCGCTCGCCGGCCTTGATCCCGAGCTTGGCGCGCTCGGGGCCGGCCGGGGTCTCGGCGCAGCGCTCGGCGAGGGCGCGGGCCTGCTTGAGGGTCGTGGCGTCGACCCGCCTCAGCGCCCCTGCCACCCCGCCGCGCAGGCGCTCCCAGGCGGCGTCGTCGAGGAGTTGGTTGGAGATCATCTCCTCGACCACGCCCTCGACCACCTCGGCGCAGCGGACGACGACCCGCGACACGTCGCGGTGGCTGCGCGAGGCGCGCTCCAGCACGTTCGCGTCGAGCCCCGCGAGCCCAAGGGCCAGGCGCTCTTCTTCCGAAACCACGCGCTCGAGCGCCAGGCGCTGCTCGTGCAGGCGACGCAGGAGCTCGTTGAGCAGCTCCTCGCTGCTCACGACCCGCAGCTGGAACGTAGGCGAGTTGCCCACCTGGGGCGCGTCGGGGGCGTTGTCGGCGACCTCGGCCCACACCTCGAGGGTCATGCCCGGCTCGAGGTTCAACGCCTTGGCCTCGTAGAGGCCGGTGGCCCGGGTGCTGGCCAGGGCGGGGGGAAGCTCGATCGTCTGCTCGCTGCGCTCGGCCTCGAGCGCGGCGCCCTCGGCGTCGCGCCGCCCGTCGGCGACCAGCCCCAGGCTCGCCCGGGTCAGGCCGTGATCGTCGCTGAGCTCGCTCGCGAAGCGCAGCTGGACCTCGGGCGAGATCACCTGGCCCACACCGAGCAGCTCCAAGCTGGCCTCCGGCGGCTGGTCGGGCTCGGCGATCAGGGTGAAGCGGGTGTCCTCGCCGAAGCCGAGGCCGTCGGTGTCCTGGACCTGGACCGCGAAGCTGGCCGAGTCGTCGAGGGTGAACCCGGCCACGAAGCCGCGCTGATCGGGCACCTCGTCGAGGAACTGCCCCGTGTGCACCGAGGCCACCGAGGCCACGCTGGGGTCCAGGCTGGCGCGCTCCTCGCTGACCCAGGCCCGCGCCAGGGGCTTGGAGGTCGTGACCCGGACCTCGACCCGGGTGCCGGCCGGCAGCGCGACCGAGCCGGCGTCGAGGCCGAACTCCCGCGGCTCGAGCCCGGTGTAGGCCGGAGGCGTCGCGCGCAGCTGGAGGTCCTCGACCCACGGCCGCCGCAGGACCTCGACCTCGAACGGGCCCAGGGTCTCGTCGCTGCGCCCGGTGGTCACCGAGAACGAGAAGCTCTCGGCGAGCTGGTCGAGGGACGTGCGGAAGTGCCCGACCCGCTGCCCGCCGACCTCCTCCTCGCCGAGCTGATCGAGGACCCAGCGCTCGGGGGTCCCGTCGGCGGCGACGGTGTCCAGGTAGACCCGGGTCGGGATCACCCCTTCGGCCGCGACCTCCAGCTTCAACGTCGAGCCGCGGGCGACCCGCAGCCGCTCGGCGCTGGGGACGGACTCGCCGCCGTCCCTGGGGTGCGCGGCGTGGAAGCTGCCGCCGTCTTCCCACTCGATCTTCAGGTCGAGGAAGGTGTCTTGCGGCCACCTGGCGGTGGAGGAGAGCAGCACGTTGCGCTGGAACCACACCTGGGCCACGTGGGGGAAGCCGATCACCAGCCCCAGCCCCGCGGCGAGCACGACGCCCGCCTGGAACCCGCGCTTGACCACCGGCGCGGTGGGCACCGGCTTGCCGAAGGGCACCTCCGGCGCGAGCTGGGCGGCGTCGGCGACCACGTGCTGGGCCAGCTCACGCGAGGTGTTCGGGCCGGGCTCCCAGCCCGGGTCGCTGAACTGGACCGCGCTCAACAGCCGCCACTCGAGGCTCGGCACCGCGCCCTCGACCAGGCGCGCGAGCTCGACGTCGCCGAGGGGCACGCGCAGCGGGCGCACCAGCCGCGACCAGCTCACGATCGCGACCCCGGTCAGGATCAACAGCAGCGCGACGGCGCGCGCCTCCCAGGACAGCCGCAGACTCCGGTCGAGGGCGAAGTCGACGAGCAGGATCGCGACCACGGCCAGCGCCAGGCTCGCCAGCCCGCGGACGCCCAGCGAGAGCCGGAGCTTGCGCCGGAGCAGGTCGAGGCCGTTGCGGATCGCGCCGGGGAGGCTCGTCATTGCAGGGGGCCTTTCCAAGGCCCCCTCGCGCTCGCAGCAAGCTGCTCGCGCTCACCCCCAACGGGCTGAAGGCTCGCGCTCTCAGGGGGCCTCATATCATGCGGCTCCGTTTGCGGATCACCCACTCGATCCCGAGCAGAACGACCAGGATCCAGATCGTGAGCCCGCGGTCCCAGAGCGCGATCGGGGCGCCAGCGACGACGACGGTCTCCTCGACGCTCTCGATCCGTTCGGCGAGGGCGTCGACCTCGCCCGGCTCGACGTAGGCACCGCCGCTGACGCCGGCCACGTCGACCAGCAGCTCGCGGTCCAGGCGCGGGTCGGCGAACTCGCGGTCGGGGAAGCGGACCATCACCGAGACCCGCTCGTCGGGGTCGCCGGGGTCGGCGTCCGGGGCGCGGGCGCTGAACACCACCTCGCCCTGAGCCTGGGGGAGGAACGTCGCCTCGTACCAGCCCGGCTGCGGCCCGCCGACGGACTTCAGCGTGATCGTCTGGCGCTCGCCGTCGACCTCGACCTCGGCGGTGACCTCCTTCTGCGACAGCGGCTGGAAGCTGCGGTCGAAGACCCGCGCGCGCACCAGCACCGGGTCGCCGAGGGCGTAGTCGTCGCGGTCGAGGAGCAGCTCCATGCGCTTGCGCCCGCCGCCCAGGCGACCCTGGATCAGGTAGCGCAGCACGCCGACCCAGAAGCGGTCGTAGACCTTGCGCGCGACCGAGCGCCAGCGCCAGGTCTCCGCCGCGCCCAGGTAGAGCACCGGGCCCCCGTCGAAGAAGTGCGCGACCAGCAGCGGGCGCCCGCCCTGCGCGGTCGTCCCGCTCGGGTCCTGGTGGCGCACGAGCACCGTGGCGCCGCTCTTGGCGCGCTCCAGCGGGTAGGAGAAGAAGAACCCGGGGAGCTGCTCCCACATTTGCCGGCAGCGCTCGGGGTTGGGGTCGAGGCGCGACGCCGGGTGGTCCCAGCCGTCGGCGGTGGCCTTCAGCGGGAAGCGCTCGGTCGCCGGGAGCGGCCCCGGGTCGACCTGGCCGATCACCGGGAGCAGGTCGCGCAGGGGCTGCATGTCGCCGTTGCGCCACAGCGCCGACGCGTACTTCGGCCCCGGGATCAGCATCAGCCCGCCCTGGTGGTCGGCGACGAAGGTCTTCAGCGCCTGGGCGGTCTTGGCGTCGATCCCGTCGGGGTTGGGGTCGACGAGGATCACCGCGTCGAACTCCTTCAGCTGCTGGAAGGTCCCCGGGAACTCGGTCAGCTGCTCGTTGCCGTCCTGGGGGAAGCGCGGGTCGGCGCTCTGCAGCCAGCAGGAGACGATCGCGGTCTTCTCGCGGATCAAGCGCGTGCGGAGGAAGTGGTATTCGAAGCCCGGGCTGCCCGCGATCAAGAGCACCTTCAGCCCCTCGTCGGAGACCTTGACCGTCTGGGTGCGCGAGTTGTCCTTGGCGACGAGCTCCTCGTCGCGGGGCGGGATCCTCAGCTGGAACACGTAGGTCCCGATCGCGTCCGGAGTGTGGCGGAAGGTCAGGCGTTGGCTGGAGCCGTCGGCGCCGAGGACCACGGTCTGGGTCTCGAGCACCTCGACCGTGCCGCCCTCGGGCTTGCGGGTCAGCTCGACCTCGACCGCCTCGCCGGCGTAGCCCTGCCCGCGGACCTCGCCCTCGATCACCATTGGGTCCTTGAGGACCACGACCTCTTCGCAGGCGAGCTTGGAGACCTCGAGGTTCCGCGGCGGGGTCGGGTCGCCGATCCCGATCGCGTAGAGCTTGGCGCTGCGCGCCTGGAGCAGCTCCTTCAGCCCCTCCTGGCCCTCGCCCTTGTTCAGCCGGCCGTCGGTGATCACGACCACCCCGGCGACCCGCGCCGCGCCGACCTCCTCGAAGGCCTTGCGCAAAGCGTTGACCAGGTCGGTGCTCGGCCCCGTGGGCTCCAGCGCCGCGGGCAGCGACTCCGGCGGCGACGCGTGGAGCTGCTTGACGCTGGGCAGCTTCGTCGGGCGTTGGCTGAAGCCGTAGAGCACGAGCTCGTTCTTGGCCTCGAGCTCGCTCAACAGCTCGGCCCGGCGCACGATCCGCCAGGCCAGCGCCGAGCGCGTCTCGGCGGCGACGAACTCGGCGTTGTCGAGGCCGGCGGCCTTGGCCAGCTGCTCCCGCAGCTCGAGCCCGTGGTAGGGGTCGGCCAACGAGAGCGAGAGCGAGGTGTCCCAGAGCACGATCGTCTTGCCCGGCACCCGGCGCTCGAGGTCGATCGCCAGCTGGGGCTCGAGGAACACGAGCAGCAGCCCGAGGAAGCACAGCAAGCGCAACGTCGCGAGGAAGCCCTTGCGCAGCGCGCTCGCGCTGCCCTCGCGGCGGTAGAGCCACACCGTGAGCGTGACCACGCCCACGGCCAGGAGCACGACCAGGAGCCCCGAGTCGCCCTCCAGGCGGTGCCCCCACTCGAAGTGGGTCTCGGCGCCCGGGGGGACGTCGGCGGTCACGCCGAGCCAGTCGAGCACGCGCTCGCCGAAGGCGCTCACGCGATCCCCCCCTGCGGCCCGTCCTCGGTGGGGTGGTGGGCCGCGCGCCAGGCGAGCACCTGCTCGAGGAGGAACACGATCAACAGCGCGTAGAGGCAGCTGCGCCAGAGCTCGCTCTTGGTCCCGTCGGAGAGGCTCAAGAGGTCGCTGTTGGCGCCGGCGCCCACGATCTGCACCCGCAGGTCCTCGAAGGCCGGGGTCATCCGCGCGCGGTCGGCGGGCTCGGTGTCGCCCTCGTCGGGGTCGAGGTTCAGCGCGTAGAGCTCCTCGTCGACCTGCGCCCCCTGGCGGCGGGTGAGCCGCAGCCGGTAGAGCCCGGCGCGGCTGGGGGTCGGCACGTTCAGCCACAGGGCGTCGGAGTCTTCCCGCGGCTCTGCGTAGAGCTTGGCCGGCTTCTTCGCCCCGGGCACGATCAGCTCGGCCTCCGCGTGATACAGCGCCGGGTTCAGCGGCACCGCCAGCGGCTCGCCGAGGTCGCGGTTGCGACCGAGGGTCGAGTCGGGCGCGAGGGTCTGCACCAGCTCGTGGGCGCTGACGAGGAAGCTCGGGTCGCGGGGCCAGGTGCTCCAGGCGAGGTCGGCGGTGGTGTTGAGCAGCACCACCCGCCCCTTGCCGAGGGGCTTCTCGAGCACGAAGGGCGTGCGCTGGGGGTCGGCGTAGCGCAGCCACACCTTGGTCGTCTCGTCGCGGGCCTCGTCGAGGGGGCAGCTCATGCGCACCCGCCCGCGCACGTGACGCAAGAACGGGTTGTGCTCGCCGCCGAAGGTCTTCTCCAGCGGGTGCTCGTCGGTGGGCGCCTCGAGGCCCGGGGCGTCGTCGATGCTCTCGGTCTCGAGGCGCTCCCCGAGGTCGCTGGGCAAGAGCCCCGCGCCGCCCCGGTAGAGCTCGCGCCGGTAGAGCTCCTGGTCCACGGCGTCGCCGAGGAAGATCGCCAGCCCGCCGCCGCGCTCGACGTAGTCACGGAAGGGCGCCGGGTCGAAGGCCTCCACGTTGCAGAGGAACACGGCCTGGTAGCTGCGCAGCTCGGCGGTGGGCAGCTCGTTGAGCTCGACCACCTCCGGCGAGACGCCGGTGGCGCTGTCGTCGGCGGGGGCCAGCGCGATCCGCAGCATGTCGGTCTCGGCCGCCAGGGGGCCAGGGCGCGGGTCGCCGTCGACGAGCAAGACCTTCAGCCTCTCGCGCACGTCCAGCGCCAGCGCGCGCGAGTCGTCGAGGGGCAGCGGATCCTCCGCCAGGCGCAGCACGAGCTGCCGCACCCCGGCCGAGGTGAAGGTGTAACGGTGGCGGACCTCGACCTCCTCCCCGGGCGCGATCGAGGGGATCGGCGGCCAGGGCACCCGGCTCTCGCCGGTGTCGAGCACCAGCTGGACGTCGACGGCGGTCTGGGTCCCGTGGTTCTTGACCTTGGCCACCAGCTGCAGGGGCACCCCCTCCATGGCCAGCTTCTCGCCGGGGTGGAACGCGCTGACCCCCAGGTTGCGGCGCTCGCTGACGCTGGTGTCCACGATCAGGAACGCGACGTCCTCGCTGGGCGCGGCGCGCATGACCCGGGCCAGGCTCTTGGGCAGCAGCCCCTGATCGCCGACCCAGTCGCGCTGCTTGAGGTCGGTCAGGAGGTAGATCACCTTGCGCTGGGGCGCGTCCTCGCCGGCGAGCACACGGCCGAGCACGCGCTTGAGCGTGGCCACCGGGTCGAAGCCGAACTCGCTCGGCTCCCACGCTTCGAGCTGACCGAGGAACTCGGTCACCCGCTCGTTGGGGGGCGAGGGCGGGAGGTCCGGCGCCAGCTGCGAGCTGCGGTAGACGCTGAGCAGATCCCCCGAGCGCGCGGCGCGCATGTCGAGGGCCATGCGCTTGATCAGCGCCTGGGCTCGCGAGAACGACGTGCTGCGGTTGGACGAGTAGCCCATGGAGCCCGAGTCGTCGAGCACGATCACGCGCTCCACCGCGTCGCGGGCACCGGGCAAATAGTTCAGCGCCCCGGAGGTCGCCACCGGGCGGGCGACGAGGAACACGATCAAGGCCATGGCCAGGCAGCGCAGGAGGAGCACGATGAAGTGCTCGAGCCGGACCCGCTTGCGGTTCTTGCGGTTGGCCGCGAGGAGGAACTCCATGGCGCCCCAGCGCACGATCTTGAACCGCCGCCGGTTGAGCAGGTGGATCGCGATCGGCAGCCCCACCAGGGCCAGCGCGCCGAGGACCCCGCCGTTGAGGAAGGTCGGCACGGGCTACCTCCCCCCGCGACGCTTGAGCCGCATGCGGAGGTATTGGGAAATGCTCACCGCCGGGGGGACCCCGGTGTTGATCCGCACGTAGTCGGTGCGCGCGTCGGTGCAAGCGCCCTCGACCTGCTCGAGGAACTCGCGCACCTCGTCCAGGTAGGCGTCGCGCAGGGAGCGCGGGTCGCTGAGCAGGTGCGGCACGACCCCCTCGAGGCCCTCGAAGCGGGTGTTGTCCTGGAAGGGGAAGTCGAGCTCGTCGGGGTCGAGCACGTGCAAGACCACGACCTCGTGCCGCCGGTGGCGCAGGTGGCGCAGCGCGGTCACGAAGTCCTCGATGGGGACGAACAGGTCCGAGATCAGGAACACGAGCCCGCGCCGGCGGAGCTCTTCGGCCAGCCGGGGGAGCACCCCGGGCTTGGCGCTCTCGCCGTGGAGCTCGACGTTGCTCATGGCGTGGGCCATGGTCCGCAGCTGCCGCGGATGCGCCGTGGGCTGGATCCGCGCCTGGACCTCCTCGTCGAAGAGCGTGAGGCCCACGGAGTCTTGCTGGCGCACGAGCACGAAGGCCAGCGCGGCGGCGAGGGTCGCGGCGTATTCGTACTTGCTCACGTGGGCGCGCTCACCCTTGTAGAGCATGGACTCGCTCTGGTCGACGAGGCACATGGCCTGGAGGTTGGTCTCCTCCTCGTACTGCTTGATGTAGAAGCGGTCGGTGCGGCCGAAGACCTTCCAGTCGACGTGCTTCAGCTCGTCGCCCCAGGTGTACTCCCGGTGCTGGGCGAACTCGACCGAGAACCCGTGGAACGGGCTCTTGTGCATGCCCGAGATCAGGCCCTCGACCAGCGAGGCGGCCTGGATCTCGAGCCGCGCGATCCGGTCGCGCACGTCGTCGGGGAGGACGGTCCGGGTGGGGGAGGCCACGGTCGGCGGGCTGCTACTTATCGCTCAGCGCGGCGGCGACCTGGGGGTCCTTGCCGAGGGCGCCCTCGGCGGGCGGCGTGCTGTCGAGCAGCTGCTGAATCACCGTGTCCGGGGTCACCCCCTCGGCCTCGGCGGCGAAGTTGCAGAGGATCCGGTGGCGCAGCACCGGCAACGCCGCGGCGCGAATGTCGTCCATGGTCACGTGGTAGCGACCCTGGACCACCGCGCGCGCCTTGGCGCCCAGCACGAGGTATTGCGAGGCGCGGGGGCCAGCGCCCCAGGAGACGTACTTGCGCACGAACTCGGGCACCCCCTCGGCCTCGCGCACGCGGGTCTGGCGCACGAGGTCCAGCGCGTGGTCGACCACCGCGGGGGCCACGGGCACGCGGCGCACGATCCCCTGCAGGGCGAGGATCTCTTCGGCGTTGAGCACGGGCTCCACGCTCTTGCTCACGTCGGTGGTCGTGGCCAGCACGATCGCGCGCTCTTCGTCGCGCTTGGGGTAGCTGACCAGGATCTTGAACATGAACCGGTCTTGCTGGGCCTCGGGGAGGGGGTAGGTGCCCTCTTGCTCGATGGGGTTCTGGGTGGCGAGCACGAAGAACGGCGCCTCGAGGGTGTGCTTGCGCCCGCCAGCGGTGACCTGGCGCTCTTGCATCGCCTCCAGCAGCGCGGCCTGGGTCTTGGGCGGGGTGCGGTTGATCTCGTCGGCCAGCACGAAGTTGGCGAAGATCGGCCCGGGGAGGAACTTCAGCTCGCGGGCGCCCGTGGACTTGTTCTCCTGGATCACCTCGGTGCCCGTGATGTCCGAGGGCATCAGGTCCGGGGTGAACTGGATCCGGCTGAAGTCCAGGGACATGGCGCGGGCGAGGGTCGAGATCAAGAGCGTCTTGGCCAGCCCCGGCACGCCCTCCAGGATGCAGTGCCCGCGGGCGAAGATCGCGAGCAGCAGCTCCTCGATCACGTGCTCCTGACCGACGATCACCTTGCCGATCTCGGCCCGGAGCTTGTCTTGCGCGGTCTTGAGGCGGGCGACGGCTGCCTTGTCGTCCTGCTGCTGATCGTCGGCCATGGGGGTCAGGCTCCTCTGCGCTGCGGCCGCCGATTGTAGGGGATCCCCGCCGGGTTGTCTGGGCGTGCCCACACGAGAAAGGGGCCCGCCAAACGGGCCCTTGTGGAAATACCCCCTGCAGGGTTCGAACCTGCGGCCTCGGCTTTAGGAAAGCCACGCTCGTTTTCAGGGGGCCTCTCCGAGGCCCCCTCGCCCTCGCGGCAGAGCCGCTCGGGCTCACCCCCAACGGGCTGAAGGCTCTGGGCGCCCTGAAATACCCCCTGCAGGGTTCGAACCTGCGGCCTCGGCTTTAGGAAAGCCACGCTCTATCCAACTGAGCTAAGGGGGCCTTGGGGGAGTATAGCCTGGGCGTCGAACCGCGGGCTCACTCGACCTTCTGGAACTCCTTGGGGATGTCCTCGAGGCGGAAGTCCTTGAAGAAGCCCTTCTTCGTGTATTGCTGGGCCTCCTTGCGGCTGCTCACCTCTTGCTCGGTGGTCTGGTAGAGGAAGCCGTTGGCGGTCATCAGGTACATCCGGTCGCCGCTGACCCCCCAGGACACGGGCCAGGCGATCGCCGCCCAGCTGTCGCGGGTCTTGCGTCCGGAGAGCTTCTGCCGGGTGCGGACGTAGATCTCGTAGCCGTCCTTCTCGCGCGAGCGGCGGTCGATGTTGGGGTCCACCAGGTCCGCGTCCACCAGCTCCTGGATCAGGCCGAACTCGTCGTTCTTGCGCCGATACGACTGTTGGGCGGAGTGCAGCGTGCGCAGGGTAGCGATGGTCGAGACCTCGTTGGCGCGCATTCGGGAGCTGACGTAGACCGGGATCGAGATCGCGACCAGGATCATGATGATCCCGAGCACGACCATCAGCTCCGAGAGACTGAATCCGAGCCTCGACGGGCTCCGGCGTCCAACCATATCTCTGCTCCTCAGCCGTTGCGCAGCGTACCAGGGAGGATAGGATCGCGCACCCAATCCACCCTGGAGGACAGAGCATGGCTGCCAAGCATATCTCGTTCGATGCAGAAGCCCGCGAATCCATCCGCGTCGGAGTCAGCACCCTGGCCCGCGCGGTCAAGGTCACCCTCGGCCCCCGCGGTCGCAACGTGATGCTCGACCGCGGCTACGGGCCGCCGAACGTCACCAAGGACGGCGTCTCCGTCGCCCGGGAGATCGAGCTCGAGCTCCCCTGGGAGGACATCGGCGCGCAGCTGGTCAAGGAGGTCTCCTCCAGGACCGCGGACGGCGCCGGCGACGGGACGACCACGGCCACCGTGCTCGCCGAGGCGCTCTTCGACGGCGGCATCGACGCGCTGATCGCCGGCGTCCAGCCGGTCTACATCAAGCGCGGGATCGAGAAGGCGCGCGACGCCGTGGTCGCCGCGCTGAAGAGCGCCAGCCGAGAGCTGCAGGGCTCCGACGAGATCGCCCACGTGGCCGCGATCGCCGCGAACAACGACGACGAGATCGGCAAGGTCCTGGCGGAGGTCATGGAGAAGGCCGGCAAGGATGGCGTGATCACCGTCGACGAGGGCAAGACCCTGGAGACCACCATCGAGCTCGTCGACGGCATGGGCCTCAAGAAGGGCTACAACAGCCCCCACTTCGTCAACAACCGCGAGGACCTGACCTGCGAGCTGGAGAAGCCCTACGTCCTGCTCTACGACGGCAAGCTGACCGCCGTGCAGGACCTGCTGCCCCTGCTCGAGCAGCAGCTCACCGCCCAGGCTTCCCTGCTGATCATCGCCGAGGACGTGGAGGGTGAGGCCCTCGCGCTGCTCGCGGTCAACGCCCTGCGCGGCATGAAGGTGTGCTGCGTGCGCAACCCCGCCTACGGCGAGAAGAAGGTCGAGCTGCTGCGGGACATAGGCACCCTCACCGGCGGCGTCGTGGTCTCCAAGGAGCTCGGCACGACCCTCGCGAACCTCGAGCTCGAGCAGCTCGGTCGCGCCGACCGCGTGATCGCCCGCAAGGACGACACGACCATCGAAGGCGGCGCCGGCGAGCGCGAGGCCATCAACGATCGCGTCGAATTCATCCGCAGCGAGCTGGAGAACGCCAAGACCGACTACGACCGCGGCAAGCTCGAGCAGCGAATCGCCAGCCTCAGCGGCGGCGTGGCCCGAGTGCTGGTCGGCGCCGCGACCGAGTCCGAGATGCGCCAGAAGAAGGCCCGGGTCGAGGACGCCCTGCACGCCACCCGCGCCGCGGTGGAGGAGGGGATCCTCCCTGGCGGCGGCGTCGCCCTGCTCCGCGCGTCCCGGACCATCGACGCCCTCGAGCTCAACGAGTACGAGCGCCTCGGCGCCAGGATCGTGCGCGAGGCCCTCGAGGCGCCCCTGCGCCAGATCGCGCTCAACGCCGGCGAGAACCCCTCGGTGGTGATCGAGGCCGTGCTCGCCAACGAGAGCCCGACCTTCGGCTTCAACGCCCTGACCCTCGAATACGGCGACATGCTCGAGATGGGCGTGGTCGACCCGACCCGCGTGCCCCGCTCGGCCTTCGAGAACGCCGTCAGCGTGGCGACCCTCCTGCTGACCACCGACGCGCTGGTCAGCGAGCTGGAGAAGCCCGACGAGCACGCTGAGGACGAGCACCACCACTAGCTTTCAGGGGGCCTCTCCGAGGCCCCTCGTGCTCGCAGCAAGGCTGCTCGCGCTCACCCCAAGGGGCTGAGGGCTCTCGCACGTGAATCGCTCGGGCTCGCCCCCAACGGGCTCGAGGCTGAACTCGTTCGCAGGTTCGGCCGAGCCCGCGCTCCTCAGGCGTCGCGGGGTTCGC
>Ga0070726_10003431_pt1 | contig 13308 bp, 8 predicted proteins | sample tdAd471_FD_67275 | JGI IMG/M metagenome (GOLD analysis project Ga0070726, IMG submission 67275) | Marine sediment microbial communities from the Atlantic coast under amendment with organic carbon and nitrate - tdAd47.1 | ecosystem: Environmental > Aquatic > Marine > Coastal > Sediment | place...
GCACGACCCCTGGGCGATCGAGCGCCAGATCGAAGGAATCCTCGAGTTCGCCGAGCTGAAGGAATACGCCGATCGTCCGCTGGGCACCTACTCCTCGGGCATGAAGGCTCGGCTCGCGTTCTCGGTGCTGACCTGCCTCGACCCCGAGGTCCTGCTCCTCGACGAGGCCCTGGCCACCGGCGACGCGGGCTTCGCGAGGAAGTGCCAGACCTTCCTGCGCAAGCTCGCCACGTCGGGCTGCACGACGATCCTCGCCAGCCACGACTTGAGCTTCCTGGTCAACACCTGCCAGCAGCTGGTGTGGCTGGACAAGGGGCGAGTGCGCATGCAGGGCAACCCGGTGGAGGTCGCGCAGGCCTACGTCCAGGACCTGGGGAACGAGGGGGCTACGGCGCAGCGGCCGCGCAACGTGCTGTTCCGCTTCCAGGCTCCCGAGTCCGGCGCCGAGGTCGAGTTCGAGGCCCACGCCGTGGAGTGGGAGGACGAGGCCGGCGAGCCGCTGGCGTCGTTCTACCTCGGGCAGGCCGAGGCCTTCGAGGGCCTGGTCTCGACCGCGACCGAGCTCGGGCTGACCCCAGAGAGCGCGCGCCGCGGGTGGGGCGCCGGTGAGGTCCGCCTGGTCGACAACAGCCTCAACCGCCGGCTGCGCCCGCATGAAGGGCCTGGCGGTGCCGCGTTCCTCGCGGTGCCGCTGCCCGAGTTCCCCGATCCCCTGCCGGCCGGGGTGCGCGTGCACGGGAACCACGAGCTGGCCGAGGGGATCCGCGTCTCGGTGTTCTACGACGGCGGCTTCCACGCCCTCGGCGAGATCGGCGCCGACCCCAAGCGGATCGACGGCAGCGCCTGGTTCCCGGTGAGCCTCGACCTGGCGAAAGTGCTCTCGCCCGCATCGGGCGGGGGAGCCTAAGCGCCCGGCGAGACCGCGACCGGCGAGCCCTCGGCCAGGATCACCGAGGCCGGGGTCGCCTGCGCCAGGTCGGCCCAGGCCTCGCCGTAGACCGCACCCCAATCCCAGTCGAGGGTGTGGCTCCGCACCGGGTAGGTGCGCCACACCGGATGGCGGACTTCGTAGCGCACCAGCTTGCCCCCGCGGGAGGTGCCGTAGCCCCAGCTGTGCTCCTTGAAGAAGTGGGCGGTCGAGTCGTCGCCGGGCGTCTCGTGCTGGGGCGTCGCGACGACCTCGAGGCTGTGCTCGCGTCCCCCGGCCAGCAGCCGGTGCTTGACCCGGAGCTCTTCCTCGCTGCTGCTGACTTCGCTCAGCATGGGCGCGTGGGCGTAGGGCTCGTTGTAGAGCCCGCGCGCGATCCAGGCGATCAAGCGCTTGGGGACGTATTCGCGCACGAAGGCGACTCCGCGCTTTTCGCCCTCGCGGACGTAGAAGCGGAGGTTGATCTCGGGGAAGGTGCGGTAGCCGGGCCAGGGGATCCCCAGGACCCGGGTCTCGCAGAAGTCGAAGGCGACCAGGCTTACGAAGGCCTTCCCGTCGCGCAGGTCGAGCTCGAGCCCGGGGGGAAGGTGGGGTTTCAGCCGCTCGGGCTCGACGGCGTAGGTCACGAGGCACAGCCTGCGCCACTCGGCGCGGAGGAACGCCCAGCGCGAGCTCTCCAGCGTGGTCCCCGCTGGGACGCGCGGCTCACCGGCTCGACGGAAGAGCGCCCAGGCGGCGCCGCCCGCCAGCAGCGCGCAGCCGAGGTAGATCCAGCGCCGGTCCGCGGCATGGTTCGAGAGGGGGAGGCGCCCCGAGAGCACGCCGTTCAGCAGCAAGCTGCCCGCGACCAGCAGCATGAGCCCACGCTCGATCCAGCCGTCGCGGGGCGTGGTTGGCTGCGCCGTCCGCGCCAGCCACCCCGCGAAGACGCAGGCGACGACCAACGAGACACCCAGGATCAGTAGCCAGCGCGCGCTGCCGTCGTTGGCGAGGAGCGCGCTGAGCACGCCGGGCGTGGCGGCGAGGACGGCGGCGAGAACGGGGGTCATGGGGTGGCCTCCGGCGGGCTGCGCCGCCACGCGCGGGCGCGCTGTGCGAGCCCGCCCACGCCGAGTCCGCAGGCGATCGCGAGGAAGGGGACCGTCGGCAGCCGGTAGCGCGCGACGGGGAGCTCGACCAACGACGTGAGGACGACGAAGTAGGCGACCGAGACCAGGGCGGTCAGCGCCAACACCCGCGCGCGACCCGCCACCAGCAGGGGCGAGAGCAGCGCCAGGAGCAAGACCGGAGCGCTGGACGTCGGCTGGAAGGCGTGGACCCAGCGCGCCACCCACCCCTCGGGGTCGGCGGGGGGGAGCGCCCAGGCAGGGAGCTCCGGCAGGACCTGGTTGTGGAAGCGGAGCAACGTCATGGGGTTCTCGCGAGCGACGAGCAGGGCCCAACTGTACTCCAAGGTGACCCGGGCGAAGGCGACTGGGTGGCGCAAAGCTTGCTCGACGTAGAACCGCTGCATGGCTTGCTCGATGGTCGCGTCCTCCCAGCCGAGCTCGGCGTCGATCGCGCTGTAGGCGTCGAGCCAACCGCCGTCCCTGTGCTCCCAGATCAGCTCGCGCGCGTGCTCGTAGGGGTCACCGGGCTCGGCGCTGGGGTCGGTCAGGTCGGGGACCCCCCGGGTGACGCGGTAGTAGAGGTTGCGGCCCAGGCTGGCGGTCAACGAGGGGCGCCCGTAGAAGACCCCGTTGTGCGCGATCGTGGCAGCGAGGGGCAAGAGCGCGGCGGCGAGGTAGAGCAGCAGCGCGCGCTTGCGCTGAGGAAACCCGAGGCAGGCCACCGCGAGGGCGCCGGCGACGAACCAACCCTGCATGGCTTGCCGGGTGAGCGTGGCCAACGCGCTCGCGAGGCCCCCGGCGACGAGCCAGCGCTGAGGTGTAGGGCTGCGGGGAGCCGCGAACAGGCAGGCCGTAGCGAGTGTGACCCAGCCGATCGAGAGCACCTCGGACATGACCTGCTGCGCGTAGAGCGCGAGGTGGCCGCAGCACACGATCAGGAGCCCGGCGCACACTCCCGCGAGCTGGCTGCTGGCGGTGAGGCGCACGGTGCGCTCGACGAGCAGGCCCACGCCCAGCAGCGCCGCATGCTGCAGCGCGACGAGCGCCGTCAAGGCGAACACCGGGTCTGGGGCGCCGTTGGCCAGCTTGACCAGCTCGGCGTAGAGGGGGGTGAAGTGCGGCGGGGTGCCCCAGTGCTGGAACAGGGGCGGGCCCCACACGTTGGCCCAGGAGTCGGCCTGGACCAGGGGGCCGTCGTGGGCGAGGAACACAGCGCCCTGAAGCAGCACCCCCGCGCCGAATACGACCCAGGCGGCCCGCGACCACGACGGGGTCAAGGCGGGCGCGTCCGCTGCGCGCACGTCCCAGGCCCAGGCGGCGGCGCCGCGCAGCAGGGGAGCGCAGGCGAGGGCTCCGAAGCAGAGCACCGCCGCGCCGACCATGGCGTACGCGGGGGTCCGCAGCAGCTCGGCCAGCGGGTCGGGCTCCGCGCAGCCGAATCCCCCCAGCCCGCCAGCCAGCGCCGCCATGCCGGTCGCAGCCGCGCCGGCGCAGGCCAGCGCGACCTCGTGACGGGCCGGCGGGGTCTCTCCCCGCAGCAGCGGCTGGGCGAGGACGACCCACGCGATCAGGCTCGAGAGCGCGAGCAGCTCGACGACCCCGGGCACCCAGGCGCCCAGCCCGAGGGAGGCTCCGGCGAGGGTCGGCAGCGCGCAGGCCAGCCCCTGGAAGCGAGCGGGGCGCAGTGCTGCAGCGGTCACGGCCAGTCTCGCCCTCCTTGGCGGCGAAGTATACCGCGGCGGCTGGCTCACACCGCGCGCTTGCCCCAGCGCGCGGAGAGGCGCCTGACGAGGGAGCCCACGCTCAGCCCGCAGGCGATCGCAATGAACGGCGCCGCGGGCAGGCGATAGCGGGGCACCGGGAGCTCGACCAGCGACGTCACCAGCACGAAGTAGCCCACCGAGAGGAACGCGGTCACGGCCAGGATCCGAGCCCGTCCTCGCACGACGAGCGGCGCGATCACCGCCAGGAACAGCACCAGGAGGTTGGAGGTCGGCTGGAAGGCGTGCAGCCAGCGCGCGGTCCAGCCCTCGGTCTCGGTGGGGGGCAGGTGCTCCCAGTCCGTGAGCCTGGAGAGGATCGTGTTGTGGAAGCCGAGCGCCGACGGGGCGTCCTCGTGGGCCAGGAGCAGCACCCAGCAGTAGTCGAGGGTCACCCGGGTGAAGGCCAGCGGGTGCCTCTTGACTTGCTCGACGTAGAAGCGCTTGAAGGCCTCCTCGACCTGCTGGTCGCTCCAGCCGAGCTCGCCCGTGATCGCGCTGTAGGAGTCGAGCCAGCTCCCGTTGCGGTGCTTCCAGATCAGCTCACGGGCGCGCTCGTAGGGGTCCCCGGGTTCGGCGTCGGGGTCGGTCAGGTCCGGGAGCCCTTTGGCGACCCGGTAATGCAGGTTGCGGCCCAGGCCCGCGGTGAGCGAGTAGCGCGAGAGGAAGACCCCGTTGTGCACGATCAGGGCGGCAACCGGGATCAGCGCCCCGGCGAGGTAGAGCGCGAGGGCGCGCTTGCGGTGCCCGAAGCCGAGCAGGACGACCGCGATCGCGGGGGCCACGAACCACCCCTGCATGGCTTGCCGGGTGAGGGTCGCTCCCGCGGCGGCCAGGCCTCCCGCGATCAACCACCGCGCCGGACGAGCGCTGCGGGTGGCGCTGAACACGCAGCCGGTGGCGAGCACGGTCCAGCCGATCGAGAGCGTCTCGGACATCAGGTGCTGGGCGTAGAGCGAGAGGTGTCCGCAGCACACGATCAGCAGCCCCGCGCAGCACCCGGCGGCGTCGCTGCGCCCGGCCAGGCGCACCGTGCGCGCGGCGATCAGGCCCATGCCGACGGTGAGCAGGTGCTGGGCCGCGATCAGCAGGGAGAACCCGAGTGAGCTCTCGGGAGACAGGCCGTCGAGGCCCTTGATCAGCACGACGTAGATCGGCGTGTGGTGAAAGGGATCTGGGCCGTGGGTGAACAGCTGCGGCTCCCACATATTGGTGTAGGAGTCGACCTGGATCAGGGGCCCCTCGTGGGCGAGGAACACGACCCCCTGCACGAGGAGTCCTGCCCCGAGCACGATCCACTCGCCCCGCGACCAGCTCGGGTTCAGCGGTAGCGCGCCAGGGGGGCGCACGTCGCTGACCCAGGCGTAGGCTCCTGCGAGGAGCGGCCACACCGCAAGGGCTCCGAAGCAGCCCAGCGACGCGGCGACCATGGCCAGGGCCTTGGGACGCAGGAGGTGGGCCAGCGGGTGCGGGTCGGCGGTGCCGAAGCCCGTTACCCCCCCCGAGATCACGGCGACGGCGGCGGCGGTTACCCCGAGCAGGGCCAGCCCGACCTCGGGCAGCGCAGGGGCGGGTGCCGCGCGCAGCCGGCGCTGGGCGAGCACGACCCAGCCGGTGAGGCTCAGCAGCCCGAGGATCTCGACGACCCCGGGGACCCGTGAGCCCAAGCCCAGGGAGGCTGCGCCGAGGGGGGGCAATGCGCAGGCCAGGGGCACGAGGCGGGCAGGGCTCCAGCGGGCGGGCCGACCGGTGGGCGAGGTCCGCGGCGGTTGCGGGTCGGGGGTGCTCAGCCGGCGGTCTCCTTGGCGGCGGAGTATACCGCTGCCGAGGGCCAGGTCAGCCCGTAGACCCCCGCGAGCGGGCGGCGACGAGCCGTAGCAACGCCCCCAGGCCGAGGGCGCAGGCGATCGCGAGGAAGGGGATCGTCGGCAGGCGATACCGGGGCACGGGCAGCTCGACGAGGGAGGTCACGACCACGAAGTAGGCGACCGAGCCGACCGCCAGCAGCGCGAGCACGCGCCCTCGGCCGCGGGCGAGGAGCGGGGCGCAGGCCGCGAGCAGGAGCACCGGCCACCAGGAGGTCGGCTGGAAGGCGTGCAACCCTCCCCCGACCCACGTCTCGGGGTGCCCCCGGGGGAGCCCGCGCCAGATCGTGAGGTCGTCGAGGACTCGATTGTGGAAGCGGATCGCTTCGTCGCCGGACTCGGAGGCGTCGAGCAGGGTCCAGCAGTAGCCGAGGGTCAGGCGGGTGAAGGGCACCGGGTGGCGGAGCACCTGCTCGACGTAGAAGCGCTGCATGGCTCGCTCGATCTGCGGGTCGCTCCAGCCGAGCTCGGTTTGGATCGCGCTGTAGGACTGGATCCAGCCCGCCTCGCGGTGCTCCCAGATCAGCTCGCGCGCGCGCTCGTAGGGGTCGCCTGGCTCGGCGTCGGGGTCGGTGAGGTCCGGCAGCCCCTTGGCGATTCGGTAGTGCAGGTTGCGCCCGAGGCCGGCGGTCAGCGAGAAGCGCGCGCGGAACACTCCGTTGTGCACGACGAGGGCCGCGAGCGGGAGCAGTGCCGCGGCCAGGTAGAGGACCACCGCGCGCTTGCGGTGGCGCCAGCCGAGGAGCGCGACGGCCAGCGCGCCGACCACGAACCAGCCTTGCATGGCTTGCCGGGTGAGGGTCGCCGCGGCGGTGGCCAGACCGCCCGCGATCAGCCAGCGCTGGGGCCGGGGGCTGCGCGGCGCGGCGAACACGCAGGCGGTCGCGAGCACCAGCCAGGCCGTGGCCAGGACCTCGGACATGACCTCCTGAGCGTAGAGCGAGAGGTGTCCGCAGCAGGCGATCAGCAACCCCGCGCACACACCGGCCAACGCGCTGCCGGACGCGAGTCGGGTGGTTCGCTCCGCGGCGACGCCCATGCACACGGTCGCCACGTGCTGGAGCGCCACCAACGCCGTGAGCCCCAGGACGGGATCCCTGAACCCGTTGGCGAACTTGATCAGGTAGGCGTAGATCGGCGTGTAGTGGTGCGGGCGCTCGCCGAACTCGAACAGCGGAGGCTCGTAGAGGTGGGTCCAGGAGTCGACCTGGATCAGGGGCCCTTCGTGGGCGAAGAACACCACCCCATGTACGAGCACTCCGACGAGCAGCACGACCCCGCTTCCCCAGGTCCACGACGGAGCGAGGGGCTCGCCCCCCAGCGGAGGGACGTCGCACAGCCAGTGGCGGAGCGGCTCGAGCAAGGGAGCCAGGGCGAGCAGGCCGAAGCAGGCGGCCGAGGCGACCGCGGCCAGCAGGGCGCGGCCGCGCAGGAGGTGCGCCAGCGGGGGCGGGTCCGAGCTGCCGAACCCGCTCAGGCCTCCGGCGAGGGCGGCGACCCCGAGGGCGACCCCACCGACGATCGCGAGCAGCAGCTCGTGGGGCTCGGGCGGCGCCGTCCGCAGGCGTCGCTGGGCGAGGATCAGCAGCCCGATCAGGCTCGCCACCGTGAGCGCCTCGACGGACCCCGGGGCCCAACGCCCCGCGCCACTCACGGCGGCCGCGAGAGCTGGGAGCGCGCAGGCGAGCGGCAGCATGCGCTGTGGGCTCCAGCCGGGGAGGGGGCTGGTCCGGGGGTCAGCGCCGGGCGAGGTCGGCGACGGTTCCGCTGCGGGCGTGCTCAGCCGGCGCTCCTTGGCGGCGGAGTATACCGCCCCGCGCCGGGGGCTCGTCAGGCTGAGGGCTTGCTCCAGCGCGACGACGCGAGTCGCGCCAGCGCCCCCACGCTCAGGCCGCAGCCGATCGCAAGGAACGGGACCGCGGGCAAGCGGTAGCGAGGGAGGGGGAGCTCGACGAGGGAGGTGATCACGACGTAGTAGGCGACGGAGAGGAAGCCGGTCAACGCCAGGATTCGCGCCCGCCCGCGGCAGAGGATCGGCGAGAGCAGCGCGAGCAGGAGCGCGGGCCAGGTCGAGGTCGGCTGGAACTCGTGCAGCCAGCGCCCGGCCCAGCCCCCGGGGTTGGCCCGCGGCAGGTTCTGCCAGATGGGGAGGTTGGGGAGGACCTGGTTGTGGAAGCCGAGGACGCCCGCTCCAGGCTCGTGGGCGCGCACGAGGGAGCCGCAGTAGCCGAGGGTCACGCGGGTGAAGGCGCCGGGGTGGCGCTTGATCTGCTCGAGGTAGAAGCGCTGCATGGCGGCTTCGATCTGCTTGTCGCTCCAGCCGAGCTCGTCCCGGATCGCGCCGTAGGAGTCGATCCAGCCCGCCTCGCGGTGCTCCCAGGTCAGCTCGCGGGCGCGCTCGTAGGGGTCGCCTGGCTCGGCGTCGGGGTCGGTGAGGTCTGGGAGCCCCAGGGCCACGCGGTAGTGGAGGGTGCGCCCGAGACCGGCGGTCAGCGAGTAGCGGTCGTGGAACACACCGTTGTGGAGCACCATGCCCGCGATCGGCAGCAAGGCCCCGGCCAGGTAGAGGGCGACCGCGCGCTTGCGGTCGCGGAAGGGGAGGAGCAGGGTGGCCACCGCGCCGGCCACGAACCAGCCCTGCATGGCCTGGCGGGTGAGGGTCGCCGCGGCGGCGGCCAGCCCGCCGCCAAGCACCCAGCGGTGGGGGCGGGGGCTGCGTGCCGCGCCGAACACGCACGCCGTGGCGAGCACGGTCCAGCCGATCGAGATCGTCTCGGACATGATCAGCTGCGCGTAGAGCGAGAGGTGCCCGCAGGTCACCACCAGCAGCCCCGCGCAGAGGCCGGCGAGCTCACTCTCGGCGGTCAGGCGCACCGTACGCTCCACGGCGAGGCCCATGGCCACCACCACGGCGTGCTGGATCACGACCAGGGCCCAGAGGGCGAGGACGGGCGCAGGGGTCGCGTGGGCCAGCTTGACCAGCAGGGCGTAGAGCGGGGTGTGGTGGTGCGTGTGCGTGGAGAAGGTGAACAGGTTCGGTTCGGCGACGTTGACCCAGGAGTCGACCTGCACCAGCGGGCCGTCGTGGGCGCAGAGCACGACCCCGTGGACGACGAGGCCCACCAGGAGCACGGCGGAGCTCCCGCGGGTCCACGCCGCGGCGAGGGTCAGCGGCTGCTCCGGGGGCAGGGCGCAGATCCAGCCGCGCAGCCGTCGCAGCTGCGGCGCGAGGGCCAGGGCCAGGAAACAGAGCGCCGACCCCGCGGCCAGCGCGCGGGCCGGCGTGCGCAGCAGGTGGGCCAAGGGGGGGGGCTCGGCCGCCCCGAAGCCGCTCAGCCCACCTGCGAGGACCGCCAGGGCAAGGGCGCACGCCCCGCCGAGAGCGAGGACCCGCTCGTGGGTCGGCGGCGGGGGCGCCCCGCGCAGCCGGCATTGGGCGAGATACGTCCAGCTCGCGAGGGTCGCCAGCGCCAGGAGCTCGACCGAGCCGGGGACCCAACGTCCCAGCCCCAGCGCGGCGGCGCAGAGGGTCGGCAGCGCGCAGGCCAGGGGGAGGAAGCGGCGCGGCTCGACCGAGAGGGGTGCCTGGCTCACGGGTGCGTGCGCTCGAGGGCGAGGGCGGCGCGCTCGAGCTGGCGCGGGCGCGGGTCGGGGCCGTCGAAGCCTCCGTAGAGTCGTCGCTGGCGCGCGGTCGGCGAGAACTCATTGAGCAGGATCAGGCTCCACTTCAACGCCCAGCAGGGGAACAGGCGCTGCACCCGCGCTTCGAGCGCGGGCTGGGCGTAGCGCGCGAGGGCGGCCTGGACGACGTGCGCCTGCAGCTCGCGGCTGAGCGGGATCCGAGGGGTCAAGCAGGCGTCGCAGATCGCCTTGGCGGGGTCGTCCCAGCCCCCGTATTCGAAGTCGACGAAGACCCAGCCCGCGTCGGTGCGCAGCGCGTTGTGGAAGCCGAGGTCCGAGGGGCTGAGCGTCCACTCCGTCCGAGGCAGAGGCAGGTCGAGGCAGTCGCAGAGGTTGCGCTCGAGCTGCTGCAGGCGGTCGCGAATCGGCCCCTCGAGGAACGCCTGGGCCTGGCGTCCGAGGGTGTCGGGTTCGATCCCGCGCAGCAGCCGCGCGCGCCGCTCCTCGAGCTGGCGCAGCAGCTCGCCCGGGCTGAAGGTCGCGTCGGAGGCGAGGGAGAGGGCGTCGGCGCCGTCCGCGAGGCGCGCCTCGTGCATGGCGCCCAGCAGCGCGACCAGCGCGTCCGCGTCGGCGGGGGTCAGCTCCTCGGCGCTGGGCACCTCACCAGGGTGGTAGCTGTAGAGCGCGACCCGCCGCTCGTAATCGACCGCGAGCGGCTCGGGGACCCTCTGCACACCGTGGCGGTGCAGGTGCTGAAGCAGGTCGAACTCCTGGCGCACCCGGTCGCGAGGGTCGCCTTCGCTGTGGAAGTAGGCCTTGGCGAGCACGGTGCGCCCCGCCAGCTCGACCCGCGCCACGAGGTTGTTGCCGCTGCCCGGCAGGCGCGCCACGTGCGCGGGCTCCTCGCCGCAGAGGGCGTGCACGATCAGGGGCAGTTCGTCGGCGGTGATCACTCGCCGCGGATAATACCGCCAAATCTCCAGGGAGCCTCTCCCAGACCCTCGCTAGACGCTGCCACGCGTTCGTCGCTACACTCGGTCCAGGAGACCCGTGAGCGAGCCTTGCCCTTACAAGAGCTTCCCCGAGCGCAACTGGTGGCGGCGCGCGGTGGCCGACGTCCCCCGGGGCGAGCTCGACCCCCACAGCGGCGAGGACCCACCGTTCACGATCTCCCCCCAGACCCAGATCGCCACCGCGGGTTCGTGCTTCGCGTCGAACATTGCGATCGCGCTCCGCGAGCGCGGGTTCAGCTACCTCGTCACCGAGCCGGGGCCCGCGGAACTCGACGCGGAGGCTCGCACGCGATCGAGCTACGGCGTCTACTCCGCGCGCTACGGCAACGTCTACACCCCGCGCCAGCTGGTGCAGCTGGTCGAGCGCGCCGAGGGCAGCTTCGTCCCCGACGAGCCCTTCTGGGAGCACGGGCGCGGTTGGCGAGATCCCTTCCGCCCCCAGGTGCAGCCCAACGGCTTCGCGAGCGAGGCGGCGGCCGCCGCCGACCGCGCGCTGCACCTCGCCGCCGTGCGCGAGCTATTCCGCAGCTGCGAGGTGTTCGTGTTCACCCTCGGGCTCACCGAGACCTGGGCCTCGACCGTCGACGGCGCGGTGTTCCCGGCTTGCCCGGGGTGCCCTCACGGGAGCTACGACCCCGCGCGCTACCGGTTCGAGAACTTCACCGTGGCCGAGTTGATCGTCGACCTCGAGCGCTTCCTCGAGCTGCTCCGGGGGCTGAACCCGAGCTGCAAGGTGATCTTCACGATCTCACCGGTGTCCCTGGTCGCCACCGCCGAGCCGCGGCACGTGCTGACCTCGACGGTCTACTCCAAGTCGGCCCTGCGCGCGGCCGCCGACGAGGTCGCGAGCCAGCACGAGCACGTGGCCTACTTCGGCTCCTACGAGGTGATCTGCCACAGCGGGAACGACTACTTCGCCGCCGACCGGCGCAGCGTGACCCCCGAGGGGATCGCCCACGTCATGGGCTCGTTCTTCCGCTACTTCTGCCGCGGGACCTGGGGGTCTGGCTAGAAGTCCTCTTGCACGACGGCGGTGAGCTCGAGCCTGAGGGCGGTCTCGGCGTCCCCTTTGACCTTGGGGATCGTGGTCACGAGGAGCTCGCGGGCCTCCGCGTAGCGCTTCAGCTTTCGCAGCGCGCGCGCGCGAAGGAGCGTGACCCGGGAGAGGCGTGTCCGACGGGGATACTTCGCTGCGAGCTCGCCGTCAGCGAGGGCGCCTTCGAGCCAGGACGCGTTCCGGGTCGCCTTGAAGAGCAAGAGCTTGGCCTCGCCCCGATAAAGCACCCACCTCTGCCACAGCCGGTGCTTCTCCTTGCGCCCTAGCTCGATCGCCCGGTCGAGCTCGCGCACCGCCTCCTCGAGGGAGACGTCGTCGCGGTCGGTCGGGGAGCGTTTCCAGCGCTCGACGAGGGCGTGCCCGAGGAGGTCGTAGCCGTCGAGCAGCTCGGGATACTCGGAGCGGACGGCCCGCGCGTGCTCGATGGCGCGCTCGAAGCGCCCTTCCTGGCGGTTGAACACCGAGCTGATCCACAGCGCGTGACGCCGGGCCTCCGGGCGGCGCTCGGCCTCGACCCAGGCCGCCGTCAGCGGGAGGACCTCCGCGCGTGACCTCTCCGCCTTGTAGAGCGCGCGGGCGTAGGCGGTCAGAGCCTCGCGCCGCTCCCGGTCGAGATCGGCGAGCTGCGAGTCGGGGATGTCGGCGCAGCGGGCGCCGGCCTCGGCGTAGCGGGCGCAGGCCAGCTCCTGCTCCCCGTGCTTCGCGCTCGCCCGCGCGAGGTGGAGGTAGCCGAGGCCCGTGAGCAGGTCCGCCTCCTCGAGCTCAGCGCCGCGCGCGAGCACGGCCTCCAGATCGTCGTCGAGGGACAGCGCACAGAGCTCCCGCGAGGCGGTTCGCGACTGGGCGAAGGTCTGCGCGTTCGAGACCTCAACGGGCGCAGCAGGGAGTGCTTCGACTTCACTCGTGAGTGGCGACGGGTCCTCAGCGCCTCCTCCCGCGACCCGCTCAGCCGCGACCACGGCGCCCGCCAGGAGCAGGCAACCGGTCAGCGCGAGCGGGAGCGCGCGCCGCCTGCGCGCGCCCTGCCCCGCGACGAAGCGCTCGAGCTCACGAGCGAGGCCGTCGGCGTCGGGGAAGCGCTTCCCCGGGTCCTTGGCCAGGCAACGCAGGCACACCTCCTCGAGTTGGCGAGGGATCCCCGGGCGGAGGCTGCTCGGCCGCGGAGGGGGGTCCTCGAGCACGGCCTTCAGCACCACCAGGCTCGAGCCGCGAAACGGCGGCCGTCCGGTGAGCAGGGCGAACAGCACCGCGCCCAGGCCGTAGACGTCGGCCCTGGGGTCGACCTGGGCCTGGCCGTTCGCCTGCTCGGGGGACATGAAGCTCGGCGTCCCCAGCACCTCGCCGGTGCGGGTCAGGTGCTCGCGGTCGGCCCCCGGCTCGCGGGCGAGGCCGAAGTCGGTGAGCCGGGGCTGGCCCGCCGCGTCGAGCAGCACGTTGGCCGGCTTGAGGTCGCGGTGCAGGATCCCCTGCGCGTGGGCGTGGGCCAGGGCGCGCGCCAGGGTCGCGACCAGCGTCGCGGCGCGCCGCGGCTCCCAGGGTCCCTCGCGCTTGAGCGCGGCGTCGAGGGCCACCCCGTCGACGAACTCGAGGGCCAGGTAGGGGCGCCCGCGGTGCTCGCCGCTGGAGTGCACACGCACGATATTCGGGTGCTGCAGCGCGGCCAGCGCCCGCCCCTCGCGCTTGAAGCGCAGGAGGAGCGCCTGGCCGACGAGGGCGTCGCCGATCAGCTTCAGCGCGACGCGCTGGCCGTTGGCCGGGTGGTGCGCCGCGTAGACCACGCCCATGGCCCCGCGACCGAGCTCGCGCTCGAGGAGGTAGGGGCCGACCTGTTCACCGGGCTGCACCCTTCGAGGCTAGTCGCCCCAGAGCGTCGCGGCCACCGCGTGGAAGTCGGCGCACACGGTCGTGCCCTCCGGCACGTCGCTGATCTCTCCGCGGCGGTCGAGCAGCAGGCG
>Ga0070726_10003435_pt1 | contig 13288 bp, 7 predicted proteins | sample tdAd471_FD_67275 | JGI IMG/M metagenome (GOLD analysis project Ga0070726, IMG submission 67275) | Marine sediment microbial communities from the Atlantic coast under amendment with organic carbon and nitrate - tdAd47.1 | ecosystem: Environmental > Aquatic > Marine > Coastal > Sediment | place...
TTTCAAAACCTGTGAAACTTCCGCATGTCGTGTAACGAACCAAAAACCTTCGCCTCCAGGCCAACTATCCGTCGCCACCTCATCTATCCAGTGGACGGCCTGTTGCTGACGCAGCTGTTGCAGAATATCAAACGGCACACCTGTCTGGTAAACCTGAGGATCGTATATCTGTTGAAGATCGATGGCTGATAATGACACCTGGCTTTCCCCTCATCGAAGATTACTCGACACCTGTGGTTCAAGGCTATGTTACATCCCGATATCGCGGGCGTTATGGGGCACTTCCTTAAAAGGAGAATTAGGATGTAGTGTTATCATCATTAAAGACCTTTTCTCGCCAATCAGTGCCCAGTTTTTCTTCTATGTAATCACGCATAAACTGCCTTATTTTCTGGGACGGCGTAACGTCTTCCAGAGCACAAAGTTTTTCGAATGCTGCTTTTTTATTTGGGTCAACCAGAAAGGTTAGTCTAGCAGTACGTTTTTCCATTATATTGGCTCGATATTCAGTTTTTGGCAACGCTGAGAATTGGAGAATTCTATTAACATTTTATTATAATAAATCCGTGGTTTCTAGTATTCGTTCAGTATCAATATTTCCACATCAACTCAGTGGTATTGACGGGCGCTGCCTCGTTATAGTTTAGATGCGCGGGCCAGCCTCGACCAATGCCTCGCCTGCAGCGGTATCGATAAACTGAGAGAAGTTTTTTATAAACATCTTCGCTAAACTTGTGGCCTTGACATCCCATTCTGATGCATCCCGGTATGTATTTCTTGGGTCCAGTATAGTGCTGTTTACCTGGCTCAATGTTTCCGGAATTGCCAGATTAAAATAGGGGATCAAGGACGTATCCCTGGAGTCCAATTCACCATCCAGAATGGCATCAATAATGGCTCGAGTATCCTTAATTGAAATTCTCTGACCAGTACCATTCCAGCCGGTATTGACAAGATAGGCAGTGGCATTAGCTTCCTGCATACGTCGATTTAACACTTCAGCATATTGTGTCGGGTGAAGACTTAAAAATGCAGCGCCAAAACAGGCGGAAAAAGTCGGGGTTGGTTCCGTAATCCCGCGCTCGGTACCCGCCAATTTAGCGGTGAATCCCGACAAAAAATAATACTCAGCTTGCTGTGGTGTCAGTATGGAAACTGGGGGAAGAACGCCAAAAGCGTCTGCGGTCAGAAAAATAACCTTTTGTGCATGCCCTGCTTTTGATATCGGCCTGACAATGTTGTTAATGTGGTAGATGGGGTAAGAAACCCGTGTGTTTTCTGTTTTTGATGCGTCATTAAAATCAACATCACCATTTTTATCGATAACAACATTTTCAAGTAAGGCATCCCTCCTAATGGCATTGTAAATATCCGGTTCATGCTCCTGGCTTAAGTTGATCGTTTTAGCGTAGCAGCCCCCTTCAAAATTGAAGACACCGCTTTTATCCCAGCCATGTTCATCATCCCCAATTAACTGGCGCTTAGGATCAGTAGACAGTGTCGTTTTTCCGGTTCCTGAAAGCCCGAAAAAAATGGCTACATCACCTTCTTTTCCAACATTGGCCGAGCAATGCATCGAAGCGATACCTTTTTGTGGCAACAAGTAGTTCATGACAGAAAATAACCCCTTCTTCATTTCGCCGCCATACCAGGTACCGCCGATCAACTGTACTTTTTCTGTCATGTTGAAAGCCACAAAATTTTCAGAATGAAGACCTTGTGATTTCCAATCAGGGTTAGTCGCTTTTGAAGCGTTGAGCACCATGAAGTCAGGCTCAAAAGACTCCAATTCTTCTTCAGAAGGTCTAATGAACATATTTTTGACGAAATGGGATTGCCAGGCGACCTCTGTGACAAAACGTACACTAAGCCGGGTGTCTGGGTCAGCACCACAATACAGATCATTAACAAAAAGACGCTTCCCAGTTAACTGCTGCGCTACGATGCTCCTTAGGTGATGCCAAGTTTCTTGGTTAATGGGTTTGTTGTCATTTTTCCCTTGATCGCTCCACCAGACCGTATCTTTCGTCACGTCATCCTTCACAAAATATTTGTCTTTGGGCGAACGTCCGGTAAAGACACCGGTATCGACCGTTACCGCGCCCAGTGTTGTCAGCTTTCCTAAATCGAAGCCCGTTCTCTCAGAATTGGTTTCTTCTTTATACAGGGTTTCGTAATTCGGGTTATAGAGCACATCGGTTGGTTTAGAAATCCCATAACTCGCTAAGTTGGATAGCAAACGTTCTGAACTCATGCGGTGACCCCTCGCTGGTCGAATAAGAATAATGCCATGTGTGTTAATATTGTTAACATATTATTATATTTAAGTTAACATTTGAAGTTCTACTTAAGAGAGGTCAACGATGTCCCATAGAGCGCATCTTTTTTCCTTGCGTGTTGGTCACGCCTTTCGAGATTCATGTCTGGGCAAAGATCGTTACAACCTGACACATTTGACGAAAGACATACTGGCCGGGATTACGGTTGGAATCATAGCGATTCCACTGGCCATGGCCCTAGCCATTGCCAGTGGTGTGGCGCCACAGTACGGACTGTATACCGCGATTATTGGAGGCTTTGTCATTGCCTTAACAGGCGGAAGCCGTTATAGCATTTCTGGCCCAACAGCTGCATTTGTCGTCATTCTGTATCCGATAGCACAGCGACATGGGCTTGCCGGTTTACTGCTAGCCACTTTTTTGGCAGGCTTAATTCTTGTTGCTATGGCTTATGCTCGCATCGGTCGTTTTATTGAATACATTCCGGAGTCGGTAACACTTGGATTCACGGGCGGTATCGCTGTTGTTATCGCCACCTTACAAGTAAAAGATTTTTTCGGCCTCTCCCTTCAGGAAATGCCAGAACACTATGTCGATAAGGTCTGGTTGCTCGCAAGTTCGGTTGGTGAGTTCGATAGCCCGAGTCTTTTTGTTGCTCTGGCAACGTTAGTCATCATGCTATCTTGGTCTAAGCTAAAAACCTCAATCCCCCCCCATTTGGCTGGCGTAATATGCGCCAGCCTGTTAGGCGTCATTCTCGCAAACTTTGGATATGATGTGGAAACTATCGGTTCTCGTTTCTCCTATCTTTTGCCAGACGGTTCACAGCAGATGGGCATTCCCCCTTATCTACCAGACTTTGCCTGGCCATGGCAACGGCCAGGCCCCACTGGACAGCCATTGGAATTAACCTGGGATTTGTTCGTAACCTTGCTTCCCTCAGCCTTTGCAATTGCAATGCTTGGCGCGATAGAGTCTTTGCTCTGTGCCGTGGTTTTGGATGGGATGACCGGGAAACGCCATAGTGCGAATAGTGAGCTGCTAGGGCAAGGTATAGGTAATATTATTACGCCTTTTTTTGGTGGAATTACGGCAACAGCTGCTATCGCACGCTCCGCTGTAAATGTGAAAGTCGGCGCACAGACTCCTGTCGCGGCAATGGTTCATTCGTTGATTGTTCTAATTGGCTTGATGCTGCTGGCACCGTTTTTAGCCTATCTGCCAATGTCGGCAATGGCCGCATTATTGATGACTGTCGCCTGGAATATGAGTGAGGCACCCAAATCACTGCACCTCATCAAGCATTCACCCGTCCGTGATATTTTCGTCTTCGTCACTTGTTTAACTCTGACCATTTTCTTTGACATGGTGATCGCAATTACCGTGGGTGTCTTGTTAGCCTGCATTCTATTTGTCAATGAAATAGCCTCTATGACGAAGGTCACCGACATCACTAATAACAATAAACTGGTCGATGTAAAAATCCCTGAAAACTGGGCAGTGCTTAAAATTAACGGCCCGCTTTTTTTTGCCGCAGCAGATCGGATATTTGGCGAAATTCCTTCACGAATGACAACTCTTGATGGCGTCATTCTCTATATGGATGGCGTAACACTTCTTGATGCGGGTGGTGTTGCTGCCATGAATAAATTAATCGCTTATTGTGCAAAAGAAGGGAAACAAATATTTTTTGCCGACTTGCAATTTCAACCACTAAAAACTCTTGCACGAGCTAACATAAAACCTCTTAGCGGAGTTACCTCGTTTTTTCCCACATTGAATGAAGCCATCCATTCTTTTAATTGACCGGTAAGATTACGATGAAAATATCAGAAGCAAAAAACAAATTAAACCTAGATTATTTTGATTTCGTAGAAATCAGAAAAACCCCAGGCAAGTTAAATGAATACTTTGTATCGCTCTATAGTCATGATGGAAAATCATTCTTCCTTTCTAGAGAAGACGACTCTGTTTTATCCTCAAATAAAATAGATGAAATTATTTCTGTGCTACAGGAAATCGGGTTCAAAAAAGCAAAGATATATTTTTAAGAAAGCTTCAACATCAGCACATTTATGCAGGTTGGCACCAGTGGTTATGAGGCTAGATTGAGCAAAAATCTGCTGGCACCCAAACGCCCACGAAAGCCCTCTACCTTGGGCCGGGTTTGATAGGCTACTTTAAACGCCGAGATTTCCGTCAGTCCATAAATATGGTTGCAGGCATCACACGGGAATGGACAAGACCCTATCATCTGTTTCATGAATACTTAATGAATGATCTTCCCAGGCTGCTTTTAATTAGGAATAATAAGAATGTTTTCAAGGTTGTCGATTTTAATGATGACAACAAAATAGCTACAATGTTAAATATCTATCATCAGTAAAAGCCTAACATTTTGTGATGAGAGATGGCGCTTCTAGAAATTGTCAGCTAACAATCCAAACGATATGAATGCGTTTATCCGTTCAACTTTCAATCGGCACCAACCAACAATAAATCAGGATTATTAATATTGTCAGCCTATCCTTCCCAAGGAATGATTAAAAATTCGCACTTATTCATTGCAACTGCGATAACAATTTTTCATTTTTTAACCGCTTAGTGCCCTAAAAATGTCCTGGGGTTTAGTGACAGATGGTTCAACAACAAAACCATCACGAAGATGGGTTGTTACCTTTTTATTGCTGATGATACTGGTCGGTCTGAATTTGCGACCAGCACTTTCCTCTCTGGCACCGGTGTTGTCAAGAATTCAGCAGGACGTTGGCCTTTCAGTCAGCGCCATTGGTGCCCTGACTACCCTACCGGTTCTCTGTCTCGGACTCTTTGCACCCTTGGCGCCATGGTTGTCACGGCGCTTAGGCGAAGAACGCAGCCTTTCCCTGGCATTGCTCGTGTTGGCTATAGCGCAGATAGTTCGCGCAAGCCACTCTATCTGGCTACTGTTTCTCGGCACCCTAATGGCTGGGGCAGCTATCGGTGTCTGCGGTACGCTGCTTCCAGGCTTGGTTAAACGGGAGCGACCTCTGGGAGCGGATCTTATGACTGGGGTGTATACCATGGCTTTATGCCTTGGTGGTATGTTAGGCGCCGGTCTTAGTATTCCATTGGCACAATGGTTAGGCGGCTGGGATTACAGCCTGGCCAGCTGGTCGATTCTGGCGCTGGTGGCGTTACTCGCTTGGAGTATGTTGATGCCTCACCCCTGGCCGGAGCATCATTCCAAACCGATGAATAACGTCAAAACAAGGCTCTTGACGAATACCCTGGCTTGGCAAGTAACACTATTAATGGGCAGCCAGTCTTCCTTGGCGTATATCGTCTTCGGCTGGTTGCCCACGCTATTGCATTATCGTGGTATTAGTGAGATGGAAGCCGGTTGGTTATTAGCGACGACAATGCTAGCTCAGCTATTCTCGGCACTCGCTGCTCCCTGGCTCGCCAGACTCGGACGTGATCAGCGTCCGGCACTCTTATTGCTGTTCGCCCTTACCGGTGCTGGCTTGTTACTTTTGTTGCTTGGACCATTGTCTTTCAAGTGGGTAAGTGTCGTGATTCTCGGACTTGGTCAAGGAGGTAGCTTTAGCCTTACCCTGACCTTAATTGTGCTGCGCAGCGGCAACACAGTACTGGCAGGCCAACTTTCAGGTATGGTACAGGGGGTGGGTTATAGCTTGGCAGCCCTCGGCCCGCTTTGCGTCGGCATACTGTTGGAACTTGATACAAGTTTGGCTGATATCAGTATCCTGCTGGCGGTCATCACTCTGACAGCAACTATTCTGGCGTTACTGGCAGGTCGCCGTTTACGTATAGAAATAGATGGCCAGGGTAATCTTGTCACCAGAGATTATCGGAATTCTTAATCCCGACCTATTCTTCCTGTTCTTAACCCCATGTTGCGCGCCAAATAATTCGTCAATAACCGTTAACATTCAATAATATTCACCGGCACTTCGATGACGTTAATTGCCAAGCCACCGCGCGCCGTTTCTTTATACTTATCCTGCATATCCCGGCCGGTTTCGCGCATGGTCTTGATCACTTTATCCAGTGACACGAAATGACAGCCATCACCGCGCAATGCCATACGTGCTGAGCTAATGGCCTTGACTGAAGCCATCGCATTACGTTCGATACAGGGCACCTGAACCAACCCACCAATGGGATCGCAGGTTAAGCCCAAATTATGCTCCATCGCGATTTCTGCGGCATTTTCGACCTGTTCCGGCGTACCACCTAAAACCTCAGTCAATGCACCAGCAGCCATTGAGCAGGCGGCCCCAACTTCACCCTGACAACCAACTTCTGCCCCACTGATCGAGGCATTTTCCTTATAGAGAATACCGATCGCTGCCGCAGTTAGCAGAAACCGCATGACCCCTTCTTCATTCGCTCCCGAGACGAAGCGAGTGTAATAGTGTAATACCGCCGGGATAATACCTGCCGCGCCATTGGTTGGTGCAGTAACCACCCGGCCGCCCGCCGCATTTTCCTCATTGACGGCCAAGGCATACAGGGTCACCCAATCGATAATGGTCAGCGGGTCAGACAAGGACGCTTCTGGGTGGCTTAGCAATTGACGGTATAAATTCGGCGCCCGGCGTTTGACTTGTAACCCACCGGGCAAGGTACCGTCGTTCTGATATCCCCTTTGCACAGATTCCTGCATTACCCGCCATAACTGCAGTAATTTGGATTTAATCTCCGCTTCCGTATGCCAGGCTTTTTCATTTTGCCACATGAGTTCACTAACACTCAGAGTCTGTGCTTTACAGAGTTCTAATAACCTAGTTCCTGTCTTGAACGGGTAAGCAACCTCTGTACGATCCTCAATGATTCTGTTTTCGCCCGCCGCTTCCTCGTCGAGGACGAACCCTCCTCCAACCGAGTAATATGTTTTCGCTATAATTAACTGATTGCTGGAATCGAAGGCGCTAAAAATCATCCCGTTAGGATGGAATGGCAGGCTGGCAAGCTTATGCAACACCAGATCCTGTTTTTCATTGAAGACTATCTCATGACAACCTAGCATCTTTATTCGGCCATCATTTTTAATCGCCGCAATGCGTGCAGGCATAGAGGCGACATCCACACCTTCCGGCGTTTCGCCTTCCAGCCCCAGTAAAATAGCTTTGGGTGAACCATGTCCTCTGCCGGTTGCACCCAGCGAACCATAAAGCTCCACTTTGACGCAGACCACCTGATCAAGAACCAGAGCCTCTGCAAGCCTATGCACAAATGTATAGGCAGCCCGCATAGGTCCTACGGTATGAGAACTCGAAGGGCCAATACCGATTTTAAAAAGATCGAAAACGCTAATAGTCATTGAATGACATCCACCGTCAAATTGACAAAAATTTATTTATCAAGACTCTGGTAAACCGGGAATTCCCGGCATAACCCCAGTACCTTTTCACGAACCTGACCAACCAACACAGGGTTATCCATTTCGTTCAATAGGCCACACACCCAACCCGCCAGATGCGAGACTTAACCCCAGAGAGGTATCGCCTTACCAAATACCAGGATTAAAATATGCCAGTTGATCCGCTTGGTAATTCGACTGATGCCCCCTATTCACTTCATTTTGTCTCAAAACCTCTATTCGCTTCGAACATAAGCACCGAAACGACGAAAGGACAATGATAATAGGTGCTTTATTTTTATTTGTTAAATTAATAGTTGAAATATTTATATTTGTATTATTAATAGTAAGTCATAGCTATAAACATACTATCTACCCCAAGCTTATCGGATATACCTCTAAAGATTGGTGATAAGGTTTATAAGTTTGAATATTGAACAGTGGTTTTCAAAAACTGGGGGTTTTAATGTATAGGGTTATCGGAATAATCCAAAATCACTTATCATCCCTATTTTTATCGGGGTGATAGGATGGCAAACTCAACCCCCAAATTATCGCGAGACTTCTTAAGATAAAAGCGATTAGAAATCCTCCCATTGCTGCAGCATCTTCATTGATGCCCACCCAATGAAGCAGCAAATATGCTGTGGCGCCTGAGACTGCCGCCGTAACATAAATCTCACGTGAGCCTAACACTAAATCATAGCCACAAAGCACATCCCGCATAATACCGCCAAAACTTGCGGTAATGACGCCCATACAAATGCAAATAAGTGGAGAGACACCTTGTTGTACCGCGATCTGTGTTCCAATCACACAAAACAAAGATAGACCAAGAGCATCCATCCAAATTAATGCTTTGGCTCTTGACGCTATGATCGGAACAAGAAAGTAGGTAAGGCCTGAGAGCAACAAGCAAAGGCCAACGTAAGTGGCGTCTTCGACCCAATAGACAGGAAATCTACCAAGCAGTAAATCTCTGGCGGTGCCGCCACCAAGCCCGGTTAATGTGCCAATCAGCATAAAACCCAGAATATCCATATTCTTGCGCGCAGCATCGAGTGCCCCGGAAATAGCAAAAACGGCAATACCAAACAGCCCGAGCCAATTGACAACTGAGCTTAAATCTAATAATTCGAACATTAAGATTAACTATTTAACCAAAGCTCGGCTCAATATATCGAGGATTGAATATAATAACTAGCCTTACCGCAATTTCTCACCGATAGAAAAATCCATCGTTTTTTAGGCCGGGTTTTCAGCACGTCAATATCATGTGACTGGTTTTTAAGTACCAGAACCGTCAAGGCTTCAAACGATGGCGTATCTGAAAAGAACAAGAACAGATGACCTGTCAGCACATAAAAAAAGCCCCGAAGTTTAGTTCGGGGCTTAAGGTTTCACAAGGGAGGGTAAACTGGTACTACAACATTCGTAAAAAAGTAGACCCTCTCAAAACCACATAGTTCAAAAAAATTTTAAGAACTATAAATTTTTTAGTGAGACATGGTGCCTATATTAATCGATAACCGAGTACGGTATTAATGTAACGACAAATGGTTATCGAAAAACTCCGGATTTACAAACAGCATTGCGAGCTCAATTATTGATGAACTACAAACGGGGGACTCCGGCTCTGACTTTATCTATAAAAGGAAATCCATTACCAAAACTCCAGCATTGGTAGTTATGAGGCAAAGATCAGTTAAGAAAACTACCTCTAACTGATTGTTTAAAAGTAGGCGCAAAACCATCGGCATGGTTGATTTGTATTGGGTAAATGGTAGATCAGAAAGGTAAGGTGCCCGCAATTACTATCCCTGTAATCTTGGACACCCCTGGCTTCCATGCCAGCTAGTCTCATCCTGAAACGGTCACACTTCCTTGTGCGCGATTATTAGATCATGACAGTTTTGGTCTGTCTCTAGCCTATTTGTATTAACCCAAATTGGTAGGGTTGAAATTGTCAGACAGTAAGGCAAGGTTCAAAGTTTTTGCCATTTCATTAATATTTATGCGTAAGCTGTAGATTGGCGATTGGTTTAGGTGCCAATTCACAGTCAACCAGGCTAATTGATTCACATAGTGCTCAAGGGGTACAGTAAACGGCTTCACATCGGCATCCAACCTCACGATAGTTCTTGATGTCAACAAAGAATCCATTAGATATGATAAGCACAGGGGTATGAACACAGCCATATGTAATTTAGCAAGGTAAGATGAGGCAAACATGCAAAAAATGGAACCGGTGAGTACACAAGACACATGGCACAGCACCTCAACAGACACAACACTTGAGAACCTGCAAACCTCTGCTGCTGGCCTAACTCAAACTGATGCCGAAATACGTCTTTTAAATTATGGAGCCAACCGTCTACCGCAGGCCTCAGGTCGTAACCCCTTCATACGCTTCCTTCTGCACTTTCATAATATTCTGATTTATGTATTGATCGGATCCGCTGTGATTACGGCGCTTCTTGGTCACTGGGTTGATACCGGCGTGATTCTGGCAGTGGTTATTGCTAACGCTTTTATTGGTTTTATCCAGGAGGGTAAGGCGGAACAGGCCATGAATGCCATCCGCCAGATGCTCGCTCCCCGAGCCAATGTGATCCGTGGCGGAGAGCGTATTAATGTTGACGGGGAGCAACTGGTTCCCGGCGACATTGTGTTGCTGGAAGCCGGCGATAAGGTCCCTGCCGATCTCAGGATGCTCATCGCACATGGCCTGTCAGTTCAAGAGGCAATTTTAACTGGAGAATCTATTGCGGTGGAAAAACATATTCAATCCGTAGCAATAGAGTCTCCACTTGGTGATCGCGCCTGCATGGCTTACTCAGGCACTCTCGTTAGCAATGGTCAGGGCAAAGGCGTGGTAGTGGCCACCGGTTCAAACACCGAGATCGGTCGCATCAGCGGCCTCTTGTCGGAAGTGGAAACGCTGACAACACCACTGGTGGAACAAATGGCCGTGTTTGCCAAATGGCTGACCATGATGATTCTTGTCATCGCCGCAGTATTACTGGTGTTCGGATATTGCGTCGAGCATTACGATTTTACCGAAATGTTCATGGCTGTAGTGGGTTTATCAGTGGCGGCGATTCCCGAGGGACTGCCAGCCGTATTGACCATAACCCTAGCGATTGGGGTAAAGGCCATGGCGCGGCGCAATGCTATCGTCCGGTTCTTGCCTGCCATCGAAACCTTGGGCTCTGTGTCGGTAATTTGCACCGATAAAACCGGCACGTTGACCCGTAACGAAATGATGGTGAGCTCTGTACTCACTCACCGGCACCTCTTTAGCCTAGACGGTAAGGGGTATGAACCAAAAGGGACACTAACGCTGGGCGATACCCACGCTTCTCTAGCGGATGATGCTGTACTAGAAGAACTCGCCCGGGCGGCAACACTCTGCAATGATGCCGCTCTGCGCGAGCATGATGGTGTGTGGGCAGTGGCAGGTGATCCGATGGAGGGAGCTCTTCTCGCCTTCGCTGGAAAAATGGATATCAATCCCCGCGAGGAGCACACCAAATGGACACGCACCGATGCCATTCCCTTTGATGCCAAGCACCGTTTTATGGCTACGCTGAATCACGATCATGAGCAACATGCGTGCGTATTCGTTAAAGGTGCACCAGAGCAGATATTGACCATGTGTGTGAATCAACGCGGGGACAATGGAACCACAGAGCCGCTAGATGCAGCCTATTGGAACACGCAGGCTGAGGCCATCGCGACACTCGGCCAGCGTGTGTTGGCATTCGCCATCAAACAAGTAGTACCGACACACACTGTGTTGGAACATGCAGACGTAGAAGGCTCGCTAACTCTGGTCGGCATGGTTGGCATGATCGATCCACCTCGTTCTGAAGCGATCGCGGCGGTGGCTGAATGCCATGGCGCCAGCATCCGGGTGAAAATGATAACTGGTGACCATGCAAAAACGGCCACCGCCATTGGTAAGCAGATTGGTCTGTATAGTACCGAAAAGGTGCTGACCGGGGCAGATCTCGATGGCATGGATGACTCGGCTATACGGCAAGCAGTGCTAGACTGCGACATCTTTGCTCGCACCAGCCCAGAGCACAAATTGCGGCTCGTTATGGCGCTGCAATCTCATGGTATGACGGTAGCCATGACTGGCGATGGCGTGAACGACGCTCCCGCACTCAAGCGGGCCGACGCGGGTATTGCCATGGGACAAAAAGGCAGTGAAGCCGCCAAAGAGGCCGCAGAGTTGGTGCTGGCCGATGACAACTTTGCCTCAATTGTGGCCGCTGTGCGCGAAGGTCGCACTGTGTACGACAACCTTAAAAAAGTCATCAGCTGGACGCTCCCAACCAATGCCGGTGAAGCAATGACAATCATTGTGGCATTGCTCTTGGGGATGACGCTGCCGATTACCCCTATTCAGATTCTCTGGGTCAACTTGATTACGGCCATTACGCTTGGTATTGCGCTAGCCTTTGAGCCAACTGAGGAAAGTACTATGCAACGCCAGCCACGTGCACGCCACGAGCCACTTTTAACCGGCGAGCTAGTCTGGCACGTGGTACTGGTATCCATCCTATTCCTTTGCGGTGTATTCGGTGTTTACCAGTACGCTACCGATCGTGGTTATTCAGTAGAGTTGGCTCGTACGATCGCGCTGAATACGTTAGTAGTGATGGAAATTTTCCATCTGTTTTTTATCCGTAATATTTACAGCACATCGTTAACCTGGCTAGCGGTACGTGGTACTAGAGTGGTATGGTCGGTAGTGATCGTTATTACTACGGCACAATTCGCCATCACTTATTTGCCGCCCCTACAAGCCATTTTTGCTACTGTGGCAATCCCTTTCCTGGATGGCTTACTGATTGTTGGGGTTGGTGTAGCTCTGTTTACCATCATCGAGATCGAGAAGCAGATGCGGCTCGCGTACCGGAGAATGAAAGCGGTCTGAAATGTGACCTAAGCAAATTACTCAGCTATGACACTGGGGAAACAAAGTCCTTAGGCTTGATGGCAAGTACCGAGCATTGGAGTTGAGACAACACATTCTCTGCGGTATTGCCAATCAGGGCACCAGCAATACCGGTGCGAGCAACTGTACCCATTATGACTAAATCAGCCTGTATGCCCTCTGCCAATTCTGGTAGCTTACGACTAGGAGGCCCCTGAACAAGGTGGGCGCAAGGCGATAAGTAGTTGAAGGATTCAGCTCCTGTCTTGAGTTTTAAGTCTTCCATAAGCGAATTCATCTTATACTGTCTTTTTCGATATTCGGTTTCAAATAACTCTTTCTTGACTTTCTCTGGCCGATCGACCCAAAGACTGATAAATCCAGCTTGAGGCACATCATAAGCGTTCACCACATGAAGCGTTGTGAAATCCGAAAGTGACAGAGAGACCGACAGATCCAGTAATTTTTGATTTAACTCATCGTTATATTTATTGGTCTCAGATTCGTCATCAAAATCGATTGCCACCATAATGTTCTTGTATTCAGGTTTTTCATTTTTCTTCATTAACCACACAGGACACGGGCACTTACGTAACAGGTGCATGTCTTCACTACCGAAAAGACGCCCAAGCCAATCAACATTCTCTATTTCTTTGACCATTAAATCGTAATTGTTAGCCTTTACAGCGCGAA
>Ga0070726_10003439_pt1 | contig 13282 bp, 7 predicted proteins | sample tdAd471_FD_67275 | JGI IMG/M metagenome (GOLD analysis project Ga0070726, IMG submission 67275) | Marine sediment microbial communities from the Atlantic coast under amendment with organic carbon and nitrate - tdAd47.1 | ecosystem: Environmental > Aquatic > Marine > Coastal > Sediment | place...
CGTGGTGGTGCGGGGGCACGGTAGGGCAACGGCTTAGCGTCGGCGCGCGGCGTGCACTCTGCTCAGCATGAGTCGTTGGAGAGAACGTCCGGCCTGGGTGCTGGTCGTGGCCCTGTTCTGTGCGCCGGCCTGGGGCCAGTCGGCAAATGAAGTGCGTGACCTGCAGCGGGTGCTCAACTCCGAGCGCAGCGGGGTCGGGCTGAGCGCGATCGCCGAGGACGGGCTCCTCGGGCCGCGGACACGGGCGGCGATTCGGAACCTGCAGCGACACGCGGGGCTGCCGATCACGGGGGTCGCCGACCGGGTGACCATCGGCGTGGCCCACCAGGGCCGGCGGGCTGCGGTGCGCGAGCTGCAGGAGGCGCTGAACCGCGAGCGGATCGCCTCGGGTCAGGCGCCCATCGGCGTCGACGGCAAGTTCGGCAATCAGACCTCGCGCGCGGTGGGCGACTTCCAGCAGCAGCGAGGTCTGCCCTGGAGCGGGAGGCTCGACGCGCGCACCCGCGCTGCGCTGGCGACCCCCGCTCCGTCGGGGAGCTCGAGCACGGTGGGCATGGTGGGTGCGTTGACGGGGGCGACCGCGCCGGCCAAGGGCGGCCCCGAGCTGAGCCGCGGCGCGCGGCGCAAGGTGAGCCTGCTGCAGACGCGCCTCAACGACTATCGCCGCGCCCAGGGGCAGTCGCCGATCGGGGTCGACGGGGCGTTCGGTCCCCAGACCGAGCGCGCCTTGAAGCAGGCGCAGGCCGCGCTGGGCCTCCCCGCCAGCGGGGTGGCCGACCCGCGGACCTGGGACGCGCTGGTCGCCGCGACCGCGGGCGGGCCGCTGGGGCCTGTGAACCCGGCCGCCTACCCCGTCTCGGGCGCCCGCTACAAGCGGGGCAACAGCGGCGACGCCGACGTCGAGATCCACCTCCTCGACCCGCTGAGCATCGGAGGTCAGCAGCGCAACCCCCTGGCCTACGAATCGCGCATGACCATCGACGCGGACGGCGCCGGCAACGCCTGGACCACCGACCCCTGGGGACAACCGACCACCAGCCTGACCTACCCCAACGGGACCTCCCTCGACCCCACCCGGATCAACTACACCGTGCTGCCCATTGGCTTCGACGCCCGTCACCCGGGCGTTCGGCTGGGCGACGTGGTCGCCGTGGTCTACCGCGGGAAGGTCGCCTACGCGATCTACGGAGACCGCGGCCCGCGGAGCAAGATTGGTGAGGGGTCGATCCGGCTCGCTCGTGAGCTGGGGATCCCCAGCAGCCCGATCCACGGTGGGGTCTCCGGGGGCGTGCAGTACGTCGTGTTTCCCCGCTCGGGGACCGGGCGTCCGCTGAGCCAGGCCGAGATCGATCGCCGCGGGGAGCGACTGCTGCGCGCGGCTGGGGGGAGGCCCTAGCCGCCCCGGGGTCACTCGTCGATGAACGCCGATCCGCGGTGTCCGAGGCTCCACTCGCGAGCCACGCGCTTGGTGCGCGTGCTGAGGCTCCCGCGCTCGATCGCGTTCAAGACCTGCACCGCGGTCGGACGCTGCGCGGGCTCGAGCTGGAGCATGCTCGCGATGAGCTCGCAGAAGGACTGCGGCACGTCGTCGCGCACCTCCGCGACCGGGGCGGGGCCAGCTTCGATGGCGGCGAGGATCTCGCGCCGGGTGTCTCCGGGGAACGGTCGAGAGCCGGTCAACAGGCGGTAGACCGTGTTGCCGAGCGCGAACACGTCGCCGGCCGCCGAGCTGTCGCCGCCCTTGAGCACCTCCGGGGCCATGTAGCTCAGGGTCCCCACCATTTCGGTGTCGCTGGCCGCCTCGTCCTCGGAGTGCGTCGCGATCCCCAGGTCGATCAGCTTGACTTCTCCTCCTGGCGTCACGAAGACGTTGCCCAGCTTGAGGTCCCGGTGCACGATCCCGCGCTCGTGCAGCGCGGCCAGGCCCCGCGCGCAGCGCTGGAGCACGAACACGCTCTCGGCGACCGAGAGTCGTCCGCCCTGGAGCTCGCGTTGGACGGCGCAGAGGTCCTGGCCGTCGAGGTATTCGAACACCAGGAACGGGAGGCCCGTTTGGGGGTTGGTCCCCCGGTCGAGCAGCCGGACCACGTTCGGGTGCTGAATCGTCTCGAGTACGTCGCCCTCGTGCTCGAAGCGTTCGCGGAAGGTGTCGTGCAAGTCGTCGTCCACGAACCGCAGCAGCTTGATCGCCACCTGGGTCCCGTCCGGCGCGGTGCCGCGGTAGACCCGACCCATGCCGCCCACGCCGAGGGGGGCGTCGACGCGGTAGTCGCCCAGGCGCAGCTGCGGCTCGGGCACGGGCAGCCGCGCCGACTCGTGGTCGTGCAGCCGCGTCTCCTCGTCCTGGTCCCCGCTCATGTCCCCACCCTGGATCGCAGCGCGTAGGTTTGCAAAGCAAGGACCACGAGCGAGGCCGCTAGGTCTCCTTTTGATAGGCCTGCTGGCCCTCCGCAGAGGCACACCAGCTCTCGAGGGCGTCCGCGGCCTCGCCTCCTGAGCCGTAGCGCTCCGCGGGGTCGCGCTTGATCAGCGTGTTCACGATCTCGGCCAGGCCGGGGCTGAGGTCGGGGCGGTGCTCGCGGGGGTCGGGGATCGGCCCCGAGACGATCCGCTTGAAGATCTGGTAGGGCACGACCCCTGGGAACGGGCGGCGGCCGGTGAGGCTCTCGAACAGGCTGACCCCCGTCGCGAACAGGTCGCTCTTGGTGTCGGCCTTGCCGCCCTCGATCACCTCAGGGGCCACGTAGTAGCTCGTGCCCAGGGCGTAGCCCGATTCGGTGAGGTGCGCGGTGTCTTCCTCGTGCTTGGCGAGCCCGAAGTCGACTAGCTTGACCAGCCCGTCGCTGGCGCGGCGGATCACGTTGGCCGGCTTGACGTCGCGGTGGATCAGCCCCTGATCGGCGAGGGCCTGGAGCGCGCGGCACACCCCGGCGTAGATCCGAGCGGCTTCGTACTCGCCCAGGGGCCCCTCACGGAGCACCACGCGGTCGAGGGAGTCGCCCTCCACCGCTTCCATCACGAGGAAGTAGCGGCCGGCGTCGTAGCCGTGGTCGACCACGCGGACCACGTTGTCGCTCTCGAGCGAGGCCAGGGTGCGGATCTCGCGCAGGAAGCGAGCCACCGCGGTGCGATTGCCCGAGAGCCGAGGGGCGAGGATCTTGAGCGCGACCTGGGAGTTGTCGTCGCGGCGGACCGCCTTGTAGACGGTGCCCATGCCGCCCCGGCCGTACTCCCCTTCGACGAGGTACTTATCGAAGTAGTAGGTCGGCTGCGCCGGGGCCTGGGTGTCGAGGCGGGTCGTGTCGTCCTCGAGGGTGGTGACCTCGGCGTCGCCCGGGGCCGCCCGCTGGGGGAAGGGCTGTTCGACCGGGAGCTCGGGCTCGTCGGCGGCGCGGTGGGTCTCGCGTTCGCGGAGGAGGACCGAGACCTTGGCCAGGAGCTCGGCGTTGCGGTAGGGCTTGACCAGGTAGTCGTTGGCGCCCGCCTCCAGCCCGGCGACGATGTCCTCCTCCTCGCTGAGCACCGAGATCAGCACGATCGGGAGCTGGCGCTTGTCGAAGGTGTCGCGCAGGGAGCTGGTGAGCTCGAGCCCGTCGAGCTTGGGCATCTGAATGTCCGAGACCACGAGGTCCGGCGGATCGGCCTGGATCCCCTCCAGAGCTGCCTGGCCGTCGGGGAATTCGGAGACGTCGAAGCCCTTGCGGGTCAAGAGCATGCGGGCCGCTCGGCGGACGGCCTCGTTGTCTTCGACCAGGGCGATCTTGGCGCTCAAAGGGTACTGCCTCTCGCGAGCTAAGCCTTCAGCGGACCATACACAAGTGGCCCCCCCCCCGCCACGTCGGCGGAGACGGCTCAGGATCGGGGCCGCCTCGATTAGATGCCCTTCAGCAGGTGCCCGAGCTTGTCGCGCTTGGTGTCCAGGTAGCGCGCGTTCTCAGGCGCACGACCGACCTCCAGGGGCACGCGTTCGACGATCTCGAGGCCGAAGCCCTCGCGCAAGCCTACGATCTTGCGCGGGTTGTTGGTCATCAGGCGGATCTGCCGCACCCCGAGGTGGACCAGAATCTGCGCGCCGACCCCGTAGTCGCGCATGTCGGCGCCGAAGCCGAGGACCTCGTTGGCTTCGACGGTGTCGAGCCCGCGGTCTTGCAGCGCATAGGCCTTGAGCTTCTCCTTGAGCCCGATCCCGCGGCCTTCCTGGCGCATGTAGAGCAGGATCCCGGAGCCCTCCTCGGCGATCTTGGCCATTGCGCCGTCGAGCTGTGCGCCGCAGTCGCAGCGCAGCGAGCCGAGCACGTCCCCTGTCAGGCACTCCGAGTGCACGCGCACCAGCACCGGCTGCTCCTGGATCGGCGGGTGCTCTCCGCTGCTCTCGCGCGCGCCGATCCCGCCCAGGCAGAGCGCCAGGTGCGGGCGGTCGTTGTCGTAGTCGTCCAGGTAGACGTGCAGGTCCCACTCGCCGTACTTGTTGGGGAACTTGATCGTGACCGCCCGCGCCACGTGCTGCTCGGTCTGCCTGCGGTAGCGGATCAGGTCGGCCACCGAGCCCATGTTCAGCCCGTGGGTGGCGCAGAACTCCTTCAGCTCGGGGACCCGCGACATGGTCCCGTCCTCGTTCATGATCTCGCAGATCACGGCAGAGGAGCGGAGGCCCGCCAGCCGGGCGAGGTCGACGCCCCCCTCGGTTTGGCCTGCGCGGACCAGCACGCCGCCGGGCTGCGCGCGCAAGGGGAACACGTGCCCCGGGCGCGCGAGGTCCTCGGGCTTGGTCTCCGGATCGACGAGGAGCTTGATGGTGTGGGCCCGGTCGGCGGCGGAGATCCCGGTGGTCACCCCTTCCTTGGCGTCGACCGAGACGGTGAACGCCGTGCCGTGCAGCGCGTCGTTGCGTTCGGACTGCGGGTTGAGGTTCAGCCGATCGCAGGTCTCGCCGTCCATGGCGACACAGATCAGCCCCCGCCCGTGAACGGCCATGAAGTTGACGATCTCGGGGGTGATCTTCTCGCTGGCGACGACGAGGTCGCCCTCGTTCTCGCGGTCCTCGTCGTCGACGAGCACCACCATGCGTCCGGCGTTCAGGTCCTCGAGCAACTGCTCTACGCTGGCAAAGGTCATGGTCCTCCGCGGTCCCTCCAGACCGCGGGCGTAGGGTAGCACGGGGCTGGTTTACGGCACCCGCGGGCGCAAGAGCCTTCAGCCTCGGAGAGACCCCCTGGGACTCAACGGCTGGCGACGTCCTCGTCGATCCGGGGAACCTGGATCGCGGCGGCGACGCTGGCGGGCGCCCCGGGCGGCGGGCCCCAGTGGGGGCCCACGCGTTCGGCGACCAGGCGGTCGAGTTGGACGTTCCCCTGCGTGGGCAGCTGCCCGGTGCTCGTGCCCAGCGCGAGGCCGAATCCGCTGAGGATCAGGAGGCTTGCGGCGAAACCGGCGTGAGTCAGGATTCCGCCCTTGCGGCCGCGCAGGGAGCGAATCAGGCCCGCGCCGCCGAGCATCAGGGCCATCAGGGGAAACAGGTAGAGCAGGGCCACGCTGCCAGGCTGCGCCATCCAGGGCACCTTGGCCAGCACGCTCGGACCGGTGAAGTAGTGGCTGGGGTCGGTGCTGGGGAGGCAGCGGTAGCCGAAGAACGCGAGCGGGTAGAGGCTGACGAGCACGGTCCAGGCCATGACCCCGTCGGGGCCCTTGGCGAACAGGCTCTGGCGCAGGACGACGCAGGCCACGACCAGGTGCAGGGCGATCAACCCGGGCATCGCCATGTGGGCGGAGACCCCGAACGCGGTGTAGGCGGGGGCGCCGGCGGGGTTGCCCAGCACCGCGGCCACGCTGAGCCCGCTGATTGCGGCCAACAAGACGCCGGCGGCGCCGAGGGCTGCGCCGCGGGCGACGCAGAGCAGCGCGAGGGCGCCTGCCACTCCGCTGGTGACCGCTGCGCCAAAGCCCATGTGGCCGCCGTAGCTCTCGCGCGCGGCTGCGCCGAGGACCCCCGCCAGCGCGAGGCTGGTCACGAGGCCGACCGCGAGCTGTCCGCCGCTCTGTTGGGTCGAGCGGTCGACCTCGATCGTCCGGAACGGGTCGTCGAGGTCCGAGCCGGGCACGTCGACCCGAGCCTTGCAGTCGGGGCAGCGAGCTTTGGAGCCCGGCTTCTTGCCGTGGGTCTCGATCCGCGAGCCGCACTCGCAGAGGGCTTCCCGCTGCCCGAGCTTGGTCTGCAGGCTGCGGACCTGGCGGGCGGTGAGCAGGTCTTGCTCGAACAGGACCCGCGAGAGCGTGGTGGTCTCGCCGTTCTCGCGCAGGACCTTTACGGTGCGCATGGCGTCGCGCGCGGCCTCGCGCTCGACCCAACCTTTGGCGAACGCCGCTTTGCCGAACGCTACGTCGGCGGGGTGATGTCGTCCCATGACCAAGTCCTCCCTGCCTGAACCTCCTCCTCAGTGCACGTCGTGCACCAGACGCAAGTCTTTACGCTACGGCAAGCACCCCGAACGCAGGTCACGCTAGAGACGTGTCCAACGTTCGGGGGCAGGCAATCTCGGCAAAGACGACGGCGAGGTTCAGGGCTTCTCCTGCACACCCGTATGCAGGCAGGTGGGCCCTGGGTATCAGCCCTGTTCAGGTTTTACCTAGCGCAGCAGGGCCACCGAGCGGGTGGCCGTGAAGCTCGTGGCGGCGTCGTCGTAGCGACCGAAGGCGCGCAAGGCGCGCAGCTGGGCGCCGCCGGTCAGCTCTTGCTCGAGCTGGGCGCGGAAGGCCGCGAAGCTGGTGAACAGCTGCAGGCGGAAGCCGCGGACCACGGCGTAGAACCCGGCGCCGCCAGCGAGGGTCAGGTTGGACTGGAGGTCGACCGGGGCCACCAGGCCGTAGTCGACCCGTGCGAAGGCCGCGCCCGCGACGTCGACGGTCAGGGCGCCCGACCCCTGAACGAACGGGGTCGGGGTGGCCGGGATCCAGCCCACCCGGAGGAGCGAGCCCGCCTGGCTGCGGTCGATCACCGTGTCGGCGTCGAAGTCAGGGGTCGCCGCGGGGTCGCTGGTCACCGGCGCGACGAAGCCACGCACGTGGACGGGGGTGCCGGAGCCGATCGCGGCCAGGCCGAGGCCGGCGGTGTCGACCACCAGCGCGTCCGGGTCGGCCTGGGCGACACCCTCCACGCTCCAGTCGATGTCGCGCGCGAGCCGGCGGCCGACCCGCGCGACGTCGAGGATCAGCTGGCCGCCGCCAGGCGTCCCGACCGTCGCGCCGTTGAGGTCGGTCTCGATCAGGCGCACGAATCCAGCCCCGGGCTGGGTCAGGTCGAGGGCCGACCCGTTGAAGGTGCCGTAGGCGAGGATCCGCTGGCCCACGTTGATCGCGTCCGGGTTCAGCGCGCCACCCTGGCCTCGGCGGGCGACCCGCGTCTCGGCGAAGGACGTGCGCAAGGTCACCGTGTCGTTGAAGGTCAGCGAGCCCCCGGGCCCCCGGCGCACGGCGACCCCGCGCAGCGTCAACACGGCGTCGGAGCCCGCGCCGCCGCTGCGAGCGACCACGATCCCGCCGACCTCGTCCAGGTTCTGCGGGAGGAGCAGCACCTGCGTCGCCGCGTGGCGCCGGGTCTGGGGGTCGAGGGTCCCGCGAGCCACCACGAGGGTCCCGTCCCCGCGGGCGGCGAGGGCGTCCAGGCCTGCCTGGCCGCTGAGCACCTGCCCGTCGAGGCTGAACAGGGTGGAAGAGGTCGTGGTCACGGTGACCGTGCCCCGGCTGACGAGGCCCAGCCCCACGCGCACGTCGAGCTCGAACTCCGCGCCGCTGAAGCCCGAGGCTAGCCCCGGCACCCGGGTCGGGGTCGGGTTGGCGGGGTCGATCGAGGCGTAGAACACGCTGTCGAGCTGGACCGTGTTGGCTGCGCTGTCGACGACCAGGGACTGGTCGAGGTCGAAGTCGACCAGGGCGAAGTGACCCCTGCGAGCGCCGACCACGAAGCCGCCGCCAGGGAACAGGATCGAGATCGCCTGTTGCCCGCTCAGCGGTCGCCCCGAACCGTCGAGCACCCGCGCGGGGGTGGTCGATCCCTGGAGGCGGACCTGAGCCGAGCTGAAGTCGAGGGTCATCGAGGCGGAGGTGTAGGTCCCCACGGGGATCGTGGCCGCCGCGATCACCTCGCTCACCGAGACGAGCTGCGCGAAGTCCACGCGGGTGCGCTGCGGCAAGACCTCCACCACCGCGCCGTTCGCCTTCTCGAAGCGGAAGGCGACGATGTCGATCTCGAACAGGTCCAGCTCATCCGTGGGGGCGTCGGTGACCGCGACGGTCACCTCACCGGAGTCCGCGGGGGTTCCCCCGCCGCCTCCGCTCCCGCCTCCACAGGCGACCAGGCAGACCGTGAGTGTGGCGGCCACGAGGCCGCGAAGGGAAGTGCAACGCATGGAAGTCTCCTTGGACGGACCCCGGGCGCTCGCCTGGGGCGTCAGGCCGTGTTCAGGGATTGGCGCGGGGCGAGCCAGAGCCCACACCCTCGCGCCGTCTGCCCGCAGTAACGGGAGCCCTCAGGAGAGGTTTCGGCAGCTTTGCACGTTTCTTTGCAGTGAATGGCTACACCGCGGGGCGCGTCCACCCCTGTTTTGCCCTACCGCGGCGCCTTCCCGTGGGGGACCTCCTGAAACACCAGCAACAGCTGACCTTCGCTGCTGTAGGCGTAGAGCCAGGGGAATTGAGCGCCGAACCCCGAGCGGTCGAGCTGGGCGTTGGCCGCGCCGGGGACTCCGCTGGGCGGCGCCTCGAGCATGCAGTCCTTCTGCGCCAGCTCCTTGGCCAGGTCGGGCACGACCACCTGGGCCACCGCTTCGCGGAGGGCGGCGACGTTGGTCGCTTGCGGGCCGGGCTTCTCCAGCACCACCGTGAGCACCGGGGGGAAGTCCTCGCCGTGGGACTCGGTACTCGCCGAGCCCTGGGGTCGCCCGCGGCCAATGGTCAGGTGGAGGCGGCCCTTGGCGTCGCGCTTGAGCGCGGCGTCCCAGTCGCTGGGGTGCAGGCTGGGGTGGACGAGCATCTCGACCAACTCGCGCAGGATCCTGGCGCTCGTAGCCGACTCGCTGCGCTCGTCGTCGCTGAGCTCCTGGAGCGCCGTGGGAGCGGGCCAGGTCTTGACGGCCGTGAACATCGGCCACTTCAGCGCAGCGTCGGTCTCGTCGTCGATCAGCTGCCAGGTGGGGTTCGGCGCGCCGCCGTCGGGGGAGTCGGTCACGGTGCCGTCCTGAGTGCCGCCACCGCCGCCGCCGTTGGCGTGGGGAGTGCCGTTGGCCGAGGAGCCGTTGGGTGGAGTGGGCGTAGAGTCGGGGCAGCCCAGCAGCAGGAGGCTACAGAGGGCGGCCGCGAGGGCGGGAGCGTGTCGCATTCAACTCACCTCGCTCCTCAGCCTACCTTCGTTGGGCATGGCCCGCGACGGGGCGGCATACTGGGCGCATGCAGCCCGGGACGATCGTCGGTCCATATCGCGTGGTGCGCTCGCTCGGTCGCGGCGCCATGGGCGCGGTGCTCCTCGGTGAGCACCTGCAGCTCTCCGGGGTCCGGCACGCGCTCAAGCTCCTGCCCCGCGAGTTCGCGGAGGAGCCGGTGCTCGTCGAGCGCTTTCGCCGCGAAATGGAGTCGCTGGCGCAGCTGGGTGATCACCCCCGGATCGTCGGCGTGCACTCCGAGGGCGTGTCCGGCGGGGGGAACCTGTTCTTCGCCATGGACTACGTGGAGGGGCGCTCCCTGCGGCAGGCGCTGCGCGCAGGGCTCGACCGGGAGGCCGGGATCCAGATCCTGCTCGACGTCGCCGACGCCCTGGCTCACGCCCACCAGCGGGGGGTGATCCACCGCGACGTCAAGCCCGACAACGTGCTGGTGGACGACGCCGGGCGCGGCCACCTCGCCGACTTCGGCCTGGCCTACGTGCGCCAGGCCGGCGCGCGACTGACCCACTCCCAGGAGATGCTCGGCACGCCGTCCTACATGGCCCCGGAGCAGATTCAGGGGGAGGTCGGCCCCCAGGCGGACGTCTATGCGCTGGGGGTCATGCTCTACGAGCTGGTGACCGGTCAGCTGCCCTTCCCTGGGAAGACGCTGATCGAGATCCTCTCCAAGGCGTCGACCCGAGACTGCCCTCCGCCCTCGACGATCGCCGGCTCCGTCGATCCCAGGATCGACGCGATCTGCCAGCGTGCGCTCTCGCGAGACCTGCGCGCGCGCTACTCCACCGCCGCAGCCTTCGCAGCCGACCTGCGCGCGTTGCACACCGGGGTGGGGTCCGTGTCCGTGGGCAAGCGCCCCAGTCGGCTCCCGGCGTACGTCGCGGCGGGCGGGGTGATCCTGCTGGCGCTCGTCGCCGCGGGGTGGTTCGTCCTCGGTCGTCTGGAGCGCAAGCGCGCCCACGATGCGCTCGCCGGGCGCGTCGAGCGCCTGAGCGCGCACCCGGGGCGCGCCGGGGGGCCCGCGCTGTTCGATGAGCTGCTGGCCGAGGCGCAGGCGGGGGGTCACCTCCCGCTGCTGGAGCAGCTGCGCGCCGTCGAGCCGGAGGTCCGGAGCGCAGCGTTCGGGGACGCCCTCGAGCACGGGGACGTCGGCGCCGCGGCCGAGGCGCTGGGCGCCGAGGGCACCGTCGCGCACCCCGAGGTCGCTTGGGTCCTCGCGGCCGGCGCAGGCGACTACCCGCGCGCCCGGAGCGATCCGGGCTGGATGCTGCTGCCTCCCGAGGTGAGGGCGACGCTGGCGGCCTGGTTTGGCGACCGCGAGGGGTGCCAGGAGGCGCTGCTCGAGGTCGGTCCGTCGGGCGCGGCGCTCGCGGCGCGCCTGCGCCGCTACGCCCCCGGGCTCGAGCCCGCGCAGGGCGAGGCGCCGGCGGGCTGGAGCGCGCTGGCCGAGGCGGCTGACGAGCTGGCTCGAGGGCGGCCGCTCCTCGCCGAGCTGGCGCTGAACGACGCGTCCGAGAGCCCCGGCGGCGAGCTGCTGCGGCTGCAGCTGCGCTGCGAGCTCGCCATCGCCCGCGGCGATCCCGCGCGGGCTACTGAGCTCGCGCGGGAGCTCCTCGCCCAGGCCGGGAGCGATCGGCTCCAGGCGGGGCTCGCCGCGGCGTGGCTGGTCGAGTTCCAGCCCTCCCTGCCCAAGCTGAACCTCTCGGAGGTGGCGAGGCGCTGCGGGCCGCAGTTGCCCCCGGTGGTCGCCGCGGCGGAGCGGGCAGAGAATCGCCCCCCGCAGGCACCGGAGCTCCTCGGCCGGGCCCGGGTCGCGGCACGCAAGGCGGAGCGTCCGGATCTCGAGTGGGGGAACGCGAGCGCGGTCAGCTTCTGCGAAGCCGAGGTCGCGCTCTGCGCCGCTGGCTGGGACGGCGTCGCGGGCGTGTTGGTCGCCCAGGCCGCGCAGCGCGCGGGCGCGGTCTTGCGTGGGGGCGGAGTCGGGCGCGAGCTCGCCCAGGCGAGCCTGCAGCGGGCGCTGGTCTTGCGGCCCGAGTCGCCGGCGCTAGCCGTCGCTGCGTCGCAGCTGGCGCGAGCGGAACGTGACGTCGAGGCGGCGCGGCAGGCCGCTGAGCGGGCGTGCGCGCTGGCGCCCGCGGATCCGCTGGCCAGGCTCGAGCAGGCGGAGGTGGCGGCGGGGATCGCGCTGGAGCCCACCCGCGAGCGGCGCTACCTGGCCCTGCTGGACGAGGGCGCGCCCCCCGCGATCGAGGTGCCGACGAAGGGCTTCGCCCACGCGCTCCGCCTGGCTCAGGGCGCGCCTCGCATCGAGGCGCGGGTGCGGTTGGCGTGGGGGAATGCGCTGCTCTGTGCGCGCTGGCGGCATGACCCGGACCCGGACCTGGCGACCGTATTGCAGCCGCTGTTGGCGGGGCTCGAGCTCGAGCCCTTGCGCGCTGCGCGCCGCGAGCTGGCTGCGACGCTGAGCACACAGGCCGAGCTCCTGAGCGCCGAGGCGGCCGTCATTGCGGGAGCCAAGGGGCTGCACCCCGAGCAACTCGACGCGCTGCGCCTGATCGCGCTCGCGGGCGGCGAGCAGGCGCTGCCCGCGGTCGAAGCGGTGCTCGGGAGCGGCGACGCCCTCGCCGCGCGCATGCGCCAGGCGTTCCTCCCTGACCCTCCCGACCCCGACCCGACCGCGCCGCTGTTCCCGGCCGAGGTGTTTCGCCTCTGTACGCGTCGGCCCCCGGCGAGCCTTGCGGAGTGGGACCTCCTCGGGCGCGCTCTGGCGATCAGCCCGGACAGCTTCGCGCTGCTGGCCAAGGTCCTCGCCCAGCACGACGCGCTCGGCTCGCCGCCGCCGGTCGCGCCCGACGCCAGCCCGACGGCGCGCGGGGCGCGAGCCCTGGCCCTCGCCGTGGCCGTCGCAGCGCGCGGCTATCCCCGTGACGAGCTGGCCCCGACGCTCCGCGCCCTCTGCGACGCGCGCTGCCAGCTCGCCGACCCCACCGCCGCCGAGGTGGCTGCGGGCCTGCTGGTCGCGGCGGGGCTCCGGGAGGGGCTCCCCCCAGCCTTGGCGGACCACGCGCTGGTCAGCGCGGACACCGCTCGGCTCGGGTTGCCTGGGGGCTACACCCCCCTCGCGTTGCGCGCGATCTTCCTCGGGCGGCGGGCCAAGCCCGCCGACCACGACGCGCTGGCGGCGGCGGGTGGCGTGCGCGCGCTGGAGGCCCTGCTCCGCGAAGGGTGGATCGTGAAGAACGAGTACCAGGCTGCGCTCGAGGCGTCGCGCCTCGACTACGCGCCCGAGACGCCCTACCCCACCTGGTCGCAGGTCAACCAGCCCAGACCCGAGACGCGCAGCCTGGAGCTCGTGCAGCGGCTGAACGTCGTGCTGCGGGCCAACGGCATGCGTCGCTGGGCCCAGGTCATGTTGCGCGGACACGTGCCTCCAGGGCGGCGCAACCTGGATCAGCACGCCGCCCTGGCGACCGCCGACCCCGAGGTGCATTCGGCACTCGCCGAGCTGGGCGAAGCGCACCCGGAACCCTTGCGCGCGCGGATCGCCGGGATCGCCCGCTCCGGGAGACCGGACGAGATGCGCCGCGAGCTGACGCGCGTGCTCGCCAGGCACACGCCCCTCGGCGAGCGCCCCCGATTCGACCCCTACTGGGAGGGCCTGGAGTGGTGCAGTGAGCGGCCGCAGGGTTCCGTGGCCTGGGTCCCGCACCGCTGGCAGGCCGAGAGCTTGCGTCTGCTGCACGGTGGGCTCGAGCTGGTGGGGGCCTGCGACGACCCTCGTCGGCGCGCGGTCTCGGAGGCCCTCGGTGACCCGCTCTCCCCGCTGCGCCTCGCGCTGGAGAGCCCCGAGCGCT
>Ga0070726_10003441_pt1 | contig 13281 bp, 10 predicted proteins | sample tdAd471_FD_67275 | JGI IMG/M metagenome (GOLD analysis project Ga0070726, IMG submission 67275) | Marine sediment microbial communities from the Atlantic coast under amendment with organic carbon and nitrate - tdAd47.1 | ecosystem: Environmental > Aquatic > Marine > Coastal > Sediment | place...
CATCTGCTGCGGGAAGCTCGTGTCGGGGCCGACGGGCCCGATGAACGTGCCGCCGACCGCGATGTTGTGGATGAGAAAGAACGGCTGGTCGAAGACCCACGGCGCGGCACCCGGCATGTCGTCGCGAGTCACCGTGTGGTAGTGCAGGTCGTCGACGTACCAGCGGATCTCACCCGGGTCCCACTCGATCGCGTACACGTGGAAGTCGCGATGCAGCCCGCCGCCGGCGACGGCGATGCTGTCGGTGATGCCCTGTCCGGCGGAGTAGCCCGGGCCGTGGACAGTGCCGTGTACGATGGCCGGCTCCTGCCCGCGGTACTCGAGGATGTCGATCTCGCCGCACTGCGGCCAGCCGACCTCGGGGAAGTTCTCGCCGAGCATCCAGAACGCCGGCCAGATGCCGGCCCCGACGGGCAGCTGGATGCGGGCCTCGATGCGCCCGCCGTTGGCGGTGACGGCCCCGATCGTCGTGAGCCGCGCCGACGTGTAGCGGTTGCCCTCGTAGAACTCCTCACGCGCGGTCAACACGAGGTGCCCGTCGCCGTCCATCGACGCGTTCTCGACCCGGTCGGTGTTGTACTCGAGCTGCTCGTTGCCCCACCCGTCGCCGCCGATGTCCGGCGTCCAGACGGACGGGTCAGGCGGGGTGCCCGCCGGGCCGTCGAACTCGTCGGACCACACCAGCGTCCACGCGCGGGTCGGGGTCGTCGTGTCGTCGTCTTCGTGCTGGTCCATCGAAGTCCCCGCGCAGGCTGCGGCCATCGATCCGAAGGCGACGAGCATCGCCACGAGGGCGCGTCGCAGTGTCATCGCAGAGACCGCCGTCATCGCAGCCCCCCTGCGGTCGCGTGCACGAGCAGCTCGTGGTCTTCGAACGCCGCGTCGAGGGCGAGGGTTGCTGCGCCGAGGGCGATGGCGCTCTCGCCGAGCACCGTCGCGGCGAGCTCGGCCTGATGGTTCGAGAAGAGCAGCGAACGCGACCGGGCCGAGGCGCGGACCGCGTCGAGGAACGCGTCGCCCGCGGCAACGAGCTCACCGCCGAGGACCACGCGGCTCGGGTTCAGCAGGTTCAACAGGCCCGCCACGCCGATGCCGAGTCGCTGCCCGACCTCGGCCATCAGCTCGACGGCCCAGGGTTCGCCCGCGGCCGATCGGGCGGCGAGCTCGCGCGCCGACCGGGGGGCAGCGCCCGAGCAGCGCTCGGCGGCCAGCTCGAGCAGGCGCGGCGTCCCGACCATCACGTTCAGGCAGCCGCGATTGCCGCAGATGCACGTGGGCCCGGACGGATCGATGGACAGGTGGCCGAGCTCGCCGGCGATGCCGCCCGCGCCCCGGTAGAGGGCGCCGCGGATCACATGCCCCGAGCCGATGCCGGTGCCGATCTTGATGTAGGTGAAGTCGTCGCCGCCCTGCCCGAACCAGTGTTCGGCGAGGGCGCCGGCGTTGGCGTCGTTCTCGACGTAGACCGGCAGTGCGACGCGATCGCCGAACTCCTCGGCGATGTCGATGTCGCGCCAGGCCGGCAGGATCATCGGCGAGACCCGGTCGGGCCACCGCAGATCGATCGGGCTGGGGACGGCGACGCCGACGCCGAGCACGGCGCCCCGGTACTCGGATCCGGCGAGGCAGTCGCGCAGCATCTCGGCCGCCGTCTCGATCGCGCCATAGGGATCGGTGCGGGTGGCGAACGCCTGGTCCCGCGCCGCGACGATCGCGCCGGTGGGGCTCGCGAGCACCGCCGTGAGGTGGGATGCGCCGATCTCGATGCCGGCGATGTGGTGCCCGGCGTCGTCGAACACCAGCTCGACCGGGGGCCGGCCGCCGCTCGACACGCGCGCGCGGGTGCGTCGGACGAGACCGTCGTCTTCGAACCGTCGGACGATGCCCGAGACGGTCGACGCGCTGAGGCCGGACTCTCGCGCGAGGTCCGCGCGGGAGATCCCCGGGCGCGACCAGATCATGCGCAGGAGCATGCGCTCGTTCGTGGTGCGCATCCCTGCGAGGTCGACCTTGTTGCCGGTGCGGCGCTCGGACACGACGGTCACCTCCACTGAATGTCGTCGACGGTGAACGTCGCGGCGTCACCGGTGTCGGTGACCCAACCGAAGCCGCCCACGACCTCGTCGCCCACGGCGAGTCCGTCGAGCGACAGCGTGTACTGCGTGGGTTCGGTGCCCAGCGCGAGCGGGCCGGACTCGGTGGCGAAGCCGTCGACGTCGCCGATGCCCACCAGGAAGTTCACGACCTCGTCGCCGGTCTCGCCCCACGCATAGAACGTGACCTCGACCGCGCCGGACGGCACCGGCAGCCCCGGGGCGTCACCCCAGTTGCCGTCGGGGTACTGCCAGAACACGCCGCCCCAGCCGTTTGCGCCCCGGGTCCAGGTGAAGCTGCGGCACACGCCGGACGCGTCCCCCGCACGATCGCCGTCACAGGCGTCGTCGACGACCGTGACTCCCCCCGGCGTCTCCCCGTCGCCCATGAAACCGCTCGGCGCGTAGTAGTCGTCGACCGCGAAGGGCAGCGTGGTCGGTGTCGTCGGGCCAGCGTCCGGCTCGGGCGTGTCCTCGGACGTGTCCATCGGGTCGACGTCGGCGGCGGCATCCGTAGATGCGTCCGATCCGCCCGTGTCGTCGACGCCGGCATCTTCGCGGCCGCCCGTGTCGATCTCGGTGCCGACGTCGTCGACGCCGACATCGGCGTCGGCGCCCGTGTCGTCGCCGAGGCCATTGTCGATGCAGCCGGAGCCGGACCGCCACGTCCCCGACGGGCACGGATCATCTCCGGCGGCGTCGGCTCCGCAGCCGAGCGCCGTGGCGGCGGCAAGGGCGATGCAGAGCTGCAATGGGCGGCGGTCGTGCCTCGGTGACGTGCGCATGGCGCTCCGTTTCGGCGGACAGCGAAGAAAGTGGTGCGGGCCAACGAACGTCCGGTGGTTGGCCGTGTGCGAGATACCCTGAGGATAAATTCGCACTCCGAAGATAGTCAACGGTCGACAGGTAAAAAGAGCCGGGAATGCGTCGGCATTGCGGGGCCTTGTGATGACGCGGCGCGTCAGCGGGCGGCGCAATGGACCGCCCCCGTCGTCGGCGCATGCCACGAAAATGCCGATGGCCACACGCAGCATGCATGTGGCCATCGGGTGATGCGTGTGTGCTCGAGTGTGGGGGGCGCCCGCTGGCAGCGGCTCGCACCGAGCCCCCCGAATTCACGGGGTCGACGCCTTCAGCAGCACGAAGTCGTAGCGCATGTGGTCGAACGGACCGGTCTGGCCGAGCGCCGGGTGCGCGGACGGATCGTCGACGCGGACGGGCTCGACGATGAGCGCTTCCTTCACGCCGAACACCGTGTCCGACGCGAGGTACTCGTCGCCGGCGACGAAGAGGTGCGTCGTGAGCGGCTGGTAGCCCTCGGCGCGCACGATGAAGTGGATGTGCGCCGGTCGCCAGGGATGGCGCCCCAGCGAGCCCAGCATCTGCCCGACGGGCCCGTCGTCGGGGATCGTGTAGCTCTTCGGGCGCAGGGTGCGGAACCAGAACCGCCCCTCGTCATCGGTCGTGACGATGCCGCGCCAGTCGTGGGCGAACGCGCCGTCACGCTGCACGTCGTACACGCCCGAGGGGTCGGTCTGCCACACGTCGAGGGTGGCGCCGGCGAGGGGCTCGCCGTCGGGTCCGGCGACGCGTCCCTCGATGACGGTGGGCACGTCGTCACCGAGATCGCCGAGGTCGCCGCCGCGGGGCAGAGCGGGGGCGCCGTCGACGTGAAAGGGCCCGAGCACGGTGGACTCCGTCGCCACGCCGCCGGTGCGATTGTGGATCGCGTCGAGCAGCATGCTGACGCCGAGGGTGTCGGACAGCAGGATGAACTCCTGCCGTTGGTCGTCGCAGATCTGGCCGGTGCGGGTCAGAAAGCGGATCGCGGCGAGCCACTCGTCCTGCGTCGGTTCGACCTCGCGGACCACCGCGTGCAGGTGCGTGACGACGCTGTCCATGATCTGCCGCAGCCGATCGGGGGCGTCGGCGTGGCGGCTCTTCACGACCTCGGTCGCGTTCTCCTCGGTGAAGTAGCGGGGCATGACGCGTGGCGGGGCGAGGGGATTCAGTCGGCGGACGGATACGAACCGGGGGCGACGCCGTTCGCCGCGTCGCGGAGCATCGCTGCGAGCGGGGCGGCTTCGATCGGGCGCGGGTTCGGGTACTGGCGCTGCAGCGCGATCTCGACGGCGCGGTCGACGTCGGCAGGGTCGAAGCCGATCGCCGACAATGACGGCGGGATCCCGAGCTCGGACGCGAGGTCGTGCAGGCCTGGCGGAGCCGAAGGCGCACCGATTGCATCGGCGATCGCGACCATCGCGTCGGGCGCCGCGGGCGCGTTGTAGGCGACCGCCCAGGGCAGCAGCACCGCGTGGGTCTCGGCATGGGGCAGCCCGAACGAGCCGCCGAGCACGTGGCAGAGCTTGTGGTGCAGCCCGAGGGACGCTCGATCGAGGGCGGTGCCGGCGAGGTAGGCGCCCCACTGTGCGTCGGCGCGGGCGTCGAGGTCGGTCGCGGTCACGACGAGGCGGCGCAGGGCCCCCGCGAGCGACCGGATGCTGTCGATGGCGAGCAGCCGGGTCATCGGGTTCACGTCCGGCGCGTACAGCGCCTCGACGCTGTGGGCCATCGCGTTGAGGCCGCTCGCCGCCGTCAACGCCGCGGGCAGGCCCACCGTCCACCGGGGCAGGTAGAGGATCGTGCGCGGGGCGACGCGGTCGTCGCGCCCGGTGGTCTTGTGGTCGCCGTCGCGCAGCCCCCAGATGTTCGTCGCCTCGGATCCGGCGTAGGTCGTCGGCAGCGCGACAAGGGGCAGCGGGGACGCGGACTCCAGCGCGAGGGCCTTGCCGAGGCCGATCGCCGAGCCGCCGCCGACGGCGATCACGCAGTCGGCGCCTGCCCGATCGAAGGCCGCGCGGGCCGCGTCGACCGTGGCGCGGGGGACGTGCTGCCGGGCCTCGTCGAAGGCGCCGACGACCCGGTCCCCGAGCGCGGCGACGACCTCGTCGGCGAAGGCGCTGCGGCCGCGGGTGGACACGACGAAGGCTCGCTGGCCGCCGACGGCGTCGAGCTCGTCGGCGAGGTGCGAGAGCGCGTCGTCACCGACGCGGACGGTCTGCGCCCGCTGCGCGATGCGAAAGGCCGAGCTGCTCATGGCCACCGTGGGTTCGAGGTGGCCACGAGGTAGCCACGGCACGACGAAGCCGCCAGTGCCCTGCGCGTGGCGCTGGTTGAGCACGAGCGCTGCGCGAGCCTGCGTCCAGAGGCCCGGTCAGGCCTTTGCGCCGCCGCCGCCCGTCATGAAGAACCCGCCGGGGACGAGGCCGAGGCGGCGAATGGCCTCCTCCCACATCTCGTCCTCGGGGACCTCGAAGATGATCTCGGGGGCGAGATCCAGCGGCAGCCAGGAGCCTTCGGCGAGCTCGTCTTCGAGCTGCCCGGCGTCCCAGCCGGCGTAGCCGAGGCAGAGCTTGAACGGGCCGCCGGGGCCGCGCTCGAGCAGGCTGCCGAGCATCTCGACGGTCGCCGAGACGCGCAGGGAGTCGCCGACCGGGACGATCGAGCCGGGCTCGAGCCCCAGGGGCACCTCGTCGTCGCCGTTGAACACGATCCAGCCGCGTTCGGGCGAGACCGGCCCGCCGTAGTGGACGGGGCCGTCGACGTGCTGGGCGTGGGGCTCGATGCCGAGCTCCTCCGCCAGCTCGCCGAAGGTGTACGGCGAGCGCTTGTTGATGACGAACCCGAGGCTGCCCTCTTCGCCAGACTCGGCGAGGAGGATGACGGATTTCGCGAAGCGCGGATCCGCCATACCGGGCGATGCGATCAGGAGGCCGGGAGCGAGATCACTCATAGGTCGATGCTGGCAGGGGTCGCGGTGCCGCGCAAGCGTCGCGAGCGGGCGAATCAGGCCTTCGCGGGCTCGTCTTCAGGAGGCAACGGATCCGTCCACGCCATGTATTCTTCGTCCTTCATCTTCTTGCCGCCCCAGACCCAGATGCCCACGCCGAGCGCGAACACGAGCACCGCGCCGATCTGACCGGGAGTGATGCCGGGGGGGAAGCTGTCGGCGAGGTACCGGGTGTCCGGGGTGCCGATGTCGGTGGCGCGCAGGGTATCGAGCCAGAACCGGTACGGCGCGTACATGATGCACATCATCGCCGTGTACCAGCCCGGGCGCAGGGTGCGCTTGCGGGCCCAGAAGTGGAACCAGGCGAACATCGCGGCGGACCAGTAGACCTCCATGAGGCCGAGGTCCATGCGCGGGGTGTGGCCCGGCGCGCCGACGGTCGGGTCGTTGGGCACGCCGGACCGCCAGTCGTCGGGGAAGTTCACCGCGAGAAACGAGTCGCTCACGACGCCGACGTGGTCGTGGGCGCTGAAGCAGCCCATGCGGCCCCAGAACCAGCCCATCGCGAAGCCGTACGCGATGCACTCGACGTACTTCATCGCCGGCCGGCCCTTGCCGCCCTCGAGCACGAGGATCCCGGGGATGACCGGGATCTTCTCGAACCGGAAGAACGTCGCCAGCGCGATCACCGCACCGAGGAACCCGCCGAACGAGCTGATGCCGTTCCAGATCTCGACGAGGGCGAAGAGCGAGCCGTTGTCGCACTTGCCGTTTGCCTGGCAGACGAACTGCTCGCCGTCGATGAAACAGTCGCTGGCCACCGCGCACGCCTCACCGACGATGCGCTCGGGGAAGTAGAAGATCACCGACACGAGGTGGGCGAAGATGAACCCGATGACGACGACCCACAGGGCGAGGTCGGCGAGCACGCGCGGGTTCAGGTCAAGCTCTTCGGCGCGGCGCTGGGCCAGCCACGAGCCAGACAGCACGCCGATGCCGACCATGATGCCGAAGACGTGGAACTCGAGGAATCCCAGGTCGATCGATTGGGGGTACCAGAAGGGGATCACGGGCAGCTCGTGAGCGCGAGTTCGGGCGCGGGGGCAACCGCGCGGGCCGGTCGCCCATTCCGGTACCTGCCGATGGGCGGCGGGGCAAGCTGCGAGTCGCGGCTACATCCCCATCGGGTGCCACGCCGTCTTGAACTCGACGAAGGGCAGGATGCGCATGGGCGACTGGGCTGCGTCGGTGCGCCAGGCCGCGCGGTCGAGGTCGACGATGACCTTCACGCGCTTCATCGTCGTCGCCGCCTCGGTGTCGACGAGGCGGTGCTGCTCGGGGGTCGGCCCCGCGATGAGCAGCCCGTCGATGTCCTGGTGGGTGGCGGCGTGCGGCACGAGCTCGTCGCGCTGGCCGGTCAGCAGGTTGACGACACCGCCGGGCAGGTCCGACAGCGCGAGCACCTCGGCGAGGTCGATGGCGATCGACGCACCGGTGCCGGACGCGACCACGACACACGTGTTGCCGCTGATGATCACCGGCGCGATCGTCGAGACGAGGCCGAGCAGCGGCGCATTCTCGGGCGCGAAGATCGACACGACGCCGGTCGCTTCGGGCATGCTGAAGTCGAAGTACGGGCCGGCCACCGGGTTGATGCTGCCGAACGCCTGGGCGAACTTGTCGCCCCAGCCGGCGTACCACACGAGGCGGTCGATCGTGGCGTCGACCTCGGCGCCCGCTTCGTCGGCGTCGTAGTCCGCCCGGGTCGAGAGCGCCTCGACGAAGCGCGCGCGCTGGCCCTCGAGCATCTCGGCCATGCGGTACAGGATCTGCGCCCGGTTGAAGCCCGTGCGCTTCGCCCAGCCGCCCTGCGCCTTGCGCGCGACCACGACCGCGTTGCGGAGGTCCTTGCGGGACGCCCGGCAGAGGTGGGCGACGAAGGTGCCGTCGGGGGTCGTCTCGGTCATGTACCGCCCGCTTTCGGTGCGGGGGAACGCCCCGCCAATGTACAGCTTGAAGGTCTTGCGCACCGCGAGGCGCGCGCCGTTCGAGGTCGTGGTCATCCGTCTACCTCTACGTACGGCAGCAGGCCGTGGACGCCGCCTTCGCGGCCGAATCCGCTCTCCTTGTAGCCGCCGAAGGGGCTGGCCGGGTCGAAGCGATTGAACGTGTTGCCCCAGATCACGCCGGCGCGCATGGCGCCCGCGACGTGGAAGAGCTTGGAGCCCTTGTCCGTCCAGATGCCGGCGCTGAGGCCGTAGGGGGTGTTGTTCGCCTTCTCGATGGCTTCGTCGGGCGTGCGGAAGGTGAGGACCGCGAGCACCGGGCCGAAGATCTCTTCGCGGGCGATCGTGTGCGACTGCGACACGCCGGTGAAGTACGTCGGCTTGAAGAAGTAGCCGGTGTCGGGCAGGTCGCAGGGCGCCTCGTGCTTCGTGGCGCCCTCCTGCTCGCCGATCGCCACCAGCTCGGCGATGCGGTCGAGCTGCTCGCGGCTGTTGATGGCGCCGACGTCGGTGTTCTTGTCCATCGGATCGCCGACGCGCAGGGTCGCGAGGCGGCGCTCGAGGCGGCGCATCAGCTCGTCGTGGATGCTCTCCTGGACGAGCAGGCGCGAGCCGGCGCAGCAGACGTGGCCCTGGTTGAACCAGATGCCGCGGACGATGCCTTCGACGGCCTGATCGAGGGCGGCGTCTTCGAACACGATGTTCGCGCCCTTGCCGCCGAGCTCGAGGGTGAGGCGCTTGCCGGTGCCGGCGATGGCGCGCTGGATGATGCGGCCGACGCCGGTGGAGCCGGTGAACGCGATCTTGTTGATGTCGCCGTGGTTTACGATGGACGCGCCGGTCGCGCCGGCGCCGTTCACGAAGTTCACCACGCCCGGGGGCAGCTCGGCCTCCTGGAAGATCTCGGCGAGCTTCATCGCCGTCAGTGGCGTCGTCTCAGCGGGCTTGAGCACCACCGTGTTGCCGGTCGCCAGCGCGGGGGCGATCTTCCACGCGGCCATCAGCAGCGGGAAGTTCCACGGGATGATCTGGCCGGCGACGCCGATGGGCGAGAGCTTCGCGCCGGGGAACGCGTAGTCGAGCTTGTCGGCCCAGCCCGCGTAGTAGAAGAAGTGTGCCGCGGCGAGCGGGATATCGACGTCGCGGGACTCCTTGATCGGCTTGCCGCCGTCCATCGTCTCGAGGACGGCCAGCTCGCGGGACTTCTCCTGCATGATGCGAGCGATGCGATAGATGTACTTCGCGCGCTCGCGGCCGGGCATGCGGCCCCAGACGGTGTCGTACGCGCGCCGAGCGGCCTGCACGGCGCGGTCGACGTCGGCGTCGGTGCCGACGCCGAACTCGGCGATGGGCTGCTCGGTCGCCGGGTTGACCGACGTCATGTAGTCGCTGGCGTCGACGAACTGGCCGTCGATGAAGTGGCCGTAGCGTTCGCGGTACGTCGCGTGGCCGGTCGACTCGGGCGCCGGGGAGTAGTCCCACAGGTCGCCGAAGAGCAGCTCGCGGGGCCCGCGATCGGGGTTGGTGTCGTTCATGACAGCCTCGGTGGCCGCGCGGTCGAGCGCGCGGGTGCTCGGTGTCGGCGCTTATGCGCGCCGGTGTTCATGCTCGGCCGGTCTAGTAGGCGCCGGTGGTCGAGTAGTATCGGTCGGACTGGTAGGCGCCGGTGCGCTGCTTCTCGAGCTGCTTGAGCACGTCGTTCAGCAGGCTGGATGCACCGAAGCGGAACCAGTGGTTGTCGAGCCAGGCATCGCCGACGGTCTCTTTGACCATGACGAGGTACTTCAGCGCGTCCTTCGCGGTGCGGATGCCGCCGGCGGGCTTCATGCCGACCTGGCGCCCGGTGGCGAACCAGTGGTCGCGGATCGCTTCGAGCATCACGAGGGTGACCGGCATCGTCGCGGCGGGGTTCACCTTGCCGGTGGACGTCTTGATGAAGTCGGCGCCGGCGTCCATCGCGATCTGCGAGGCGCGGCGGACGTTGTCGTACGACACGAGCTCGCCGGTCTCGAAGATGACCTTGAGCCGCGCGGGCCCGCAGGCGTCCTTCACGGCGGCGATCTCGTCGTACGTGAAGGTGTAGTCGCCGGCGAGGAACCGCCCGCGGTTGATGACCATGTCGATCTCGTCGGCGCCTTCGCCGACGGTGCGCTTCACCTCTTCGAGGCGCTCACCGAGCGACGCCTGCCCGCTGGGGAAGTACGTGGCGACGGCGGCGACCTTGACGTCGGTGCCCTCGAGCTCGCGCTTCGCCTGGGCGACGAAGGGCGGATACACGCACACGGCGGCGGTGGTCGGGATGTCGTCGCGACCGAGCATCGGGCTGCGCGCCTTGCGGCAGAGCGACCGGACCTTGCCGGGGGTGTCGGCGCCGGCGAGGGTCGTGAGATCGGTCATCGAGATGGCGAGCTTGAGGCCCGCCACCTTGGCGTCGGTCTTGATGCTGCGCTTGCCAAAGGTCGCCGCGCGCTCGTCGGCGGCGACAGCGTCGACCGCCGGGATGCGCGGGACGACGTAGGGGGATGCCATGCGGGGATCCGGGGACCGGGTTCGGGCCCGATGGTGCGCGGCGGGGGCGGGGTCGTCAACGGCTGGGGTGGAGCAACATACGGCGCAGTGCGTCGACCCCCACCCCGGGGGCCCCGTGATCCGATCCCGCCGACCGCTCGGTAGGGCCAGCCCACCGCCGTTGAGCGTGCCCGCGCGAACCGATACGGTCGCGGCACCTCTGACCCTCGGTGTGTTCATGCGAATCGCGGCTGTCGCTCTCGCGTCCTGCGTCGTTCTCGCCTGCTCGGGCACAGCGTCGATCGATCCGAACGCTGCGCCCGGGGTCGACGACGCCGGTGAGGGCGGGGGTGGCGAAGGGCGGGGCGGCGCCGATGCGTCCGGAGGCGACGACGCTGCGAGTGGGGCCGACGTCGAGCCCGGCGATGCGGGTGGGCCCGATGCCCCGGTGACGGATGCGGCGGGTGGCGACGACGTGGCCATGCCGGACGCCGGCGACGCGTCCACGTCCGACACCGCGACCGCGGAGGATGCCGCGCCGGATGCCCCGCCGTTCGGGGGCGCGCCGGAGATCACCCGCGTGTACCCCGAGGTCGTGCTCTCGGACGGCCTCTTCTATGTCGAGGGCGAGCGCCTCGCGCGGTTGCCGAACGACGTCCGCGAGACCCGGGTGCAGATCCTGCCCGAGGTCGGCGACCCGATCGAAGCGCGGGTCGTCGCCGGTGTGCCCGGGCGCGTCGTCGTCTCTGCGCCGGCCGACCTGCACGAGCGGCTGCCCGGGCTCGGCACCGTCGTGCTCACGACGCCCGAGGGCGGCGACACCTGGCAGCCGGTGTTTGCGACGAACGACTCGACCTTCAGCGGCAAGACGCTGCCCGGCGCCGGGTTCGTCGGCAACGTGTACCGCCTCGTCGAGGGGGCTCCGCAGCTGCCGGACCTCGACGCGCCGTGCGGCGACGCCGTCGTGCGCACCGACACGGGCTGCCCGTTCACGTCGATCCTCGTCGGCGCGGTCAACATCCCCGAGCGGTCGTGGGATGCCGGGTTCCCCGGTCTGCTCGCGGACGTGCAGGAGTGGTTCGCCATCCGCTTCGACGGCTACCTCGAGATCACCACCCCGGGCGAGTACGGGTTTCGCACCTGCTCGGACGACGGCTCGACGTTCGAGGTCGACAGCGGGTCCGGCCTCGCCGTGGTCGTCGACAACGACGGCACGCACTCGATGCAGTGCCGCGAGGGGACGGTCACGCTCGACGCCGGTCGACACGCCGCGCGGCTCGGCTACTACCAGGGGCCGCGGACCGAGATCGGCATGGTGCTGTCGTGGCGCCCGCCCGGTGGGGACTGGGCCGTCATCCCCGAAGAAGCGCTGCGCCTCTTCGAGCTCGACGCGTTCTGACGTCGGTGGCGCCCGGATGCCGCAGCCCGCGGCACCCCCGACCGAAGCGGCCTGTCACTCGGCCGTCAGCGCTGCCGGTTGCCCTGCGGTCAAGGCGTCGGCCACCGCGCGACCGACCCGTCGCCCGAGGGTGTAGATCGTCACCTGCGGCGGGCCGCCGATGGACGTCGGCAGCAGCGAGCCGTCGGCGATCCAGAGGTTGTCGATGAAGTGGTGGCGCCCGGACTCGTCGACGACGCCGTCCTCGGGCGAGGCGCTCATGCGCATCGTCGACATCGGGTGCACCGCGGTGAACGTCGGGCTGCAAGGCCGGATCAGGTCGACCGTCAGCTGCTCGATGTCGCGCTCGGTCTCGACGACGATCGGGGGGTTCAGCGGCACGACCACGCGACGCGCGCCGCCGGCGAGCAGCAGGCGGGCGGTCTCGCGCAGCCCGAGGGCCACCTGCGCGCGGTCGTCGTCGTTCATCGCGTACCGGATGCGCAGGTTGTCGCCTTCGCCGGGGGACACGCGCCCCTCGGTCTCGTCGTGGACCATCGCGATCGCCACCGACGCCCGCGCGTACTGGCGCATCAGCGCGGCGTGGCCAGGCCCGAACCCGGGCAGCAGGGCGGCCGCGCCGGCGGGGTGGGCGAACCCGGACACGATCCACACGCGGTGAGCGGCGCCGGGGTCGAAGTCGAGAAACTCGGTGCACTCCACCGACTGGGGGATGCCACGCCAGCCTTCGACCGGGTCGTCGTGCAGGCCGAGCACCGCCGCGCCGGGGTGCAGGTGGAGGCCGACGCCCGCGCGTCCGTGGGGGTCGGGCAGTCCGCTGGCGATATGCAGCGCCGCGGATCCGGTCGCCGAGCCCGCCAGCACCACGGCGCGGGCGGAGATCATGAACTCGCCGATCGGGCGGTTTCGCGTCGGGTCGAAGAGGCGGCCACGCACGCTGGTCGCCTGTGCGCCGTCGTGCTCGATGCGGTCGACGCGGGCGTCGGTCAGGACGGTCGCGCCGGCTTCGACCGCCGGCGGGATCAGCATCCGAAACGCGTTGGTCTTGCCGTTGTAGGCGCAGCCGAGTTCGCAGAAGCCGCTCTGCTGGCAGCGGTCGTCGCGGTTCTCGGACAGGCGCCCGCCGCGGTACCCGAGCGCCTCGATGCCGCGCGCGAGGATGTGGTTGTTCGCGTTGACACGATCCTCGGGCACGGTGCGCACCTTGAGCATCGCCTCGACCGCGGCGTAGTCGTCCTCGAGCCCGTCGAGGGCGAGCCCGAGCTCGTCGCGCCACCGGGCGATGATCGGCGCCGGGGCGCGCTTGCACAGGTTCGTGTTGTGCAGCGTCGAGCCGCCCACGCCCTGGCCCTGCAGGATGTTCACCGTGCGGTCGACGGTCGCGCGGGCCCCGGACTCGGCGAAGAGGTGGGGGATCATGCGGTCTTCGAGCTGGTTCATCTCGGCGGGACCGATCATGGAACCGCGCTCGATGGCGATGCAGCG
>Ga0070726_10003445_pt1 | contig 13276 bp, 14 predicted proteins | sample tdAd471_FD_67275 | JGI IMG/M metagenome (GOLD analysis project Ga0070726, IMG submission 67275) | Marine sediment microbial communities from the Atlantic coast under amendment with organic carbon and nitrate - tdAd47.1 | ecosystem: Environmental > Aquatic > Marine > Coastal > Sediment | place...
CATCGCGGGCCTCTCGACCTTCCGAGGTATGGGCGACGTAGAAGGTCCGGCATCCGGCGTCAGCCAGGGCCGGAACGACTTCTGCGGCCCCGAGTCCGTAGGCATTGGCCTTCACGACCGCGCCGGCGCGCGCATGGGGCGCCAGGGCTTGCAGGCGGGCGAAATTGGACTGGATGACGGAAAGGTCGACGATCAGGCGCGGTGCGGGTTCTGCGCCGGCCTCACTGCGAGATGTCTTCAAAGCGGTTGTCAATGTCGTAGAACTTCGTCCGTGCACCATCGAATGCCACCTTGGCCGTACCGATGGCCCCGTGGCGCTGCTTGCCGATGATCACTTCCGCCAGTTTCTCGATCCTGCGGAATTCCTCTTCCCAGGCGAGATATTCCGGCGTGTCCTCACGCGGCTTCTCACGTTCCTTGTAGTACGCTTCCCGGTAAACGAACATCACCACGTCTGCATCCTGCTCGATCGAGCCGGATTCACGCAGATCCGACAGCTGCGGTTTCTTGTCGTCCCGCTGCTCGACCTGGCGGGAGAGCTGGGAGAGCGCGATCACAGGCACCTGGAGTTCCTTGGCCAGGGCCTTGAGGTTCTGGGTCACCTCCGAGATTTCCTGTACCCGGCCTTCGCCGCTCTTGGAGGAGGTGACGAGCTGGAGATAGTCGACCACGACCAGGTCAAGGCCATGCGTTCGCTTGAGACGGCGGGCGCGGGCGGCGAGTGCCGAAATGGGCAGGCCACCGGTATCATCGATGAAAAGGGGCAGGGACTGGATTTCCAGAACGGCTTCGCGCAGCTCTTCATACTGGGTCGCGTCAATCGTGCCCTGGCGGATCATGTAGCCGGGGATGCCGGTATAGTCCGCGATCAGACGCGTCGCGAGCTGTTCGGCCGACATCTCGAGCGAGTAGAAGCCGACGACGCCGCCCTTCGTGGTCCTCTTGGTGCCATCCGGCTGGATCTCGAACTGGTAGTTCTTGGCCACGTCGAAGGCGATATTGGTCGCCAAGGCGGTCTTCCCCATGGACGGGCGTCCCGCGAGGATGATGAGGTCGGACGGGTGCAGACCGCCGAGCTTCTCGTCAAGGGCCTTCAGCCCGGAAGAAATGCCGGACAGGCCGCCATCGCGCTCGTAAGCGGCGGCGGCGGTCTCGATGGACTCTGCGAGCGCCTGTTTAAACGCCACGAAACCCCGGGAGGTCGACCCTTCCTCCGCGAGATTATAGAGCTGCTGCTCGATCCGCTGGATGAGTTCGCGCGCCTGGACCTCGGCTTCCTTGGTGGCGGAGTTTGACAGTTCATCACCGATCCGGATCAGCTGACGACGCAGGGCCAGTTCGTAGATGATGCGGGCGTATTCGGCGGCCGCCGCGCTATCGGCTGCGCTTTCGATGAGGATGGCGAGATAGGTCGCGCCACCGATTTCCCGCAGACCGTCATCGCGATCGAAATGGGTCTTCAGAACGACGGCATCGGCCAGCGACCCCTTGCCGATCAGATCGGTCGCGGTTTCGAATATGCGCGCGTGGACCGGGTCGTAGAAATGCTCCGGCTTCAGCCAGTCTGCGACGCGGTGAAACACTTCATTGTCGTAGAGGAGCGCGCCGAGAAAGGCCTGTTCGGCATCCAGATTGTGCGGCGTCGTTTCAAGTTCGGGTTCTTGATCAAACGGCATCAGGGCAGTGGACATGGGCGTTCGGGCTCTCGGTCAGGCGCGGGCGGAGCCGATGTTTCTAGAACGCGATGCAGGGCGGGGCGAGTCCCGGCGGCAGGCTGGGGCAGGCATTTGAGCGCAAAGCGCGATGCCGGGTCTTGCCCACAAATCCACAGGCCAAGTGCTTGATTGTGGATAACTTGGCGTGTGGAAAAATCAGCAGATAAAAAAGCGGGCCCTGCACCTGAGGAGGCGGGCCCGCTGAATCTGGTTGGTTCGTCCCGGAGCAAGGGTCAATCAGTTATTCCAGGTCGAAATAGCCCCCAGATCATCCTGTGGAAAAGTAGCCTAACACAACAAATAACAATTCGAAAGGCGTTGAAAAAATCCGGAAAAGAAAAAGGGGCGGACCCGTCGGGCCCGCCCTGTCTCAATCGGATCTGAAACCGGCTTACTGCTCGGTTTCTTCGCCTTCGGCGTCGGCTGCAGGAGCCGCTTCACCGGCTTCCATGGACAGCTCGTCCTCTTCCCGGTCAGCGCCGGCTTCGAAGAGCTCGGCCGCCTGGGCGTCGGCAATGGCGCGATCTTCATCGGCTGCCGTTGCGATGACGTCCTCACCGGCTGCCTGGCGCTCGGCTTCGTCCTCGGAACGCGCGACATTGATCGACACGGTCACGGAGACATCGGCGTGCAGGCGGATGCGGACATCGTGAACGCCCAGGGCCTTGATCGGCGCGTTGAGCGCGACCTGGCCGCGGGAGATGGAGATGCCGCCCTCGGAGATCGCCTCGGCGATGTCGCGGGAGGAGACCGAACCGTAGAGCTGACCGCTCTCACCGGCCTGGCGGATAAGAACGAAGCTTTCGCCGTCGATCTTCTCGCCATCGGTAGCAGCTGCAGCCGCACGCTCGGCGTTACGCTTCTCGAGCGCTTCACGCTCGGCTTCGAAGCGGGCCATGTTGGCTTCCGTAGCGCGCAGGGCTTTTTCCTGCGGCAGGAGATAGTTGCGGGCATAGCCCGGACGCACGGTGACGACGTCGCCCATGGCACCCAGGTTTTCAACGCGTTCAAGAAGAACCAGTTTCATCGTCAGTTCTCCTTAGTCAGCCGCGTAGGGCAGCAGGGCCAGCTGGCGGGCGCGCTTGATGGCACGAGCCAGTTCGCGCTGCTTCTTGGCAGACACGGCCGTGATGCGGGACGGAACGATCTTGCCACGCTCGGACATGTAGCGGAGCAGCAGCTTGGGATCTTTGTAATCGATCTTCGGCGCGTTCTCGCCGGAGAACGGGCAGACTTTGCGGCGGCGCATGAACGGACGGCGCGCCGGGATGTTGGAGATGTTTCCAGAAGACATATCTCTAGTCCCTCTTAGTTGCGCGGTTCACGACGCGGACGACGGTCGTCTTTTTTGGTGAGGATGGCAGACGGCGCTTCATTGTGCTCGTCGACGCGGATCGTCATGTGACGGATCACGTCTTCGGACAGGCGCTGCAGACGCTCCAGCTCTTCAACAACAGCCGGCTCGGCATCGATGTCGATCAGGCCGTAGTGACCCTTGCGGGACTTGTTGATGCGGTAAGCAAGATTGCGCAGACCCCAATATTCGGTCTTGCCGGCCTTGCCGCCTTTTTCCTCGATGAGGGTTTTGGTCTCTTCGATGAGAGATTCCATCTGCGCCGGGGAAATGTCCGGACGCGCGATGAAGATGTGCTCGTAAAGTGCCATTTCGGCTCCCTTCAAGTATGGACGCGGCGCAGACCAAGCCGAAGGGTCGGGCAGGTCCGCGGTGGCTCCCGTCTCCACCTGCCACACCCTGTGTCAGGCTTGAGGATCCGGGACCGCATCCAAGCGAAGCGCGGCCATTACAGGAAACTTGTGCACGTTTCAACCCGCAAGGGCGCTTGCGCTGCACGCCAAACAGGGGCTATCGAGCAGCAACTCAAGTCGAGGGGAGAGAATAGAAATGAAACTCGCCTTTGTTTTTCCCGGCCAGGGCAGCCAGGCTGTCGGCATGGGGCAGGAACTTGCGCAGGACTTTGTCGCCGCGCGCAACGTGCTCGCCGAAGTCGATGAGGCGCTCGGCCAGAACCTCTCGGCCCTGATGGCCAATGGTCCGATTGAAGATCTCACCCTCACCGAGAATGCCCAGCCGGCGCTGATGGCGGCGAGCCTCGCCGTGATGCGCGTGCTCGAAACCGAGTTTGACGTAAACGTCAGCGCGGCGAGCTTTGTGGCCGGCCACAGTCTTGGCGAATATTCGGCGCTGGCTGCCGCGGGCTCGCTCTCCATCGCGGATGCGGCGAAACTGCTCAAACTGCGCGGCCAGGCCATGCAGAAAGCGGTTCCGGTCGGCGAGGGCACGATGGCGGCGTTGCTCGGTGCGGATGAAGATCTCGCCGCGGCGGCTGTCGCGGCCGGTGCCGAGGCGGGCGTGTGCGCCATCGCCAATGACAATGCCCCGGGCCAGATCGTGATTTCCGGTGCCACCGCAGCCATCGAAGCGGCGATTGCCAAGGCGGGCGAGCTGGGCCTCAAGAAGGCGATGAAACTGCCGGTCTCTGCGCCTTTCCATTGCCCGATGATGCAGCCCGCCGCCGATGCCATGGCCGAAGCCCTGGCGTCTGCGACCATCAACGCCCCGCGTGTTCCGGTCGTCGCCAATGTCACGGCCCGCCCGACCGATGATGTCGAAACCATTCGCCGTCAGCTGGTGGAACAGGTCACGGGCCGCGTGCGCTGGCGCGAAAGCGTCCTGTGGATGGTTGAGGAGGGCGGTATCACCACGCTCGCCGAAGCCGGGTCCGGCAAGGTGCTCTCCACCATGCTCAAGCGCACGACCAAGGATGCAAGCGGCGTCCCGCTCAACGCGGCCGCCGATCTGGAGGCCTTTGCGGCTTCTCTGAAGGAGACTGTTTGATGTTTGATCTTACCGGCAAGAATGCCCTCGTGACCGGCGCGACCGGTGGTATCGGCAAGGCCATCGCCACCGCGCTGCATGCGCAAGGCGCGACCGTGGCCCTCTCGGGCACGCGCGAAAACGTGCTGCAGGAGCTGGCGGCAGAGCTGGGCGAGCGCACGCATGTCCTGCCGTGCAATCTCTCCGATGCCGAGGCTGTGGACGCGCTGCCGAAACAGGCCGCTGAAGCCATGGGCTCGCTGGACATTCTGGTGGCCAATGCGGGCATCACCAAGGACCAGCTCCTGATGCGGATGAAGGATGAGGACTGGGATCAGGTCCTGCGCATCAATCTCGACAGTTATTTCCGCCTGTCCCGCGCGGCCCTGCGAGGCATGATGAAGGCCCGTTGGGGCCGAATCGTCGGCATTACCTCTGTTGTCGGCGTCACCGGTAATCCGGGTCAGACAAATTACTGCGCCTCCAAGGCGGGCATGATCGGTTTCTCCAAATCGCTCGCCCAGGAAGTTGCGGCGCGTGGCGTGACGGTGAATTGCGTCGCGCCGGGCTTCATCGCCTCACCGATGACCGATGTGCTGACCGACGAGCAACGCTCTGCAATCCTTACGAAAATTCCGGCGGCCGACCTCGGATCCGGCGATGATATTGCCTCTGCAGTCGTCTATCTGGCGAGCCAGGAGGCCGGTTACGTCACCGGTCAAACCCTGCACGTCAATGGCGGTATGGCAATGATTTGATTTTGAAACTTGCGGGCACGGTACTGGTGCACTCTTCTGGCGTCGTGCCGGGAAGTGTGCTACGTGCCCGCGCATCCGCGGGAAGGGGGCTGAAACACCGCTTCCCGTCCTTTCTGGCATCGCTATAGTCTGGCGATGATTCATAACTGAGGGTCTGAAATGTCTGACGTTCTCGAGCGCGTAAAGAAAATCGTTGTTGAGCATCTTGATGTGGATGCCGAAAAAGTATCCGACAATGCCAGCTTCATCGACGATCTGGGCGCTGACTCCCTGGACAATGTTGAGCTTGTGATGGCGTTCGAAGAAGAGTTCGACATCGAAATCCCGGATGATGCTGCAGAGCACATCCAGACGGTTGGTGACGCCGTGAAGTTCATCTCCGAGAAGGTCGGCTAAGCAGACCTTTCCCATGCGCCGCGTCGTTATCACGGGGATCGGGCTCGTTACCCCTCTGGGCACCGGACAGGAAGCTGTCTGGGATCGCCTCACCGCTGGTGAGTCGGGTCTGGGGCGGATCGAGCATTTCGAAACCGGGGATCTGCCTTGCCAGATCGCCGGACTTGTTCCCCGTGTTGACGGCCGCGGCGGTGGCTCGCCCGATATGCCGGGCGTGTTTGATCCGGACGCCGTCATGTCTGCGCGTGAGCGGGGCCGGATCGACGACTTTATTCTCTACGGTATTGCCGCAGCCGATCAGGCGCTGGCCGATAGCGGATGGGAAGCCGGTTCCGAAGAGGCTCGCGAACGCGCGGGCGTCATGATCGGATCGGGCATTGGTGGCCTTCAAACCACGTACGACGCCTCCATCACCCTGCACGAACGCGGGCCGCGGCGTCTGTCTCCCTTTATTATTCCGGGCATGCTGATCAACCTTGTCTCCGGACAGGTCTCCATCAAGCACGGCCTGAAGGGACCGAACCACGCTGTGGTGACGGCCTGTTCCACCGGGGCGCACGCCATTGGCGATGCCGCCCGGCTCATTGCCCGCGGCGATGCGGACATGATGGTGGCCGGTGGCGCCGAAGCGGCAGTCTGCCGTCTCGGATTTGGCTGTTTCATCGCGCTCAAGGCGCTGTCCACGAATTTCAACGAGACGCCGGAAGCGGCTTCGCGCCCCTATGACACGGACCGCGACGGGTTCGTCATGGGTGAGGGCGCCGGCGTGGTCATTCTCGAGGATTACGAGGCCGCGAAGGCCCGGGGCGCGAAGGTCTACGCTGAAGTGAAAGGCTATGGCCTGTCCGGCGACGCGCATCACATCACGGCGCCCGCGCCGGATGGCGATGGGGGCTATCGCTCCATGAAGGCCGCGCTCAAGGATGCAGGCCTGTCGCCATCCGATATCGGTTACGTCAACGCACACGGCACGTCCACACCGCTCGGCGACGAGATCGAGCTCAAGGCGGTCGAACGCCTGTTCGGTGAGACCGCCGGCAATCTGGTGATGTCCTCGACCAAGTCCGCCATCGGGCACCTGCTCGGTGCGGCGGGGGCTGTCGAGTCGATTTTCTCTGTCCTGGCGATGAAGCACGGCGTCTGTCCGCCGACCCTGAATCTGGACAATCCGTCGGTGGAAACCGGGATTAACCTGGCGCCGAAAAAAGCCGTCAAAAAAGAGCTCTCTGCTGTACTCTCCAACTCATTCGGATTCGGCGGCACAAATGCCTCCGTGGTATTCGTTGCGGCAGACTGATCCTGACCGGGGACGTGTATGAGTGACGTAGAGACTGCCAAGCCGAAATCGGCCTGGCCCAAAATCCTTCTCTGGATCGCCATTGCGCTGATCGTGCTCGTCCTCGCTGCGGCCGGGGCGGTTTATGGCGGCTATCGCTGGGTGCAGAACGAGTTCCACACGCCGGGCCCGCTGGCCGAGGATACGGTCACGACATTGCCGCGCGGTGCGGGTCTGATCCGCATCGGCCAGCAGCTGGAAGCCGAGGGCATCATCACTGACGCTCGTGTCTTCCGCATCGCCGTAACGCTCGACGAGGGTGATCGCGCGCTGCGGGCGGGGGAGTATGAAATCCCGGCCAACGCCTCCATGGCGCAGATCTACGAGCTCCTGCGCGCGGGCCGGACCGTGCAGCATTCCATTACCCTGGCCGAGGGGCTGACTTCGGCGATGATCGTCCGGGCGCTGGCCGATGAGGCTGTGCTGACCGGAGAGATCAGCGACATCCCGCCGGAGGGCTCGCTTCTGCCGGAAACCTATCTCGTGGACCGCAACACCAACCGCGCCGAACTCATCGAGCGGATGAGCCAGGCCCAGCAGGACCTGCTGGATGCGCTCTGGGATCAACGCGCGGAAAACCTGCCGTTTGAAACCCGTGAGGAGGCCATCATCCTGGCGTCTATCGTCGAAAAGGAAACCGGCGTGGCCTCGGAGCGCCGCGAGGTCGCCGCTGTCTTCGTCAATCGCCTGCGTCGCGGCATGCGTCTGGAGAGCGACCCGACGATCATCTATGGCATTTCCCAGGGTGAGCCACTGGGGCGTGGCCTGCGCCGGTCCGAGATCGACAATGCGAACAATGCCTGGAACACCTATCAAATCCCGCGCCTTCCCCCGACGCCGATTGCCAATCCCGGGGCGGAGTCCATTGCGGCGGTTCTGAATCCGGCGGAAAGCACGGCGCTTTTCTTTGTCGCGGACGGGACTGGCGGACATGCCTTCGCCGAGACCTATGCCGAACACCAGCGCAATGTGCGCCGCTGGCGTCAGATCGAACGTGACAGGGCAGGCCGCTGATGGGGCCGCTCTCGGGAATGACGGGCTTTGCCCGCGTCGATGGACAATCCGGTGCCTGGCGCTGGAGCTGGGAAGTGCGCAGCGTCAACGGCAAGGGGCTGGAAGCGCGCCTGCGTCTGCCTCCCGGCTATGACCGTCTCGACATCAAGTCGCGGGAGCTGGCCAAGAAGCGTTTCGCGCGCGGCAACCTTCAGCTCAGTCTGAACCTGCGCCAGGACAGCGCGGACACGGCCGTCAGCGTGGATGTCGCGCGGGCAGAGGCGATCCTGAACGCCGCCAGTCCGCTCTTCGCCCGCGATGATGTCGGATCGGCCCGCCTTGACGGTATTCTGGCCCTGGAAGGCGTGTTGAAGGCCGAAGTCGAGGCCGACGCCAAGGAGACCGCCACGCTTGATACCGCCATTCTCAGCTCGCTCGGCGAGGCGCTGGACAGTCTGCACGCCGCGCGGCAGGCCGAAGGTGCGGCGCTCCTGCCTGTGCTGACCGGCCATGTGGACGAGATCGAGCAGTTGACCCGCGACGCTGCCGGTTCAGCTGCCGCGCGCGCCGATCAGATCCGCGCGCGTATCGCCGCGCGGTTCGAGGAATTGCTGCCCGAAGGTCTGCCGGAGGACAAGCTGGCCCAGGAGGCGGCGACGCTGGCGATCAAGATGGATGTTCGCGAGGAGATTGACCGTCTCCTTGCCCACGTTGCGGCGGCGCGGGAACTGCTGGCGGCCGGCTCGCCAGTGGGCCGCAAGCTCGACTTTCTCTCCCAGGAGTTTAATCGGGAGGCGAACACGCTATGTTCGAAGGCCGCCGATTCTGCCCTGACCCAGATCGGACTCGCTCTGAAGAACACGATCGATCAATTCCGGGAGCAAATTCAGAATGTCGAATGACGGATACTCCGGCCCGATTTTCCGGGGACGTCGCCGCGGCGTTCTGATCGCCCTGTCGAGCCCGTCCGGTGCGGGCAAGACGACGCTGTCCAAGCGCCTTTTGACCCAGAATCCCGACATCGTGCTGTCGATCTCCGCGACCACGCGCAAGCCGCGTCCGGGCGAGGTGGATGGGCAGGACTATGAATTCCTCTCCGTCGACGACTTCAAGGCGCGCGCCGAGGAAGGGTATTTCTTCGAATGGGCGGAAGTCTTCGGCCGCTATTACGGCACGCCGAAAACCCCGGTCATGGAAGCCATCGATGAGGGTCGCGACGTGATCTTCGACATCGACTGGCAGGGCGCCCAGAAGATCGCCGAGCAGGCGCCGGATGATACGGTGCGGATCTTCATCCTGCCGCCCTCGCTGGAGCTTCTGGAAGACCGTCTGCGCAAGCGCGGGCAGGACAGTGACGAGATCATCCAGGACCGCATGGCGCGGGCCAAGGACGAGATCAGCCATTGGGACGAGTATGACTATGTCATCGTCAATGATGACTTCGCGACGGCCCTGGAAAAGCTCAACCAGATCCTGCATGCCGAACGCCTCAAACGGACGCGGCACCCGTGGCTGACCGGTTTCGTCACGGAATTGATGAAGCAATAGCCTCTACGAGGCAGCCGACCGGGCTGCGCGCCAGGCGCGGGCCAGGGTCTGAAATCCTTCAATCGAGATCGTTTCCGCCCGCGCACCGGGATCAATCCCCGCCGCGTCGAGCAGGTCGTCGGAACTCGTATTCGCCTGGCCGGCGGCCTGGCCGAGGCTTTTGCGCAGGGTCTTGCGACGCTGGCCGAAGGCCGAGGCGGTGACGCGTCCGAGGGCTTCCAGATCATCGAAACGGTCGGCTTCCGGAAGCGGATCGAGCACAACAATCGCGGACTCGACCTTGGGCGGCGGTGTGAAGGCGCGCGCGGGAATTTTCAGGGCGAGGCGTGCTGTGGTGACCGATTGCGACAGGATCGCGAGGCGGCCATAGGCCTTGTCGCCAACTGTTGCGACGACCCGGTCGGCGACTTCCCGCTGGAACATGAGCACGGCGCGACGCCACCAGATCGGGTCGGCTTCCAGCCATTTGATCAGCAAAAGCGTGCCGACATTGTAGGGCAGGTTGGAGAGAATGACCTTGTCGCCATCCTCCATGAACGCGGTCTCATCGACCTCCAGGGCATCGGCGCGCACCACATCCAGCAGGCCCGGCCAGGCCTGTCCGATATCGTCCAGGGCACCGAGGAAGCGTTCGTCCTTCTCGACCACGGTCAGCTTGCGGACGCCGTGCGCCAGGATGCCCCGTGTGAGGCCGCCCGGTCCGGGGCCCACCTCGATCGCATGCGTGCCGCCCATCTCCCCGGCGAGGCTGGCGATCTTGCGCGTCAGGTTGAGGTCGAGCAGGAAGTTCTGGCCGAAGGACTTCTTCGCGCCCAGATCATGGGCCGCGATGACATCGCGAAGCGGCGGGAGCGGATCATCAGCCATGCCGGTGCCCCGCAATCGTCTGGGCCGCACGGATCGCGGCGAGCAGGCTGTCGGCCCGGGCCTGACCGGTGCCGGCAATGTCGAAAGCCGTGCCGTGGTCCGGCGAGGTGCGCACGATTGGCAGGCCGAGCGTGATGTTGACACCACCGTGGAAGTCGAGGGTTTTCACCGGGATCAGACCCTGATCGTGATAGTGACAGATCGCGGCATCATACCCGGCCCGCGCCTCGGCGTGGAACATCGTGTCCGGCGCCATCGGGTCGGAAATGTCCAGCCCCTCTGCGCGCAATCGCGAGGCCAGTGGAAGCAGGACCTCCTGCTCCTCTCGACCCAGCGCGCCACCTTCGCCGGCATGCGGGTTCAATCCGGCCAGGGCCAGTCGCGGCCGCTCAATGCCGAAATCGCGGCGCAGCGCGTGGTGCGTCAGTCGGGCCACGTGCTCGATACGCGCCGGATCGAGATTGAAGACCGCCTTGAGCAGAGGCTCGTGGATACTGGTCAGAACGACCCGAAGGTCCGGCGCAGCGAGCATCATCACGGGCCCGCGGGGGCCATCCGTCGGCACGTGTTTTGTCAGGTTGGCGAGAAATTCAGTATGTCCCGGAAAGCCGAAACCGGCGTCATAGAGCACGGATTTGGAGACAGGCGCGGTCACCAGTGCGCTGGCTTTACCCTCAAGGCAGAGCGCGACACCCTGGTCGATCGCCGCCAGGGTGGCCTTGGCATTCGCGGGAGACGGATGTCCCGGAGCACAGTCATCGGCAGGCGCGACGCCGGTGTCGAGGACAGGCAGGGACCCTGTGAAGACACGACGGGCGTCCTCTGGTTTGCGGATCAGGGTGACTGGAAGCGAGTCGAGTGCCCGGAAAACCGACGGCGATCCGACAACGCAGAAAGCCGCTGTGGTCTCGCAGCTCTGGCGCCAGGCGGTCGCAATGATTTCCGGTCCGATACCGGCCGGATCACCCATCGACAGGACGACGGGTGGCTGGTCTGGCATCAGTTGCGAATCTCGATGGTGGAGTCACGACGCAGGTCGCGGAGCCAGCGGCGGGAGTGCAGCGACAATTGCTGGCCGCGAAGCTGGTTCTCGATATCGTCGCGGGTCGGCACGCCCGGTCCGGCAATCTCGCGGCTACAGACAATGATGGACTGAAGCCCGGCGGCAGACGTCATCACGCCCGTATTGTCGCCCTCGTGGAGCGGCTGGAGCGCGTCCCGGATGGCCGGGAGCACGTCGCCGGCACTGATCTGACCCAGCGGCGTGACGATGGCGCCGGTGATACGGCGTGCAGCGCTCTCGGCGGTGTCACAGGTCGGGCGACGGCTCATCGCCGTCTCGAAAGCCGCCTGGCTGTCTTCATTGACCGCAGAACTGGGCAGGGTGATCTGCGTCAGGGAGTATTGCAGCGTGGTCGTGCCATCGCGCGCGCCGACAATCGCAGTGATCATGAAGCCACCGGGAACCCGGATCGGGTTGGACAGGGCACCGCGGCCGCCGCTGGCATTGTACTGCTGCATGAGCTGCGGAATGATCTGTGCGACTTCCGGCTGCAGCTGGGAGGCAACGATCCAGCCGATATCGCCCCCGTTTGCAGCCGACGGTGCGTCGGAGAACTGACGGGCGAGGGCCGGGAATGCGGCGCCTTGCTGGAGTTGTTCCATCACGGTGAGAACGCGCTGCACCGCCTCTTCCTCGCCACCGGCCGTGCTGACTTCGAAGAACATTTCGAAAATCCGGAATTGCGGCTGCGAGGCGCTGGCTGCCAGGCGCTCGAGTGCCAGCTCGATCTGCTGGTCGGAAATACGAATACGCGACCCGTAGCGACCATTGACCAGAATCTGCCAGGCCAGTTCGGCCTCGATCTGGTGTCGCAAGGTGGCAATGTCGACACCGGACGAGGACAGATCCTCGATGATGTCTTCTACCGTCGCATTATTGCGCTGGGCGAGATCCATGAGCGAACCCATGACCTCGTTATCCGTGATCTGGATTTCGTACTCGGCTGCGGCCTGGAGCTGCAATTCCTCGTCGACGAGGCCTCGGATGGCCTGATCCTGCACGCGGGCAAGGGCCTCTTCATCCAGCTGTCCAAGACCTGTGGAGGCAATGATCAACCGCATGCGGTTGCGCACATCGACCGTTGTGATCGGCTGGTCATTGACCAGCGCGGCCACGCCTTCCGTGCTTTGCGCGTCGGCGGAGCCGCCGAACAGGGCGCTCACGGAGAGGAGAGCGGCGAGTACGAAGTGTTTTGAACGTGTCATTGCCATACTATTCTGGTTCCCAGCGGAACAATACTCAAAGCGCGTCACGGTGCAATCGCGAGAAGCGGCAGCTTACTCGCCGTCGACCCCTCCCAGCGTGAAGAGCGTGATGCGAGCCTGGATGGATTCGGAGGGCCCGAGGTCAGTGATCCCGCGGTCCTCACGCTCGTAGACGATGTCCAGTCGCGTGCAGTCATCCTGGTAGCGGAAGCCGGCCTGGGCGCGGCGGGTGATGTCAGCATCCAGGTCGTGGATGGAATTGCCGATGACGGCCCAGTCGTCCGTGATCTGGACCGAAAAGTCCGTCCGGATCTCGCGCTGGAAGCCGCGCGTGCTGGCCTCGTCACTGATGTCGGTATAGCGAATTCCGGCCGTCACACGCTCGCCCGTGTAAGACACCGACATGTCGAGACGGTTGACGTCATAGTCTTCCGTATCAAGGCGTGTGCGCATCTCGAAGGCGAAGGCGTCCCAATCGACCTCGATGGACGCGACATAGTCCGACTCGTCCTCGAAGAGGCCGCTCGCCTGTCCGAAGACGGGGGCTCCATCGAGGCGT
>Ga0070726_10003446_pt1 | contig 13271 bp, 12 predicted proteins | sample tdAd471_FD_67275 | JGI IMG/M metagenome (GOLD analysis project Ga0070726, IMG submission 67275) | Marine sediment microbial communities from the Atlantic coast under amendment with organic carbon and nitrate - tdAd47.1 | ecosystem: Environmental > Aquatic > Marine > Coastal > Sediment | place...
TAGCAGGTAATCAAGTCGGTATGCTCAGCCAAGCGCCTGGAGACATTTCCATGTAAGTCCATGGAAGTAGAAATCAGCGTTTCTGTCCCTACTACCTCGCGAACCCGGATAATGAAATCGCCTTCAGGGTCATCTAAACCCACCACACTCATGGCTCCATGTATATCGAAAAACAAGCCATCATAAGGGCCATTCTCCTTGAGCATATTAAGGGTTTTGGTGACCAGTGATTCGTAGGCTTCTTTCGTGACGATACCCCCTGGCAGGGCATGTCCTCTGATGGTGGGAACCCACTCGGCTCTTTTTCGATTCAATGAATCTGCGGATAAAAAGGGATAGAATGAAAAGACATCCTCTTTTACCCGGGCGTGGAAAGCCTCTTCATGGCTTTGAGCTGGTGAAAAGGTACTGGATTCGATAGCTAAACCCGCAATGGCAATACGAGGGAGTTTTTTGTCTGTTGCTTGATTTTCATTCCCTTCGCTGCAGGCCAACAAGAACAAAAGAAAAAAGAGACTGAATAGTAGGTTTTTCATATTTCGTTTTAGTCACAGATATACATTCTCTCTTCAATATCCAAAAAAATGTCAGAGAACCAAAATATGAAAGTTATCAAAGCCGCTAGGACTTTCTTTATGGAAACCTGGTTTTTGATGAGATATTAGTTATTAATAAGGTGAAAGGAGAAGAATTAGTCGGCTGCTTTTATCACCTGCATAAAGTCTGCCTTAAACGAGCGCCCGATTGGGATTTCTTTTTTCCCGATTTCGACATCCCTTGCCGTAAAGGCGGTGATTTTGTTTTTGGCCACGATGAAGGATTTATGCACTCGAATGAAGTCTTTTTCCGGAAGCTCCATTAGAAAATTGCCAATGGATATTTTTGTCAATAGGGTTTGATTGGGGAGGACAATTTTGACGTAATCTTTCACCCCTTCCACATAAAGAATATCTGCCAAGGCTAGTCGAATATTTTTTCTATCCGCTTTGATGAAAATGACGGACTCGGCATCTTCTGCTGGCTCCCCGCTGGCAGGAGTCTGATAGGAGGAGAGAAATTTATCAATCGTCTGGGCAAACCTTTTGAAGGGAATGGGCTTGACCAAGTAATCTAATACGTTTAGATCAAACCCTTGAACAGCATATTCTCGGTAAGCCGTTGTGATGACTACCGCTGGACTATTTTGCATGATGCTAATAAAGTCCAAACCGGTGAGCTGCGGCATCTGTATATCGAGGAAGAGTAAATGAGGTTGCAATTGTTTCACTTCAGCCAACGCTAGCAATGGCTCCGTGGAAGTGCCACCAACTTCAATAAAGGGAAATTTTTGCAAGTGTTGTTCAATGACCTTAATAGCCAAGGGTTCGTCATCCAATATGTAGGTGCTGTACTTTTGCATATTATTCCAAGTTTATGGATAGCTGTGTCCGATAGGTTTGCGTCGTGTTTTCGATCCTTAATTCATGCCGATCGGGGTAAATGAGTTGCAGTCTTTGCCGGATATTCTGCAACCCCAGTCCTCCGGGTAATGGCTCCTCCTGTTGGTGAACTTTCTGGCTATTGGCTAAATGAAAATACAAATTATTACGAGTGACAGCTAATCGCATATCTATTCGAAAATAGCCATCTGATCCAACTCCACCATGCTTGAAGCAGTTTTCTGCGAAAGGCAACAACAATAAAGGGGATAATTTTAGCTCTTCCTCCTCAATATCAATATCCATCTTGATTTTTAGTTTATCGCCATGCCTGAGTTTTTCCAAGCCAATATAATTTTCCAGTAACTGTAACTCTTTCTGAAGGGATACCATATCCATATTGGCCCGATAGACGAGGTAATCTAGGAGTTCGGTCAGCATAAGAATACTATCGGCGGTGCGATCTGATTTCATCAGGGCCAAGCTGTAGATATTATTCAAGGAATTGAAGAGGAAATGTGGATGTAGCTGGCCTTTAAGCAGTTTTATCTCAGCTTCTGCCTTCGCTTTGATGAGTGCTTCATTCTGTTTTTGTTGCCGTCGGTAGTCGGCGATAATATGGAGGCAAACAGCCAAGGCGACGATGGCATAGTCTCGGATTACATTCTTCAGCACCTTAGTGGGCGGGATGGTATAATATCGGTGATTTTCCCAGTAGTTGATCAATTCTAACCATTTTATCCTAGCATAAAAGAGGAAGCCCCCCACCAAGACTATGGAGATGAGGAAGCGAAACCATCGGTCGGACTTTAAATAACGAGGGACTGCGTATCCAACCATAAAATAGGACGCAATAATGAGTGCGGGAAGCGAAAGCAAAGTAGAGCGTAAAAAGGAATAGTATTGTGCCGACTGTAAATGCATGGCATTGGCCAGGTATTCTGATAAGGCATAAACGCTCCAGAAAACAAGATGCAGCCCGATCATTTTTAATTGGTGAGCAGAATGAAGCTTCATGTAGCTAAATAACGGAATTATCTCAAAATAGCAGGCTAAAGTAGAGCAACGACAGTTTTGTGTAGCCTAATGACCAAGTGCGTCTTCAGGCTTTCCGGAAAATTGCTAATACCAAAATACTTTTGGAACAAATCATAATCCTTTTCGAACCAGCAAAAAGCTTGTATTCCCTCTAATTTTGTACAAACAAAAAAATAAAATCATGCATATTAAACGAGCCATTTTAGTAGCTATTTTGGTCTGGATACTAGGAGTCAGTGTCTATACCGCATCCTACCTCTTTAGCTTTTTGGAAGATCCTGAACTTCAAGCTAATCTTATGTTGACTTTGGCGGTTATTCCCGGGGCCATGCTAGGGGCATTTATATACTACAAAAACGGTCAAAAAACACATGGTTTAAAGCTGGGTGGGTTCATGTTTGCCACGGCAATGGCCTTGGATGCTATCATTACCGTTCCGTTATTTATTATACCATTGGGAGGTACTCATTTAACTTTTTTTACAGACCCTGGGTTTTGGCTCATTGCACTTTTATACATCGGCGTGGTGGTACTGTATTGGAAGCTGAAGGTGGTGAGGCCCAAACTAGGCGTGAGCGAAATGTTCTAAGCCCAAGGGGGGTACGCCAAACATGCACTTTATTCCGTTGTTGCTAGACTAGCGCTTGTCGTTGATCTTCTTTTAGGTTTTGGTTTTGATTATCCGATTACATTTAGTGGAAATCATTCGACTGTTATTCCTCATTCTAAAATTAAGACCATGAAGAAGCTAAGTGTTTTTCTACTATTTATGTTCATTGTATTGGGTTCTCAACCTATTGTACATGCAAGCCCTGTCTCTACCCCAATCGGTGGTGCCTACCTCGTTTTTGCCGATAAAATGGGGGGTGAGATAAGTCCCAAAATGATTCGCACTCAATGTGAATTAGCGGTGGCGGGTTGTGCCAAAGGGTCTAAAATTTTCACTTTTACCCTACAGGTCACCAAATCAGGTAAGCGAACGACAATGAAAACAAACTCCAATGAATTAACGGCCGCTATGCGTGATCTACTGCAAAATCTATCGGCAGGCGATCGTTTCGAATTTAAGCATATAAAAGCCTATTTACCCAATGGGAAGGATAAGGTAGATGTATTTGCCAAACCTTTTAGGGTCGTATAGATCGTTATCATACTTAGAATTATGGAAGGCCTGTCTTCCGCTAGGAGGGCCTTCCGTTACTCCATTTACTATTAGAATAATAACACAGCTGCTAGTTAACAACTGGGAACTTTTTAACTCCTTAATAAGCTTGTTGTATAAAGGCGTAATTAGTATACAATTATCTATCTTTGCGCATTCAAATACAATAAGAGCATGAAAGTATCACTGAACTGGCTGAAAGATTACATGGATATAGACCTGAGCCCGGATGAATTATCCGAATTGTTGACAGCAATTGGCTTGGAAGTAGAAGGAATGGAAGAGGTGGAAAGCATACCTGGTGGTTTATCAGGTGTAGTAGTGGGATATGTGCAGGAATGCGGCCAGCATCCAAATGCGGATCGCTTATCTTTAACAAAATTGGATATTGGAACAGGAGACTCGATCCAAGTCGTGTGTGGCGCACCTAACGTGGCTGCTGGACAAAAGGTACTGGTCGCTACAGTGGGAACAGAGTTGCATCCGATAGCCGGTGATCCAATGACTATAAAGAAAGGGAAAATTCGAGGCGAGACTTCCTACGGGATGATCTGTGCAGAGGATGAGTTGGGACTAGGTGAAAGCCATGATGGGATTATGGTCTTGCCCGAAGATACAAAGGTAGGAATGGCTGCCCGTGACTATTTTCAGTTGGAAACGGATGTAGTATATGATATTGGATTGACCCCTAATCGATCTGACGCCACCAATCATCTAGGAGTTGCCAAAGACCTAGCCGCTGCGCTCAAAATTAGCAAAGGTTTAGATGTAAGCGTTAAGGTGCCGGATACGAGTCATTTTGCTATTGACAGTAATGACTTGGCGGTAGATGTGGTGGTCGAAAACACGGCTGCATGTCCTCGTTATTCTGGTATCACGATTAAAAATGTCACCCTACAAGAATCGCCCGATTGGTTGAAGAAACGCCTGCTTGCGGTAGATGTTCGTCCGATTAACAATATCGTTGATATCACCAATTTTGTGTTGCATGAGTATGGCCAGCCTTTGCATGCCTTCGACCTCGATGCTATCACCGATCGCAAAATAATTGTCAAGACACTTCCCGCAGACAGTAAATTCTTATCCTTAGATGAAGTAGAACGCAGTCTCGATGCTGAAGACTTGATGATCTGTGACGGTGCCTCTAAGGGCATGTGTATTGGCGGGGTATTCGGAGGCCTTACCTCTGGGGTAAGTGATTCCACGCAGCATATTTTCTTGGAAGCAGCACATTTCAATGCTAAATCTATCCGTCGTTCAAGTATGCGACATAATTTGCGGACTGATGCTGCCAAAGTATTTGAGAAAGGAAGTGACCCGAGCATCACTGTAGAAGCACTAAAGCGAGCTGCTTTGTTGATTAAGGAGCTTGGTCAGGGAGAACTGGCGTCTGAAATCGTAGATATTTATCCCAATCCCATCGCACCTATTGAAGTAGAGGTGAATTACCAGCACGTCAATCGATTGATTGGAGTGGAACTATCCAAAGATAAGGTGAAAGAGATTTTGGCTGCGATGGAAATGCCACTGGTTAGAGAGACCGCTGCTACTTTTACGGTTGCCGTACCTACCAATAAAGCCGATGTAACGCGACCTGCTGATGTAATCGAAGAGATTTTGCGCATATATGGATTCAATAATGTGCCCTTACCTACTCACTTTCGAAATGCGGTCGTTTTCTCTCCTCAACCCGATCCTATTCTAATCCGAGATCGGGTAAGTGATATGTTGATTGGAAATGGTTTCTTTGAGATGCAGGCCCTCTCTTTGAGTGAGTCTCGCTATTACAAGGAGACATTTACCCATGTACCGGCAGAGGAATTGGTGTATGTTAATAATACCTCCAATGTACATCTTGATATCATGCGCCCTACCATGTTGGTAAGTGGTCTTGAAGCTATTCTCCACAATCAGAATCGAAAGCAGAGCGATTTAAAATTATTTGAATTCGGACGGAGCTACCGCAAGGTAGAAGATAAATATAAAGAACAGTCACATTTGAGCCTACTGATGACCGGGCAGCGACAGCCAGAAAGTTGGGTCAATACGGAGGTACAAGAGGTAAACTATTTTACCCTTAAGGCTTTTGTGGGGCAAGTACTCGATAGGTTGGGAATTTCTGGCTACCAGATTGCTGAATTAGATGAAGCGCCCTACAGCTATGCCACAAAATACCACCGCGGACCACAATCCTTAGTGACTTTTGGACAAGTCAGCACCCAAGTAACAAAAGCGCTGGGAATCCGTAATAAAGTATTTCAAGCAGATTTCAATTGGGACCTCATAATCAAGGCTTTGCGCAAGCATAAAATTAAAGTAGAAGAACTTAATAAGTTCCCAAGTATGCGTAGAGATTTGGCATTGGTTGTTGATAATTCGGTAAAATTTAGTGATATTGCAGCAATTGCTGCCAAAAGTGGTAAAAAACTGATCAAAGACATCAATCTATTTGACGTGTATGTCAATGAAGAACAACTCGGTGAGGACAAAAAGTCTTATGCCGTAAGTTTCATTTTCGAAAACCCTTCGAAGACATTGGTAGACAAAGAAGTGGATAAAGTGATGCAAAAATTGATACAGTCTTGTCAATCCCAATTAGGCGCCACCATTAGATAGGTGTTGGAATGGATAATTGCTAATGAATAATTAGTAATGAGTAGTTAATAGTGGATAATTAGTAATGGATAGTGAGTAGTTCGTAATAGGATAGAGGAGATAGGAAGCTATTATTATTTGGTAGGTGCCCAAGTGCAAACATAATCCCATGCAAGTTTCTGAAAAAATTGATACTATTGAACTAAAAATAAGGCAGTTATCCTTAAAAATGGATCGCCTTACTGAAGAAAACAGCAACCTTAAAACGGAAAATGAACGTTTAAAAACTGACCTGGATAAACAGAAAGGGGCAGTGATGACGTTAAAAGATAAATTAGATAAGACACAGGGGATGTTGGATACGCAGCACGTGGACGAGTCGGAGCATTCAAAACAGCTTAAAGAGCAATTGGATCAATACATTAAGGAGATAGATAATTGTATTGAATGGTTAAGTAATAATCCCTAGGGTGTATGAGTGGGCAAGAAACCAAACAAATAACGGTACTTATTGCAGGCCGCCCCTACCCCCTCAAGGTCAAGGAAGGGGACGAACCTACCATTCGGCGAATTGTAAAAGAAGTTAACGAAAAAATAAATCGTTTTCAGTTAACCTATACCAATAAAGATAAACAGGATTGCCTCTCCATGGCGATTTTGACTTATGCGGTTGATTTACATAAAGCCCAACAAAGTCAAGCCTCTACTCCTTCTAACAACAATGTTGATACTAAACTTACCAAGCTAGATGCGCTCCTCGATCAACTGCTATCCTGATTTTTTCCATCGTGTCCATTGAGTAGATTTCATTATTAATTAATGGCCTCTGCCGAAGTATATACTAGGTTTTTTGAAAAGAAAAAGTTCTTTTCGCATCGTACTATTTGAGCTATTATTAGGTTTGGATCGTACTGACTTTGAAAATAATTATATCACCATATAAATTGAATGACAGATGGATATAGGACTTGGATTAGTAATAGGCCTTGTCGTAGGTGCTATTATAGGATATGTGATTGTTAATATATTTGGGAAGAAGGCGCAACAGTCCAGGATAGATGAAATGAATGTCAAGGCTGATCAGCAGATCAAAGAAGCTCGGATTTCTTCCGATCGAATCTTGAAGGATGCTAAGTCGAAGGCAGAGAACTTGGTTGCTAAAGCTGAGATCAGTAATGAAAAAATAAAGCAAAAGAAGATAGCAGAGGCAAAAGAGCGATTTGCTAGATTAAAGGTCGACTTTGAGTCAAGCAAGGCGGAGCATGTTGTGGCGATGAAGGAGCGAGAGATGGAAGTCAAATCACTGGAGGCCGGTATTAAACCGAAATTGGATGAAGTAAGGGCTGCAGAGAAAGGCTTGGAAAATCTACGTCAAGAGATCGAGCAAAGAGAAGCAGATATCAAGCGGATCAGAGAGAATCTCGATACCCAATTGAAAATTGTAGCCAAGAAGAAAGAAGAGCTAGACAATGCCAATGAAAAACACATTAAGGCATTAGAAACGGTGGCTAAATTATCGGAGCAAGAAGCAAAAGAGCAATTGTTGGAGGCTGTAAAAGCAAAAGCGGAAACAGATGCGATGGCGATTGTGAAAGAAACGGTACAGCAAGCTAAAGTGACAGCGAATAAAGAGGCGAAGAAAATTGTTATTCAGAGTATTCAAAGAATGTGTGCAGAGTATACCATCGAGAATACGGTTTCTGTTTTCAATTTAGAGTCTGATGATTTGAAAGGACAGATCATTGGTCGGGAAGGTCGAAACATTAGAGCACTCGAAGCTGCTACTGGTGCCGAAATCGTTGTAGACGATACACCAGAAGCAATCGTTATCTCCAGCTTTGATCCTATTCGCCGGGAAATCTGTCGATTATCCCTCAAGCGCTTGGTCGCTGATGGACGTATTCACCCTGCTCGTATTGAGGAAGTGGTGGCCAAAACTAGGAAGCAATTAACGGAGCAGATTGTCGAAATTGGAGAGCGAACGGTGATCGAATTGGATTTACACGGATTGGATGCTTACCTCGTCAAGATGATAGGTCGTATGCGTTTCCGTTCTTCATACGGACAGAACTTGCTGAAGCACTCCATCGAAACGGCGCACCTTTGTGCCATCATGGCGGCTGAATTAGGCTTGTCTCCTAAACAAGTTAAGCAAGCAAAAAGGGCTGGACTTTTACATGACCTTGGTAAAGTAGCGGAGGAAGAGAGTGAATTGTCTCACGCGATTCTAGGCATGAAAATTTGTGAAAAACACAAAGAATCCGCCATTATTTGTAATGCAGTAGGTGCTCACCACGATGAGATTGAAATGAACAATATTATTTCTCCGATCGTGCAAGCTTGTGATGCTATTTCCGGTGCTCGCCCAGGTGCGCGTCGTGAAATTCTCGAAAGTTACCTCAAGCGAATTGGCGAACTAGAAGAGTTAGCATTGGCACATGATGGTGTGCAAAAAGCTTATGCGATGCAAGCGGGACGTGAATTGCGCGTGATTGTAGAGTCAGAAAAAGTGACTGATCAACATGCTGATGATTTATCCTTCATGATTTCTCAGAAAATCCAGGATGAAATGCAGTATCCAGGCCAAATCAAAGTAACCGTGATAAGAGAGAAACGAGCGGTATCTTTCGCGAGATAGTTCGTTTTTTGATGAATATAAAAGTAGAGCGCTGTGTCCACATCAAGGGCACAGCGCTCTTTATTTATAAAGGGGGGACATCTTATCTATTTGTCAATGACTACTTTTTTAGTCAGGTGTTGCCCCTCAATGGTCTGCAATTTGAGGTAGTAAATTCCACTACCAATGGCTGCGAGGTTTAACCAATGGGATTGCCCGTTGAGCATCTCTAATTTCTCTTCCAATACGCTTTTTCCGATACTATTCAGCAATAGTAGCGTTGCATGATCATCTTTCCAAATCGGGAGTGTGACTTCTAGGTAATCTTGGGCCGGATTGGGAAATACAGCCCATTGCTCCTGTTCTACAGCTGGTTTGGGCGAGGGGGAGCTATAGGTGTCAGGAAGTTTTGATGCTGGAAAGGGATCAAGCTGAGCGGATTTGCTTTTCTTTTTTTCAGACCTAGGGTAGGGCGAATTGTGTTCGGTTTGGATGCTTAGTTGTTCGAAGACGCCTAGGGTACGAGGAGCGGGGGCAATATTCTTAACGATCATTCCCCAAGACAAACTTTGCTCTACAGGCATGCTAATACTAAATGCGAGCTGCCAATGTTGTCCGTTATGAGAAGTATAAGCTTTGAATTGCTGACCTTTCCGTTTTAGTTTCAACCAAGAAGGGGCATGCAGTCGGTGTTCCCATTCCCTCACCACCTTCCCGCCCTTCGAGAGGCGAAATTCCTTATAAATGTTCCCTGTTTTTTCTTCTAGCAGGATAGTACAATAAGCAGCTTGGGGGTCGCAATTTTGTCCAATAATTAAACCTGCTTGACCAACTGGCTTATCGAGACTTTTTAGACTATTCAATCGGACTTTGATTTCTCCATCTCCCCATCGATCCTGGCTAATAATTGTCGTGTTATCCTTTACGCCCTTGCCGCCAGCTTTAACCTGTAACGTCTGATCCTCTAGTTTGAAGAAGGCTTTGCTGTGCGGCGTCCTAGTTCCACAATATTCAAAATGAGGGATGCTTCCGTTAGTATCGGGATAGGTAGCAATCGTAGCAGCAGCAGGTAGGATCGTTACTTGACTTTTGCAACTGGCTACTTTTTTTCGTGCATCCTTTACCCTGACTTCCACTTCCTTCGTGCCGACATCAGCACTGGAAAAATGACTTTGTGAGAGTTGATAGGATACTGGGCCACAAGCAGCGTAGCTTTCTCCGGCCAAGGCTTCACCGCTAATGAAGGTTGCGCCTTTACCCAGTTGAATGCTAATGTCTTTACAAATGGCTACCGGAGGGACTTTTACTCTTCCCCCTTTTATGGTGAGTTGTTGAATAGTACGACAAGCGTCTACCGCTGGGTCGCTAATTTCAAATTGATAATGGCCAGCACCTAGCTCAAAGCGAAATTCGGTCATACCCCGCTGAACGTTGAAAGTGGTTTTGAGTGAAATAATTCGGATTTGTAAATCCTGGACGAATTGTTCGTGCGGCTGCGATGGTTTCAAGACCACCGTATAGGTTTCTAGTTGACAATCTCCGGTAGGAACTTGCGCAACGAAGGCTTCTATATGACAAGGGTTCGACTCCGTTGGAGTGCTGGGGTTGGCAAAACTCTTACTGAAGCAAAAGAGTAGTAATAAAAGGGCAGTAGGTGATTTCACTATGATCGTTTGAGATGAATGAATTTTTAGGGTTATAGAGCTTATTAAATTATGGGACAAATGTACAGCCGTCTACCCTCCAAGTCCAGCGGAGCTGAGTAGTTGCGCAGTTTGTTGAGTAAATGGTAGGTTTAAATGTTTGGAGGCTTTTGGGAAAAATGAAAAAGCCCACTTGTTGACGCAAGTGGGCTGCTAAATCTACCCTTTCTCAACCACTATTATGGTGAATATATACTGAAGTAATATCCGTCACTACTTCAGTATATATCGTAGTGGAATTAGTGTGGGCTTTCTACACCTCCACACTTAGTATAGTCAGGTGTTACAAGAGCATTTTTAGATGGAATACATAGCAAAAGTAGCCGCAATCACTACACCAAGCTAGTCCGTTTGAGCCATCGGTTTCATTTTTTGAGTCAATGGTAGACGTGACTAGTTGATGTAGTCGTAAGCTTAATGGGAAGCTAGCGATAATCAGTATTGAGGCTTACGGATTAGGAGTAGATTAGGAACTTAAGGGAGAGGTGTTGGTGCAAGTTTATCTGGCGGGCTAGACAGGTAGGCAACATCGGTGAACGGGGATGACTTCTGGTGACGATACGCAATGTTGGCGGGGCAACGTAGCGCATCGTCATCTAACAAGAGGCCATGCTTTATTTTTCTGCTTCAATTTCTGCTAACATCTTCAATGCATTTTCATCGGCAGGCTTGATTCGGAGTACTTCCTTATAGTAATGGGTCGCTTGTTCATAGTTTTCTAGGAGCAGATACATTTCCCCTACACTATCGTATACATTGGGATCGTGGCGAAACAGGACCGTATTAAGGTGAAAAGTAAATAGCGCTTCTTGGTACTTTTTAGCGGCTTTGAGGACATAGCCATAAGTATTGAATTCGCTTGCAGTATGTACATCACGATATATCTTACGAAGAATGGTCTTTGATTGCTTGTATAGGCTATCGATCTCATTAGTAGCGAAAAGATCATGTAAAAGGCTGGCTCCTCTGTATCTTGGTTGAGAGGGGAAGCCTAGGCCAATTTGGGCCACATCAGCTTCTAAAGAATTGATTGGGCTTTCGACCATGCGAGCAATTTCTTTTCCTTCTTTTTTGAAAATAAAAGTAGGAACCCGGTGTATGTTTAATCCGGCTTCTTCTTGCTTAGGGCCTTGCTTGTAATGTTCGGTTTCTCGATGTAGTGCTATAAATTTGAGTTGATCGCGATCCAAGCCCAGTTCATCCCAAAGCTTTATGAATCGAGGTACCCACAATTTGCTGTCTCCGCACCAGGTACCTAGAAATATAGTGACCTCCGTAGAGCGCAATCCTTTAAGTGGGAATTCCTCCCCTAAGTCGGGTTGGTAATTACTGTAATTGGCATCAAACCATGTTGAAAAAGGAGCCTTTTCTAGGTCGGCTAATTCGTGTTCGCCCCAAAGGTGTTTCTGGCCTTCTTTATCTAAATAACTGGATTGGGAAAAGCCTAAAAAGGTTACAAGGAGTAAAGAGAGGGTAATAAGTGTTCTTGCTTTCATTTGCATTAAATTTTTGGTTCTCTGACAATTTTTGTGCTTTTGAGTCAATTGAAAGCAAAAACCACAGCTTCCGATGGTCGCTTTAGCCTTTCACTTTCAATCAACCACAAAAATTGTCAGAGAAGGAAGTTTTTTAAATTAGGAGCTGTTTGAATTTATAATATTGTTGAGGTACAAATGTAATTGCCAGCCCGCTAAGCCGCTGTTAACAGCTCTCAAATAAATGCAAATGATATGTTAAGTTAGTTTTTGACCCTTTGAAATTTAATACCTCGTACCCTACCTGCATTGAGGTGAAAACCAGTAGACTTATTTTTTTGATCCAAATGAAAATAGAGTTGGCCAATTTGGGGGTGGACCAATAAGTCATTTTTGATAGGAGTTGCTACTTGCCAAGGCTGATTCTTTAGCTTGAGCCAAGCTTGATTTTGATCTACTTTTATTTGGTAGTGGGTATCTAGTTCAGAAATTGCTGGTGGCATAGTAGATTTATTAACAATTGTAAAGAAGTTTATCTCTTTTAGCCCCCCATATTTGTAAGGTAAATCATTTCAATATAAATATCTTCAGACATGAAAGAGATTAAAACAGAAATAATTATCAATGCAAGCCCTAGTCGAGTTTGGAATGTTTTAACAGACTTTAGTGCTTATTCCGACTGGAGTACATTTATAGAATCCATTGAAGGGGAGCCCATAAAGGGAACTCGGCTTCGCAATACGATGGTATTAAATGATCGTCCACAAGTCTTCAAACCTATCGTCACCAGAGTGGAACCCAATCAGGTTTTTGAATGGGAAGGTAGGCTTCCTTTGGGTCTTTTTATCGGGCAGCATTATTTTATCCTTGAAGCGAATGGGGACCATCAGACTAAACTGATTCATGGGGAAAAGTTCAGGGGATTATTACATGGGTTAATTTTACGAAAGATAGGGGAGGATACGCTTCGTGCCTTTCAGCGTTGGAATAAAGCGCTGAAAGCAAGGGCGGAGAGCGAGTTGGGGTAACACCATTTGGGCTAAAAATCCGGTGGTTTCTCATGTAGACTGTTCCCAAGCATGCGCTGAATCTCAAGCGTAATGTATGGCTTCACTAGCTTCCCCTTTCATTACTAAAATCGACTTAAGTAATGATCAAAAAATAACTTCCCGATTTTGCATATGATCTTTTGGCGCTATACTGCGTTATTTTTTTCAGCGATAGCGGTAAACTACTCTTTTTGCCACAGGCAAAAGCAATCGC
>Ga0070726_10003448_pt1 | contig 13269 bp, 8 predicted proteins | sample tdAd471_FD_67275 | JGI IMG/M metagenome (GOLD analysis project Ga0070726, IMG submission 67275) | Marine sediment microbial communities from the Atlantic coast under amendment with organic carbon and nitrate - tdAd47.1 | ecosystem: Environmental > Aquatic > Marine > Coastal > Sediment | place...
GCGTTTGCCGGTTTGACTGACGCGAAACGTGCCCGTAGCTCAGCTGGATAGAGCGTCTGACTACGGATCAGAAGGTCGGGAGTTCGAATCTTCCCGGGCACGCACTGCAAAGCCCGATCCACTTTAGGTGGGTCGGGCTTTGTCAGTTCTTGGGGGTTCGAACTACCGAAGAAGGGAGTTTGACACGAGCGGGCGCGGCGATCTGGATCAGGCTGGGCCCTGGCCCGCGACTGATGAGGGCCAACGGCCCGAATAATTCTGACCGGGCACGCATCGTATACTGGATATCACGATCAGAATTGAATTGCGCTTGGCCATGCAAAACCATCGTGACATCCTCAAAGCCATTGAAAAGATCAATGTTTGGAAGCGTGGCGATCAGCGAGCACCACATAAGCCTCTCCTCCTTCTTTTGGCTCTCGGAACCTGGGAAAGGGAGCGTCTGAATGATTTCCCGTACCAATCATTCGCGCCGAAGCTCGGCAAGCTACTGGATGACTTTGGTCCATCACGATTAACGCACAAGACTCACTATCCATTCTGGCGTCTGCAAAATGACGGTTTGTGGACTGTGAGCTCGGATTCCCAAATGTTCCCAAGATCTGGAGATGTGCCTCACGGCAAGCTCTTGGAGCTCAATGCCAAAGGCCACTTGAGCGTCGGATTCGTTGATGCTCTGGAAGAAGAACCGGAATTGGTCCATACTGTGGCTCATTTAATCCTCGAGGCTCATTTCCCGCCTACTTTGCACGATGACATTCTACAGGCGGTAGGATTGGGAGAATTCAACTATGCGTCGGCACTACCGAGCGGCAGAACACGCGATCCTGGATTCCGATACGATGTATTGATGGCCTATGAGGAAAGATGTGCCATCTGTGGATTCGACGTCCGGCTTTCTGGGACACTCATCGGGATTGAGGCTGCGCACATAAAATGGTTTCAAGCCGGTGGACCTGATACACCTGACAATGGCCTGGCGCTTTGCTCATTGCACCACAAGCTTCTTGATCGAGGTGCCTTCACCATTACCACAGATGGCACCATGATGGTATCACAACGCATCAGCGGGTCGAGTGGGCTGTCGGAATGGCTCATGAACTTCCACGGCACGCCGCTACGCCAACCAGTTAGTTCGTCGTACAATCCCAACTCATCTTTTCTGGATTGGCACGGCAGGGAAGTCTTCAAAGGTCCAGCGAGAGATTAGAGCAATTTGCTTTCGACCTTTCTCCGTTTGTTTCACTCTGAACGTTGCCTCCAAGGATTTAACTATTCGACCAGCGTCATGAATTCCCGGAATGACATGAGCCATCGTTGTTGCTCATCTGCATAAGAATTCTGGACGGGTTCCGGGACAACCAACCTCACCGAATTGAACCTCATCTCATCAGTTTGCTGAGCAGAAATAGCAGGCTGCAAGGTTATCAAGTGTTTCTCCGAGATCCTCTCAGCCTCCGCAAGAATTTGTCTCCATCTATCCTTCAATGATGTCTTCACCGCCAGCATTCGCAAGCGATCCGTTGGAAAGGACAGGTCGTGATAGGAGTCGATCCCGGGAAAAATGAAATCCGGTTTTGATTTTCCTTCGGTCACCGCTCCCCTTGAATACGAAATCCGATTATCTATCAGGATCTGTTCGACATGATTTTCAAAAGCATGACCGGCTCTTGACTTCCTCCTGTTCTGAACTGATAAGGAAAACGAAATGAATGCCTCGACATCATCAAAACCCGCCTCCAGACGTTGCGAAACCAAGTGATTTTCAAGGGTATGGAAAAGCAACTCCTCCATTTCCATCCAAGCCAGCAACGAATCATCCGGCATCCTGATCGGGTCTACCTCTCCGGTCATTTCTCTGGCAAACGCTGAAAACTCGAAAGTAGTCGGAAAGCGTGCCCCGAACCTTGAAATGATCGGGTACAGAAGACCCTGATCCACGGCCGATACCTCGATGCCGATAAGCTCGAGAATGGATCGTTCAATAAGCTTCAATTCCTTGTCATCGGGCTCCACCAATTTCAGCCTGAAAACGTCTGACGGGAGATCAAACAGCCAGATCAACTGAGCCTCGACAGAGGTACCCGCGCGGGCTACAACAGTGTAAAAATCACCGCTGCGTGTTCTCAAAAACAGGACGAGGTCTCCCTCCTGCCAAGAACTGGACACCGAACTTGAGGGAAAGTAAAGACGATACTCCGCGGATCGTTGCGGATTATTTTCACGGGCATCGTACCACGTGACTTCGACGTCTTCGGCGATCGGTTCCTGTTCATCGTCCAGAAAGACGAATCTCGCATCGAATGAGCACCTGTCGTCTCCCAACAGCTTTCGCAACCCACTGATGCCGTTGAACTCATGCTGATTTGATCGGCCCGGATCAGCCTCAACTGCACGCAACCGCTTGGAAGCTGTTTCTGAAAAGTAATCTCGTAAGCGTCTCGAAGGCATGTCTCAAGCAGGTATTTGGGTCGCGAGCGAATCATTCTCCAGCCATTCGGTAATATCGGCAACCAGCTCCTTGATGGTCCATTCTCCTGACCTTAGAGCACACTCCCAAACAACCAATTCCCTCCAACCGGCAACTGCCAGCTCCCCGGATTTCTTTTTATCTCGGTCCCGGTTGGCCTCCAGTTTTTTCAGCCAGAAATCGGTCCTTGTTTCAGGCACTTTTGAGTACTTGCAACCATGGTAGTGCCAAAAACAGCCATGAACATTGATGACCGCATTGTATCGAGGAAGAACGATATCCGGTGTGCCCGGCAGATCCCTCCGATGCAGCCTGAACCTGAAGCCCGCACGGTGCAAGGCGGACCGGATGACGAGCTCCGGCTTGGTGTCCTTGGCCCTGATACCGGACATCATTCGACTGCGCGTTTCCTTGTCCACCACGTCAGCCATTAGGCACCGCTACCCTGCCAATGCAAGAGATAGTTGGTTCCCCTCGGTCAATCTCTTCACCTCAAGGATGTGTGGTTTCATCTCCGAGGCTATAGCCTTGATCACAGGAACCACAACGGCATTTCCGAACTGCTTGTAAGCTTGTGTGTCAGAAACCGGAATATCCATTGGAGTCTTCCCGGGTTCATCGAATCCCATCAGGCGGGCACATTCCCTTGGGGTCAAGCGACGGGGCCTGGTTCCTTCCTGGGCAATCAGAATCTCGGATCCATCCTTGTAATAGCGCGCGGAAAGCGTACGGGCGACATCATCCGGAGTATTCAGTCCGAAGCCGAATCCATTCCCCCGAGCCCGATGCTTTTCTGCGTAGGCCTGCAGATAATCCCAAAGCTTCTCTGAGAGGGTATACTTCTCGTTAACCAACAGGCTGTCGGGGTCCGTGAAAGGTGGCTCGGGGTCCTCGAATGGAGCAGTCCCATGCAGTATTGAGGCAAGGTTCGGCCCTTCCCCGGGATCGGGAACCGGTATGCTGGAAACATCAAAGCCCGAGTCCTCTAGAAATCCGATCAAGAATACCCTTTCGCGGTGCTGAGGGACGAAACCCTTGGCGTCGATGACTCGCCAATCCCAATGATATCCAAGCTCATCGAGGGTCTCCGAGATCACCCGAAAGGTATTTCCCTTGTCGTGTCGCACAAGATTCTTGACGTTCTCCAACAGGAATGCCGCAGGTTTGTGATACTCCAATATGCGCGCCACATCAAAAAACAGAGTCCCTTGAGTCTTGTCCTTGAACCCATGCTCCCGCCCCAAGGAGTTCTTCTTGGAAACACCAGCAATTGAAAACGGCTGACACGGAAAACCCGCCACCAATACATCATGAGCCGGAATGTCTGCTTCTTCAATTTTGGTGATGTCTCCTGCAAGCGGGTGATTACAATCGAAATTGGCCGCATAGGTCTGGCGTGCGTACTTGTCCCACTCACTCGTGAAGACACACATCCCGCCTGCCGCCTCGAAGCCCTTGCGCATACCTCCTATTCCCGCAAACAGATCAATGAACGTAAACTCCGGATGTATCAATTCATCAGAGGTAGACTGACCGGAGGCATGCCGGAGTTTCTCTATCACGATTCTCTTTGGTTTGGTCTGCCCTTTAAGCCAACGATAGACTGTTTTCTCGCTGTAGTCGGTCATCTCCGCAACCTCTTTCACGGAGAGACCCGCCAGGTCCATCAACTCTGAAATCTCAGCCATCAGCTAGTACCCACGGGAATGTTTTTGTCATTTTGTCCAATATAGAACGCGCGTTCCCTTTCAGACAACCGATGTGGATGATAACAGGTGTCCTGTGACACCTTCGTGTCACACTTTAAGCTGATTTTCTGAACAAATCATGGCACAGAAAGCCAATTCATGTCTGCTGAATCGGCTACAACGCACAGGTATGATCGTGCCCTTGAAAACGCTACATAGGCAAGCTCCCGACTTTCCATGTCATCGCCTTCCATTAACACGATCACTGCGGCTCGTTCAAGGCCCTTGAATCGCCTAACCGTATCCACTATCACACTGTCTTCAGAAGAGCGCTCCGCATCGGTGAATGTCACGTTTACACCTGATGCCTTCGCGAGGAACTGATTCTTGACTTCCGCACTGTTGACCAGTATTGCTATGTCGTTAGGCGAGACGTCTTCTCTATGAATCATACGTCTGAGTTCCTTCATTGCCATTCTTGACAAGTCCTTTCTATCATTGACCTCGATCCAGGTCACTTCCAGGCCATCGGGACCCACGGCGCGGACTTCAGGTCCGTCATAGTGAACAGCAGATGCTGTGTGAATCCGTTTGGTATTTCTCAGATTTGTAGTTAGCCGGATGGGCACGGGCGCCAGGTCCTGCACGACGGAAGCGGAGGTATCATAGACTTTCTGGTTACTGTCCATGAACACCGTGAGCTTTGCAGAATCGAGCAAAGCGGAATCGATGGCAATCCACCACTCCTGCATGAAGTCTTGGCCTTCATCAACTATGATGCTTTCCAACCTCAAATCCGGGCGCAGCTCCATTGCATCGCACAATGCCTCCGGCAGCACCTTGCTGAACAGTTCACTTTGCAGCAAGCCATCACGCAACTCGATGTTTGCTACCGAGGCCATACGAGAACAGAATGAATGAAAACTCCGAACCTCGAGGTTGGCGTGTCCCGCAAGCGTAGTCGCCAGGTGGTTCGACAAGGGTCGTCCGTGACACACCAAAAGGGTCCGTCTTCCGGCCTTTGAAGAACGTACCGCCTGCTCCATCGCGAGTACGGTCTTTCCAGTACCAGCTCCACCAGAAACAAGAGCCCTTGGTATTCCCTCGATCTGGTCGAGAATCTGATATTGTTGTGGCTCGAGATTCCTGAATCCTTGTTCGGCCTCTGCGAGACTGCCTCCGATCTTGAAGCTGAGAGCAAAAGGTGCAGCCAACAATTGCGTCAGTGCCGAGATTCCCGCTGCCCCCAAACCATCTCGCTCCGCCCCCCTTCCGTTGCGCTGCATTCTGGAGGCAATCCACTCGCCCAATGATCCGAAAAGCTGATCTTGGCAACAGAACAATTCCTTGGGGCGGTCCATTCCCAAGTCGACGTTCAAGGATCCGACATCTGGAAAGATGACTCCGTGAGAAGCCCCCACGAACACATGCTCCATGCCCCGGGCGCTTCTGAGCTTGCGGATAATCTGATACTTGGAGCTGCGAGCTTGTTCAACAGGATCCTTGATCTTGTGCGTAAAGCCCTTCCTGTCTGTGCTCTTCCATTGATCCTCCTGAGGATGGTAAGAAATCGCTCCTCCCTTGACCTCGATCGCAAGAAGGCCTGTATCAGGATGTGCAACAACAAAATCACACTCTCCATCTCGTTCATTTCCCAAGCGATCCAGCCCCAACCATGGACGCGAATAAAACACGTGGTAAGAATCGTCCAGACTGATTCTAAGCTGGTCGTAAACCTTCATCTCTGCGGTTCTGAGGAGATTTTTCCTGACGGACTCAGGAACGTCAGTAGGCCACATTGTTGCCATCACTATTCCCTCAAGAGTTCCTCGAAAAATCCAAGACCGTTGCCCGTCCCATCGCCTGTGAGCAAAGCCCTGTCCAGCATGGTGTTGAACGTCTCGCATGAAGTCTCGGGCACGAGGCAACATGCATGGCAGACTGAATGGGAATAGTTGTCGATTGCGTTCATTGAGTCGGTAATGCACAGGGGGTCAGAGGAACACCACTCAATGGATTTGATGGCCCGGTGCAAGATTCCTCCGATGCGAGCTTTGCGACCCTGTCTTTCCAATCCGCCAAGAGTCCCATCTGAATCTGGAGTCGCGGTGTAGATCAACAACCCGGCCATGTCACCCTCTTCCGCCGCGTAGATGCGTTCCTGCAGAGATGCAGAGGAGTATCCACACTCCAACGTCAGTTGTCGTATGAGAGCGTGCGATAGCGTGTGACATAGCATGTATCGCGGCGTCAGTGGTCGAGGCGGAGTCTCATGTGGACCATAACGCTCGATCCAATCCTTCAACCGGCGCGCATGACATGATTGGACGCGAACCCGAACGTCGTCGCGCACCTCCCATTTCTTGAGCCGTTCCAGGTTCAGCGCGAGAAAGATCCCCTCCCCCCGAACCTCAATCGCAGGAAGCCATTCCAGAGGAGTTTTTGAAAGAGGCGCAATCTCGGATGAATCCGGGTCACCCGGCGGGGTGATCCTTGTGAATCCCTTGATGGCTCGCACCTCTCTAAGGCGTACGGCTCTGACCACTTGGGAAATCCAGCTCTCGAGTGTTTCTGGTACGCCCTCAGGTCTTGTTTCGAACTCCGAGTCTTGGACACGCGATCTTCCGGGTTCAAACACGAATTGTCGATATTCGGCCGGTCGCAAGTCCCCGGTTTCCACCGCCTCAAAAGCTCTGAGTCTTGCTTTGATGGTTTCTGCAAGTTCATCAGGTGTCATGTTTTTGTGACGTAGGACAGAACCCAACTCACCTTCAGCGTGTTCGGAAATGTAGTCTGACATCCTGTCGATTGGATCCAAGTTTGTCAGCGTAGCCCACCAATGTCCCAATTCCTCTTGCAGCCCGTCCGACCAAGGCGGAATGCTCAGGGCGGATTCGACAACGGGAAAGTACATGTTCGAGGCACCCCTCTGAACAGCTCGCTGCTCGCCATCACAGTGTTCGTCACCACCCGCCAGCCAAGGACGGCGTCCCCTACACTTCGGCCCCCTCTCCCAGGTCGATTTGGAGAATATTCCGTCCAGTGACCGACGAGCCTTGCACCGTGGACATGAAAGGTACAGCCCGGCTAAACCCGCTCCTTCCGCTGTCAGCTTCAGTCCGGGATGACGGTCGGGGCGCTCTGAAGCCCGCTTGTTTACACGACAGTCTGGTTTGTGCTGCACCCACCAATCCCACGGAAACTCGTCGACATGCCCTTTCTTGCACGCCAAAACAAAGCGAACGGGAATAACGAAAACCTTTTTTGACCCCGGACTGGAAGAAGAACAGGTTGCGCAGAACCGGTATGCCTTCCCCGAGTCCCGACTCCATCTGTTCTCTGGTCTGATGAAGTCACACTGCGGACATTGGAGCCACCGGGGAAATCTTACAGCGACCAGCCTTCGGTTATCATCCGTGTCCCCCCAACTGCGCTCCGGAATCACAGGCGGAGTCCTAAACCCCTTGACGTCCAGCTTCTTCTGGAGTCTGGGCTCACGTATGACCTGAGGATGGGCCAATCCAGGAGGCTTGAAAGAAGAATCCCATTCTTCAAGACCCGCTGCAATTCCTGACACCGCCCCACCACCCGAACGAAAATCAATAACTGACCCCGGTCCGTGGGTGGAAATCACCGCACTCCTTCTCAATTCCTGCAGATCATTCTTCATCAGATTCCTCCCCTCGCAATTTCAACATTGGCGCCAGACGGAAAGGGGTACCCGCTTCAACATTTCGCATGGAGTTTGGAGTGGGCCAAGCATTACCACCGCTTCTACCAGAAGCTTTGAGCGCAGCGGCCTTCTCGGCACTCTGAAGAAGCGATTTGTCGCCTTTGAAATCGCTCCAATAGACGCTGGGGTGTCGGGCAATCCACGAATCCAGTCTGCGCTCGAGTTCCACGCGAACCATCGTTTCTTCCGGATCTACTCGTTGGGCCCTCTCCACGAGAGCGTCAACAAGCTTCAGCGCCTCGTCTTCAGCATCTTCACTCATGTTTGGTTTGTCAAGCATTCCTCCGACCTTGTGTCGCACGACAGCAACCAGCGCCGCGTGTAGTGCTTTGTCCCGCGCCCGGGATGCAAATGGTGTCACACTCGTCGCTTCGACGTCTCGATATAGTGTCTGATGCCAATTGCAAAACGTCTCGTAGCGGGAGCGGTCTCTCGCTTTGGCGTTGTTCAACACTGAAACAACCAGTCCACTCACGCCACCACGTCCGACGCGGCTTGTCGACTGTATATACTCCGAGATCGTTTTCGGTTGACCGTTAACAACCATGAGTCCAAGACGAGAGATGTCGACTCCTACACTGACCATATTTGTTGCGAGCACGACGTCTACGGCACCCGGATCACCTGATTTGATAGCCAGTTTCGCTAGCATGTCCCTGATCTCCAGCTGGCTTCTCCGGCTGGTCAGCTCCTCGACACTTGCCAGATTTCGGAGGGCCTCCTCCCTGGCCTCTGCAAATAACTTGAGACTGTCGCTGACGTCATCCTGCATCAAAACCAATGCTCCACCCAACTCCCGAAGTGAGTTGAAATATCCTACCAAGGACCAGTATGCATCCCTGCGAGCATCTTCATCAAAGGCGGCATAGGCAGTTTGAAGCAGGGACCCCGCGACAGCTTGTAAAGTGAACTTGGCTGACCGGCCTGCAGTCGTAATTCCCAGATATCGCCGACCCGTCGCACTCGGCCTATGATCCCTGACGGCAAAACCTGAATCATCGTGGTCAAGCGCCGGCGGCGGAAACTGGAAGGCCTTTCGATCGAAAAGCGCCAGAACCTGATCTTCAGCTCTGCGAATTGTCGCTGTCGATCCTACAACCTTTGCCCTGAATCCATCACGAGTGAAGAGAATGTCGAAGGCGGCTTCATATATGCCCGCAATGGTACCCAACGGACCAGAAATGAGATGGAGCTCATCCTGGATGATGAGTTCCGGAGGGTTTCCATCCAAAACACTGAAGAGTTGGTTTGTCTCGGGTTTCCTAACAACCTGTGCAAACTTGTCGGCTGTCCCAATGAGCAACGTCGGACGACGATCATAGATATCCTCGTCGACCGTATAAACGGGAAGACATCCACGTAGCATACAGTCTTCTGTCCTGCACTCGACTTGTACGGGTGAATCCCTATCCCTCGAAGACCAAATCAACTGATTTCCGCAACACGGACAATGGGACAACTGCTTCGGCGAGGATACATCCGAAGATCCACTCAATGACGAGTTTGCCTCCGATCTCCAGTTTGGTGTGGCGTCACGACCTACCCACAGGCCAATCGAAAACGGCTCCCGGCCGCCAATCTGCATCCCTTCAGGAGTCCGGACCTGCCCTGTGCGTACTGCCTCCAAAGCAAGGATCATGGCAGCAGACCGTGCGAACTGTTGCGTGGTGAGCAGTCTCAACGTGTACCTCATTAGAGCGCAAACACCACCATACGCGTCAGCATTGTCAGTCAACCTGCGATGGATGGCAACGCACGCAACCAGTGCCAAATATGCCTCAGTTTTCCCTCCGCCAGTGGGAAACCAGAGTAGGTCCATCACTTCTCTGTCTCGATGCGTCCGATCAACTGAAGAGTGCAGACTGAGCAACAGGAATCCCAACTGGAACGGCCTCCACCTTAGCGGCCCCCGATCCGACTTTTCTGCATCCCATGAATACTGCAGGTCCATCACCAGATTGGCGAGCTGGAATGCCCTGCGAAGGCGGGAATCCGAACGAATGATCTCGACAACATCGGACATCCGCGAGAGCCCCGAGCGACATTCATCAAGGTGTTTTTGAGCGGTGGGAACGAGATCAGAACTGACATCTTGTGGATCTCGCAGTCTTGCGTCTTGTCGACTCAGCCAAGTGTTATAAGCGCTGCAAAACTGGTGCAATCCCTCACAAAGTTCGTTTGGTGCTGCCCATGCAAGATCGTGCGCGGCCAAGACGTCAAATCCCGGAATGGCTTCGCTCAGCTCACTGAATACTTTATGGCCGTTCGGGTCGACACCGTGCGTGATGGCTGAAGGAATCCAAGTCGTCGCAACCCAATCAGCCTCGCGGGAGAGTCCTGATTCAGGATCGACAGATTGCCAATGTGCCGAACAGACATGGCCTACAGCAAACTCGGTAACATTTCGGTACAACAAGGCCTGCGACGATGCATCTGAGAACTGATCGGCTTCATCGGATCCATGAGCCGATCGATGCGACGGCTTTGGAACGAGCCGAGTGCCTTCGCATGGGCGGACTGTCACTTTGGTTTGAAACAGCGACGCCTCTTCCAGTTCATTTCTTCCAAAATCGGGTCGTTTCTCGTTTATCAGCGTCAGAGTGACCAATATGACCCCGTCAGTCGCGATACAGCGCTTGTTGAAGGAAACACCCTCTACGACTTGGTCTCCATCCATCAATGGTTCCATCCTTGACTGCCCAGGAATCAGGCCCATTGAACCAACGACGATCTTATATGGTCTCCGGATCCAAACGAATCCATCTTCCTTCTGTTGGCGACTGTAGGTGGCAAAACAGAACTCCGCTTCGACTGACGCGGCCGTATCGGACGAAACACAAAAGGAAATCCCAGCCACAGATGGCTTCTGAACGCTTCCTGTCTTGACTGCGTCCTCTCCGGATGCAGAGTCTTCGCCACTCCTCGAGCCTTCAGCTCCAAGAGACTCATCGTCTTCACCAGTCATTCTAGTCTTAGCGGGCCACAAGATTCCCGTCAGATAGACGTCCGAAGGACGGTCCACAAGTTCTTCGACCTCCGAACGTGGCCCGATCAAATCTTCGTTCAGCCTTATAGCAACAATGTCCCTGTCACCCGATCGATCCATGACTACCTCTTTGCAAAGAAAACCGGAGAAAATGATGCTATCCTTGGCGCGAGAATGAATCCTGAGCGAGACCAAGGTTCATGCAGCTCTTCCAAGATGACGTCGTCCGGAGCTATCGCGACTGTGGTGCAACCAAAGCTCTTGACGTGGCGAATTTTGTGAGGCGGCTTGCGGGACTTCTCCTGTCCAAGTTTGCTGAGGATGTTCCAGAGCTCGTTGCTGAACTGCTTGGAAAGCACCGCTATTTGCTCTGAAGAATCCTGTCGCAAAACAAGATATCGCCAATCCAGATTCTGGCCTGCCAACTTAAGGGAATACTCTGTCATGACATCGGTGGAGATACTAAGAAACTGTTGGGAGGCAGCAGACTCTTCCCTGCTCAACGATCCCCGGCCGACGAGCCCGGTGGCATTGAGATCTCCAGTCCGTCCGATTTCGACCATCGTGGGCCCATTGCGCTTACTTCGATATGCTCGCTGGGAATCCAGAGCAGACCCCGTGTAAGTAATTCCGCTCCCCACAAATAGTCGTTCTCTCGCCCTTGTCGCACCAACAAACAGAACTCGGGTCTCCTCAGCCTCTCCTTCCGCATCATCGAAATCACTCTGTCTGGGAAGCATGAGGACAACCGTGTCCTCTTCCCTGCCCTTGCTGGCATGAATCGTTCCCACAATTGGTCCCGCCAGCCCGAATTCGGGTATGGCCAATTCAGTTGGAGGGTGTGTCCGACTCAGTTTTCTTCTCAACTGATGCAAGTCGACGGAGCCGTCGTTTTCCCCTGCAACTGTAAGTAGTTTTGCCCACGCGTCAATCGGTTGGTATTCCGAGGCGATCCGGTTTTCGATCCTTGACGACCACAGTTGCAGGAAAGCTCTCTCGGAGATATAGCGATCCAAATAATCAGAAAAGCACAGGGCGATCCAAGCCGGCAAGGAAGCTGAGTATCCTGACAGTCTTCTCCTGTGCGGCGCCTCGGCAAATTGCGACTTCATAAGCACCTCGATCCTTGATCGAAATAGCAAAAGTGCTTCTGCGTCATAATCCTCGACCTTGAGATTTGTCCAGGTCAGGTCGCTGGAATCAGCGAGTTGCCGTATCTGTGAAGCTATTTGCCCGTGGAGTCCGTTCGCATCCTCAGAGCCCCGGAGTAGCTGAGTTCGCAGCTCGGAAAAAATCCTCTTTAGGTTGCCAGAGGAGGTCCGGTAAATCTCCTTCAGGGCAAGCTTTTTGAATTTCATCTCACCCAACCTTGCGAGAAGCGGCGTTACATCTTGCAGGGTATGACGCACTCCCAAATCCTCCCGCTTTTCGGCAAAGCCATAAATGGCTTGAGCCTCATCTGCAAAGACTGTAACACCGCAATCCGGACTCAGCTTCGAGATCAAAAGCTCAACGAGGTGAGCTCGGGCACCGACAATGTCTTGGGCCTCGTCCACCACGAGATGTTCAACCATGTTGAGTTCTTCAGCCACGTCCCCATCATGCTCAAGTAGTTCAATGACGCGTTCGATGTTTTCCTCATATGTCCCGGTGAGCGTCGCACCCGCATCGTGACCGGAGTGAATGGACCATGCGTGGGAATCAACGGTTGCGATTCGAATTGCCAATGCATCATCGCCGACATATCGATGGAGACGAGCTCTTATTTCCGCCACCGCAGTCCTAGTAAAACTTATCATCCAAGTATTGGATGGCTCTAGGTCTTCTTCTTCGATCAGATACGCGAGCCTGGCACACGCAACAGCCGTTTTCCCAGTGCCGGGGCCTGCATCAACAAGAATGCATTCATCAAAGCCGGCTTTGATAACATCAAGCTGATTTTCGTCCCAAATCTCTGTGATTTGTTTTTGCATCATATTCTATTGGGATGTCATTTGAACTTCACAATTAAATATTGCCGATTTCTAATTCCCCCACCTACTACACCACCTGTCGGCCTCATTTGAGCTTTAAAGCAGAGCAGAAAGTCATTACTATGGCTACAGCATATATTTAAAAACCGTAAAGGATTATAGGGAAACATTGATTTTCGCTTTTGAAGACCAATACTCCCAAATCATAACCATTGCGGCCGTATCCAGCTTGCAATAGCGCAGCAGGGCTTCCTTCCACTGTTCCTTGACGGTAGGATTGTCCCGCTCCTCCCCATACAGCATCGCTTCGTAGGCGCGGATGGCGCCCGTCCCATCCGCCACATCCACTTCGGTATCTCCTACCACCACCGGCGGAAGTCCCGCATAAGGCCCAAGAATCTCCCCATCCTTCTCGACCA
>Ga0070726_10003452_pt1 | contig 13258 bp, 10 predicted proteins | sample tdAd471_FD_67275 | JGI IMG/M metagenome (GOLD analysis project Ga0070726, IMG submission 67275) | Marine sediment microbial communities from the Atlantic coast under amendment with organic carbon and nitrate - tdAd47.1 | ecosystem: Environmental > Aquatic > Marine > Coastal > Sediment | place...
TTCGTCTAGCGGTCAGGACACTGGCCTCTCACGCCGGTAACAGGGGTTCGATTCCCCTAGGGAGCGCCAATTTAATCAATGCGTTATGAATTTAAGCGTCAACAAATACGACTTCTGTACGACCTTTCATTTTCCGCGAACGCGGTATGGATCAAAATAATCAGGGTGTGTCCGAGTAAGTGCCAACCCGAATTCGCCGCTTAGGGGGGTTCTAGTGCAGCCGTTTTTTCAGCCACCAGGTCAGGGTCGCCACGGCAGCGCCGGACGATATGGGGTTACGTGTCGCTGATATTGGCTTGCTGTTTGGCTTGCTGGTAATCACTGGGTTCAGGCTGGACTGAGTGATCAGATTTCCTGTCACCGCTGCCCTGTGCTGCTACAATACCGCTCACCATCAGGCAAAAGGAGACTTGCCATGCTCGTACTTACCCGCTGCCCAGGCGAAACCCTCATCATTGAAACCCCGACCGGTGAACAGATCACGGTCACGGTGCTGGAAGTCAAAGGCAACCAGGTCAGGATCGGCACCCAGGCGCCGGACGATATAGCGATAGTGCGGGAGGAGTTGCTGGAGAAGTTACGACCCGAAGCCTGAAGGCTTACAAAGCCGCATAAAAAAGCCAGCGCCCGTGGTTGCACAAGACGCCGGCTCGCTGCTGACACGGAGGAGTGTTCCCAGCAACACACAGAACGTTGCATCCATGCTCTGTGATGCCCGTGTTATCGGTCAGGTCGCGTGATTTCTTAACGCTGGATTATTCGCCCTTGTCCCCATCCCCAGACAAACCCGCCTTGCCCAGCAGGTGACGATAGAAATTCGACTCCCGCTTACTTCTCTTCGGATCGGTTTGCCTTATATCCGTTCGCGTAGTATGCCGGCATACCACCCAATGCCAGCGCCACTAACCAGGCCGGCCAGGAACATTCCTATTCCGTAGTCCACTACTCACCCCTTTTCAGTCCGGGGATGAAGCTTACAGCATGGTGGGCAGCATCCAGAACCGGGTATATTAGCAATGGCTAAATGGCGGGTATCGACCCATTATAGTTGCCGTTCCCTGGTCACCGAAAACCCCGCGATGCGAGGTTCCTGATCGGCAACTATCGGCCAGAAAGCGACATTCCCGACATTACCGGAAAGGTCTCAGATGCAGCAGGACCGGTCATTCGTATATTTCAACTTGAGCCACTCATATTGGTTCATTTCACTCTAACAAAATACTCCCTGATGTTTAGATCTGAACCAAAATCACCGTCATCAGGGTAAACCCAATAAACATTATCATTCACAAAGACCAACGTGGATGCCTCCCAGCACCCATTTATCAGCGACTTTATTACGATCTTGTTGTCTGATTCAAAGAGAATCTCGTATGGAGCTTCGTAATTGTTCCCTGTGAAATCATGTTGTTCACCATTTATTATGATCTTCTTGCTTCTGGAACGCGTGGTAGCTATGCCAGGTTTATACTCTATTTCTAGATTGCCAAATAATTGCTCAATGAACTCCAGTTGAACTGGCTTTAGAATTGTATGCTGTTGGTAGAAGTTCTTAGATAGCCCCAACGAGGACTTCCATTTTCCCAATAGGCGCTCATTTGCAGATGTAATTGATGTAGCCATCAGGAGCAAAAACAATCGGATAATGTGGCGCATGATGTGTTGATGCCTAACGGTTAAGGCTAGCGGTAATGAATCCGTGCAGCAGTAATATATTCTTATGTGCTCTTATCATCTGCATTGGTAATAGTGCAACTCGCCGCGTCTCTTATTGATTGACATTAGGGAGTGAACAGGTACACCTAGAAGAATATTTGGCAATCAACCATGGAGCGCCAAATATGTATAGGCTATTAATAATATGCGCTAATTGGATATGCGCTGTGAGTTGTTGTGTCAAGAAGTGTAATGATGCAGGGAACACGATAGCAAGACCAGCACCGTATAATACACCGAGCAAAGCACATGCGGGTATGTTCGGTAGCTTGAAACTAAGGCGGTTCGAAAGAGCCCAACAGAATATTAATGTTGGTATTACTGTCATGCTAGCCACTGCGGCGAGTACAGTAATTATCCTAGGTATATTAGCCCCTCCCATGAACGCGATGTAGACGAATGGCTCGTATGTTAACGGCACTGTTGCACCAACCCAGAACACAATACTTAAAGGCAACAAAATAGGGATTTTCATATTATATTTATCGATAACACGGGTTGTTGAACATATAACTAATAACGACAATTTACGGTCGGCATTTAACATTTATTGGCTGTAAATATTCGCCACAGTACGACTCCTGACCTTTAAGCAAAAAATCTGTACGTCTGGGTCGTTTCCCGTCTTTAAGTCATTGATTATATAAGCCGCGACTAAACGACCGGAATGGGTCGGTTCCTGTCTTTAAGTCATTGCTCATATTAACGGCGACTAAAGGACCGGAATGGGTCGTTTGTTACCGTTTAGTGATGGCTAATATAAGCGTCCGCTAAATGAGCGCTTTCGGCCAACTCCGGTCATTCCCGGTACAAAGAAAACCCCGCTTGTGCGGGGTTCCTGAACGGGGACTTTCGGCCAACTCTTGCCCTTCGCGAAGAACCAACGAACGGCAAGTTAAATACTGAAACAGGGCGTTCAGGTTATGATCGGTAGCCACCTACCCATTACTGCCATTCGCAAGATTCATATCAACCAATCCAAAACCGGCCTTTCAATATAATTTTCTGATGTACTCAAGGGGAGGACAAACACCAACCCCTTCAAAAAAATCCATTGAAGGCGCGGAAGACGTCTCTCAGTCCATTGGAGTCGTTGAGCACGAGATTGCTCGCCTCGGACTCGAAGCCAACGTAGCGCCCGCTGGCACTAATTGACGCATTCAAGCTCGCGGCATCCCCCTGCGTCAGACCGTCCTCGGCGACGCTGACTCGGGTGATTTCGTCAGTCGCGACAACTTTGACGAAGACATCGTTGACACCCAGTGTATCGCCTGGGACCAGGTTGTCCGCCACCGAATCGAAGGCCACGAAGCGCCCGTCGGCGCTGATCGACGCCCGCTGGCTATCACCGTTGCCCTGCGTTGAGCCATCTTCGGCCACACTCACCAGCGTGACGGTCCGGAAAGCCAGCGCCATATCTTTGAGGAAAACCTGGCTGCTCCCCCCGAACGTTGGTATCACGCTCAGAGTCGTGGCCCGCGAGTGGAACGCCACCAGAAGCCCATCCTCCGTGATGCTGGGCGCGAAGCTGTCTTCGTTGGCTTGTTGACCATCGGCGGCAACGCTAACGAGAAGCGTCGTTCCAGCGTCGATGTTTCTTCGATAGATATCTCGTCGTAAATTGGTATCACCACCCACGCCCAGCAGATTGCTCGCGAGAGATTCGAAGACCACGACCGAGCCGTCAGCCCTGATGTCCGGGTCTGTGCTTTCCCCGTTACCCTGCGTAAGGTCGTCGTTGGCCACACTCACCAGCGCGATGGCGCCCGTTTCCCGGTCTTTTCGAAACACGTCCCGCACACCGTTGTTGTCGTCACCGGGTCCAGCGTCCAGTAAGTTAGTCGCCGCTGAGTCGAAGGCCACGAAGAGCCCGTCACTGCTGATCGAAGGATTATTACTGTCACCGTTGCCTTGAAGCCCCGTGGCATCGGCACTGACCAGCGTCAGCGCCCCCGTTTGTGTGTCCTTCACAAACACATGAGTGAAGCCATTTCCGCCCCCCACTATCAGGTCGGGATCGTTGGACTGAAACACCACATAACGTCCGTCTGCGCTAAGGTCCGCGTTGAACTGGGTTGGAAAGAGGTTGCCCCCCGTAATCGGGCTACAGGGAGGCAATGAGGGCACGGCTCTATCGGCCGGTGCGCCGTTTTCATCTGTAGTAACGAGCGTCACGTCACCGGTCTGAGTGTCTTTGCGCATGACATCCGGCAATTCGGCTGCATCGCCGTCCACTAGATTGCTGGCAAATGACTCGAAGGTGACGATACCCCCGCTCTCGCTTACTGATGGGTCGAAACTGCATCCGTCCGCCTCAACGCCATCGGCGTTGACCGACACGCGAACGATGCGCCCTCCAGTTCGGAACGGCCAGATAACGGCCTCGCTAAGCATCCGACCCAGCGTATCTCGCACGGTCCTTGCGATACTGGCGGTGTAGCTCTCGCCGAGCTCCAGTTCGCTCGCGGGATCGAAGATTGCGGTGTCAGTGTCGGTGTCGTACCTGACCGTACCGGTCAGGTCGCCTGAGGGACCCGTCACGACAAAGGTAGTGGTATCAATCGTGCTCGCATCCATCGCCCGGTCGAAGGTCGCGCTGACGCTTGCTGTGATCACCGCGCTGGCACTGTCTCGTGCAGGACTGACTGCCAATACGCTTGGGCTGTTAGCGTCGCGGCTGCCCCCTCCACAGGCGGCTGCGCCCAATATCAGTAAGCCCAGGGTTATGAGGCCGCTGAGAGATGTTGCTGACATGCACGTCCCCTATCATTATTGGTTACGGTCTGGTATTGCATGTGAGTGGCTCCGGGCACACGTGTCAACGCGGTTCGCGCCCCCGCTGCACCGCACACCAGGGTTGATCGGCAGCCAGCGCCAAGCAGTGTCTCGGCCCCCACAATTCTTGGGGGCTCCACTATTAAGCGCACACGCTTACTGCCCAGTCCTTAAGGGCTTCGACTTCTATCGCCAGTTCAATCTTATCACCGACCCCGGGCAACCCATACTTCATGCCGAAATCCGAACGCAGGATGCTCGCCGTTGCACTAAAACCCGTCCCTGGTCGTTTACAGATTATCGTCTGAGTACCAACACTTAGCCTGTCTTTTACCGAAGGTAACCTTCCCTACTCTAGCCTGACCCAGTGACTGGCAATCACAATACTTCAGCCTGATATTTGCCTGCCTGCTGGGATTGATTGGAATTTTAGGCGTAAGAAGTCAGCTTAAGAGTTTCAGAAACAGCTCCTTCGAAAGCTGTTTTTGTTTTGCGGCGAATATCCATTTGTGGCCGGAAGTCCCCGTTTAGTGATGGCTAATATTACCGACGACTAAAGGACTGCCATCGGCCAGGACTTGCCGTTCCCGGGCACAGCAAACCCCGCTGAGGCGGGGCTCCTGATCGGCAACTGTCGGCCAGAAGCGGACCTACACGGACGACCAGCGAAAGGCAACTGTGCAACAGATTCCGGACCTACAGCCCACATAGAAACGGCGACCCGAAGACCGTCTCTATTCACAACCTACCGTGGTAATTACTGGCATTCCACAGCACGCGCCATGCGTACAATGTTCGTGGTCTTGAACTCGTCAAATGTCCGTATCGATGGCGCAAATCCATCCGCATAGACCTGCAGCTTGAACTGTCCGTTATTGTCCAACGGAATGTTCAGTGCATAGCTGCCAGTACCATCACAGGAGAACATGTATTGACCGTTGGCTAGCACCATGGCACAGATCGGCGCCTGACTGTTTTGCAGCAACACCTTGCCGGTGATATTAATCCGCTTGCCAGCAGATCCGGGTACGACGGCGGGGTCGTAGGGCGTGTTGTAGCTGGGACAGGTGCCTGAACGCGACATGACCACTGCTTCGCTACTGGATCCCGTCAGGGTGTCAATCTTCGGGAAGAATCCGTCTCCATAGATTTGACGCTTCACCGTACCGTTATCGTCTCGCGGAAGGTCTGTGAGCGAAAACACCCCTGGCGGATTGCAGGAGAACATGAATTGGCCGCTGGCCAACACCATGGCACAGATATCAGTGCCGTCTTCAGTTTTCATAGTCCCACTGAGATCAACGATGTCACACAAATCGCCAATTTGATCCTCATCGACATCCGCCTGATCGGGATTGGCAGCGTTTGGACAGTTGTCAGAATCGTCTGGTACCTGGTCTAGATCAGAATCTGTCTCCGCCGTGCAAACGCCTGGCCATGTGATCCACGAGTTCAAGACTGATACAGCGTCATCGTGAACAACAACCGTTCCCAGCGGTGGCATTCGCTCGAACGACTCCGTGCTTGCAGGTCTTCTCGCCAAAAGCGACAAAGCCGGCTGGCCGGGCGCAAGAAGTTTCGCTCCTGCGATTCCGAGATTGCCGAAAACAGGATCCATATCACAGACGTTCATCGCCATTCGGCCGGTCGCAAAACGCAAGTCCATGTTGCTCTGCGTTGCACCTTCGCCGCGGTGGCAACCGGAGCAATTGGCGTCTAAATAGCTGCGCGCCCGCCGCGAAACAGCCTGATGAATGTCATCGATGCCAGCGTATGCGGGTAACTGGTCGGGCGTGTTTGGGAGACCGTTTGTCAAAAGTCCAATGTGTTCTATGGTTGCCAGTTGATTGGAAATTCGATTCGTACTTGGATACATGATGCTTCCGTTTAGCTGTCCAATGTTCGGGCCCAGGCTAACGTTTGCTTCGCCAGTGTGGCAGCGGAAGCATTCACCCCGGTCCGGAAAACTCCAGGTTTGGCCATTGAATAAGGTCGTTTGCTTACCCGCAGGTAAGAGAAACGCATCATTTCCGATCCATTCGTAGGAGTAGCCGCCCCAAGTACCGCTGGCATCCTTCATCAAAAGACGGGTCTCTATGGGTTGACCACCAAACGAAAACTCTTTGACCAACACCGCGCCATCCGGAAACAGAAAGTCGCCGTCGGGTGTCAAATCGATTGCTGTTCCGTCTGGCAATGCAATCCAGCGTCGCTTGTCCGCGCCGTCCGACCAAAGCGCGGAATGCAGGTCGTATGGAACCAGGCCCGCAGCCGGAACCGTCGCATCGTTGGCCTCGAAACATCCGGTTTGCGAAAGCTGTGAAGCCGGGCCCGGGGGACCCGATGTCGAATCATTTGGCAAGATTTTGTGAATTTGTCTGCGCGTAACGGCGTAGAGTTCGCCTTCTGCATCTTTTGCAAAACTGAATATCCTACCCAACCCGGTTCCACCTGGTAGCAGCGCCAATTCGAATGGTTGACCGGCGCCGTCGAATTCAACGGCCGAAATTTTGCTGGTGCAATAATCTGCAAAAACGTAACTTCCTTGCAGTTCGGGAATTGCCTGTCCCCGGTAGAAATAGCCGCCGATTACTGAACAATTCCCGTTGTCATGGTTGTATTCAACGAGTGGATCGACTAAAGACACGTCGCTACAGCTACCGTACTGTTCTGAGAAGCAATTGCTTGCTTCTTTAATATTCCAGCCCAGGTTTCCACCGCTAAATACCTCGCTGATTTCTTCCAGGTCAAGAAAACCTACATCCGCGACATAGATGCTTCCCGAGTCGGGATCGACGTCGCCACGATATGGGTTGCGTAAACCGAATGCGAAGATCTCTTCTCGTGGGAATCCTCCGCTGCCGGCAAACGGATTGTTAATCGGAATGCGGTATGGCGTGCCGGTATCAACATCGATCCGCAGTATTTTGCCGCGAAAGTCAGACAAATCTTGTGCCCGACCGGTCGGATCTCCTTGGTCGGTCCCGTCACCAAATCCGATTAGGAGCATCCCGTCGTTATCAAAAGACATGAACCCGCCTTGATGACCAATAGGCGCCCGCGGCTGTCTAATCAGAACGGTCTCGGATAGCGGGTCGATCGAATTGCCGTCGGCGGACAATTCGAAGCTCGAAATGACTTCGTCGGCATCAGAGACCATGTCTGCGGCCGCGGCTGAATAGTGGACAAACACACGTCGATCAGTGGGGTAGTTGGGATGGAAGACGAACTGAATTAGACCCCAGCCGCCTCGCACGGCGATGACAACATTTCGGAGATCGAGCACGGTGGTAAAGGAGGTAGTGTCGTCGACATTGTCAAATCGGCCGATTAGGCCATAGAGGGTTGCGAAATACCAAGCCCCCGGATCGGTTGGTGGTTGAGCTACTACCGTCAGATCGTTCAATACGAGATTCGGAAATACGCGTTGTGTTGCGATATCCGCGGCGGAAGGTGGGGCGACTGCAAGACAAGTCTGGTTGGTCGGCCGTGAGTCTAGACCAAATGGCGCTACAGCCGGCGCTTCCTCAACTGTAACGAAGGTGGTGCTGACTTCCTCACTGCCACCACCAATCAAGTTCACTACCGCTCGTACAGTATGGGTGCCGGTGGGAAACGACGTCGGATTACCGGCATCCAGTTCATAGGGTGCGACACGTTCGGTGTTGTTGAAGATACCGTCGACATAAAAATCGACACTGTCCACATTGTCTTCCGGCCACAGGTAGAGCCACAACTCGCCGTTGAAGGTACCGCCACTGCAATCGGGGTCGGCGCCATTTACAGTACCGTCACCGCTGCACAGCAGGCTGAAATCGCTCGGGGGTGGGGGTGGCATAGCGGCCACGACGCCACAGGCCGATAACATTAATGCGGCGAGCGGGAGTAGAGAAATGAGCTTGATGGTTGAAGAAAACGAAACGCGGCGCATGAAGTATTTCCTAGTCAATCTAGACGGTTTGTAACTACGCAGCCCTAAAAAGGCTATTGGCTGCGAGGAAAAAAAGGCTGGCGCTTTACAGCCATCACGATGGAATCGAAGACGTTGAGTGAGTTTTTTCTGGAAGTCGATAGACATCCCCGCACACGCGCAAATACCTGGACTATCTGGTAGTGCTGAGTTTGCGTATTTTGGTTGGGTATCGGGTACTCCAGTGCCCGACGGGGTCGCGCCTCCCGTGCATTCCTCGGTTTACATTCCGACGGTCCAGCGCCCCATGCGAATCTGGGTGAGTTTATCCCAAATAAAGAAAATGCTCTTACAAACGAGAGCATTGATGCGTGAGTCAAAACTTAGTCCCTGTAAATCCCTTTCCGTTGCCCCTCACGCCGCAGGTCGTGTGCCAAGTTTGCCGTATCGCCGAACTTATTTGCATAAATGCCTGCAAAACTAGCGCTTAGTGACAGTAACAGCAATCGCGGTGGCTTGGTAAGGTTCGAAAAGCTCCGGTAAAAGTATTGCTTAAGGTGCCGCGTAGGGGCACAAAGTGACGCAAAGGGACTGACGTGAATTGTCACCGCTGCAACGCTGGCCAGCTGCCATAGTGTTATGAGTAAAGGGAACAGACGGCAACGCGCAGCTGTGGCAATCGGTACATTGTCAACCTTGGAGTATAACTTCTTTGTCTGTAAGTTCGAGTATAGGCCGCACAAGAACCCTTTTTCCCATTTTTCTCAAGTATCCCCAGGTCGTCAGCAGGGCGGCAAGCCGACCCTTTGGGGCGATTTCGACCTGAATCCCGCCTCCCTGGTCGGGAAGCACTCGCATTTCAGTACGATTTTCGGACGCCTTCACACACGCAGGCCGAGCGCGACCCTGCCGCGGCGGTTGAGGTCGCAGCGAATGCGGTTGGTCGGGCGTGCCTGTGCGTCAGTCGAACAAGCCGGCCTGTGGCGGCGCACGGCACGGCGGCCGGGAAGCTTCTGGCGCGGCGCCTTTCGCATCGAGGTGGGTGAGGATCTTCTCTATCACCTCGGGGTCCTCGATGCAGGCGATGACCTTAACCGCACCGCCGCATTCGCTACAGGTTTCGATGTGAATTCTGAACGCCCGCTTCAAGCGTTGCGCCCAGGTCACGTGCACCCTGTGTTCGGCGGGCGTTCCATTACAGTTCGCAGGGTGTCGGTGAAGCATACTTTCAGCGGAATGGCCGTTTTACGCTGCATTCCTGCCGTTCCGATATTCTGATCGAAAGTCTCCAACGGGTCGTTTCTTGCCTTTAAGTCATTACTTATATAAGCCGTGGCTAAACGACCGGAATGGGTCGTTTTTTGTCTTTAAGCCGTTTCTTATATTAGCAGCGACTAAACGACAGGAATGGGTGCAAACCTGCCGTTCCCAGCACCCTCCTGCTCCCTGTTCTTGCTCGGTCGGCAAGGGGGATAACCGGCCAACTCCGGCCATTCCCCATAATAGAACACGGCCCCCGAAGGGGCCGTCTCTGTTGATACTGATTTGACTACTATGCTGCTTTCTTTCTTCTGGCGATACCGACTAGACCCAGCAGGCCGGAACCGAAGAGCCAAGCGGCGGCGGGAATCGGGACAGCGGCAACGTTAAAGTCGAGGGAAAAATCTGCTGAACCACTCACAGCTTCTTCACCAAAAGCGTTGGCACCAATGTTGGCATTGGCAGAAAGAGTATAAATATTCGGAAACAGAGTACCAGATAAATCAAACGGAGTTGTGTTGCCATCAAAGAATGGGGTGGTGAAGGATATATTGACGGAGCCATCTTGACTTCTTAACGAAACATCCGCCTGACCAAATGAGAATCCGCTGAAGACAGACGATGAAACTACTCCCGATAGATCGAACAATTGAGGAGTATCCACTTGAAAGTCTACGGACAGGTTTGTGTTGCCATTCGCATCAGCAAATGTGAAGAAGGATGGATCACTGGCGGTTATCTCAGCACTAGCTGTAGCTGCCCCGGACGCTGTAATGGATGTTGTACTGATCTGCGAACTCTGCTGAGCGGTGCCGTTCGCGGAAGCATTTTCAAGGCTGAGATCAATCTCCACCGATTCGGCGAAGTCAGCGAAATCGCCCACGGAATTTCTCGATGTGGACGCACTATCAGATCCCACCGGTGTATTTATAGAAGCATTAGCAGAAACGCTACGGAACTCACTCAAAAGGACGACCGCGGCGTTGGCTGTGTGTCCCAGCCCCATTACGGTGATAATCAATGCGCCAAGAATGGATTTATTGGATACTTCAGAAATGTGCATGGCAAGTCCCTTTTATCTGTTTCCAGTCGGTGCCGCGTAGTAAAACACCGTGGGGCTTACAAACTGCTTACTCGCACCTAAGTAAGTTGACAAGGTGGAGGTAACCCAGCCATTCTGTGACGGGCAATAAAGGGTCGTATTTACTCGTGCAGTAGCCGCTTATATTAGCGATTACGAAACGAGAATTTCCGGCCAATACACGTCCCTCGCCAAAATGCAGCGGACGGTAAGTTTGGCTCAGCAAACCGCCGTTCAACGTAATCATGAAACCCAAATGTTGATAGCGTGGGCAACGGGATTCCAGCCAACTTCCGGCGATTCGTTGGTCGAATAAGAACGGCGACCCTCAAACCGAAAGCCGCCGCCGCATTGACTCTTAAGTATCCGGCTTTGCTTCGTGCGATCACCCTCAGCCGGAGGGCGGGGAGATAGGGCTAGTGACCGACCTCCTGGTGTTCTTTGTTGGTTGCGGGTGTGCGCAGCTTGGATAACTGTTCCTGTGTTAAGGGTTCCGCGTACGCCTTCATCATCTGAGTGAGATCTGCGCCATGCTTGAGGAATACCCATTTGTCTTTTTGGCCTGGTTCGGTCAGCTCGCCAACGAAATCGGCAAAGTCGAAGGCAAGGGCGTTTTTCCAGTCGGGCGGAACAGGAATGACACCTGTGGTCACATCCAGTTTGCGTGTTTTCTCGTTCCATTTCGTAATGTTGACAGTTCCGGTTGTGTCATATTCTGCTATCCGCTCGTTGGCATGGCATTCCTCACACGACTTTCCTTGCCTTGTAATGGTGTGCGAGGTATAGGGAGCAAGTGTGTAGAAGGCCTTCCCTTGGTAGACAACGGACTGGTAAGTCGCGGGGTATACCTGATCAATACCGCCGGGGCCGCTACCCTTTCGATTGACGAGGAACATAAAGTCCCGATTCTTGCTGATGGGGCGCTTGAACTTGCCGTTCACGGCCACCTCGGTGTCAAAATGGCAGTTGTTGCAAGTCAGCACGGATTTGGTATGGCACGTAGCGCAGGCCAGGCGGTCGCCGTGAATGCCGTGATGTTCCCCGGTGAGTTGGGTACCATCATGGCAGTTCTCGCATCGGGCATCGATACCATCAGCATCAAGCATTGAGGCTTGCCCACTGGCGTCTTGGTGCAGATCATCGCCCGTATGACACGATATGCAGGTCATGCCTTTTCGCTCGTGCAGGTCTTGCCAACTTAGATCTTTCGGCTCCGGCAGCTTATTGAAATAGACCACTTCAGAGCGTTGGCGGCTGTGGCAGGACAGGCACACCGATGGCGAATCCACGCTGGGTTTCTTCGTAAAATCGTGACAGTCATTGCAGCTTGGGGTGTACGGATGGGGCACCGGTCTGCCGTCTGCTAGCTGGCCCGTCTTCGAGTGGCAATTCTTGCAGTGGAGCTCGTCAAAGGGAATCCCGGTCAGGAGCTCGAAGCCACCGTTTTCCTTCTTGTAGAAGGTTCCCTTCGCAGTCCGCTTTAGATGCAGGCTCTCAGACGACGGGTAAACACTTGGTTCGGCCGCTGCCGCGACCAATGGCAAGGTCAGTACGATAACAGATACTACCAGCTGCTTTAAATTCAAGGTATGACTCCTCTATCAGTCTGCGCGACCTCTGTTCTGAGGCGTACGGAAAACTTATCAGCCACCCTCATCAAACGCATTGATGCTGATCAACTAAGTGAGGAGTAGCCGACTAATTCCAAGAGCCGCGAAGTCCGTAACGGGCTGAACGCCGCGTATACCATTACCGTCTCAGCTTTGTGGCATTACCACATCTAACTTACGCAATAACATGGACGAACGGCTTATTAGGGTCGATGCATGTCTTTTAGACCCTTATTTAGAGTAAGTCTATGCAGGTGAGTCCTTCACGCCGAAGCGGAGTGATACCCGATTCTGTTCAACCAAGTGCCGTGTGTATCACAGCCGAGCCAGCCGGTGAGCTGTACTCAGAGGCCGCATTACCACTCATACACATTCACATGGAAACGGTCATACTGATCGAAGTGCGTGTATAAGGCTTGATCCAACTTTTTCATCAAGGGGCGTATGTAGACCTGCCACTCTTCACTTTCATAGACTCCACTAGTGGCGGCAGGTCTGAAATGTTCATGTAACGCCCGCATATCTTCAAGGGTGAAGTCAGCGTCATAATCGAAATAACTGCCCGATGCGTTCTTGACCGTGAAACGATCATCCTCCATCAGTTCATGTTGGTTATACCACCGGGGTTCAACCTCTAAAACTACTTTCCCCGTCTCTTTGGCAATGCCCGTGATGCGTACCTCAAAGGGCATGATTATACAGCCGCCAACAGATGTGATTTCATGATAGCCCCTCCGACGTAGTTATTCTGACTTCCTGTCGCCTTGTGCCGTCCAGGTAAGTCTGTTTCTGGAAACTACAGGGTTACGCGGTTGACTGTCGTTGATTGAAGTCAATCAATTGCAAGAATACAGGGAGTTACTTGCAGAAAATGCAAAGCCGCCATATAGGCGGCCATGCGGGCGT
>Ga0070726_10003455_pt1 | contig 13246 bp, 13 predicted proteins | sample tdAd471_FD_67275 | JGI IMG/M metagenome (GOLD analysis project Ga0070726, IMG submission 67275) | Marine sediment microbial communities from the Atlantic coast under amendment with organic carbon and nitrate - tdAd47.1 | ecosystem: Environmental > Aquatic > Marine > Coastal > Sediment | place...
GCACCCGATGGTCAGCGAATGCGTCGTGTTCGGCATTCCCGACCGCAAATGGGGCGAGGCGTTGACGGCGGCGGTCGAGGTGCGGCCGGGCAGCGATGTCAGCGGCGAGGATATTGCCGCCTTCGTCAAGGAACGGCTCGATTCCGTGAAGACACCGAAGATGGTGCACATCGTCCATGAACTGCCGCGCTCGCCGGTCGGCAAGGTGCTGCGGCGCGAGGCAAAAGTCATGTTCACACCGGCGGATGGAGAAAATACCTAATGAACGGCCCCGGCAAACCGACGACCAGACTGGCGACCCATACCAACGAGGAACTTTACTATCGCGATGACGGTCTTGTCGCCGATTTGATGGGCAAGGTCTCGTTCACGGAAATGATGTTCATGCATATCATGGGCCGGAAGGCGACGCCGGGCGAGATCGTCATTCTCGATGCGGTGCTGGTGACGCTGATGGAGCACGGGCTGACGCCAAGCGCGATTGCCACGCGGCTTACCTATCACTCGGCGCCCGAGGCGTTGCAGGCGGGGGTTGCGGCCGGGCTTTTGAACGTCGGCTCGCAATTCGTCGGCACCATGGAAAACGCCGCCAAGCTTTTGATGCAGCTTCTCGAGGACGACGAGGACTTCGACGTTGCGGCGCGCCGGGAAATCAAGGCGATCCGTGCCGCGAAGCGGCCGTTGCCGGGGTTCGGTCATCATCTGCACAAACCGGACGATCCCCGCACCGCGCGCCTGTTCGAAATCGCGCTGTCGCAGGACGGGATCGACGGCATTTATATCGACGCCATGAAAAAGCTGTCCGCAATCATCGACGAGGAACTGGGGCGGCATCTGACCATCAATGCGACCGGGGCGGTTGCCGCGGTACTGCTGGAAATCGGCGTCGAGCCAGAAATCATGCGCGGCTTTTCCGTGATCAGCCGCGCCGCCGGTCTGGTCGCACACATCCGCGAGGAACAATCCGAGCCGACGGCGCGCCATATCTGGGAAGTTGTCGAAGAGACCGTGCCCTATGTCGGCAATGCCCCCGTCGAAGATCATTGAGGAATAAAACATGTTTTGGAAAACCCACGAGCCGCACGGCCTGCCGCACGATCCGTTCAAAAGCTGCGTGATCCCGCGCCCGATCGGCTGGATATCGACCATCGGGCCGGATGGTGTCGGCAATCTGGCGCCGTATTCGTTCTTCAACGGGGTGACCGGCGATCCGCCCATGGTGATGTTCGCCAGCGGCGCGCGTTCGGCCGATGCGCCCAAGGACAGCATCTACAACGCCGAGCAGACCGGCGAGTTCGTGTGTTCGATGGTGTCGTACGAGTTGATGGACGCAATGAACGGCTCCAGTGCCGCATACGGCCCCGAGGTCGATGAGGCGGCGCATCTCGGCATCGAGATGGAGGCGTCCGAGATGGTCAAGCCGATGCGGGTCAAGGCGGCGCCGATCCATCTGGAATGCACCTATTTCAACACCATGGAGTTGCCGACGGACCGAAACGGCGGCGGTAACGCGATTTGTGTCGGGCGCGTCGTCGGGGTGCATATCCGCGACGAATTCCTGATAGACGGGCTGATCGACGTGCGGAAAATCCGTCCCGTCGCCCGGCTCGGATACATGGATTACACGACCGTGCAGGAAGTCTTCACGCTGGACCGTCCGCGGCTCAAGCCGGCGGCGGAGTGAACATCACTGATTGCCCGTTTCGGACGGCGTTTCCGGTACAGTGGCGTTGAATTCATAGCCCTCGTTCGGAACGACAGGCTCGCCATTTTCGACCTTCCGGCGAATCTCCGTGACGGTATCTTCAAGGGCAACGAATCTCTCCGGAGATGAGGGGTGCGAGGACATGACGCTGTCTTTGATTGACGCCGGACTGCTGATTGACATGCGCCGCCATACGGTGGGGGCTTCTTCAATATCGTAGCCACCATGATACATATAATATAATCCGACATAGTCGGCCTCGGCCTCGTACTCCTGACTGTAAATGCCACCCGTAGCGTTTGAGAACGCACCCTGTGTGTTGACGCCGATACCGGCGAAGAGCAGATCGAAAACGAGCCCTATCGCGGCGTTTGCCTGTCCTTTCTGGTTGTGTTCCATCGTGTTGTGAGCCATTTCGTGACCGATGACGGCAGCGAGTTCGTCATCGTCGCGCAGCAGGTTCATGATCCCGGTGGTGAAGATGATCCGCTTGCCGTCGGCAAAGGCGTTGACCAGTTCCTTCCTCTGTAAAACCAAAGTAAAATCGCAAAGGCGATCAAGCGGTACATCGATTTCCAGTTCCGTCCCATCGCGTAAAAACGTCATAGGCAGCGAAGATTTGTTTTCCGATTGATCCTTCAACTGTTTGACGAGGGATTTGTGGTAATCCTTTTCGGGGATGCGCCATTCACCAATCGCGACAATCACATCCTTTTCGTGTATGCCCGCGCGCTCGGCGCTCGATCCCTTGGGAACGGCGACGACATATGGGCGCTCGCTAACGCCGGCGCTCAGCGCATGTTTCTTCAGATCTTTGCCGAAATGATCCGCGGATAGAATTTTGAAGCTGTAAGATTTTCCTACCCGTTCGCCGCAAGCATCGGCGTTGTTGCGCAGCACAGGGTAGGCCGTATTGTGTAGCCGTTTCCATGCTTTCAGGTGATCAAGGATTACAAGTTCGTATTGCTTTGCCCGTTCGGCTTCTGCACGCGCCTGATCGACCTGTGGAAGTTTCGAGGTGGGAGCGCAACTTGCTAAGAAAAGTACCGGCAGAAAGAGGCCTGGTATCTTGATGTTCATTGGTCTTCTCCATGGACTAAATCTATCATAGATAGAAAAAAGAATAAGTAGAAGTGTAAAGCTGGTCGAATGCAGAACGTTATTTGCCCTATGCAAGGACGTGAGCTATTTTTTCGGACCACTTCAGGGAGGAAGACGAAAAAAATGCCCAAAACCATCAAATTGACGGCGGCCGACGGCCACACGTTCAATGCCTACCGGGCGGATCCCGACGGCGCGCCCCTGGGCGGGGTCATTGTCATTCAGGAAGTCTTCGGTGTGAACGTGCACATCCGCGACCTGGTCGAGCGTTGGGCCGCGGTCGGCTACACGGCCATTGCGCCGGCCTTGTACGACCGCTGGGAGCCGGGTTTCGAGGTCGGGTACGAGCCGGCTGATATCGAACGCGGACGCGCCCACAAGGCGACCGCCAACGAGCATCTGGACAGCGTGATCGCCGATGTCGATGCGGCACGCGCCGCCATCGCCGATGCCGGACGGATCGGCGCCGTCGGCTACTGCTGGGGCGGCTTCGTAACCTACGCGGCGGCCTGCCGTTTGGATATTCAGGCAGCCAGCGGTTATTACGGCGGCGGCATTCACGAAATCGTCGGCGAAACGCCGAAATGCCCGACCATTCTGCATTTCGGCGATAGCGATGCGTCGATCCCGATGAGCGATGTGGAGACCGTCCGTGCCGCTCAGCCGGACGTCGGTATCTATATCTATGAAGCGGGACACGGCTTCCACTGCGACATGCGGGGTAGCTACGATCCTCGCGCCGCGGCCATCGCCGGGATGCGCACGACGCAGTTGTTCGAAGCCGCGGTACGGCGCGGGGAAAGCCTATGAGCGATCATGTGCAGCCGCCGGTGATCGGCGTTATCGGCGGCAGCGGCCTGTACGACATCGACGGCCTGGAGGACGCCCGCTGGGAAGCGGTGAGCACGCCGTTCGGCGAGCCGTCGGATGAAATCCTGCGCGGCACGTTCGACGGGATCGAACTCGCCTTCCTGCCGCGCCATGCCCGGGGCCACCGGATCCCGCCGTCGGATTTGAATTACCGCGCCAATATCGATGCTCTGAAACGGCTGGGTTGTACGGAAATCCTGTCGCTGTCGGCGTGCGGCTCGCTCAAGGACGAATATCCGCCGGGAACCTTCGTGATCGTCGATCAGTTCATCGACCGGACGTTCGCGCGCACCAAAACGTTCTTCGGCGAAGGGCTGGTGGCGCATGTCGGTTTCGGCCATCCGGTTTGCTCCAGGCTCGGCGATGCGCTGACGGAAGGCTTGGCGGCACTGGATATTCCGCATGCTCGAGGCGGCACCTATCTGGTGATGGAAGGCCCGCAGTTTTCGACGATTGCGGAGTCCAATCTTTACCGTTCGTGGGGCTGTGACGTCATCGGCATGACCAATATGCCCGAAGCCAAGCTCGCCCGCGAGGCCGAGATGTGTTACGCCACCGTCGCCATGGTCACGGACTACGATTGCTGGCACCCGGACCACGACCATGTGACCGTCGAGGCGATCATCGCCGTACTGGTGGGCAATGCCGACAATGGGCGCTCGCTGATCAAGGAAGTCGTGCCGCGCTTGAAGGGCCGGACGGCATTGTGCGATCAGGGGTGCCACACGGCGCTGGACAACGCCATCGTCACGCAGCCGGACGCCCGCGATCCGGGTCTCGTCGCCATGCTCGATGCTGTTGCCGGGCGGGTATTGTAAGGAACGATCATGAAAGTCGACGGCACTCCCTATCGCACCATTTGGCCGGCCGAAGACGGCTGGTCGGTCGAGATCATCGATCAGACCCGGCTGCCGTTCGACTTCGTCACGGTACGGCTCGAAAACGTCGACGACGCGGCGGTGGCGATCCGTGACATGCTGGTTCGGGGCGCACCGCTGATCGGCGCCACGGCGGGATACGGCATGGCGTTGGCGATGCATGCCGATGCGTCGGACGCGCATCTGCGCACCGCCCATGACAAGCTGCTTGCGACACGCCCGACGGCGGTCAATCTGCGCTGGGCGCTGGATGAAATGACACGCCTGTTGCGGCCGCTGTCCGAAAATGAGCGCCCTGCCGCCGCGTACAAGCGGGCCGCGGAAATTTGCGACGAGGATGTCGAAATATGCTCGTCCATCGGTGATCACGGGTTGGGTGTGATCCGTGATATTCATGCGAAAAAAGGCGGCGGCAGCACGCCGGTCAACATCCTGACGCACTGCAATGCCGGCTGGCTGGCGACGGTCGACTGGGGCACGGCGCTGGCGCCGATCTACAAGGCGTTCGATGCCGGTATCCCGGTCCATGTCTGGGTCGATGAAACCCGCCCCCGCAACCAGGGCGCCAGCCTGACGGCATGGGAACTTGGCAAGCACGGTGTGCCGCTGACGGTTATTGCCGACAATGCCGGGGGGCATTTGATGCAGGAAGGCCGTGTCGACATGTGCATCGTCGGCACCGACCGCACCACGGCGTCGGGCGATGTTTGCAACAAAATCGGCACCTATCTGAAGGCGCTGGCGGCCGACGACAACGGTGTGCCGTTCTATGTCGCGCTGCCGTCGCCGACGGTGGACTGGACGCTGGACGACGGCATGGACATTCCGATCGAGGAACGCTCCGCCGACGAAGTCACCAAGATTCAGGGAAAGACGGCGTCGGGCGAGGTCGTCACCGTTGAAATCGTGCCCGAAGGCGCGAAAGGCGGCAACCCGGCCTTCGATGTGACGCCGGCACGGCTCGTCACAGGCCTGATCACCGAACGCGGTGTTTGCGACGCCTCGAAAAGCGGCCTTGCCGGGTTTTTCCCGGAACATGCCTGAGTGCGGAATCGACTGCCGAACGGTGGTTTGAGCGTCTTGAACAATAACGGATCAATATCATGAAAATCGTCATCACCGGCGGCACCGGCTTCCTGGGGCGGCTGATTGCCGAACGCGCAATCGGGCGCGCCGATCAGGTAACCCTTTTCGATATCGCCATGCCGCCGGGGGGGCTCGGCGCACTTGAAGGCAAGGCCGACGTGGTGACCGGTGACATCAACGACGCCGAGACGCTCGGCAAAGTCATCGCGGGCGCCGACGCCGTGGTGCATCTGGCGTCCATGGTCAGTGCCGGATCGGAAGCCGATTTCGATGCCGCCATGCGGGTCAACATCGACGGCGGTCGTGCCGTGCTCGAAGCCGCCCGCGAAAACGGGCCGGAAACGAAAGTGTTGTTCACGTCGAGCCTGGCGATATTCGGCGGCGCGGCGATGCCGGCCTCGGTCGACGGCATGACCCGTCCGGTGCCGCAGAACACCTACGGCATGACCAAGGCGGTGATGGAACTGCTGGTCAACGACATGAGCCGCAAGGGATACATCGACGGCCGCGTCGGTCGCCTGCCGACGGTGATCGTGCGCCCGGGAAAACCGAATACGGCGGCATCGAGCTTTGCCAGCGGTGTGATCCGCGAGCCGTTGACCGGCGACGTCTGCGAGCTTCCCGTCGCCCGCGATCTGAAACTTTGCGTCGGTGGCTACCGGACGGTTGCCGATGGATTGATGGTCTTGCTGGACGCACCCGCAACGGCGTTCGGCGACGACCGGGTGGTGAATTTGCCGAATATCACGGTGAGCGTCTCGGACATGATCGCGGCAACGGAAAAGGTCGCAGCCGCCAAGGGGATTGCGCTCGGCAGCGTCGCCGATACGCCCAACGAAACGGTACGCACGATTGTCGGCAGTTGGCCCATGGCGATGGATGCGTCACGTGCGCTGGCGCTCGGATGCCCCGCGGATACGGGGCTGGAGCCGATCATCGAAGCGTTCGTGACGGATTATCTGAATTGATGCCGGTCTAACCTTCCGCGACGTCCCTCGCCATGCGGGCGGCAAGGCCGATATAGGCTTCGGGATCCAGCAGCGCGTCGATTTCGTCTTCGGAAAACACATCCGTGACCTCGGCCATGCGCATCAGCGCAGCCTTCATGTTTATGTCTTCCTTGAACGCCGTCATGCATGCGGCATGCAGCAGATCGTGCGCGGTCTGCCGGCCCAGTTTCTCGCCCAGCGCCATCATCACCGCCTCGCTCAGTGTCAGACCCCTGGTGATATCCAGGTTGCGGCGCATGTTTGCGGCGCGGACATCGAGCCCGTCGCAGAGGACGACGGTTTTCGCCAGCGCCGCATCGGTCTGACAGATGGTGCGGCTGATAAACTCGCGTTCGGTATTGAGCGCGATCTTGTCGCGTTCGTTCTCGCTGACCATCGTTTCGAACGCCAGCGAAACGCTGGAACGGACCGTCCGCACCAGTCCGGCGACGCTTTCGCAGATCGCGGGGTTGCGTTTGTGCGGCATGGTCGAAGAGCCGACCTTGCCGGCAGGGTAGGGTTCCTCGACTTCCTGCAGTTCGGTCTTTGTCATCAGAAACAGCTCGTTGGCGATCTTGCCGCAGGTGCCGGCGATCATGGCGAGAACCGACACCATTTCGACGATCCGGTCGCGTGCCGTGTGCCAGGTGATGGCGGGTTCGACCAGTTCGAGGTTCTGCATCAATTTCGCCCGCACCGCGAAGCCCTGATCGCCAAGTGCCGCCAGTGTGCCGACGGCGCCGCCGAACTGCCCGGCCAGAAGGCGTGGCCGCATTTCATCGATGCGTGTCTGGTGGCGACGGACTTCGTCGAGCCAGATCGCGGTTTTGTAGCCAAACGTTACCGGTTGTGCATGCTGACCGTGCGTGCGACCGGGCATGGCGGTGGCGGCATGGGTCACGGCATGATCGGCCAGACAGGCGGCCAGCGCCGCCAGTCTCGTTTCGATCACATCGATGGCGTCCCTGATCTGCAGGATCATGCCGGTATCGGTGATGTCCTGTGTGGTCGCGCCCCAGTGAACGTACTCGCCAAGCCCGTCGGGGCATTTCGCGCCGATCATGCGGACCAGCGGGACGATCGGGTGCGAGGTCTTGTCCATTTCCAGCTTCATCTCGGCCAGATCATAGTCGCCCGCATCGCCTGCATCGCGAATGGCTTTTGCCGCTGCGGCGGGAATGATCCCCAGATCGGCCTCGGCCTCGGCCAACGCCACCTCGACATCCAGCCAGGCTTGTACGGTCTGGCGGTCGGAGAAAATTTCCCGCATCTCCACGGTTGAGAACTGATCGCCGAAAAGTTCGCTGTCGATCACATAGGCACTCATGAAAATCCTCCCGGTTAACGTTGATGCCATTCAATCACAGGCGAAACACCAGGGAAAACATCCGCTGCCTATCCGGAACAGAATTTCCGGCAGGGGGAGAGTCCAAGAGGGATGATTGATAATAAAAATAGTGACATAACTATATAGGTATGTAACTAGTTATAAATGAAAAATGATCGTTCCACCCTGTATGTCAACGCCACCGACGCCAATCAGCGGTTTTCCCGGCTTTTGGCGGAAAGCACGAATGGGCGTGACGTTATCATCACCAAGCGGGGGCGCCCGGTGGCGCGACTGGCCCCGGTGCGTGGAAATGGTTCCCCGGCAGCGCCCATCGGATCGTCCGAGCTCGGCGATGTGCCGGATCTCGAACGCCGGAAATCGTTGATCGAGACCTGCCGAAAAATGAATGCCGTCGGCTTGAATCAAGGCACCAGCGGGAATGCATCGGTGCGCGTCGACGACGGTTTGCTGATCACCCCGTCCGGGCTGGATTACGACAAAACGGACCCGGTCGATATCGTCAAGATCGATATGGACGGGAAAGTGCTGCGCGGGCATCGTGCGCCGTCGAGCGAATGGCATTTCCACTGCCGGGTCATGGCGGCGCGTCCGAAGGCCGGTGCGCTGCTGCATACCCACTCGGTGAACGCCACGACGCTGGCGTGTCTGAGCCGGTCGATCCCGCCGTTTCATTATATGGTCGCGGTCGCCGGCGGACGCGATATCCGCTGCGCGCCGTATGCGACGTTTGGCACGGAAAAACTGGCCGATGCGGTGCTCGACGCGCTGGACGGGCGGCTTGCATGCCTGATGGAGAACCACGGCATGCTCGTGCTGGGCCGCGATATCGAGGATGCGTTCAAGCGCGCCGTTGAAATCGAGACCCTGGCCGAGCAATACCTCAAGGCGCTGGCGGTCGGGGTTCCGAAACTTCTGACCGTCGGCGAAATGGATGTCGTCCTGGAGAAATTCAAGAACTACAGCGCCTGGGCGGACCCGAAGCGATCCTGACGACCGTGCGTACGGTTACTACGTATTGCTGGAAATTTCGAACCTGAATATACGAGACGCCTCAGTGCCGGTTGTCCGCCCTTGTCGGCGGGCGCGGCACTGTTCCGAAGGGTGGAGAGGGCTCCACGTGGCATCGTAATGAAGGTGAATTGCAATGGGTTTTAAGAATATGAAGATCTCGCAGAAACTTCCGCTTCTGATTACAGGTTTGGCGGTTTTTGCGGCTGTGTTGTCAGGCTTGCTTGCCGTTCTCGAATCGCGGTCCGACCTCCACCGTGCGACGGAGAAGAAGCTCGTCGCCCTTGAAACGTCACGTTCGCATTCGCTGACAACGTACCTTCACTCGATCGAGGAAGACCTTTCCGGCCTTGCCACCAACGAATATGCCCGCACTGTACTGCAGGATTTCACGGCGGGCTGGCAGGAGCTCGCCTACCAGGGAAATCCGGCGCAGGTTCTTCAGGATCTCTACATTAACAAGAACCCGAACCCGACCGGTCAGAAGGAAGCCCTCGATTTCGCCCCGGACGGTTCGACGTACAGCCAGGTGCATGCCCGCCATCACGCCTGGTTTCGCCATTTCCTGACGAAAAAAGGCTATAACGATATTTTCCTGATCGCGCCGAACGGGGACGTTGTCTATACGGTTTTCAAGAAACGCGACTACGCGACCAACGTCCTCGACGGCGAATGGCGCGACAGCGACCTCGGCAACGCCTTCCGTGCGGTGCGAAACAACCCGACCAAGGATTTTCAGGCGTTCTTCGACTTCCGTGCTTACGGGCCAAGCAACGGCGCCGCGGCGAGCTTCATTTCGCAGCCGATCCTGAACGAAAACGGTTCGTTTGCAGGCGCGCTTGTGTTCCAGATGCCGACCGCACGCATCAACGCGATCATGCAGCTCGCCGACGGTATGGGCGAGACCGGGGAAACCTTTCTTGTCGGTCAGGATCACCTGATGCGGAACGACTCCCGTTTTTCCGACGAACCGACAATCCTCAAGACCAAGATCACCGGTGAAGCCGTCGATGCGGCGCTGAAGGGTGAGCACGGGGTCACTATCATCACGAACCACAAGGGTGTCGAGGTGCTTTCCGCCTATGCGCCGGTCGATTTCCACGGCGTGCGCTGGGCCATTCTGGCGGAAATCGCCGAATCCGAGGTGCAAGGCCCGATCAATAAAATGATGCTCTTCGTTGGCCTGGCGACGTTGGCTGTTTCGGTCGCCATTGCCTTCATCTCGATATTTGCGGCCCGCCAGATTACCCGGCCGATCACGGAAATGACCGGCAGCATGAAGCAAATCGCCGACCAGAATTTCGACGTCTCGATTCCGGGTGTCGAACGCAGCGACGAAATCGGCGAGATGGCGGCCTCTGTTCAGGTGTTCAAGGATAACGGCCTGGAGGCAATGCGCCTGCGCGAAGAGCAGAAGATTGCCGAACAGAATGCCGAAATCGAAAAAATCCGCATCATGAACGAAATGGCGGACGAGTTCGATGCCCAGGTCGGCGGCACGCTCCAGAGCCTGGCATCGGCGGCCGAAAAGCTTCAAGCCGCCGCCCGCGATATGGAAGGCACGGCACAGCAGACGCATGCGTCCAGTTCGTCGGTCGCAGCCGCGTCGGAGCAAACCAGTGCCAATGTCTCGACGGTCGCGTCGGCCACCGAGGAAATGACGGCCAGTGCGCAGGAAATCTCGAAACAGGTTTCCGATGTGGCGCGGAAATCCAAGCAGGCATCCGAAAGCGCGAACGTGACGAGTGCCAAAGTCGATGAACTGAATGAGCTCGTCGCCAATATCGGCGAGGTTGCCGTGGCCATTAAAGACATCGCCGAACAGACGAACCTGCTGGCGTTGAACGCAACCATCGAAGCGGCACGCGCCGGCGACGCCGGCAAAGGCTTCGCGGTCGTTGCCGACGAGGTGAAGAAACTGGCCAGCGAAACCGCGAAAAAGACCGAAGAGATCGAAGGCCGCATCGGCCTGATCCAGACGGCCACCGAAGAATCCGTGGCGTCGATGCAGCAGATCATCGCCAACATCGCCGACATCGATACGGCGTCCACCGGAACGGCGAGCGCCGTCGAGGAACAGACCGCGGTTATTTCCGAGATCACCCGCAGCATTTCCGAGGTATCGGAAGCCGCCAAGGAAGTCGCCAATGTGATCGGCACCGTTCAGGCGGCTGCCGGCGAATCCGGCCAGGCGTCGCAAATGCTCAAGGTGTCTTCGGATGAAATCGCCGACCTGTCGGACAATCTGGATGGCGCGGTGCGCAAGTTCCTGGCGCAGGTCCGGAGCGACAATAAAGCGAAATCCGCCGACGATCATGTCCAATTGGCCGTCGCCGCGGAATGATGCATGCCGGCAGCTGCCGGCGCCCTGAAGCGAAGCATGAAAGCCTCTCCCGGTGTATTTTCCGGGGGAGGCTTTGTGTTTTAGATAGCGGCGCCGAGCGGGCTTGCACGGCGGGCGGAACTTGGACATCCTGCGTGCCGGCGAAGTTCACGGACTGAAAGCATGAAAATACCGACCCTGCCGTTCACGCTCACCGACTGGGACAAGGTCGAGCCTGTTGTCTATCCCGGCGAAACCGGCGAGGCGACCTGGCGCACGCTCGAAATCGGCGATATCCGGGTGCGGGTGGTGGACTATTCGCCCGGATACCTGGCCGACCACTGGTGCGACCGTGGGCATATCCTGTATGTGCTCGACGGCGAACTGACGAGCGAACTGAAGGACGGCCGCAGTGTCGTGATGACGCCCGGTATGAGCTATCAGGTTTCGGACTTTGGCGATTCACCGCATCGCTCGCGGACTGAAAAAGGCGCGAGGTTGTTCATCGTCGACTGATCCGGTGGCGTGTTCGCTGCACGTGAGAATCTTATTGTGGTGCGATAAAAACAGGCATATATACACGCTCGAAATTGCGGCAGCTCCCGCATTTTGGCCGGGTGTCGAAAGTTCGGCATCGCCTTACAGGTTCTACTTAAATGTCCAAGAATATGTTTGCGCTGGCGCCTTTGGTGCTTGGCGGTTTTCTGTTGTCTCAGGCCCACGATGTCGCGGCCCAAAGCGTGAATACGCCCGCGAATGCCAAAGAATGCTCACAGGCGGTTGCCGACGCCAAGGAAGCGCGTGCCAACGAACCCGAACTCGGCCCCAAAGCCGCTAAGGCATTCGATGAGATCATCGCGCTTGCCGAGAAACGCTGCGCTCAGAAAGAGTTTGTCTTTGCCGGCGATCTTCTGACTCTCGCACGTGGCATGGTCGCTTCGGAATAGTTCATTCCGGCACGTCATTCGAACACAAAAAAGCCCCGGTCTTGCGATCGGGGCTTTTCGTTTGGGCTGGCCGGCGAACTGTTAGTGCAGGTCCGACCAGATTCTCCGCTTCAGCGCATAGAGCATGGCCGTCAGGACGATCAGGAACAAGATCACCTTGATGCCCAGGTTCTTGCGGTGTTCAAGCTCGGGCTCGGACGTCCAGGCCAGGAAGGTGCTCACGTCGGACGCCGTCTGCTCGAGCGTCGCGGCGGTACCGTCTTCATATTCGACGGCGCCTTCAAAAAGCGGCGGTGCCATCGAAATGGCATGCCCCGGGAAATAGTGATTGTAGTACTTGCCTTCCGGCAGCGCGAAGTCGGCCGGCGGCGTTTCCTCGTAACCGGTCAACAGTGCGTGCAGGTAATCGGCACCCAGCGGGAAGCCCGACGGCTGCAGCATCGAGACGCGAATGGCGGAATCGCCACCCGAACCGCGGGCCTTGGCAATCAGCGACAGATCCGGCGGGGCTGCACCGCCATTTGAGGCGGCCGCCGCCTTGGCGTTCGGGAACGGTGCCGGCCAGCGATCGGCAGGCGTCGCCGGACGGGTGAACATGTCACCTTCTTCGTTCGGGCCGTCCTGGACCTCGTAGTTGGCGGCAATCGCCTTCACTTCGTCTTCGCTGTAACCGAGCGCTTCCAAGTTACGGAAAGCGATCAGGTCGAGCGAATGGCAGCTTGCGCAGACATTGCGGAATACCTGAAAGCCCCGTTGCAGCGCGGCCCGGTCATAGGTGCCGAAGATGCCGTTGAAGGACCAGTCCTTCGACGGTGCTTTCGGGCCGGCACCGGCGGCATGGGCGGACGTGGCGCCGGTAAGGATGGCGGCCCCAAGTGCAATGGCGGTGAGGGTTTTTGTCATCTTCATGGTCTTACTCCGCCGCCTGGGTTACCGAAGCCGCGATACTGTCCGGGAGCGGTTTCGGACGCTCCAGCACGCTGATCAG